>ERZ1026898.680-NODE-680-length-19084-cov-9.103947_pt1 | contig 19084 bp, 19 predicted proteins | sample MGYA00380178_ERZ1026898 | MGnify/ENA primary metagenome ERZ1026898 (study PRJEB33269, sample SAMEA4719814) | human gut metagenome | biome: human-associated habitat; feature: organic feature; material: feces | place: Cameroon | collected 2013-10 ... | reverse complement strand
ACGCACCATCCCATCCATCCCAAGTATCCGGGATAGATGGGCGGATGGGATGGAGAATTTTCAGTTTACCTGTGAAGGAGGATGCAATGGGAAGAATTTATTTTAAGGAGCTGCCGCTGTTTCACTTGTACGACAGCGACCTGACCGGCACGCAGAAGCTGCTGATGACGCTGCTTCTGGTGAATCAGTTCGACATTTACGACTTGAGCTGCCTTGCGCGGATGCGCACGGAGGACGTGGCCGCCGATCTGGCAGAGCTGAAACGGAAGGGGTATCTGCAAGGCAAGTGAAAACCGGAAAGAAATTTGCGCGGCGGCGAAAGGATTTTGCGAAACCGCGCTGCTCGGAACCGCGCACCGGCTTCACGGATGCGGATGGATTTGCACGGTTTTCTGCGAAGTCACGCGGCTTCAGAAAGTCGATCCCCCTCACTTATGAAGAGGGCATCGACCGCCGCGTTTCCAGCGGATTTCAGGAAAACAGAATATTACGCCAAACAGCGAAGCAGGTTTTCGGAAACAGAAACCTGCTTCGCTGTTTTCATCACGAAAAAACAGGAGGTTTTTATGAGCATCAGAAATGAGATCAAATCGCAGATCGTCCGCGCCGGTTTTACCATGCAGGAGGTCGTTGACCGGCTGGCCGATGAATACGGCTGGAGTGACAGCGTGTCCAACCTGTCCGCCAAGCTGCAACGGGAGAGCATCCGCTATAAAGAGGTCGTGGAGCTGGCCGACGTGCTGGACTGCGACATCGTGTGGGTAAAGCGAGGGGAGCGCCGATGAAAGCACAGTACGCCATTCTCCGCTTTGCCAAGTACAAGGGGCCGGAAATCGGGCACATTGAAGCCCACAACGAGCGCACCAAGGAGAAATACGCCAGTAATCCCGACGTGGACACGTCCCGCAGTCACCTGAACTTTCATCTGGTGACGCCGCAGCGCAAGTACCGCGCCGAGGCGGAGAAGCAGATCGCGGAAGCTAGCTGCCGCACGCGGTCGGACAGCGTGCGCGTGGTGGAGGCGCTGGTGACGGCCAGCCCGGAGTTTTTCAAGGGCAAGAAAAAGGCCGAAATTAAAGCCTATTTCATCGAGGCGCTGAATTTCATCGAGAAGTATCAGGCTAAAGACACGATCATTTCCGCCGTGGTGCATATGGACGAGAAAACGCCCCATATGCACCTTTGCTTTGTCCCGCTGACGAAGGATGGACGGCTCAGCGCCAAGGAGATCGTCGGCAACAAGAAAAAGCTGACATGGTGGCAGGACGAGTTCTGGAAGCACATGGTCAAGAAATACCCCGATCTGGAGCGCGGCGAGAGCGCCAGCCAGACCGGGCGCGACCACATCCCGCCGCGGGTGTTCAAGGAGGCCGTCCACTTGAACCGGCTGAAGGAGCAGATCATGGCCATTCTGAACGACACCAATCCGTTCAATAAGAAGGCCAAGCTGGATGAGTTGGAAGCGCTGCTGGACAAGTACATCCCCGGCGCGGAAGCCCTGCGGACGAAGCTCAAGAAATACGACGCCGCTTATAAGGCGCTGACCGCCGAGAATGCGGCGATGGAGAAACAGTTGGACGCATCGTCCAAGGAAAGCGTTCTGAAAAAGCTGGAGATCAACAAAAAGCTCCGGGAGCTGGACGAACTGCACCGCATGGTGGACGTCCTGCCTCCGGAGATTTTGCAGGCGGCAAAGCAGGTGGCCACGCATAAGCAGCAGGAAAGATGAGGAAACTAAGGGTAATGAAGGAGGCTGGTTCTATTTGGAGATGAACGTCAGGGACGATCAGAAGCTTGTTGAAATCTGGCTGACGAATGCAGAAAAAATTGACCCCGTCCTGCGGGAGGGGCTGAAAGAGATTTACGCCAAGTATAAGACGAAGAAATACATGGTCGCCGTGTTCGAGTCCGGCAAGGGCGATCTTTATGAGAACACGCGGGATCTGCTGCTTTTCAATCGCCGCCGCAGCGCCGAAAAGGCCGTGCAGCAGGCAAAAAAGCAGCGGGCCGTGGGCATGGAGCGATAAGCAGCGGGCGGAAGGGAGCAATCCCTTCCGCCCTTTTTCTTTTTGCCCAAAAGGCGTTTTTGAGGCTGTGTATGGCCGCCTGAATGCTTTGTAGCTCTTGCTACTCGATATTGGGCACACGATGTCCGTTCTCTTGTGTAAGGAACTCGCTTTTAAATATCAAGCAACAATACGGGCGCAATTTGAGGCAGCACGGTGGTTAATATAAATTCTTGTGCGCTTCTGTCGTATGTGTTTGTAACATATTCATCGCCTCTGGAATTAACCTTTTTAAAAGACGTTATCCCTATTTTTCGACCCTGCTCAGTTGATGATTTATAAATGTCTCTATTATTGCCTTCGATTTCTTCAAGATAGCCGTGTGCTACCAACCACGCTGTAATCTGAGTTGCTTTGAGTTTCTTCATGTCCTGATGGTGGCACGTTTCATTAATAAGAAATACAAATCGACTGATTGTGATTGGTTCATCGCTCAATCGGATGTTTTCTATCTCGTTGGTTTCTAAATGGAACGGGATCTTCCGACACACTGCGTTCCCCAACTTAAGATGACTGACTTTATCAATATTAGCTTCAAGAAGGGCAAACAACTCAGCCGCTTCTGAAAAGTACAATTTCAAAATATTAGAATTAAGAATTGTGTCGTCCGGGAATTCAATATTTGATGTTGGATCAATGCCGTGGGAAAGTGACTCCATGGCCGTGCGTAGCGTCATAATATTTTCAATGTCCAGCTTCATATTTCAATACTCCCACCGAATACTGTCCAGAAGATCAAGCAACTCTTTGCCCAGTGATGGCTCAACCATGTTTATGAAATATGCCTGACCATACATGTGCTCTTTATAAAAAGAATGCTGATCTTCTGTGTGCTCCAGATGGCTTTTTACTCCATATTTCTTGCAATAATAAATTTCCTGTCGAAAATGTTTCTTGAACTGCTGAGATACCCGAACGCTATCTCCGTTAACAATCAATCCAGTTACCTCCTGCCTTTGATGTTTGAAGGCCACACGTGTTTTATCCGGATTAACAGCAAAGCCTTCATCTCGGATAATATCCATGGCATAAGGAAGAAGATGTACAATGGCCTTTTTGCCTGAAAAAGTTATGTCATCCGGTTTTCTCATCGTTTGCATTCCAACGTTCGAGGCATCGAAAATACACTTCTTCTTTTTTTAACATTAGCCTCGCCCCTTTTCAATTTCATTGCGCCGCCATAGTTTTATACTGTATCCTCTGTCCTTTGTCAATCAGAGCGTTTATTGTAAAATGAGATATGACTTTCACTTGACACATTTATATAAGAAGCTATCCACAGCGTTCACTTCTAAAAATCATTATTCCATGATTCCATACTGCTTCATCAGTTCGATGCGCTCCTTGGCCAGCCGGATGGAGCCGGAGGCGCTATTGTCCGCGCCGGACTGCTTCTCGCTGGCATAGTGCGCGATGCGCTGCACCCACGCAACCGGCAGCATATACGGGTGCTTTTTGAGGTACGGATAGCGGCGCTCCAAATACTCTCGTTTTGGGAACACCGTGCTCAGAACACTGCTTTTTTCACCGGTACGGCTGGCCTTGACGGCATTCAGCGTCACGGTGGAGGAGTGGAGCCGCGTATAGTCATTGGAGCCGTACACGCCGCCGCAGAGGGTGTCGTGCAGCAGCGGCTCTGCGTCGATGGAAGCATCCCACGGCGCAGGCAGGTTAAATTCGATACCAAGATAGTCTCTGGCAATGCGAAATGCTGCTGCGGCAAAGGTCATTGCGTGGACGCTGGCGCACTGGTCGTGTAGACGCTGCCAGTCGATTTCATTGTGATACTCCCTCGCCCACAGGCCGATGTCACAGAACTGCCGTAGGCCAATGCCGCTGCGGACGAAATGCTTGTAGGCGTGCAGAATCAAATACAGCAAATGCTCGTGGGGCGGCATGGCAAGAAAGCCGTCAATTTCAACGGGGTTGATATCGACAAAGAAGTGATTCAACTCGTCGTGAGCATCCTCGGAAGAATCAAACAAATGCCGGTGCAGTTCGATATAAAGCAGGCTGTCCTTTTTCGTGTAGGACACCTCGTCCGCTGTGGGCAGTTCGTCAGCGGGCATGTCGGTGGTCAGGCCGTTAGCAAGAAGCTGCTCGTGGCAGGCCATAAACTCCGCATCGGGAATGTAGAGGTCGTCGTCCGCGCTGATGCGGTGATCCTTCAGCGGATACATGCGGCTGCAAAGCTGTCCCTTGACCACAATGGGATGTAACCCCGACGAACGCAGTTTCTGATAAAGGTCGGCGAACTCCGCCGAGCGTACCGTTTGGTTCAACACCTGCCCGATGACCTGCTGCTTGGTCACAGTGAACAGCATGGCGTTTTCCTCGGCAGCAGGCGTCTTGCGGACGGCATCAAAGAGGATCGGCAGAAGCTTCTGCTGGTTGGCCAGCGTGAAGATGGCAGGCCAGTCTACATTTTCGGCGGGCAAATCTCCGCCGGAGATGGCCGCTTTGGCGATATGGAGAAATTGTGTTTCGGTGGTGGTCAGGGTCATGTTCGTGTGCCGAACCCTTTCTCTGGATTTTTCAATGGCGTGGGCGATGAGCTGTGAGGTGGAGCCGGCGAACGCGCCCAGCGTGTTGCAGATCACGTCATCTACCTCCGCCATGCCGAGGGCATAGCGGTACTGAGCGTACTCAATTCCCGCGCTGAGGATGCCCCCAATGAGCGTCGTGAGCGCGATTCTGAGCCAGTGGGGCCACTTCCGAGGCAACGCATTGGACAGCGTCAGCCCCAGCGGGAAGAAAAGAAAGATATTCATCAGCATCTCGCGGTAGAGCTCCGGCTGCTGCCGTGCGGCAGCAAAAGTGGCGAAAGGCGTGAGAATGAGCTCATAGTCGCCGGGTGTGCGGGTCAGGATGGTGGCAAAAAGGATAAACGTCAAAGAGCCTAAGAAAAGCGAGAGGTTAATTATGCTCCACCCATAGGACTTTGTTCGCACCGAGAAAAAGGGCCATAACACTGCCATGCACAATAAAATAAGTGCAGCAGTAGACAAAGAGCAAGTATAGAGATAATGTAGCATAATTATTTGGCTTTTCTACTGAGTTTAATAATTACTCTCTTCAAAATATCCCGCAGCATAGAGAATTCTTCGCTTCTGTGAAAGGCAATCCAGAATACAGCATTCGAGACCAGACTGCACAGAACCATTTTCAATAATGTACGAACCAATATCCCACCATTTACGACTAAAAATGATATGCGGCACAATATCGCAGAAACTGATAGTACTACTAAATACTTTGCGATTTTCTTTGCATATATGGATAGCGGCTTTTGGAAGCCATATTTAAAAACTGCATATGGATCATACCATAAGCTCGTAAACAAGCGGGCTATAAATGTTGCGAACAGGATCCCGAACAAGCCCCAATATGTTCCCAACAGCACAGAGAAAACAATGTTCAGGATGCCAGTAAAGAATTGAATGAAGCGCCCATAGTGAAAAAGGCCCAATGTATGCTTGTACGTCCATACCGCATTCATCATACCAACTGTAAAGAAATTTAGGGCCATGACAAATGGGATTTCGTTTGAGAGTACATATTCTTCTCCGAAGCATAGCTGTACCAAATCGGACGAACAAAAATAAATGCCTAAAGCAGCCCAGCCAAATATCCAGAAGTTCATCATATTCAGGAAGCTGAACATCTGATACCGTTTTTCTACTGGTTCGCTGGCGTTGTGATTACCGATACTTGCAGTCAATCCATTAAATACTTGGGCGAGCAGAGAATTAAGCGTACTAACTAGCAAGGTATAATTTGAGGCAATTCCCGTCGTTGCAAGTCCTTTGAAAAAAGTAATTAGGATATTGTCTGTACTGTTAACAAGCAGTCCAGAAACTTTATAGACCATTAGATCACGGACATTAGCAAACAGGGTACGTTGCTCATCCTTAGGTAGCGGTGAAGTATTTTTCTTGCGGATATACGGAAACTGCTTCACCGCCACATAGGACACAATAACGTTAAACAGGAAAGTTCCTGCCGTTTGGATCAGCAGATAACCGATATAGTTTCGGAACGATAGAAGGAATAGCATCTGAAGTATGCTTTGTATAATTGCAACTGCATAGCTGATGCCGCTAACAATGTAATTGCGTTGAGCCGCAATAAGCAGAGAACTCCTGTAACTAAAGAAATAGCTGCTAGCCGTATTGAATAAATTGATTGCGTACAGTAAGTAGATGCTTTCGCTGATATTGGGCTGTTCGCGGATGATCAATTTGAGAAATGGCATCAACGCCAATCCAATAGCTGCTATCAACAAGCCGATCATCCGGTATGCCTTGGAGTATAGCTTCATCAGGGAAGCAATTTTTCCCTCATCATTTTCGGCCAGTGGCTTGTAAAGCGCATAAACGATTGCTCCACCAACACCCAACTCTGCCAGTGATAACATTGTTAGGATATTAGTGAACAATCCATTTACGCCAAGATAGTCTGCTGATAGGCACTGGACGAACACGATTCGGCAAACGAAGCCCAGAATAGTATTAAGTGCGTAGCCGACAAGATTTGTTGAAATATTCAGAATTGAATATTCGGTCCGTGATTTCGTTTTTGCTGTAATCAAGTCATGAAATTTCATTCAATATACCCATTGCTTGCTAATGTCAAAAACGCATCAAAGCTTTTAAATTTGACGGTTCTAAAAATCTTCGTGTATTTTCCAGAATATTCTTGAAAGATTGCCCCAAAAGTGGATTCAATTAGTTGACATGTCAAAAGGAAGATGCTCTCTTGAATGTCATATGGCACTCCGCAAGTTCTACCCCAGTTTCGGTATATAGCAAATAGATATCGTTCTAAGTCTCGCGCCTGCAAGCTTTGTCCGCGTCGTACTCTTTCCTCGAGACAATACTTCATAATCCAAAATGTATCTATACATCTTGGGTTGGCGGTACATGTATTTGTTATTCCTGTAGGATTATTGCGATAATAGTAGACAACATCAGGGACAGTATAAGTATTACGGCACTCAGGGTATAGCAACGTACTCATTACGGTATCTTCAAATAAGAATCCTTCGGGAAAGCAGAAATGCGCGAGACGATCGCTTCGAATTACTTTTCCCCACGGAAAGCCAAAATAGTTAAAGCTGTCATATGCGGATGTTTTTCCCATGTGACAATGAACATCTTTCGTGCCGTTATCGTCGAAGTCTTGATAACTACCCTCTATGATCTCTGCGTTATATAAGAAAGCAGTTTCCACAAGAACTTGAATTGAATTCGGAGCAAGAACATCATCCGAATCCACGAACATAACGTATTTCCCTGTGATGCTTCGCAGCGCTATATTTCTTGCTTTAGAAACGCCTCCATTTTTTGTATGAATTATTTCAATAAGCGGATTTTCCTTGTACTTATCAAGAATCTCTCCGGAATGATCCGTGGATCCATCATCTACAAAAACAACTCGATAGGAAAATGAAGTTCGCTGCGAAAGTATTGATTGAACACAATCTTCCAAGTATTCTTCTACATTATATACCGGAACAATTATCTGTAAATCAACATTGGACTGCACTATGTTTTCGTGGAAAAATTCAGGGCTCGTTTGAAAATAGAAATCGGATAGTTTTAAAAGAGCATCCTCAGGAGATATCTTGATTGCCTTGCTCAAATTAGCTTTCCATTGTGCCATAGCGACATGTTTACGAATCACTCTCTTTGCCTGCAAAACACTCATATTCTCCTGCGCCTCTTTTCACTTTTCGTTAATTAAATTGTTCCATCCATCGTGAAATATTGCTTTTTGGCATTGTGATTTCAGAATGGATTTCTCCCACTATTTTTTGCCTAAGTTTTTTAGAAATGTCTTTGCGCAGAATAATCGGCAGCCCCGTATCTGCATGGATACACTCGGCACGATTATCAATTGATACGATTAGACTGCGACGTCCCTTGTTCAGAGCGCGAATACCTGCATGCAGCCGAGTGCCGACATAATCCAAATCCACCTGATCCAGCACCGCGTCAAAAGATTGCAAGTCAGGCTGCACCAGCGTCACCTTATCCTCGTAACCAAGTGAACGGATATATTCCAGATCGTCTCGCCCTTGTAGCCAGAAATAAACTGCCTGATAGCTCACCAGCAAGATATCCAGCATTGCGCGGTCATGTTCTTCATCCCGGCAATAGTCCGTCAGCGTGCATACAACATTTTTTGCTTTTTGTGCTGGGATCGCTGCGCAGTGCTCCGGTGTAAGGCTCCACATAGTAGGGCATCCGGTATTTAGGACATTTTGAATACCCATTTCCCGCAGCATTTTCTCAGAAAAGCTGTCACGAACAGAGTGGATTCCTTCTTCGGAAAGAATCGTTTGAAACAGCCGCTTCGTATAGTCATCAAATTCAGGAACGGTTGAATCGAACCCTACACCCATTAGCAGCGTATTGCGATAAGGAACCACATCCGGGCCGAGCTTCCATAATCCATAGCTTCGCATATGACCGGAAAGGATATTGGTGCCGCAGAGGATTTTCATTCTGCTATTACTAAGAAGTGTTCGTTCAGAATCCGAGGGGAACTGATGCGTCGGCACATGCTGCATAGCGCTCACATCCAACTTATTACACAACTGCAGCATACACGCTTCCATGATAATTTGATCTCCGCAATTACCACTGCCTATTGCAGTATCCAGTATCACAGGCACAGCAGTACCGTCTTTCGTCGCTTTCGCGCGCCGTAAGCCTTCGTAATATGGGCGTGCATCTTTGACTGAAATTAACTTCGCCTTTGCCTTTTGCAGCACACATGCAGGAATTTTTGTAACCGGATACTTTTGAAATATACTTTCAGCGTAAAGAACTTTGTTCCCCAAAGTCGTTCCAAATGTGTTGCGGATTTTCTGCTGATGAGCCATTTCTTCTTTGATTTTCTCATCCACCCATGATGCTGTGAAATGATGGATCGAAACCGTCCTCGGTGTTTTTTTGATTTTTCCGGTACGGAAGTTCTTCGGGCACAGAACATCCGATGCATAGACAGTCATACCAGGCAATTGCTGATCCCTGTTTTCCTGTATCAAACCAAACTCACGGAGACTTTGTGTCGTAAAATGAGGCGAAGCTAAGAGGTTTGGAGTTCCATCCTCATTTAAAAATGAAATAGTATCATATAAGTCACGAGCGCTTCGAATTACCTCATGATGAGGCACAGCACCAAAGCCGTGTCCACAGTTAACAAAATACTCTCCATCACCCGTATTTTCAAAGCCCATAAAGCCGTCCTGCTCCAATAATTCATCAAAGCTCCTGAGCATTTCGACATCCGTGTCCAAATAAATTCCGCCATATTCATAGACGATATCCAGTCGAGCATAGTCGGGAACAAATCCCCACTTTTTTGCCTCATATGCTTGTCGCATGTATTCATTTTTTGTGAAATCGTAGTTGGATTCATTCCACTCTCTGATTTCGTAATCTGGGCAGCAACGTTTCCAACTCTCAATACAGTACAGAACGGACTGAGGTTTCGGCTTTCCTCCGACCCAGCAGTAATGGATAATTTTTGGTATGGACATGGTTCACCTCATTTATGGGTTTATCGGCAATTCAAAAAAGCAATATAATCAAAATCATCCAGATATCTTCTGATCCAATATTGCTTTTTAAAATATAAGGCAACGCCGACCCCAGACTGATCTTCAAACCCTTTCAGGTAGAATGCTGATTTTATATCTGGCCGGGGGCAATGCGTAAAAATTATCTTATGGTTAAAGGGAAGTGCATCAAATCGCTGTAGGCTTTCTTCGCTACAGTTATCTCCGTCAATTGCTATGACATACAGGTTATCCCAGTTAATGCGTTTTTTGCGTTCCTCCCACTTTTCTACGGCTTCTTCAAATGTCTTGTAATGATTGAAACGGATTTCGATATCAGCCAACATACCACAGGGGAAGTCAAATCGCTTATCTGGATAAGGCGTGATCGGCTGCTCCATATACCAGTGCAAGTTCTCCAACAGCTTGACATAGTCATTCATGTCAAAACTTAAATTGATCGTCGGACTCAGAAACGGCATACGCATATCATAGTATATAAATTCGCCATTGCAGTTGGAGGAAATAATTGTTGCGTCCCGATTTTTCAATCTCAGACGTTTAAGTTCCTTATAAAGACGCCACTCCGCACGCTGTAAAACATTCATAGTACAAGCACCTCTAATACAATTTGTTATGAATTTTAGGCGCATACTTCAGGAGGAAAAGACGCAATTTCTGCTTGATAGAAGTATCCGGCGACGACATCAAATTCCGATACGCCAGTTCATACCATTCCCACATTCTCTGAAAGCGTTCTGCGTTTTGTGGTGTCTTTCGGATGTTTTTTGTACTGTTTACAACCGCAGCATACAGACTCAAGCATGCTTCCTCCCCATAACGTGAAATGTCATTGTTAAGGAGAAACATTGCGCGTTCATGGACAGCCTCAACAAAATCAAAATATCTATCCGTAAATTGAGGTTGGCCCAAAATACTTTCTCTGCGGGAAAGATAATAATATCCGCTCAAGCCTGTCAATGCGATTCGACTTGTGCGATAGGCAAAAACGTGGTAAACAAAGGTATCCTCATAGAACTTCCCTTTGGGGAAACGAATTTCCTTGAACAAATCGGCACGGAACAATTTATTGCATACAGAAGGCTGCCGCAGTGTCTCAAATCGTTGCTCACCCGCCCATATAGTCGGTTCTGTTACAGGGCAGTAAAATGGCTCCTGCTCACCATCTTCATATATGCGCATCATATTGCATACGGCAATTTCACAGTGGTTTTCGATTGCCGCGCGCAGCAAGGTTTCTACTGCGTCTGGTGCAATATAGTCATCACTGTCCACAAACATCCACCACTCGCCTGAGGCAAGCTCCATTCCGACATTGCGTGCATCGGATAGCCCACCATTAGACTTATGGATCACCCTTATACGCGAATCGGAAGTCGCAAATTCATCACATAGACTTCCCGAACGATCCGTAGATCCGTCATCAACTAAAATGATCTCCAGATTTCTATACGTCTCGTGGCAGATGCTATCCACACATTTTTTCAAATAATGTTCCACATTGTAAACTGGAACAATAATAGAAATTAAGACTTCATCCATAATTACATACCAATTTTTAAGACGTTTCGGACGCGGCAAGCGAGACTTATATCTTTGCGTGCCAGTATAAGCCAGAGTTTCTCTTTTGCATTACATGCCTGCATAGAAATTGGGTTTTCTTTTAACACCGTTGTTAAATCAGCCATTGTACTTCGTACCGCACCGGTATCCAGCTCCCGCATAGCCAACTGTCCCTGATAAATGCAGGTAAACCACAGATCACGGGCGCTAAGATTAGTCAGTTCGGGGAAGCGCGCCTTGATATATGTATGTCGCTGAGTTTTCGCCTCTACGGCCTGAATCCGTTTGCTTATTGGCATAGAATGCATGACCGATTCCGGCTGTTGCCGATAAGCGTAGCAAACCTTTGCGGAATGAATCAGTGTATTTGCATTTCCCAATGCCCGATAAGTAAAAAACTCATCGTCAATCTTTTTGTTAGTTGGGAACCGTACACCATCCACCACCTGACGGCGGTAGAGCTTATTCCATATCAGTTGCCTAAAAATGCGATCTCGAATATGTTCCGCCATCGCTTCGTGTACAGTGTAGCTGCGCGTCTCATATCCGCACGCAAATACAGCATCATTACCGGCCACTTCAACATAGCTGCACTCAGCTATATCTGCCCCCGCTTTCAACAACTCATACAGATGAGCGTATATATCCGGTGCGATATAGTCATCGCTGTCGACAAATGCAATCAGGCTGCCTGATGCAAGATCAAGTCCTGCATTTCTCGCTGCCCCACCGCCGTGGTTTTTCTGATGGATCACCCGAATGCGACTATCCTTTTCCGCCCATGCGTCACACATCGCAGGGCAGTTATCAGGCGATCCGTCGTCCACCAAGATGATCTCCAGATTCGTATATGTCTGGTTTACGATGGAGGACACACATTTATCCAGATATGGCTCCACCTTATAGACGGGGACAATAACGCTGATCAAAGGCTGTTCCATCAGCAACTCCTCATGAATAAATCTTTTTCTGGAAAAATCGGCTATACACCGCATAGATTGGGCGGTACAGCACCGGCGTATGCGTAATCATATTTGCCATCAACTTACGTTTTCTTCCCAGCAGCCGAAAGTTATTCGTTTCTGCCATCAGCAACTCATGTACCTTCCGCAAATCATCTTTATATTCTGCGCCTTCCATCAACAAAGCATGATACGTGTTAATGCACACGTTGATATATGCTTGCTGGGCTGCCTCGCGTAGTTCTGACGGCGCACTCTGCCGAATGATTTCTTTCACTTTTATGGGATCATAGATCTTATGCGGATTCAGCTTTGCCCGCGAAGCGGATGTACTGCGGACAATATAGTGATACGGGCACCAATCTTCAAAAACTGTTTGCTTTGCGGCAGAAAAAAGCCGGTAGTTCATCAGTAGGTCCTCGTTGATCTTAATATCCAGCGGCACGGCTTCGCCGTGTAACAAGCTCTGGAACAAGGTCTTGTGGAAGAGCTTGTTACACAGGCCCGGCTCAATTCTTGAGCCGGATAACAGCTCTTTCAGAGCCGTTATCTTATCTTGCTGCGCAAGAAGGCCTGTGTTATGGAAATAGTGAATCCGCCCATCCTCAAAACACATCTGATACCCGCAATGTGAGATATCTGCATGATATTCCGCGGCATTTCTGAGCAGCCGCTCATACATATCCGGCTCGATCTCGTCGTCGCCGTCTACGAAGCCAATCCACTGCCCGGAAGCTTCTCGCACGCCATGGAGGCGTGCAGACGTAACGCCTCCATTCTCTTGAAAGACAGGCTTTATCCGCGAATCCTTTTCGGCATACTGCCGCATAACATCAGCACTGTTGTCAGATGAGCCATCATCTACTACGATGACCTCAATGCTCTGATAGCTCTGCGCAAGTATGCTGTCAAGGCAGCGCGGCAGCTCATTTTGAAGATTGAAAACTGGGACAATGATTGAAATTAAATTGTTTTGCATAGTGCCTCACAGCCCTAATAACATTTCCTCCACAGCACGGACAGTATTTTCCGTGCTGAAGGTTTTGCCTCGCTCGATAGCCTTTTCTTTGTAGTACGCAAGCTTGTTCGGATGGTCTAGCAAATCTTTGATTCCCTGATACAACGCTTCTTCACTGTTTTCAGTCACGATGCCCCATTCGTTGTGCTCTCCCAGCATTTCTTTCATGCCAGAGACCTCGACCGTGCAGACCGGTGTCCCCACAATTAATGCCTCGGTGGCCGCAGTGGAAAATCCCTCTGCAAAACTAGAACAGACAAAAAGGTCACACCTAGAAACGTATTTGTAGGGATTTGCCTGATAGCCAAGGAACGTAAACGAATCTACCATGCCGTTTTCGCGAATATATGCCTGAATCTTTTCTTGCTCCGCCCCAACACCAAGGATGTAGCAACGGACAGGATAACCCTCATTGCGAAGCCGCTTATGTATACGTGCCAATCGGTCGAAGCCCTTGTTTTTCATTAGCTTGCCAACGCCGCACATTGCAAACTCATCTGTCAGGAATACGCCATCTGTCAGAGATTCCCGACTTTGCTGAATAATGGCATCAGAATTATTCGTGTTGTACAGAACGCAAGGCTTATTTACCTGACATAATTTCATGAAAGAATGTTTGACATCGTCAGATACGAAGCAAACCGCGTTCATTTTCTGGTAGCTATAGCAAGACTCCTTGTAATCTCGGAAACCAATGGATAGTTCGCGCTCGTCATGCATTGTGCAATGTACCCACGCAGCTAGTTTTGTACCTGCTGTGGGGCAGCCGCTGATAATTCTGACGGAAGGTCCCTCCAAATAGGCAACTTCAATATCATACGTTTCTTTGATGAAAAGTTTATGAAGTTGTCTGGGAGACAGTAGCTTCATAATATGGCTATTGCCCCGGAAAGTCTGTGAAAAAATCGCGCGATAATGGATATCAGGCTTCAGGAACTGCTCATTTACGCCGCCACCGAACAGTGCCGTCACAGAGATATCAAATTTTGACTGATCCATGTTATTTACCAAATTGATAAGCACCTTTTCAGCGCCGCCATGGCCAAGATCGTGGATGAGAAAGAGGATTTTCTTTTTCATGAAGTCTTTCTCCTGATATACCCCGTCAGCGCCCAGCCTGCCGGTGTACACAGCACCGTCAGCAGCTTGCGGGGTGACTCCTTGATATAGTTTCGATTCCCAGCGATTTGGCTGCTGGAGCAGTAGTGGATGCAGTCCATCACCAGCCGCTTAAAGGATTCTGGATGCTGCATCTTCACCACGCGCCAGAAAGCAAACCCCTTTGGATTTTTGAGATACTGCCGGAACATATTGTTGCTGGAGCCGTCCGGCTGGTACTCCACATTGCAAAGCACGTCATTCAGCACGGCCAGCTTGTAGTCCTGGTCAATCAGAAGATATTTATATGCCAGACTGACATACTTTTCGCCATCAAACACAGGGTACTCCGGATATGCATTGATGATATCCGTGCGGTAGACCAGCTTCTTGTCACCCTCGCCGCCCGCGGCATAGTAACCGGAGAGCGTTGTTTCTGTCATAACAACAGGGAAATCCTTGCCGATGATTTTTTCTTCAAAGTCGGCGTCAAGGCCCACGATGCCCGCGTACCCCTTGCCTTTAACCTCGGCCCATTTGCGCAGAATTTTCTCCACTGCGCCATCTGCCAGCATGTCGTCGGAATCAATGCAGGTGTTCAATTCCGTGTGGATGTTGGAGTAGGCCACGTTGTGGGCCGTGTGCATGCCGCCGTTTTTCTTATAAATGTATTGAATCTCAAAGCCATTGTCCCGACTCTGCCAATCACGCACCAGTTCTGCGGTGTTGTCGGTCGAGCCGTCGTCTACGATCAGCCAGATGAAGTTCTTGCAATTTTGACGGTAAAGGCTCTCATAGGTGCGCGGCAAGGTGTGCGCCCGATTGTAGGCGGGGGTGAAGATGGTGAGAATAGGTTCAGCAATTCTGTTCATAAGCGTTGAGATAGAACTCCTGTAGTTTTATGGCTTCTGTGGTGATATCGAAGCCATGCGCGGCGATTTCGCTTTGGCGGTCAGGGCGAGGAAAATCTCGTTTTTGGAGGATCGTATCAGCCCATTTTTCAGTCGAAGAAGATAACTTCTCAGCAACGACGAGATCTGTTAAATAGGCCTCTCGCGGAATCGTGTCGGAAACAACACACGGCAATCCGGCAGCCTGGGCTTCAATCAAAACAATCCCCAGCCCTTCATACAGTGACGGGAACACAAACACATCCATCGCCTGCATCAGATCAGCGACGTCGCTGCGGACACCGAGAAAACGGACATGCTCTGCAATGCCCAGCGCGTGTGCTTTCGCCTGTGTTTTCGGCATATTCTCACCGCCTCCAACCAGCAGCAGGACTGCGTTCGGCTCTTTTTTCAACAGTGTGGCAAAGATATCGAGGAGAAACGGATGATTTTTCTGCGGATTGAACCGGCCAACATGGCCGACCACCAATTCGTCTCTGAGGCCGAGCTTCTGTCGCATCTCTATGCGTTTTTTCGTATCATAAGAGTAGGCGGCTGCGTCAATAGCATTATTGATGATTTGATACGGTGCTCTGCTGAACATCCAATCACCGGCATCCTTCCCACAGGCGAAAAGATTTGTAGCATACTGCGGAATGCTGCGGCGATACCAAAGCTTAATCGGATATTTCAAATTTCTGTCCTGATTTGCATTATGACTGTGCGCGATCCGCACTGAGACATTATGCTGCGCAGCGACCTTCAGAATCACCGAACTTAGGCAGTCCTGATGTACATGGATGACTTTGTACTCTGAGTGTTCATCAAAAAAGTGGTTCAGGGCAGATAAATAGTTTTTACTCCACGGCACCAAGCGCGGCAAGCGATAGATTCTTCCGCCAAGGGATTCAATCTCATCATCAAATGCAGCTCGTTCCTGGCGGTGTACTAAAAAATCAAACTGTATTTTTTCTCTGTCAATATGGCGGTAGTAGTTCATAATCATGGACTCCAGACCACCGCGTCCCATATAGGTCACAACTTGTAAAACTCGGATCATTTTCATTCCCTCGTCAAAGTATGTTCCAAGCAAAATGCATCTGGTAAAAGAAAAAGGCCAGATAGCCGCAAATCAAGCCGCCCGTAACGATTTTTGCAGATTGCTTTGTGAACATATGGTCTATGAGCCATGGAACCGCCACATATCCTTGCAGCGTTGTGTAAATCGGCAAGCGTCCAATGTAAATACCGGAGGAAAAAACACTCAGGAAATATAATGCCACCGTGCAAATGCTACAGTTGACACATAGATTCACAATGGGTGAGTTTTCTCGATCTACAAATCTCTTTCCAACCAAAGAAAGAATTGCAGGAATGGAATAGAATAATGCCCGCAATGCATTGGTACCATTATCGTTTTTCCAGATGTCGTTCGTGATGAGATCGTTGTATTGCGTTTCGGCAAGAATCGAGTCCACAAAAGAGGTAAAGGGGTCGATCAGCAAGATAGCTGCTCCCACACCAGTTAGCAGAAGAAGCGTTTTCCAATTCCAAGAGTGTCCTTGTATCACAAAAATCAACGGGATCATCATCAAAGCTGACGCATGGATCGTTGCAGCCAGCAGGATAACAAGAATGGCAGGAATGTACTTTTTTCTCAGAACCAGTCCAAAGCTCAAGAGTACAATGCAGACGGCGATAAACTGCCGCATACCGTTGAACATCCAAGACAGGTAATCCGTAGAAATTACGAACATGAATACAGAGAGGAGAAAGCTCGTAGAGTACTTGCGGAGAAAGTAGATAATGCAGAACATCTGAAATGCCGCGATCAAAAAGAAAAAAAGCTTATCGTTGCTGCCAATTACGGTTTTAATTACTGAGACAAGAACCGTGAATCCCTGATCTTTTCCGTGTTCAGCCAGATATGTGGTCAGTGCCCCGCCGAGGGTCGGTATATTTCGAAATATTCTTCGATAGGCTTCTGTATCACCGAAGTTAACACGGTTTGTGGCCCAAATCACATACGGACATGCCAAAACAAGAGCTGCGCCCCAGCTCCAGCGGTATTCTGTTTTTCCCAATACCTGTACCGGCTTTTTGGGTACAGCAACCGCCAGCAATCCGCCAGCCAAGGCCAGCCAGATCAGCAGCCACCAATAATTCGTCAGTGTCATGCTTTGCTCCTCGCTGCTTCTGCCAAGCCAAGGCTGTTCATGGTCTGTGCCACCACAATGCGCTTGTCGAACTTCCGCTCGATGAGAGCACGTCCACAGCAACCCATCTGCTCCTGTTCGCTCTGCGTTTTATTAGCAAATTCACGGAAGAAATTGGTCAGTGCTTCTACATCCTGCACGGGGCAGAGATACCCGCTGATACCGTCCTCCACCGCCTCGCGGCAGCCGGGGATATCGCTGGTGATGAGGGCGCGGCCAGTGGCGGCACCCTCCAGCAGAACGTTGGACATGCCCTCATGGTAGGAGGGCAGCACGACGCAGTCCGCCGCTTCATAGAACGGATGCACATTTGTCTGGAAGCCGTGGAAGTTGATGATACCGTCAGCAACTAGGTGGTCGACGGTTTCTTTGTAGGCATCCTCATAGAAGCCCACCACATCAAAGGCAACTTTTTCGCCAAACTCCGCCTTGACGGTTTTCGCGGCGGCGAAGAACTCATCCACGCCCTTTTCCTTCATGATCCGGCCCACGAACAGGAAGCTGCACACGCCGTCATCCTGCATGGGGACATAGGGATACTCGTCCAGATTGATGCCCGCGCCGGGGAGCACCTTCATCTGCTGGGCAGAGATGATGTTTTTATGTAGGAAGAACTGAGCGTTCTCCTCATTCTCAAAGAACACCGTTTTTGCCTTCCGCAACGCGCTTCGGTACATCCCGGACACCACGTTCGACAACACCGGCTTTTCAAACGCTGTGCCGAGCCCCTGTACATTGGTGACATAGGGAATGCCCTTAGCCTTGCAGGCGCTGCCCATGTAGATGTTGGGCTTGATGGAATAGGTGATGACCAGATCCGGTTGGAGTTCGTCCAGCATTTTGTGGTAGGTCTTCATCAGCTTCATGTCCTTGAAGGGATTGATGCTGCGGCGGTCGATCTCCGTATCGATGCAGCGCAGACCCATGGCCTGCAAATCGTCCTCATGCCCCACAAAGGGCGTGCTGAGAATGACCTCATGCTCCTGCATCAGCGCCTCCACCAGCTCCTTACGGAAGCGGTAGAACATATAGGAATGATTGGTTGCGATCAGAATTCTCATTTCTTGCTCTCCACCTTATGCAGTTCTCCCGTGCCGCCCTCGACCACACCGTCACCCCGCAGGGCGGAAATGGCCGTCCCGAAAAAGCAGCGGCAGTCAAAGGCAAAGCTCATGCGCTGCACATATTCACCGTCCAAGCGGGCCTTGTCCGCAATCTCCAGCTCGTCCCGTCCACAGATTTGCGCCCAGCCGGAAAGGCCGGGCTTCACATCGTTGGCACCGTATTTGTCCCGCTCTGCCAGCAGATCCTCCTGATTCCAGAGGGCAGGCCGGGGGCCGATAACGCTCATGTCACCCCGAAGAATATTCCAGAGCTGCGGAATCTCGTCAAGGGATGTCTTGCGCAGGAATTTTCCAACGCGTGTGATGTACTGCTCCGGATTTTCCAGCAGGTGCGTCGGCATATCGTGGGGCGTGGACATCTTCATGCTGCGGAATTTATAGAGCTGGAAATATTTTTTGTGGATACCGACCCGCTTCTGAGAGAAGAATACCGGGCCAGGATCATCGATCTCGATGGCGATCATAATGAGCAGGTACAGCCACGAGGCGAGGATCAGCCCCGCCAGCGACAACAATATATCAATCAATCGTTTCCAAAATCCCTTATACATGGCATTTC
>ERZ1026898.676-NODE-676-length-19124-cov-3.162305_pt1 | contig 19124 bp, 21 predicted proteins | sample MGYA00380178_ERZ1026898 | MGnify/ENA primary metagenome ERZ1026898 (study PRJEB33269, sample SAMEA4719814) | human gut metagenome | biome: human-associated habitat; feature: organic feature; material: feces | place: Cameroon | collected 2013-10 ... | reverse complement strand
ATTAGCGTGAGGAGAACATGCGTTCTATCGAGACACACTTTTTGTCCTATAAGCCCGAACTCGACATCAACAATATCCGCATCATCGATAAGGGATGGAAGCTCGCATTCGGCCAAGAAAAGGGCATGAACAAATTCGCAATCAGCTTCTACCTCGACATCAAAAATGGAATTGTAAATCTGTAAGGGAGACCACTATGACAAAAAAGCTAACCGTGTACATTTCGTTAGCACTTCTTCTAATAATCTTTGCCTTTCCCCTATCCGCATGCACCCAAAACAAAACCACCTCATCGGTTGATACGAAATCGACAAGTCAACCAAAAACAAAAGAAGTATGGGTGATGACAAAAAGCGAAAATCGATCTCTAACCTACGTTTACTACGACCAACAATTTGACAGGAGCGGAAATATGATTTCGCAAAAAAGATCGCCCAGAATGAAGGACGGAGTCGAAGTCACAACTTATAACTATTCGTACAGAGACGATGGCACATTAGAATCGAGCACTGAAAACACGCACCGAAAGGAAGGCAACAAAGACTACGAACGCTACTGGTCATACGACGAACACGGAAATGCAACGTCGGAGCGCAGCAGCCAATATAAGGATTATTTCGGAGAAGATCAGGTCTTCACCTACACCAATACCTATGATGAAAATGGAAATCTCGCAAAACAAGTCATTACCTTTCCGAGCCATCCCGGAAAAACAACCACACCCGAAAAAACAACCACCTACTCATACAACTCACAAGGTATCATGACCAGCTTTATCGAAGCACAGGACGGATTCGAAACAAAGCACTCATGCACATACGACGAACATGGAAATCTAATCAAAGAAGACATTCAGGGGCTCAAGAAGAGCTCAGACAGCTGGACGAAATTCTATGAATATGAGTCCATGATTGTAGAGGTGCCATAATGACGCGAACCCCCAAAATCATCTGCCTGCTTGCTGCTTCAGCCCTCGCGTTTGCACTTTCTGGATGCTCTAGCACCACAGTAAACCACTCGCCCAACATAGAGGGCAAATGGTGCTTGGTTGCCTACACCGACACAGGAGAAAACAATCTCTCTTTTGAAAATGTTTGCGACACCAACAACGTCGCAAACTTCGAAAACAATGAAAACGGATTTTTGGCCATCAATTCAGAAGCAAAAGCTTTTAAAGTCGAAAGGCAAAACAAAACATATAAATTAACGTCAACAGACGGGGACACGGTACTCTATGCAGTCGTAAACGAAAACAACGACCAGGAAAGAGACGCCCTTATCATTTCGTCTGGTCTTGACCCTAATAAGCGAATCGTTGCCATCAGATACGACGAAAACCTTCCGAAAACAGAAATTTCTATTCCGCTAAGCTATGCCGATATAAGCACCTCAACGAGCAGCGGAGGTTCAGGAAGCGAATCCACTTATAAGAAGAACGGCAACTCCGACAGCTCTGATGAAACAGACTCATCGTCAAATATTCCGAAAAAAGCCCCATCCACTATTGGAGAAAAAAATGCGTTAAGGACAGCCAAACAGTACCTGAGTTCAATGCCATTTTCCGCAAAGGGACTCAAGAAGCAGCTTGAATACGAAGGGTTTTCTTCTAGCGAAGCAGACTGTGCCGTCGCAAACTGCGATGCTGATTGGTATCAACAGGCGGCTAAAATGGCAAAGACTTACCTAAATACGATGTCTTTCTCACGAAGCGGACTAATAGAACAGCTCGAATACGAAGGTTTCACACATTCCCAAGCTGAATACGGTGTTTCGCAGGCAGGATATTAAGCCGTCAACCGGGGAGGAGGCCCAGAAGCCTCCTCCCCGCCTAAATGCCCACATACATCTAGGCAGAGCCAGTACGCAATCATGCAAACCCAATTCGGTTTTTGGTTGAGTTAGGGGGTATTCGTTGAAAAAATATCAACGAATACCCCCTAACTCAAACGTGATACCATAATCATGGTATTTTCAATCCGATATCGGAGGTCGAAATGACTACCTGCGTGCCAATAAAAGAACTAAAGAATACGGCTGATTTCACGAAGCTTGTTGAGAATTCGGATTCGCCTGTCATCGTCACGAAAAACGGTTGTGAAGCTTTCGTAGCACTGTCCACCAGCGCCTATGAAGCTCTAGAAATGGAGGCAGCGCGTTCGCGGCTCTATCAGTCCATAGATCGAGCAGAAGCAGACATTGCAGCAGGTAGAACCGTCGAAGCCCACACTGCCATCAACGACATTCGTTCTCGCTATGGCCTATAGCATTCACTTTGTGGCAGAAGCGCTTGCCGATCAAGAATCTATCGTCCATTACCTGGCCGAAACGCTTACAAATCACGAGGCTGCCAAACATTTCGTCGGAGAGTTGGAAGAAGTGGTTTCTTTGCTCGAAGAAATGCCTGGTGCCTTTCCCTTTCCCAATGAACCACGCCTAAGAACCCTAGGGTACCAAAAGGCATTGTTCATGAACTACGCTCTGCTATTCCGCGTAGAGGGGGAAGCGGTTTATATAGTTCGAATATTTCACCAAAGTCAAAATTACGCGAAACTTGTTTAGCTCGACCGCCTCACCAGATAAACGCCTGGTGTTCGTTGCGTTCCTCTTTAAGCCCATTGACGCTCGAAGGTTAATACGTCGATTAGACGTAATACCTTAGGGTTTGTAGGGGCGGAGCTGCTTGGCAGTTTTGCTCCAGTTTTTTTATACGGGGTTTGCGGTACGTCGCTTCCCGCAAATGATTCGCTTTCGAAACGTTGCTGCTATACCAGCGTGATAAAATTCAAAGGTCTGTTGAAACCGTACGAAAGGGATTGTTTCTATGCAGATCACTCCGGAGGAAATTGCTGAAACGCTTGCGATGGTAAGCAAGCAACACCTGGATATTCGCACTATCACGCTTGGCTTGAACCTACGCGCGTGCACGCATGAAGATGCGAACGTTATGGCCCGCAAGGTATACGATCGCATGACCACCGCTGCCGAGAAGCTTGTTCCTACCGCCGAACAGCTCGAACGTGAATACGGCATTCCTATCGTCAATAAACGCATTTCCGTGACGCCCATCGCCGAAATCTGCGCTGCAACCCAAGCCACCGACCTTTCCCCTATCGCTATCGCGATGGACAAAGCTGGCAAAGAAGTCGGTGTCGATTTTGTAGGCGGTTTTTCTGCACTGGTGCACAAGGGCGCCTCTCGCGCCGACAACAATCTGATGGAATCAATTCCTGCTGCCCTTGCCGCAACAGATAATGTATGCGCATCGGTAAACGTGGGATCAACGCGCGCCGGTATCAACATGGATGCCGCATTCAAAATGGCTGGCATCATCAAACAGGCCGCAGAGGCAACCAAAGACAAACAGTGCATTGGCGCCGGCAAATTGGTTGTGTTCTGCAATGCCGTCGAAGACAACCCCTTCATGGCTGGCGCATTCCACGGCTCTGGTGAGGCTGATGCGGTAGTCAACGTTGGCGTTTCCGGGCCTGGTGTTGTGAACAACGTCCTGCGCAACATGCCCAAAGATGCCGATATGACCTCCATTGCTGAAGCAATTAAGGCAACCGCCTTCAAGATCACTCGCGCAGGCGAACTCATGAGCCGCGAAGCCAGTCGACGCCTGGGTGTGCAAAAAGGCATCTTGGACCTTTCTCTTGCACCCACTCCCGCCGAAGGCGACTCGGTTGCAGAAATCCTGGAAGCTATTGGCGTTGGCCAATGCGGCGGCCCGGGCACCACAGCAGCGCTCGCTATGCTCAACGATGCAGTCAAGAAGGGCGGCGTTATGGCAAGCAGCAGTGTTGGGGGTCTTTCAGGTGCCTTTATCCCCGTATCGGAAGATGCCGGCATGATTCGCGCAGCAGAATCTGGTGCGCTCCGTCTTGAAAAGCTTGAAGCCATGACCTGCGTTTGCTCCGTTGGCCTCGACATGATCGCCATCCCAGGAGACACCAGCGTCGAAGCCATCTTTGGCATCATTGCCGATGAATGCGCTATTGGCATGATCAACAACAAAACCACCGCAGTTCGCCTTATTCCCGCTATTGGCAAGAAGGTTGGCGACAAGCTCGACTTCGGAGGTTTGCTCGGTTATGCGCCAGTCATGCCGGTAAACGAACATGCTGGCACGGTATTCGCCCATCGCGGCGGCCGCATGCCTGCACCGCTGAATTCCTTGAAAAACTAAGGAACTAAACAATAGAAACACTATGGGCCCCATTATTGGGGCCCATAGTGTTTCTGGTCGACAAAAAACTCAGTAATGTCTTATTGGCTTAAAAAGAAAACGGTCGGATACCTCTTACTGCAATATCCTTCATGCCAAGGAAGCTACATAGATCGAAATAGACTTCGTCGTCAATCTCCAATCCCTTTTCCAAAACGAGCATCTCGCCAAATGGAGCCTCGAACACACCGCAGTTTCCTGCTTTCAGTCGAGGAACGTCTTTATCGCGCACAAAACGAGAGTGGAGCTCAGTCATATCGGCGCAACAACCTTTTGGACTAAGGGGCTCTACGGCAATGCAGTGATACCCCTTGCGATCCATATACTCCAAGAGCTTTTCGGAAGCGTTGATTTCAATGTGTCTCATGCTTCGCTTCCTAGGAACGTAGCATGAACAAGGTATTCCACATTTCCTTCAGCACCCTTGATCGAGCTTTCCACTACCCCGTTCACTCTAAAGCCCACCTCGCGCAACGCCTGGGTAACTTCATCAACCACACGCTGACGAACCGCTTCGCTGCGGACAATGCCATGATCGGTTTCTTCGTGTTGGCTTTCAAACTGCGGTTTAATAAGCCCCAAAAAGATGCTGCCCTCTTCACAAAGATTGGCAAACACATCAGCTAGCTGGGCCAACCCAATGAAGCTCAAGTCGCATACCACCATATCGAATGGAGCACCAAGGCTCTCGGGGCTCGCTAAGCGGATGTTGGTGCGCTCGAACACACTCACGCGAGGATCTTGGCGCAAGCTCCAAGCAAGCTGACCGTAATTAACGTCTACGCATGCCACACTGGCAGCTCCCGCCTGAAGAAGGCAATCCGAAAAACCGCCCGTAGAAGATCCAATGTCAACGCAATGAAAGCCCGTAACATCCTGCTGAAAGTGATCGAGCGCACCCTGAAGTTTATGCCCACCACGGGAAACGAATTTCTTGGTGTTTTTGACGAAAAGATCAGCATCAGGACGAACTTTTAAAGCAGCACTCGACACATATACATCGTCTACACGCACCTCGCGCGCTATAACCGCGCGCAAAGCCGCATCCCTATCAGCAAAGTAGCCCTGCTCAACAAGCAGATCATCTAAACGAATCTTTGCCATAATTAGTCCGTTTCGTTCGCTACAGGAGCAGCAGGATCTTGATGCCCAGTCTCTTCGGTAGAGCCGCTGGCTGCAAACAAGCCAGTTTCTCCCCCACGCTCTTCAGCAGATGGGATCAATCCGGTTTTGATCAATTCCAGGAAATCCCGCTCGGTCAAAATAGGTACTCCAAGACTTTCGGCTTTGGAACGCTTAGATCCTGCAGCCTCGCCGCAAATAACGTAGCTGGTCTTTTTGGAAACACTTCCAGAGACCTTTGCCCCGTACTCCTTCAACCTATTGCCTGCCTCGGTACGCGTCATACCCGATTCAACCAAACTACCAGTAAGCACAAACGTCAGGCCCGCGAGAGTTTGGGGCAACGTGTTTTCGCGAAGCTCCTCTTCCATGGTTACGCCTGCAGCCGCCAAGCGCTCAACTACCTTCAAATTATCTTCAGTTGCAAAGAAGTCGCAAATGCTCTGCGCAATAATCGAGCCAACGCCATCGATTGCCGCCAGGTCGTCAACCTTTGCGTCACGAAGCAAATTCACAGAAGGATACACTTTAGCGATTGCCTCTGCCGTGGTTTTGCCAACATGGCGAATGCCCAATCCGAAAAGAACACGCGCCAGCGAACGCTTCTTGCTTTCGTTAATCGAGAGCATCAGCTTCGATGCCACCACAGGGCCCAGCTCAATCCGCTCGCCCTTGGTGGTGATGCGACCAGTATCCAAATGCTCCAACATGTCCTGTGTAAGATCGTAATAATCGGCAACATCGGTTAAATTGCCCGACTCAATGAGACGAGCGACGATCTCGTTACCCATGCCTTCAATGTCGAGCGCGCCTCGACTTGCCCAATGGGTCAATCGCTCATGAGCCTGAGCCGGACAGTCAATAGACACACATCGATATGCCGCTTCACCCTTCTCTCGAACAATAGGAGACCCGCAACTGGGGCATGCCTTCGGCATAACCCAAGGTTGCGAACCCTCAGGACGCAACGAAAGGATAGGACCCAAAACCTCGGGAATAACGTCACCCGCTTTGCGAACGATAACGGTATCGCCAATGCGCACGTCCTTGCGCAAAACCTCGTCTTCGTTATGGAGAGTAGCGCGAGCAACCGTAGAACCAGCAACCAAAACGGGATCAAGCTCGGCAACAGGCGTGCACGCACCCGTCCGACCAACCTGAATGGTGATATCCCGCAAAATGGTAGTCTTTTCTTCGGGAGGGAATTTGTAGGCAATAGCCCAGCGGGGAGCACGCGCCGTGAAACCAAGCTCGTGTTGCAAAGCAAAAGAATCCACCTTTACAACCACGCCATCAATTTCATAAGGCAAATCAGCACGCTTCTCCAAGCAATCTTCGCAGAACGTTCGCACCTCTTCGCGTGTTACGCAACGCTTAACATCGGGGTTTACGTGAAAGCCGCAACTACGGAGCCACTGCAGCAGCTCCCACTGTCCTGAAGCCTGGATAGACTGATCGCGCGCAATTGCATACATGAAAGTAGACAACTCACGCTCACGCGTAACAGAGGGATCTTTCTGTCGAAGGGATCCTGCGGCTGCGTTACGAGGATTGGCAAACGTACGATTCCCCAATGCCTCAGCCTGCTCGTTGAGCGCCTCGAAGCTCGCCTTCGACATGTATATTTCGCCACGGACTTCAACCGAGGAAACACCCTCAACAACATCCCCAGCCCCTTCATCCCACAAACGCAAAGGAATGTCGTTTACCGTACGCACATTAACCGTAACGTCTTCGCCCGTGGTGCCATCACCGCGGGTGGCAGCACGAACCAGCTTGCCGTCTTCGTAGGTAAGCGCCAGAGAAGAGCCATCGATCTTGAGCTCACAAACCAAAGGAGGGAGCGTGCCCAAGGCTTCTTCGGTCCGATCCATCCACGCATCAAGCTCGTTCAAGTCCATCGCATTGTCGAGAGAATACATACGCTGTTCGTGAACTACAGGGGAAAATTGATTACCTACAGCTCCGCCAACACGCTGGGTTGGAGACGAGGGATCTTGCAATGAAGGATGCTCATTTTCCAAGTCACGGAGCTCGCGCATAAGGGAGTCGAACGCAGCATCTGATATTTCGGGATCATCAAGGACATAATAACGATGGGTGTGATATTCGATTTCGCGACGCAGACGTAAAACACGCTCTGCCAGTGTTTCTTCGGGCACGGAACCCTGTTCGTTGGACATGAAAGAAATCCTCTCGTTTACCCACAACGTTGATGCACTACAAGCCAGACCGCAAACGCATCATAGACTTAGCGGAAGCTCAATAAAAGCAAGAAGCTGGCATCAGATGCATCGCACCAAGACAACATCGGTGGATCTAGTCGTATTCTATTTGCCTATACGCATAAATGCCTCAGGCACAGCATCAAGCACGTCTTCGGCGCAGGTGCTAACAATGCCTTTACGTTCTGCCGCAATAATACCCGCTTCTGCATGTATGTATGCCCCCAGACGAGCACCATCGAAAGCATCCATGCCCTGAGCAAGCAAGCCTCCAATTACCCCAGCAAGCACATCACCCGTACCAGCTTTTGCAAGCGCAACGGTACCATTCGTTACTCTGCAACTATGCTCCGCCGAGGCGATAACCGTATCGGGTCCTTTCAGAACAACAATGGCACCATAAGCCAAAGCAAGAGAATAGGCTGCTTCTTCTTGCGACATATCATCTAAGTTCAATCCAAAAGGAGCACCAAGACGTGTAGCTTCACCCTTGTGTGGCGTTAAAACGGTTACACTCCCCCGCTCAGCGCGACGGCGCAGCGCTTTACGCATTTTTAGCGATGACATGAACGCGAGAGCCCCTCCATCCACCAACACTGGCGCCGAAGCCTGCTTCAGAACACGGCGAGCTACGTTTTCAGCATCTGCATCCGAGGAATCAAACCCCGGCCCAACCACAAAAGCGCCAGGATGCTGCACCGGAAGAGCTGATGCGACATCCAGTGAAGAAAAAGAGCCAACCACAAGTGACGGGCGAAACGCCTGAATCAGCGACATATTGCTTTTTGCCGTGAAAACCTGCGTATAACCCGCACCAGCAAGCTGCGTCGCACAAGACGACAGGCATGCAGCACCTGGATAAGCGGCGGATCCAGCGACAACTATCGCTTTACCTCGGGAATACTTATGGGCATCGGCAGGGGGAATAGGCACAAGCGATGCATAATCCGTATTGCTATCCATGGGTCTAAGCTCCTTCTTTCCCGTCGGTAGTCGGCAGATCGTCCAGAAGGGAACGGGCCTCTTTGAATTGACGCGACAAATCTTGAGCTGGTGTGGTAACGCGCGCTTTTGCCTTCGTGCGAGAATCCTCAGTCAAGGCAAGCGCGCATGCAACTGCTTCGTTGTGCGTGTATGAGAGCGAAAGCGGAATCTCTTCAATGCCTAAATGAGCGGCCATCTTCGCGGCAGCTCTATGAAGCCGAACGCGAGGCTTGCCTTTGGCATTCAAGTACACTTCAATATCGTTAGGCCTGATACCGTGTCTAAAACCCGTGCCCAACGCCTTAACCACAGCCTCTTTTGCGGCAAAGCGCGTAGCATAATGAAACTCAGGTGAAGCTGTTGCATCACAATAGGCTCGTTCTTCGCACGAAAACGAGCGTTCAACGAATGCGGGCGAACGCCTCATGATTGCACGCATACGCGCAACCTCAACAATATCTACGCCCATTGATACCGATTCGGGCAGAATACCCGCCTTCTGCGCTTTTTGGGCAGCTTCACGCATAGCGGAAGTTGCCGATGCTTCATTGAGAGCGGTAGAAGAAACGGCACCGCCCTTTTGAGCAGTGCCGTCTTCAACCATGTCTCGATTTCCTTTCGAAGGATCAGACATGAGCATACCTATTCAACCGTTACCGATTTTGCCAAGTTACGAGGCTGGTCGACGTCACAGCCACGAGCAACCGCCACCGCGCGAGCAAGAAGCTGCAATGGGACACTTGCAGTAATGGGCATGAAAGCATCACGCACCTTCGGGATGTAAATTACATGATCGGCAACCTTCTTGATAGCCTCATCACCTTCGGTTGCAATGGCAATAATCTTCGCCCCGCGCGACTTAGACTCTTCAAGGTTGGAAACCGTTTTATCGTAGGTGGCGCTCTGCGTTGCGACCGCAACAATCGGGAACCCCTCATCGAGCAGAGCGATAGGGCCGTGTTTCATTTCGCCAGCGGCATATGCCTCAGCATGAATGTAGCTGATTTCCTTCAGCTTCAACGCACCTTCATAGCAAGTTGCCTCGCCCAAGCCACGACCAATATAAAGAGTTGACTGGCGACCGTCGAAGAAGTGCGCCGCATCTTCAATAGCAGAAGTGTCTTGCAAGATTTCTTCGATTTGGTCGGCCGTGTCAGCAAGTTCAGTGAAGAGCATGCGCGTCTGGTTCAAGGTAAGCTTGCCTTTGGATCGACCCAGAAGAAGCGCCAAGAGGGTAAGGCTGACCACCTGGCCGATAAACGACTTCGTTGAAGCGACCGCAACCTCTTTGTTTGCCTTGGTGTAGATTACGCCATCCGACTCACGAGCAACCGGGGAACCGATTACGTTAGTGATACCGAACACTTTTGCGCCCTTGATACGCGCATCGCGAATAGCAGCGAGCGTATCCGCCGTTTCACCAGACTGAGAAACAGCAACCACCAAGGTAGTGGGCGTGATAATGGGATTGCGGTAACGGAATTCGCTGGCAACTTCCACTTCGGTAGGAATGCGAGCCCAGCCCTCGATAAGGTTTTTGGCGATGAGGCCCGCATGATACGAGGTGCCGCAGCCAATGAGATACACGCGATCGATGAAATTAAGTTCTTGACGGGTAAGCGTAAGCTCATCAATGGAGATCTCATGACCGGACATACGCCCCGCGAGAGTATCGCGAACAACACGAGGCTGTTCGTGAATTTCTTTCAGCATGAAATCGGGATAGCCGCCCTTTTCCGCAACATCGATATCCCAATCAACATGGGTGATTTCGGGGGTAACCGAATTACCTTCAGCATCGAAATAATCGATATGGTCAGGATGCATAACAGCAAGCTGATTGTCTTCAAGGATAACCACATCACGAGTTGCGTCGATAAGCGCAATGATGTCAGAGCCCAGGTAGCTACCGTTTTTGCCAACGCCCAACACAATGGGAGAATCCTTGCGAGTTACCACGATTTCACCAGGATGATCGTGGTGCATTACCGCCAAACCATAGGCACCGGAAAGCGAGTTCGACACCACACGAACCGCCTCGAACAGATCACCGTGATAGTTTTCCTCCACCAAATGCGCAATGCACTCTGTGTCGGTATCGGAAGTGAACGTGTGACCCTTCGCGATCAGCTCTTCGCGCAACTCGGCAAAGTTCTCGATAATGCCATTATGAACAACGGCAATTTGATTGGTGCAGTCCGTGTGCGGATGGGCGTTTCGTTCGCTGGGAGCACCATGCGTTGCCCAACGCGTATGACCAATGCCGCACGTTCCCTGGCACATACCGTCTTGAATAGCATCAGCGAGACCGGAAACCTTGCCCAAACGCTTAACCACATTGATTTTCTGGCCGTCTTCGACGGCAATACCCGCCGAGTCGTACCCACGGTACTCAAGGCGCTTTAAGCCCTCAAGTAGAACACCTTTTGCCTGGAGGGTGCCCGTGTAACCAACGATTCCGCACATATAGGAACTCCTAACGAAGAGGAATAAATCTATTAAACTGCTCCATTTTACCGTATACCCGTTTCAGACCCCCATAAGGGCACCATCGCTCCATAAACTCACGTCGACAGAATCGATCGATGTCAGCTTTTGTCGACCCAAGCGGGCACGCAAAACGCCAAACAGCAAAGGGCGTATCGCCCCGCAAATGCTATAGACCAATTCCTGCTCTAAAGCATGAGGCAGAACGGCAAGTTGAAAGACCAGCCTCAATCAAATTGAGCGTCTCTGATGGAAATAGAAGTATCGACGAGACCCCATTACTGGTGCTTGCTACGATGAGTACATGATTACCTCGACATCGCGGAAACAATCCGCCCCCTCAAATCGCTCCAAGAGATCATCAAGCAGCAGGCTTCCCATTGTCATCGTTGCCGCCATCGTTGCGATAGTTGCGCTGTTTACTATGGTCGCCATGAGCTGCTCCAACCAATCAAAATACGACTGGAACAACCTTAAGCTTGAAAACGGTCGCATGGTCTATTACGAAGGCGGTAACGCGGTTTCCACCACAGGCATCGACGTATCTGATCTACAGGGATCCATCGATTGGCAAGCCGTGAAAAATGACGGCATCGATTTCGCCATGTTGCGATGCGGCAGACGCGGCTCAACCGAAGGCCAACTCTATACAGACAAAAACTATTACGACAACGTTGAGGGTGCCACCCGCGTGGGACTCCCCTACGGCGTGTATTTCTTCTCGCAAGCCACAAGCGAACAGGAAGCTTTAGAAGAAGCAGAGTACGTGCTGAACCTAATCAACGGCGCTGGCGTAACGTACCCAGTAGTCTACGATCAGGAACCCGTCACTGATTCATCCGGTCGCGCAAACAATCTTTCCGCGGATCAGCTTACCAAGAATGCCCAAACCTTCTGCAAACGCATCGAACAAGCTGGCTACACGCCTATGGTGTACGGCAACCAGTACGACCTCTCTCGCCTCAATATCGACCAAATCAATGCTGCGGTTTGGTATGCCGAATACACCGACACACACCCCACCAGCAGCTACCACGATTTTGTGATGTGGCAATATTCCCATACTGGTAAAGTCAACGGGATCAAAACCGATGTTGATATGGACATCCTGTTCGAGGCCAGCTGGATCAGCCCTGAACGATAGACCAATCCAGCACGTACGAGCATAAGCGAGCAACCGCCTGCTTTCCCCACAACTACAAACAAATGCAAAAAGCTCCCCTCTCGCAACAAGAGGGGAGCTCTATTTGCACTTGGTATCCGAGAAAGACGCGTGGGCGCTATTCGGCAACAACAAATTCCGTGTTAGCCATAATCCAACCAGCGGCCTTCATGCGAGAAGCGCCCTCCTTAAGAAGGGTACTACGGCCTGATTTCTGCATTGCCTCGAACGCTTCCTCTTCGCGACCAGGGGCAATATTGCGCATGGCGGCAATCATATCACTCGGCTCGAGCTTCAATGCCTCATGACGGAATATCGCATCAAGGATAAAGCCCTGAAGCAATTGCATCTTTGCCTGTGTTGCCAAATTGGCACGCACCTCATCTTCAGTCAGATGCTGCTGAGCAAAGAAGGCGTCCAGCGTAATGCCCTCCTGCGAAAGCTGAGCCAAGAACGTCTCATAAAGCTCCTGCGTCATGACCTCGATCATCTTCTCGGAGATTTCACCCTCGAAACGCTTAGCGTACTCATCCATAGCCGCAGCCATCTTCGCCTGAGCATAGCGATTCTCAAGCTCTTCTTCGGAAGTTGCGCGGAAACGATCGCGCAGCTCAGTCACCGTCGCAATTCCCATGGGACTCATATTGTCGGCAACCCATTCATCGGTGACCTCAGGAACTTGAAGCGAATCATCATCGGGTTGAACGCCCTGCTGAGCAGCAGAGAACTGACGAACCAGCATGCTAATCTGCTCATCGATATCCGCCTCGTTAACCTCAGGCTTAGGCTCGATCTCGACCTTCACGGGCTTATAGCTGGAAAGTTCAAATTCAGGCTTGACCAGAACCGTCATATCGAATGAGAACATCTTATCGGGTTCGGGGGTTTCATCAGATTCAATGCCATACGTCGATACCGGCATAGTTCCCTGCTTTTCCAATGCAAAGGGAACCAGATAGTTGATTACCGCGTTGTAAACTGCAGCTTTCCCATCTTCTTCACCCAAAGCGTTGTTGATCTTCTCCAATGAAGATTCGCCTTCAAGCTGATCCATCTGATACTGAACGACAAAGGCATCCAAGCCGTCGGTGAAAGCCTTGCTCATTTCAGCTGCTGAAGCAGAGACGCGCAGACGCACCTCTTCGCCATTGTCCTTGATCTGCTCGACCTTCATAGGTCTCCTTTCTTAAAGGGAGCGCTTCGCAAACAGAGCGCCGCAATCGTATAATTCCCCATAGCCAAATAGCGATTTACCACCACAGGACAGTGGCAAAGCTTGCTAAAACAACCTGAGCACAAAGGGGAATAATTCCGTGACATTCAATGATAGCGAAACCAGCGCCAAGCGCTACACCTTGCGTCCCACTTTCACGCCCCTTCCCCAAGCCAAAGACACCCAAAAGAACAAGGCAGTCGGTAGCGAAACTAGCGCTCAAGTATCAGCGCAGAAGAGAGACGCCAGCACAGCCCCAGATTTGCCAAACAGCGTAATTCGCGCAGCCAACGAAGACGATGACCTGTACGACCCCTACTCGGATTACCACGACGGCACGTTAAAAGCAGCAGAATTCGAAAAAGACCCTTGGCGATAAGCGTGCAACTAACCATCATTCACCGCAACAATAAAGCAGTCAGCCAATAAACCCTAGCGGCTGAATCACGAGTATCTAAATTTCACCTATCCAAGCAACTTAAGGATAGTTGCAGCCACCTTACCAATACTGCATGACGATCCTCGCAAAGCCGCTGACACCATGGACAAACCTAACCTACCCAATCGTTTGTTTAAGATTCTTTCCAAGGCGAACCGCTGCAACACAGCTCACAAAAGCAACAGCAACCAATAGTAACGACATCGCCCATTCAGCCTCCCAGCTTGCCTCAGCAACCGCAGCAAACACGGTTGCCGCCGCAGCGCCAGCAAGGTTAACAACAACAGCTACACGCGAGTAAATGATGGTGTAATCCCTAGGACCTACGATCTGTCGGGTAATAGAAGGAGCCAAGGCGTCAAAAGCGGCATAAAGAACACCGCCAAGAGCACCGCCTAACATAATGATTTCAGGCGAAGACAACCCAAACCACATGCAGCATATACTGACCACACCGCCCACAAAGGCAATAGCAAGCGCACCTATCATGCTCTTGTCGGATATCGCTCCGAGCAAAACCTTACTACCAGCAGAAACAGCCATTAAACAAGACGCGATAACGGATGCCATCATCATGGCTCCTTCTGGAGTTATACCAGCCAACGCCAATGCCCCAAGATGATGGATGTACGTGGCATATAGGTTCACCGTCACCGTAAGCGAATTAAATATGCCCATAGATAAAATCAACAAGTAGAACACGGGCGAGCGGAACATAACCGACGCAGAAACGCCGCATACCCTTGGTCGTTCCCCATCTTGCATCGAAGAAGTATCCCTGCTCGAAAGCCTTGCTCCAAATGGACGTAATCCAACTTCATCAGGGTAGCTACGTACACAAACAAGCGTTGCGAACAAACCAATAACAAGAACCAATGCAGAAAATACCTGATAAGCAACACGCCATGAAGAGGCATCGATAATCAGACCACCAACCATGCTCCAAACCGCACCCCCGACCCCAGACATGGCGAAACATATTCCCATAAACAGGCCCGCACGTTCCGAAAACCATCGATTGATAAGAGTGGGAATGGCAAGGAACATCAAAGAAACGATACCGAAGCCTACCAGAACGCCCGATACATAGAACAGATAAATGCGGTCCCAAAACGAACAGAGAAACAGACCTAATGCAACCATTACGACCGATACAGAAAGGACAATCCGAAGGTCGTGTTTCTGAAGAAGATTACCCGCAAATGGAGCAGCAATACCACCAACAAGGTAGACCAAGGTAATAAAGAACGTAAACTGACTTGAAGCTACACCGAGTGAAGCTGAAACAGGGACCACGAAAATAGACCAGACGTTATAAACCAAAGCACAAGGGCCAAAAGCAATAAGAACCCCTGCGGCAATGATCAGCCAATGTCGGTAAGTCATAGGTTCACGGGTGCTAGAACTGTCTTCGGATACTTTGGTGGGCGGATTCGCAAGCGAGTTCAAGGCGAGTCCTTTCCTTCATCGAAGCTCCCTATAAGCTGAACTGTAACATCCGAATGAACATCCGTGAAGAAGCGCCGACCGCTTTAAGTCAGCCAAATAAAAAAGCCCCACTGCTTAGTGGGGCAAAAAAGAAAGCCCGTCATGCGACGGGCTTTGGCATTACAGAGCCTTCTTAGCAACCTCAACAAGAGAAGCAAATGCTTCAGGATCGTTGATAGCCATGTCGGAGAGCACCTTACGGTCGAGCTCAACACCAGCCTTCTTAAGACCGTTCATGAAAACAGAATAAGAAAGACCATTGATGCGAGCAGCAGCGTTGATACGGGTGATCCAAAGACGACGAACTTCGCGCTTCTTGTTGCGACGATCGCGGTACTGGTACTGCAGCGAATGCTGAACCTGTTCCTTAGCAGCACGATAGGAACGGGACTTTGCACCGTAGTAACCCTTTGCACGGTTCAGAACGGTACGGCGCTTCTTATGAGCGGATACAGCACGCTTTACACGAGGCATACTTGTTTCCTCCTATTACTTATATCGATTAGCGAAGACCAAGGTTACGAGCTACTACCTTCTGATCTGCAGCAGCTACCTCAGTTTCGTGACGGAAATTACGCTTACGCTTCTGGCTCTTCTTGGTCATGATGTGAGACTTGTAAGCCTTAGCGCGCATGATCTTACCGGAACCGGTTACGCGGAAGCGCTTAGCGGTGCCGGAATGAGTCTTCATCTTGGGCATTAGTTGTCCTTCCCTTGTTCGTCCTTCTTTTTCTTCACCGTCGTAGGCAACGGAGCGATTAGCATATGCATGTTGCGGCCTTCCATCTTAGGCTGGTTTTCGATGACCGCTACATCCTTAAGATCGTCCGCCAGACGTTCCAGAATGCTCAAACCCTGTTCAGGGTGAGACATTTCGCGACCGCGGAACATGATGGTGATCTTAACCTTGGAACCTGCCTCCAAGAAGCGAATTACATGCTTCTTTTTGGTGGTGTAGTCGCCCACATCGATCTTGGGACGGAACTTCATTTCCTTGGTTTCGATCTTGCTCTGGTTCTTACGCGCCTGCTTGGCCTTGATAGCCTGGTCGTACTTGAACTTACCGTAGTCCATGATGCGACATACTGGCGGCTTTGCCTGAGGTGCGATCTCAACCAAGTCATAGCCCTCATCATCGGCGATGCGCTGGGCTTGCTCGATAGGATAGATCCCCAACTGCGACCCATCATAGCCAATCAGGCGACATTCCTTGACCCTGATTGCCTCATTGAGCCTTGGTTCTTGAGCTGCTATGGTGCCCACCTCCTTCTTTCTCTGTTTCGGTGCTACCATGCACGAACCATTTTATACGCTGAAAAAAAGAAAAACCTGCGATCGCACGATTGCAGGCCACACGAATTCTTGCTTAGCAAGATTATATTCATATGACCCATCAGCAACCTTGCGGCGCCGAACCAGGTGGAAGCAATTGGCTTCTCTTGAAATCAGCTTTAGTAGAATACCATGTTTTCGCTGCAAGTAAACGAAAAAGACGGTATTCGAGAAAATATTTTTTCTCTACTACTTAACGAATACTATCATACTCCAGCAATCCCAGACAGCAAAGTCATGACAACTGCCAAGAAAAACGGAATAGCAACCCCCACTATCGGCGCTTCGGCATATAAGGGCAAGCGACGCAGCATGGGATATTTCCGCCACAGCAGCCGCCTATCAGAAAGTTCATAGGCAACACAGGCTGATGCAGGGGTCAGAAAAACGAAGTATTCAACCACACGGAACCATAACGGATAACCAGTTTCGGGAATATCGGAACTCGGCCATAAACAATTACCTACGCTTACGGCAACCACGAAAAGCCAAGCTATGCAGAGAAGCGTATTCCAGGCTAAGCCTAAGGGGATGGGTATTCTCTGTACAAGCGAGGAGAGAACGCCTCCCCTGGAGGCAATGCGCTTCCCGCGAAGCCAACAAGGCTCAAGCCTACTCGCTTTGCCCTCGACCGCCTCGGTGACATCGCCGAAATCACGTACATACCTATCAGTACCAAGAGTGAAAGCACGCTGCAGCTCTTCAACCGAACCGTAGCGATTGCTGGGATCAAAAGCGCAAGCACGCTCAATGATCGAACGATACTCCCCGGGCACCAACGGATGAGCAAAACCAGACTCCCGATCAGCCACCTCGGCAGTACGTCCAGTTAGGCAATAAAACAAGACCATGCCCAAAGCGTATACATCGCTTCGTGCGTCAGTTTGCCCGAAACCATATTGCTCCGGAGGAGCATAGGCACGCGTACCCAGATGGGAGGTATCGGCGGTACCGCCGTTACGGTAAACTCGGGCAATTCCGAAATCGATCAGGAACACCTTGCCATTTGAAAGAACGATATTCGCTGGTTTCAGATCACGATGAATCAAGGAAGGGTTAAAGCGCTCATGAAGTTCACGAACAGCTTCGCACACCTGGGGGAACACTTCTTGCGCCAACTGAAACGAAGGGCCACAACGAAGCACAACATCCTGCAAAGTTTCACCCTGCAGGTACTCCATAACCACAACAAGTTCGTCTTTCAGTTGGTAGACAGCATAGATTCGAGGCAAATGGGGAAGATACGCACCCCGTTCTTGAGCCTGATGAATAGCAGCATAGGCTGAACCAACTCCTGGACCAGACTTAAGATACTTTCGTATGAAAGGGCCCCGCTCAACATGGTTATCGGCAACGAAGGTTACCTTTTCAGTCACCTCGGATGCCGACTTCTTCATAACCTCATCAACGCGATAATGGTTATCGGATTCAACAAGCAACAAAAAGGCCGACAGCTCATCATCATGTGCACAATAATGCGAGCAAACACGGCCCTGCTCCCCCTTTTGGGGGACAGGGCCGCCAGAGCGCTCGCATTCTTTCCGCGAATCGTCTTCAACTATTTCAACACCAAAAGGCATTTAGCAGATGGTTTCTTCCCCGAAACGATACAGTTCTTCGTTGGCCTTTTGAAGGGTATAGCCCTTCTGTACTGCGAAGATAATAATGGCATCGCGTCGATTTTTGCAATAAAGCTCATTTGCTCCTGCCGCCTGCAGAAGGCGGTCGGTCTCCCGAAGACCTAAATGCATAGCAAAAGCCAGCTGCAGAACTTTGTCCCGAGAAGCCTTCCGTGTTCCCTTGAAAATCTGATAACCGAATGTATCGTTCAAGCCCGCATCACGAACAACCTTCGAACGCTCAAGCCCTTTTTCGTCAAGAAGCTGCTGTAGGTATTCAGCCAACGACCGCTTTGAAGGATTTGCGCTCGAGAGGAAACTGTTGGGATCAGGAGAGGAAAGCAGCTCGTTAAGCAGCTCCTCGGTTAATGGTTCCCTCACGCGACATTTCCTCCTTACGCAGTGTTTCCGTTTTCCCCTAACCATTTTAGCGACAGCCAAAGAAGTTTGTGGAACGCAAGGATACCTAAAAGAGCCCCTCATCACAGATTGGCAATAGCGTAATCTGCTTCGCTTTCCGTGAACTGTTCACCGTACTGGGAGGTGAGCTGATCGTGGATAGCGGATTTGGACATGCTTCCTTGATCCTGATACAGTTTTGCCGTTTCAAGCGCATTCGCATTCCAATCGGCTTCAACGTTATCGATGGCGTACTGGGCGGCATCGGCAGGGAACTTCTCACCATATTCAGAAGTAAGCTGATCGTAAATGCCCTGCTTCGACATGTGCATCATATCGCTATATTGCTGAGCCTTTGCAAGCGCATTGCGATATTCGGCAGACACCGAAGAATCCGCAGCCGAAGATCCTCCAGAAGTGGAGTTAGAC
>ERZ1026898.674-NODE-674-length-19135-cov-7.646593_pt1 | contig 19135 bp, 9 predicted proteins | sample MGYA00380178_ERZ1026898 | MGnify/ENA primary metagenome ERZ1026898 (study PRJEB33269, sample SAMEA4719814) | human gut metagenome | biome: human-associated habitat; feature: organic feature; material: feces | place: Cameroon | collected 2013-10 ... | reverse complement strand
GTCCTAAGACCTTATTATTTATATAGTAAAAAAATCAAGCCTTATTTTTTCTGGAATACTCTCACGTAATCCACTTCCATCTGAACAGGGAGGGCGCTTTCGTCAACATCCTTCATGCCGCCCCAATCACCGCCCCAAGCCAGGTTGAGGATAACATAGAATGGTTTATTGAAAGGCCACGAACCAACATCATTTTTACCATCATTGTTGAAATTGAGCAGTTCCTTACCATCTACGTAGGTCTTGATATAATCAGGAGTCCACTCCAGGCGATAAACGTGGAAACCGTCTTCAGCACCCGCAGTCAGACGCTCCTTGGTAATCTGAGTTTTCATCACGTGATTAAACTTCTCAGTATGGAGCGACGAAGAAGTATAGTTAGGATTAACGCCAACCTCTTCCATAATATCAATCTCGCCACATTTAGGCCAAGGATTGGCTCCGAAATCATTGTTGCAAGGCATCATCCAGAAAGCAGGCCATGTGCCCTTACCCTTAGGCAATTTGATGCGCGCCTCGAAGATACCGTAAAGCCAGCCCTGACTTTCGTGGGCATATACGCGCCCCGAATAAATCTTGCCGTCGCTGCCCTTGAAACAGTTGATATAAAGCCGGTTATCTGCAATTTCTGTTACGCGTTTGCCATCAGCAGAGCCATTCACATAATTCTGAAGTTCATTATTCACCCAGCCCGACTTCTGCACCTCATGACGCCAATCGGTACTATTCAATTCAGAGCCTTCATTAAACTCATCATTCCAGACCAGTTTGTACCCCTCAGGAATCACCATTTCGCCCCCTTCAATAGGAGTGACCTGTTTTCCTGCCTGATGCACTGGCACCGATACCTTCTTATCCTCTAATGAAATCTCGACACTTCCGTCAAGAGCTACAGACGATTTATTCTCTTCCACATCTACAGTTACCATACCCATAGCTTTGTTATTACCGCTGGCACTCACTTTAAACCAAGGGTATACATTTGCCGTAGGACCTTCTCCAGAGAAGGATGCTCTCGCTTCCCAGCCTCCTTCAGAAGCCACAATCATGATTTTATAAGTACCGCCCTTAGCAGGAACATCTATTCTCGTAGGAGAGCAGGATATCGTCACCTCTCCATCGCCGTCAGAAGAGCTGCTGCTGCAAGAAAGCAGCATAAGCGAGAGAAGGAAGGAAAATATTTTCAAGAATTTCATGTCATTTAAAATTTAGAAAGGGAGCCACTCCTACTTACTTATTTATAGGAGCAGCTCCTGTATAATTCTATATAAACCTATAAAACCTAAAGCCTATTTCACAATCAAAACAATGTCGCTGATGGTTACCTCGGCATCCTTAGGAGCACCAGCAAGGTCGATGACGAGTTTCATCTTGCTCATATCCTGAGGACCGCCATCAGCTTCTTTCGTACTGTTTGGTTGGTTCTCATAACGGAAGACGTATTCGCCTTTAACATCAGTAGACTCCTGGAAGAAGAGGTTTCCATCATTAGCGTCATCACAAAGCTTCAATGTCATCATTGGCAATGGAGCAGAAGTGGTAACCTTGCAAGAGAAATCAATCTTGCTATCAGCTTTGGCAGATACAGGAATACCAAGCATTTTCCACTGTGCGTGCCATAGCTCAGCAGGAGTTTCACAAGGCACGATAATGATGTGCTTGCTTCCCTCATGCTTGATAACAGGAGTTACATCAATCTGTGCCCAAGAAGCATCACCATACCATGTTTCCTCAGTAAATGACTTGTTGGCATCAATATCCTTCCAAAGGTTGCCCGCTGTATTGTAGTCGAATGGCACCTTCAATTCTACAGGAACCACAGTACCATCATCGTTAGCATGATCTTTCAATACCAGGCTCTCTATCATGATTTCGTCATCAGCAGCATTACCACCAAAGTCGAATACAATCTTCAAGTTATTGATGTCCTTGCCTTCGAGGTCTGAACCATAAATACACTTAGGCTCACCTGCTTCCAATTTTGTATTTGCATCCTTGGAATCGAAAAGGATGATATTGTCACCACCTTCTCCAGAATCACAAAGTTTCACCTTAACGGCATTATGTCCTTTGGCAGATGTCAAGATGACAGAGAAATCGTAGTGCTTATCAGCAGAAGTAGAGATACCTAAGTTGGTGAAAGGAACCTGAGCTTGCCAACGATCGGTAGTTGCCTCAGGGAGCTTCAATGTATAGCATCCCTTGCTGTAGCTACAAACCGGGTCAGCAATTTGGCTCCATCCTGGAGCATAATAGCCAGCAGAAGGTTTTTCAGGGAAGGTAATTCTCTTGAAGAGATTAAACTCGCTGTCCTCTACGAAACCTGCGAAGCCATTCATCTTGGTTTTCTCCACCGTGAAATGCTTCTTGACGCTCTCCTTGCTAATACCATTACGGTTCTTCACAAAGCACTCCACATCGTAAGTACCCTTCTTGCGATAATACTTAGAGAGGTTGAAAGCAGAAGAATAGGCACCATCTATCACCCATACCGGGCTTACTCCCTCTGCACCACCAAAAGAAAAGTTGGCAGTGTTGGTCTCTTGGTCTACATCAATCTTGAAGTTGTCGGCAAAGTCGGCTACATTAGGCAACTCACCGTTGGCACCAGAGAACTCCTCTGCAGAACATGCGCTGAGCATCAATCCACCCAGAAGAGCATAAGCCATATTTCGAAATATCTTTTTCATATTGCTGAAATCTTAAAGTTAATATTTTATTAGGGGGTAGAGGAAACTATTGTTCCTCTACCTTAATAAGTTTTAATAATTATTCTGAACCAAAGCAGGGTCGGAATCAAGCTCAGCCTGTGCGATAGGAATATACTTCTTGGATTCTGTCCAGGAGTTGGTGCGATAGCCGTAGCTGTCTGGCACCAATACGCTGGCAGCCTTGCCTGTACGAACCAAGTCGAAGTAACGCTTACCCTCACCTACAAACTCCAAGCGGCGCTCATTGATAACATCATCCAGAGTTACGGCTCCAAGCTCTGCGATTCCTGCACGGTTGCGAATCTTATTCACATAATCCTTAGCCTGATTAGCATCGCCACCTGTCTCCAACAAAAGCTCTGCAGCATTGAGATAAGCCTCAGCCAAGCGATATACACGGAGATTGTTATTATAGTTAAGGTTATTATCGAAACCTGCGTCAGCATTGTTCTCTGTGAACGGACGATACTTGGCCAGCCAAAGACCAGTATCCTCATAACGTTTGGTATATTTCACGCCACGACAGTCCCATACAGTAGCATCACGGCGCTTGTCGTTGTCAGCAAACAGAGCATAGGTTTCGGTACGAACAGGTAGGAATCCCCAACCGTCACCGCCTTGGTTCCAACCATCGCCACCAGGCCAAGAGTTTGGAGAAATCAAGGTAGGCAATATTGTACCACCAATAGCCAATGGTGAATCCCAACCACGCTCGTTGTTACCATCCTCATAGTTTACTTCCCAGATGCTCTCCTTGCACCATTCGCCGCTCTCTTTCCAAATAGAGGCGTAATCGTCTACTATATCATAGTCACTCTTGTCGGCGATGAGCTCCTGCATATACTGGAGAGCCTTAGGATAGCGAGTCTTGTCATTCTGATACATCACCATCTCGGCATACATCATATAGCACATGGCCTGCGACATTCTTCCACAGTTGGCATCGTCCCAACGCATTGGCAGGACCTTGGAGTCAATTACAGCCTCAAGCTCTACTATCAATTTGTCATATACTTCATCAGCCTTGAGCTGTGGGGCTGTGTAAGGAGCAGACAAGTTCTCCAGATAGAAAGGAATATTGCCGAAGTAGTGCCACAAGTTATTGTAGAAATATACACGGAGGGCTCTACCCTGCATCTCATAAGATGCCCTGTTTTTCTCGGTCAAGTTTGCCTCTGCCCAAGGAATATACTTCAAGAGGTCATTACAACGCTTGATGCCTGAGTAGTCCACTGTCCAAAGTGAGCTAAGGGTATTGCTGGCATTTGCCTCATAGTTGGCAAGCATGTGCCAGTGCTGTTGATCGGTTTTGTTAGAACCGCCTACCCAGAAGTTATCGCCCATTATCTCGGCATCGATATTGAGACCATTATACTGTCCCAATCCCCAGTCTGGCCAGTGGATAGGATCGTAAGCCGCATTCAGAGCCTCATTGATATGGGCATCTGTGGTATAATATTCTTCGAGGTTTTCACCTGATGGGTTCTCCACCTCTAGGAAGCTGTCGCTGCAAGATGTGTTTGCCAGTGTCATACTGGTTGCCAACACTCCTAAAGCTATATATTTTATTGTCTTCATAATAGTCTTTATTTTAAAGGTTCTTATTTTAGAATGAAAGGTTTACGCCGATGGTGTAGGTGCGAGCCTGTGGATATACACCATAGTCTACACCGAGAGAAGTTCCACCTGATGAGATTTCAGGGTCGAAGCCCCAATACTTGGTCCAGGTAATCAGGTTCTCTGCCATCACGTAGAAACGCAAGTGACTGATAGACAACTTCTGTGTAAGCTGCTTTGGCAAGGTGTAACCCAAAGAGATGTTCTTCAATCTCAAGTAAGAGCCATCGCAAATATAGAGGTCAGAAACCTGCCAATTGGTAGCATCGCCATTCTTCAGGATAGGATACTTATTGGAGGTACCCTCACCAGTCCATCTGCCGAGCATCCAAGTAGGGAAGTTGCCAGAGAACACATCTGTACGATAGGTTGCATCAAATACCTTATTACCCGTTACGCCCTGCAAGAAGAGGTTGAGGTCGAAGCCCCTCCACTCTGCATTGAAGTTGAAACCGAAGGTCCACTTTGGTGTACCATTACCAATATTGGTGCGGTCGTCTGGAGAAATCTCACCATCGCCATTAACATCTACGAAACGTACATCACCTGGCTTGGCATCTGGCATAATCATATTGCCATCCTTGTTGACGTAAGCCTGAACCTCTGCCATATTCTGGAACACACCAGCTGTCTTATAACCATAGAAGTATGGGAAAGGCTGACCGTTAGATCCACGAGTGCCACCGCCAGAGATACCCAGGAAGCCATCGAGGTCGATGTAACCTGTATCATTACCGAGGTTGGTCAACTCATTGTGCAGATAGGTAACATTAGCCTTGGCATTGAAGCGAGCATCAGAGATGTGCCACTTATAGCCGAGCTCAAACTCAAGACCTGAGTTCTTCATGTCACCCACGTTACCGAGTGGCTTGGTCTCACCTACGTAGCTTGGGATAGGCATAGTAATCAACATACCGTTGGTCTTCTTTACATAATAGTCAGCTGAGAATGTCAGCGCACTGCCGAAGAAACCGAAGTCGAAACCGATATCAGTCTGCTCACTCTCCTCCCACTTCAAGTCTTCATTGGCTGTGGCATTCGCCTTAGAACCATTAAACTTGACTGCATTCTTTCCGAAGAGCACGTTGTTGCCCATAGCGGTCAATACGGTATAACGGAAGTCACCGATGTTATCATTACCATTCTTACCCCAGCTGGCACGGAACTTCAAGTTGCTCAACCAATCGCGAGTACTTTCCATGAATTTCTCGTTCATAATATTCCATCCGATAGAGGCAGATGGGAAGGTACCATATTTATGAGATGGTCCGAAACGGCTTGAACCATCTCGGCGGATTGTAGCCTGAAGCATGTACTTCTCATCATAGTTATAGCTCAATCGACCGAAGAGAGAAGATATAGCATGCACTACATTATTGCCACCTGATACAGCATGTTCAATGGTTGGAGCACCTACAGAGATGATGTTACCTTCAGCATCCTTCACGATGGTCTGGCTATATTTACCAGTAGCATAGTCGATAGAAGGCTTGTTTACATTCACAAGATTCCAACGGCTGCCTTTCAGATAATCACTCTTATTCTTCATTGCACTCTGACCTAAGACAACAGCAAAACTATGCTTGCCAATAGTCTTATCGTATGTCAAAGTATTCTCCACCTGCCAGTTGATACCCTTCTCAGAACTCTTTTTAGCCTGGGTATGCTCTTCCTTGACGTTACCAGAGAGGTAATACTTGGATGCGGTGTAGCTATCTGAACCCCAGAAGCTGAGGTCTGCACTATAAGTGAAATGATACTTCAAGTTATCCCAGAGCTGGAGGTCGATAGAGAACTTAGGCACAAACTTATGTGACCAGTTCTTAGCTGCTGGGCGCGCCATCATGGCAAGAGGGTTGTTCATCTCCTGATAGGTACCTCCCATACCTGGGATGGTATAATAGTTGCCATTGGCATCACGAAGAAGCTCGTAAGTATCACGAGTACCTGTAATATTACCATCTGCATCGTATGTATTAGGATCCTCGTAGGTATTATAATACTTCTTCGCCACATTGCTATTGGTTACCGTAGGAGCCAATGTTGGAGCAAGATAGAGGGCACTACCCAATACTGAGCCATTACTATTAGCATCGATACCTGTACTCTTTACACGGGTGTAAGCCATGTTGACGGTTACATCGAGCTTGTTGAGGAAGTTGCGATCCTTGCTGGCATCCAATACATTATAAATGTTGTTGCTACGCATAGAGAGACGCTCATAGTTGCTCTGTCCGTAGTTACCACCTACGATACCTTCCTGCTTGTAGTAGCCCATGGAGAGGTAGTAGTTGATCTTATCGGATGCACCACTGATGCTTACCTCATGGTTCTGTACAGGGGCATTGTCGTTGAATACCAAGTCCTGCCAATCAGTACCAAATCCATTGATAGGATTGCCATTAGAGTCAGTCAGTTTGTATGGATCAGCAAAGATAGGAGCCTGACCACCATTCACTGCACGCTCGTTCTGAAGGATGGCGTAGTCAGTGGCGCTTGTTACATCACGCTTCTTCCATGCGCTTTGCCAACCGTAAGAGAAGTTATAGTTGATCTGTGCCTTTCCTATCTTACCCTTCTTGGTGGTTACGAGAATTACACCGTTGGCAGCACGGGCACCATAGATAGCACCCGAAGCAGCATCCTTCAACACCTCGATACTCTCGATATCACTAGGGTTGAGATAGTCGAGACCACCCTCGATAGGCATGCCGTCTACGATGTAGAGAGGATCTGAATTGCTGATAGTACCTGTACCGCGAATACGGACTTTAGGAGATGCACCAGGCTGTCCTGAAGAAGAGGTTACGTTGACACCGGCAGCCAGACCCTTCAATGCGTTATCAACACGCACTGGGCTCTTGCCAGCCAAATCTTCGGTGCTCACTTTAGCGATAGCAGCAGTTACCACGCTCTTCTTCTGAACACCGTAACCTACAACAACCACTTCATCCAAAGCCTTGTCGTCTTGTTTCAGAGTAATCTTCATGTTGGCTGAAGGACGAATCTCTGCATCCTTGTAGCCAATGTAGGTAATAACCAAGGTCTGGTTAGCATCTGCATCAATGACAAAGTTACCATCAAGGTCGGTAATTGCACCGGCACCCTTGACGCCTTTAACCTGTACGGTGGCTCCGATAACGGGTTCACCCAGGTCATCCAACACGACACCCTTAAAGGTGTTTTTCTGTGCGAGCGCTGACGTCGACATCAATAATGCAGTCGCCAGCAATAGACTTTTTGTTTTCATATTCGATTATTAGTTTAGAAAAATATCTGTTTGTTAGTTCACTCTATTATAATAATGTATAAGACTGTGCGGCTGTGCATTTCCTAAAATGCGTTAAGCCGTGTTTTCGATTGCAAATATAATATGATTTTTTGATAATTCCTAGCCCCTTCAACAGATAAGTGGGAAGAATACTTGCTTCAAGCAACTTATATCGTTAGTTTTCAGATACTTATATATTTTTAATAACTATACGAAAGTGGATGGGGTAAAATGGAGAAAATGAGGCTAGAACACCCCTGAAACGTTATATCAGTATATTTCAGCGTTCACACTCTGCCACTTTTCAATAACGCACATTGCTCATTATACTTCTCATTATCAACAACTTACAAAAGTTATATTTTTGTACCCATCCACTTTTCACTTATCACACATCATTTTTTCATTATTTATTTAGTAATTTTGCAGATGAATGAGCATATACGCCTAAACGCACAAAAAAAACGTGAGAGGCGGTGTGCAAAACAAACAACTGCGAGAAATAAACAAACCATAATAAATTCATTACTTATGAAACAGTTCATTTTATCATGTGTCCTGTCGGTTGCAGCCATCGCTCCATCTCAGGCACAGCAGACTACCAGACAATTGCCAGTCTATCTCGACCAGACCAAGCCGGTAGAGCAGCGCATCGATGATGCCATCTCCCGCATGACGCTGGCAGAGAAGATACGCATCATCCATGCTCAGAGCAAGTTTTCATCAGCCGGTGTACCACGTTTGGGATTTCCTGACTTCTGGACGGATGACGGACCTCACGGAGTGCGTCCTGACGTATTGTGGGATGAATGGGAACAGGCAGGTCAGACCAACGACTCCTGCGTAGCCTTCCCTGCCCTCACCTGTCTTGCCGCATCCTGGAATCCGCAGATGAGCCGCATCTATGGCGAAGCATTGGGCGAAGAAGCCCTGTATCGCGGCAAGGACATGATTCTAGGTCCTGGCGTCAACATCTACCGCACGCCTCTCAACGGCCGTAACTTCGAGTATATGGGCGAAGATCCGTTCCTGGCAAGCATCATGGTTGTGCCGTATATTCAGGGATTGCAGTCTAAGGGCGTATCAGCCTGCGTAAAGCACTATTGCCTGAACAACGATGAGGAATACCGCCATCAGGTCAACGTAATCGTCAGCGACCGTGCTCTCCACGAAATCTATCTCCCTGCTTTCAAGGCGGCTGTTGAGAAGGGTAAGACATGGGGTATCATGGGAGCCTACAACCTATATAAGAATGAGCACAACTGCCACAACCAGTGGACCCTGAACAAGATTCTGAAAGGCGACTGGAAGTATGATGGTGTCGTGGTGAGCGACTGGGGCGGTGCCCACGACCTGGAGCAGTCTGTAAAGAACGGGCTGGATATGGAGTTCGGCACCTGGACAGACGGTCTTACGATGGGCGCTACCAATGCCTACGACAACTATTATCTCTCCATGCCTTACATGAAGGCCATACAGGAAGGCAAGTTCACCCAGAAGGAGCTGGACGATAAGGTGCGCCGCGTATTGCGCCTCTTCTATCGCACCACGATGAATCAGAACCGCCCTCATGGTTTCCTCTGCTCAGAGAACCATTATGCAGCTGCCAGACAGATTGCTGAGGAAGGCATCGTATTGCTCCAGAACAGGAACAATGTGCTCCCTATCAACACCCAGAAGGCTAAGCGCATACTGGTAGTAGGCGAGAATGCCATCAAGATGATGACCGTAGGCGGAGGCTCTTCTTCGCTCAAGGTACAGCGCGAGATTTCGCCTCTCGATGGTCTGAAGACGCGCTTGGGCAAGGACGGCATCGAGGTAGATTATGCCCGCGGATATGTGGGCGATGTAACGGGCAACTACAATGGCGTTACAACCGGCCAGAACCTGGAAGACAAGCGCAGCGAGGCTGAACTGATAGCCGAAGCCGTAGAGAAAGCCAAGACTGCCGACTATGTCATCATGTTTGGTGGTCTGAACAAGAGCGACTTCCAGGACTGTGAGGGTCACGACCGCAAGCATTATGAGTTGCCATACCATCAGGATAAGCTGATCGAGGCTTTGGCTAAGGCAAACAGAAACTTCGTTTATGTCAACATCTCGGGCAATGCGGTAGCTATGCCTTGGAAGGCTAAGGTTGCCGGCATCGTACAGGGCTGGTTCATCGGTTCGGAGAGCGGCGAAGCCCTTGCAAGCATCCTTACAGGCGATGCCAACCCTAGCGGCAAGTTGCCGTTTACATGGGTCAACTCGCTGAAGGAAACAGGTGCTCATGCACTCAATACCTATCCGGGAACCTGGCGTCAGGAAGGTGGAGCCAGCACGAAGGGCAACATCATTGATGAGGAATATAAGGAAGGCATCTATGTAGGTTACCGCTGGACCGATAAGGAGCGCATCAAGCCTACCTTTGCATTCGGTCACGGCTTGAGCTACACCCAGTTTGCCATCTCTAATCTCCGCAGCGACAAGGCGCAGATGAAGCAGGACGGCACAATCACCTTTACCGTAAACGTAAAGAATACCGGAAAGCGTGCCGGAGCCGAGACGGTTCAGCTCTACATCCACGATGTCAAGGCATCAGTAGACCGCCCTCAGAAGGAGCTGAAGGGATTCCAGAAGGTTTATCTCCAGCCAGGTGAGAGCAAGGATATCAGCATCACCATCAGCAAAGAGGCCCTCAGTTTCTACGATGAGGCATCTTCATCCTGGAAGGCTGAAGCCGGAAAGTTTGAGGCTCTTGTCGGTAATGCAGCCGATAACCTGAAGCTCAAGAAAGCCTTCGAGCTCTTTTAAAAAGAATGATTCGATTCTGAGAAATTGAACGGAGGGAGGAAATAAATATAACGCATAAAAGTTTGTTACGGTGAAACGCCGTAACAAACTTTTATTGTATTCCCCTGCTTTTCATCCATTGACAAGCTCGCGTAGGAACGGGGATTTTCCAAAATATCAATATTTTGATTATCAGAAGATTAACCCACTTGACACCCTAAAACAGGGCGCATGGGTATCTGCAGCATTTACTCCTGAATTTTCGCAAGTTTGCGCTATTACGCCCAGAAAGGCTTATTTCATGCCAATCTGCTTCACGCGCTGCTCGAACTCTTCCCTGTCACAGATGGCACTATTCTTGATTTTGGCGCGATAATTATAGATAGTGTTCACAGAATAGTGAAGGAACTCGGCAATCTTAGAACTGTCCTCGATGCCCAGACGGATAAGGGCAAAGATACGGAGGGTGGTAGAAAGACGGCAGTCATCTTCGAGCACGATACGCTCTTCAGGCTTCAAGAGGGCATTGAACTCCTCAACAAAGTCAGGGAAGAGCTTCAGGAAGGCGGAATCGAAATACTCATACAGTTCGCCCATGTAGGCCTCGCCAGCCTGCATCTGCTCCAGCAACTTGTTGAGTTCTCTTGCCTTCACCAGTTTCACTACTCGCTTGCGCATGGTCTCTATCTTGTCGACATAGATGGCACAAAGGCGCAGGAATCGACCAATATAAACTTCCTTCATCTTGTTACTCTCGTTGAGTGACTGGTTCATCTCGTTAAGACGCTCATTTGCCAACTGCAAGGCATGGTTGGTTTCCTTTAGCTTATGATGGGCCGCAGCAATGCGCTTGCGCTGCTTGTTGACATAGTAGAGCAAGAGCATAACCACAAAGAGAAGCAAGGCTGAACACGCTACCATGAGCCGCAGATGCTGGTTGCTCGCTGAAAGTTCTTTCTGATAGCCCTCCTCAATCTGCGTGAGCACAGGCATGATCTGGCGGCTGCGGCTAGGCGTATTGAAAATGGTAGCCGACTTCCAGGCAAACTTGATATACTCATGAGAGCGCTTCTGCTCGCCCGGGTCGGCGTTGAGCAGATTGGCAACTTCCCAGAGAGAACCCTGGTCCATCACAGCCAACTGGACATCGCAGATAGCAGAACGCAAGAGGCAGCGGAGGAACTGCTCTTTATCACCAAACTGATTGTAGGTCAAGCCGCGATAAAACTGAACGATGGCATACTGATGGGTGCCCGGTTTCGTCATCGCCAGCCGCTTATCGCTCAACCGCAAAGCCTCCTTCATATTGCCTGCATCGCGTGTCCTCACCTCCTGCATCTGCAGATAAAGGTCATCATCATGGCTGAATGTGCTGTCTATTGCAGCCTGATAGGCATTATGCTTGCCGGCATAATATTTCTTCAAGGAAGGAACGTTGGAATAATATGCCATCTCGCCATACAGGTGCTGGCAAGCCCAGAGGTAGTTGCGTTTGCCCTCAGCATCAAGATCAGCGATATTGACAGACTTCAGCAGGTCGTACGATTCGGCATAATCGCCCGTGGTCGATTCCTGGAAAGCAAGCAGCGCCTTGGCATTTTCCACCTTCTTTTTATCGCCCATTCTGATAGCAAGTTCCATACACTGATTGATGTATTTCAGCGCCATGTCGTTCTTGTAGGAGCGGTATTCCTCAAAGAGCGCAAAGCAGGCATCATACTTACTGCTTAGCCGCCTTGCCGCCTTCAGTTTCTGCTCCCAATCGCAAATTCGGGCTTCACGTACCTTCACATAATCAGCCGAATGGGCAATGGCGTTGTCCAGACTCTGAAAAAGCTGCTCTATATTATCTGTTGTTTTTGCTGCAAGAGAAAGAGGCATCAAGACAAAGAGCAGGAAGAAGAATGCCTTTCCCCATAATTCATTTACGCGATACATCAACTTGATTCCGTTTAAGATTGATTTATTTTCATGAGGTTTCATGTGCAAAAGTAATAAAAAAATCGGAAACGACAAAATCGATATAGAAGAAATGTAGATTTCTTCGCATTTTTCGCCTATACCGCATCCACTTTTTATATATCCTCCATTTTTCTTATCCATCTCATTATCAGACACATCTCTTCCTGAAAAAGAAAATTTCATCCACATTTTAACATTCGTATCGCGCATCGTATCATCTTTTTCATTATCTTTGCATGGTCTTAAATAGAAGATAAACTTTATAAAATAACAATTAACATAATAAACAATGAGAACAGCACTTTTATCACTCACATTTCTTTTGGCTGGTTCTATGGCAGCACCTGCTTTCGCCCATACCGCAGCCCCTAAGAAAAAAGTAACTGCCACAACCAAGAAAGGCAAGATTCTACCCATGAAGGAGTATATCGACCAACTGATGGCGAAGATGACGCTACAGGAAAAGATTGGTCAGCTGAACCTGATGGTAGCTGGCGACATCACCACCGGCGGCGCACTTGATACTCAGGTAGGCAGCGATATCGCCCAGGGCAACATGGGCGGAGTTTTCAACATCAAAGGCCTCGATAAAATCAAGGCTCTGCAGGAAATCGCCATCAAGAACAGCCGTCTGGGCATCCCGCTGCTCGTAGGTATGGACGTGATTCATGGTTACGAAACGATGTTCCCTATCCCTCTCGCCCTTTCCTGCTCATGGGATACCGAGGCGTTGAAGAAAGTAGGCGAAGTATCGGCCAAGGAAGCAAGTGCCGACGGCATCAACTGGACATTCTCTCCTATGGTAGACATTGCACTCGATGCCCGCTGGGGACGAATCAGCGAAGGAAATGGCGAGGATCCTTATCTGAGCGGCGTGATGGGAGCAGCGATGACTCAGGGCTACCAGGGCGTGGATATGCGCACAGAAGAGATTCTGAGAGCCAACCGCATCATGGCCTGTCTGAAGCATTTTGCCCTGTACGGAGGCGTTGAGAGCGGAAAGGAATATAACACGGTAGATATGAGCCGTATGCGCATGATGAACCAGTATCTGCCACCTTACGAGGCAGTGGTGAAGGCTGGCGTAGGAAGCGTGATGTCTTCATTCAATCTCATCGACTACACACCTGCTACAGCCAACAAATGGATGATGACCGATGTCTTGAGAAAGCAGTGGGGATTCAATGGTTTCGTTGTTACCGATTACGCTTCTATCGCCGAGATTCTGCAGCACGGAACGGCAAAACACCTCAAGGAGGCTTCAGAACAGGCGCTGAAAGCGGGTACCGACATGGACATGTGTTCCAACGCCTTCGTAAAGCATCTGGCTAAGAGCATAGCAGAAGGAAAGGTGAGCGAGGAGGATGTGAACATCGCCTGCCGCCGCATCCTGGAAGCGAAATATAAACTGGGCCTGTTCAGCGACCCTTACCGCTACTGCAACACCAAACGCAGCAAGAGCGAGATTTATACCGCTGAGAACCGTCAGGCGGCCCGCGATGTAGCAGCAGAGACCTTCGTGCTTCTGAAGAACGAAGGCCATATTCTGCCACTGAAGAAGGAAGGAAAGATAGCCCTGATAGGTCCGCTTGCCGACACCCGAAACAATATAGCCGGTACATGGAGCGTGGCTCAGGTACCATCTAAATATACCACCATCAAGGAAGCGATGGAGCATGCTCTTGCCGGAAAAGCTACCTTATTATATGCCCAGGGAAGCAATATCTGGCGCAATAAGGAACTGCAGCAAAACGGCGAATCCGGTAAACCGATCAACTGGGGCAACGAGGCTGAGATGAAGGCTGAAGCGCTGAAGATAGCCAAAGAGGCTGACGTGATAGTATGTGCTATGGGCGAAAGTGCCGAGATGAGTGGCGAATGCGGTAGCCGTACCAACCTGGAGATGCCGGACGTACAGCGCGAACTGCTTGCCGAACTTCTGAAGACGGGCAAGCCAGTAGTGCTCCTCAACTTAGCGGGCCGTCCTACGGTTCTTACTTGGGAGAAAGCCCATGTACCAGCCATCATGAATGTATGGTTTGGAGGCTCAGAGATGGGCGATGCACTCTGCGATGTTATCTTTGGCGACAAATCGCCATCGGGTAAGCTCACCACTTCGATGCCTAAGACTACCGGTCAGGAGCCTCTCTACTACAACCATCAGAACACCGGTCGCCCGGTACCAGATGATAATGAGATGTTTGCCAAGTTTGCCAGCAACTGTCTGGATGTCAGCAATGGTCCGCTCTATCCTTTCGGTTACGGCTTGAGCTATACCTACTTTTCATACAGCAACTTCCGCCTGAGCAGCCAGGAGGCGGGCATCAGCAATGAGGAGGCTACCGAATGGCAGGATGGCAAAAAGATTACAGCTAGCGTCACCGTTAAGAACAATGGCTCCCGCGATGCCGACGAGATTGTGCAGCTCTACATCCGCGACATGGTTGCCAGCATCTCCCGCCCTATAAAGGAGCTGAAAGGTTTCCAGCGCATTCATCTGGCAGTAGGTGAGAGCAAGGAGGTTAGCTTTGATATCACCCCGGATATGCTCAAGTTCTATAACACAGATTTGAAACACATCATAGAACCTGGTGACTTCCAGATTATGATAGGAGCCAACAGTAAAGATGTAGAAACAATGAAACTGAGCGTGAAATAAAAACAATAAAATCGCCCTGCAAGAAGCAAAGCTATGTTGAAAAATGCTTTCCTTCTTACAGGGCGATAATCATCTACAGAGTCCACATCAACAGAAGACTCAGTTATGGATTCTATCCTTCAAATTACTTACTCATCTCGAAACCTACACGCATACCATCGTAATTATTGGCGATAGTACCGATAGCGCTGAGGGTAGAACTGCCCTTGAGGGCACCCATGGTTTTGATGAGGTTGAGCAACTTCTTCTGGTCGAAGAGCAGGCTGATGCCGTTGGTAGTCTTCGTAGCATAACCCGACATACTCAAGAGCAAGCCCTTCAACTGGATAGCGTGAGTCTTCTCATCAAAAGTATAATTACCCTGCCATGACTTACCGTCAATCTTTGAGGTGAAAGTACCATCTGTATTGAAGGTGAAATAGGTATTTGAACCGCTGAAGCCAAACTTGCTGTAATACTCACTCAACTTCTCCTCTACCTTGTTGGCAGCAATCTCACCGCCAGCCTTTGCCAGGAGATTCTCAGAAGTAAAGGCGCATCCCGGCTTGCTGTACTTCCAGGTATGGGCACAGAGATCCTGCTTGCTAAAGGTACCTGAACCGATTACATTATTCAGAATGCCACTGATAATGCTGCTACCTGCAGAACTGCTGCTGTTAGAGTTTCCGCCCAGTACAGCACCCAAGATACCTGCAACGGCTGAGCCTGCATTGCTGGTTGCACTGGTAGAAGCGGCGGCATTGCTGGTTGTTGTTGCAGCAGTTGTTGTTGTCGCTGCTGTTGTGTTAGATGCTGCAGAAGTTGTCTTCTTTGTAGAAGTTTTCTTGGTCGAAGTCTTCTTTGAAGTCTTCTTAGCCGTTTTCTTAACCGGCATCATCTCAGACATTGAGGCATTGAGCGCTGCCTCGTTCATAGCGCTTGCGTTGCTGCCAGCTGTGCATGCGAGCACGAGGGCAGCCAAAAGAAATACCTTTTTCATTGCTTTCTATATATTTATTTTTATCACTCTTATTTATATATACCCAATACTTCCTATTGTTCTTTCGGGTGCAAAGTTCGCAAAAAAATCGGAAATACGATAAGAAAAATCCCTATTTCGCGGTATGAATCTCCCTAAAAACTCATCATTTCTACTCTTTTTACGTTATTATAGACGATTGCGATGACAATTCGTTTAAAAGATAATGAAAAAAACGTTCAGGAAATACCAATTATCATTCTAGGGGGGGGGAAACTGTTCAAACGATTGCACATTTTTTTGACATAAATCAAAAAATAACGAATAAAACACGCATTTTCATGCATTTTGTACCTAGAAATAGGTAGAAACCCCTATCTTTGCAAGCGGTTAACAAATAACAATAGGTTATGAATGATTTAATTAAGGTAAATTCAGAAAATCAGAATCAGGCTATCGATAGATGCCAACAGATTCTCCAGGATCGCCGCGAGGCTCTTGCTTCTAAGGCAAAGAGAAGAGGTTAATACTCTTCAGAAACAAGAAATAAAGGAGGAAAGATGATGCTCTTATACATATATAGTTAAGGACGCATCCTTTCTTTTTAAAGAGAGATTTTTCGAAACGACTCTTAAATGATGAGTTTCAAAAATTTTGGGAAAAGAAAAAAACGAAAAAATCCCGTTGTCAGCCATCTGGCTTGTACAACGGGATTTTTTCGTTTTATTATATCAAGTCCGGAATTTACTTCTCGTTCTTCACTGCCTTCATGATGATCTCGAAGTGATTACCACTCTTCAAGATGACATTCTTCAGGAAGTCTGAAATCTCAGATGCCTTCAGATTCTTCACCATCTCCTTGTAATCGCTATGAGTATCAACACCCATACGCTCGTATGTGCTCAACGCACCAAGCCAATAACCATTAGACTTCTCGCTAACAGCAGCCTGCTTCAGGAGAATCTCCTTTACCTTCTGAAGGTCTTCTGCATTTGGCTGGGCGATGGTCTCGTCCATACCCTTGAAGAAGTAAGGAATAGCGATATCCGACTTTTCTGGGTTCAACTGAGCCACGGCTGAAATAGAGATGGCAGCCTTGTTATCATAATCGCGAAGCAAACCATAGTTTGCACCTGCATGATAAGCAGCGCTGAGTTCCTCACGGATAGTACGCAAATACTTCATCTCCAAAAGGCGGGCTGAGACATCAGCAAGAACCATATACTGCAAGGTGAATGGAGCCTTGGTATACCAGATCTCTGTTGCCTGATTCTGTGGATTCTCCATTGCCTTTGTAAAGACATTGCTTACCTTACCATTAGCATAAGGAATCTGCTTGTTCTTCAGCTTGAAGCCATTGTTTGGCAGACTAGCGATATACTGCTCGATGAGTGGGAGGAGCGTCTTCTCATCATAGTTACCTACGAAATAGAAGGTGAAGTCCTTGGCATTGCCGTAGAACTGCTTACCAATCTCCAGGATACGGTCGTAGTTGATATCCTTTATATCGCTTGCCTCTGGCACACGCGCAAGTTTGCTACCCAAATAGAGGGTGCTCTGAACAGAATCCTGATATACGAGGCTTGGGTTGTTGCTCTTGTTGGCAAGAACAGTAGCCATCATACTCTTCATATTGTCAAAGCTCTTCTGGTCCTTGCTTACTGCGGTCATCTTGAGATAGATGAGCTGCATCAGGGTTTCGATGTCCTTAGGAGTAGAATTACCCTTCAAACCATGATTAAAAGGACTCAAGCTGAACGAAACGCCAGCCTGCTTACCTGCCAAAGCCTTATCAAGCTCATTGCTTGAGAAATCGCCAAGACCACTGGCATCGAGAACATCAGCTGCGAATGCCGCATTCAGGAAGTCTGCCTTACCGAAAGTAGAATAGCCCACATTGGCTGAAGCAGCGAAGGCAATCTCGTTGTCCTTGAAATCGGTCTTCTTCAATACCACCTTAGCGCCATTAGAAAGAGTCAACTCCTTGAAGCCCAACTTTTTGTTCTCAACAGTCTTCTTAATCTTACCAGCCTTAGGAGCCTGAGCGATAAGAGGTTCCTGCTTAACATTATCCACATAAGCCTCGAGCTTCTCAGCACGTACCTGCTTTACGATGGCTGCAAGTTCCTGCTCTGTAGGATAAACAGCACCAGCCTGCTCACGCATCATAACCAATGAAACAAGATTGGTATCGCTCTGGCAAACCAACTGCTTGGCATAGCTGTTGATAACCTCAAGAGGCAAGTTTGGAACTACCATCTTCCAGATCTGGCTCTCCTCTTCTACTGATGGGATAGGCTCGTTAGAAGTGAAGTTATCCACATACTGGGTGGTAAACTGCTCGTTCTTCATCTTATCCTTGTTGGCAAGAGCCTTGTCAACCTGGCTCATGAATTCATCCTTGGCACGCTGATACTCAGTAGCTGTGAAACCGAACTCATGCATACGCTGTGCCTCGCGGAGAACAGCAGCATAAGCCTCCTTAATCTTTCCTGGCTTAGCCACACCGGTAAGGGTGAAAGCATCCTTAGTGCTTGAAATCAGGTATGAACCATCACCGGCACTTGCCTGGAGATATGGACAGTCTGGCTCCAATGCCTTCTCTGCATAACGGGCAGCAATCATAGAAGAAATCACGTTATCCATGTATCCCTTCAGGAGATAGCTCATATTGCCCTTCAGAGAATCTGGCACAGCATTGTGCTTCATATAAACCTGGAAGAGATCAACCTGCTGCTCCTTATCCTTGTCGATAACATAGATGGCAGAATCATTATCAGATACTTCTACCTTCTCAACCTTAGCGGCATTCTTAGGTACCTTGATACCGGAGAAGAGTTCCTTGATCTTAGCTTCGATATGATTTACATCTACATCACCCACGATGATAATAGCCTGATTGTCTGGGCGATACCATTTGCGATAGTAAGCACGGAGAGTTTCTGGCTTACAGCCATCGATAACGCTCATCAAACCGATAGGGAAACGGTAACCATACTTTTCGCCCTGATAGAGCTTAGGAAGTGAACGCTCTATCATGCGCTGCTGACCTACGATACGCATACGGTACTCATTGTGTACCACATCGCGCTCGTCATTGATGGCTTCCTTGGTAAGAGAGATACCGTTGCTCCAATCCTTGAGGATGAGCATGCATGAATCTACGGCTGTAGGGCGGGTAG
>ERZ1026898.659-NODE-659-length-19515-cov-12.740545_pt1 | contig 19515 bp, 21 predicted proteins | sample MGYA00380178_ERZ1026898 | MGnify/ENA primary metagenome ERZ1026898 (study PRJEB33269, sample SAMEA4719814) | human gut metagenome | biome: human-associated habitat; feature: organic feature; material: feces | place: Cameroon | collected 2013-10 ... | reverse complement strand
CTCTCGCCGGTGGCGGATGCTGCGCCACTCCAGCCGGTGGCGGATGCTGCGCCCCTCACGCCGGTGGCGGATGCTGCGCCACTCACGCCGGTGGCGGATGCTGCGCCCCTCACGCCGGTGGCGGATGCTGCGCCCCTCTCGCCGGTGGCGTGGTTTTCCTTTGCGCTGTTTGCCTTTTTGATGGCATTGTCAAAATCACACTGCGCTTTTACGTACTCCACCTGCGCCTTGACCAACCCCGGAATGCCGATCTCCGCGCTCAATGTCAGCTTCTTGCCGACGCGCTTCGTGTCGTCGCTGTGCATCTCGCCGCTGACATCCTCCAGCTCCGCCTCGAAATACCGGGAGCCATCGCCGGGCGCGTAGTAGCCCAGCACATCAAGCGGCATCTCGCAAGCGTGGAGACCTCTTTCGCAGAGTTTAGCGTCTCCGTCCACCTCCGCCGTCTTTCCCAGCTCATACTGAAAACCACGGCATTTCATATCCTTATCAGTTGCCTTGTAAACCTTCATTTCCGTCCTCCTTTAGCGCCCTGTTGAATGCGCTTGTATGCCTTGCGCATCACGCGCCCCTTGTACTCCTTGAACTCGTTGTTCTTGACCCGCTCCGCGTAGGAAATGGCTTTCTCCGCCTCGTGCTGCTCCCAAACGGGACAGCCGGTGCGGCAACCTACCCGCCTATTGGGGCATTCGATGGGGCAGTTGGTCATTCCCATGTCACCAACTCCCTTCGTACTCCGGCGCGGTGTGCCTCCTCGTGGGTCATCAGCACGTCCACCGTGTAGCCGTACACGCCGGTGTCGGCGGCTATGTACTCCTTGCCTCTGATGGTCACGGTGCCGCCCAGCGGGATAATGTTCGGGTCAACTGCCACCGCCTCGCCGATGGTCACCCACCGTCCGGAGGCCGTCAACACCTGCCCTGCCTCGTTGCGGTTGATGTCCGCATAAGGCGTGCAGCACGCGCAGTAGCCGGTGATGTCGCAGACCAGCAGGTTTTCCGGTGGCTTTGCGGCGGACAGCACTGCCGCCTGTACCACGGCTGGCAGGGGGGAGGATACGTCCTCACGTTCCGGCTCCTGCGCCTCCGGCAGCGTCAGCGCCCAGAGGAGGATACCGACAATAGCCAGCCCAAGCAGGATATTGAGGATCCAAAGCCGCCTGTTCCACCGCCGCTCCCAGCAGCGCCGGGAGTATTCCCGCGCCCGCCTGTTCCGCTCTCTCATCGTCCCAGCGCCTCCACGCCCTTGACGATGGCCCAGCTCAGCCACGCCGCGCCGATAAACGCCAGCGTCCATGCAAACCACGTCATGCGTCCACCTCCGCGCTGCAAAGAGCGTCGCACATCCCCTTGCAGGGGCAAGCCTTGCAGTTGCACTCCAGAGGGTTCTTGTCCTCACACAGCGCGTCGTGCCGCGCAAGAAACGCATCCTCCAGCGCCCTGTATTCCGCTCTGCTCATTCCTCCACCGTCCTTTCCGCGATCCATGCGTCCAGCTGCTTCTTGAAGATCTGGAACACAGGGCTTCGCTCCATCTCGATCACAAGTCCGAAGGGATACACACCCTGCTTGATGCCCTGCCGCAGCGTATCCGGCGATATGCTCAACCCGCGATTCCGCAGGTACTGCGCCGCGTCCTGCGGCGTCAGCGTCGCGATCCTGCTCATTTCTTTCTCCTCTCGATGATGGCATCCAGCGCGTTCTCCATGCGCTTCTGGATGTCCTTCGGCTTCTTCACGCCGTTCAGGATCTGGCACACATACGCCTTTCCGATCCCCAGCTCCGCGCCCAGCTCGGCGTAGGTAATGCGGTTGTTGTGCATCCGCCCGATCAGTCGTCCCGTCCATGCTTCCGGCATTTTTTCTCTCCTTTCAAATTTATAGTTGCAAAAGTTTACTTTTCGTGATACCATAAAGTTGCCACACATCATGCATCACGACTGGCAGTGCCATCTGCGCCGCCTCATCAGCCTTTCGGCCCGCTTCCAACGGGCCGTCTTACCACCGCCTTTCTGCGAGCTCTAACTTTTCTAACCGATGCTGCTATTATACGGCTTGTAAAGTTAACAGTCAAGAAGATGGCGTTAACTTTTCTAACTCTGTATGTTTGCACAACAAGGGGGTGTCATAATTGACCACTTTCTACAAAAACTTTCTTGCGCTTTGCGCTGTTATTCGCAAAAGTCCATCTTATGTTTGCCGTGAAATTGGCCTGTCTAACGCAGCGGCCAGCGGGTGGAAAAAGGGAAAAGTCCCGTCAGACGTAACACTTGAAAAATTGGCTGACTATTTTTGTGTTCCGGTCAAAACCTTGACCGCTTGGCAAAAAGAAACCGCGCCCACCGTTACCGATGAGCGCGATCTTGAGATGCTGTCTTTGCTCTCCCGCCTTACGCCGGAGCAGAAGGAAATGCTTCTCCTCCAGATAAAAGGGCTTTTGCCGCCGCAAGAATGATGTCCTTTTCCGTTTCTCCAAGCTGTACAAACAGCTCCATTAGTTTTTTGTCCATTTCTTCCCCTTTCTTTCGTCAAATTGCATAGTTTTTCTGCTCCGCGTTTAGCTATATATCCAAATTCACTTTCTTAACTTGTTTACATTCCGTGCAGTTTGTATAATGTTGTCTGGAAGGGGAAGGTAAAAATGGATTCTCACGATAACGTCAGATACCAGTTAAAGGGTATGCCAACGTTCCCGCCTGTTGAAAACCGCGCGACCAGTCCGCCCCCAGTTGCACCAAAAAAGAAAAAATCGCATTGGCAAGCTGTCTTGTGTGCGTTGATAATCCTTGCCGCCTATATGTGTGGAGACTACTTCGGGCATGATCGGGGGTATACCCAAGGAAAAACAGATACGTATGACACTGCATACGCCAAAGGGAAAGATGCCGGATATACTACAGGTTATGACGACGGCTACGACAACGGGTATTCAGACGGGGAAAAATACGGTCGCGCAGCCGAAATTTCGAAGAACTTAAGGAACAGAATTAAAACGAACAGTTCTCCGCAAGTTACATATGACTACACGGTTTATATTACTGCCACCGGGTCGAAATACCACAGGTGGGGGTGCCAATACTTAAAAGAGAGCTGTTACTACCTGTTGCGTTCAGACGCAATCTCCAGAGGCTATACGCCCTGCTCTGTATGTAACCCATAAACAATGCGCCCCCGCCGCCTCCGCAACGGCGACGGGGGCTTACAGCAGACACACCAACCATCACGCGCACCTGCTGCGGCTTTACCGTAGCAAAACCGCATTAGGCAAGTCAACGCCGGAACAAGGCAGACCGCCCCGCCGCGCCAAACCGAAACGGGGCAGGCCTCGCCCAGTTGAGGGAGGAATGAATACAAATGGAAGAATCTTTACAGGAGCTTTGCAGAGAAGCCAAATACCGAGAAAAGATGACGGCGCAGGACATATCCGACAATTCCGACGTTCCGCTGTCCAGCGTCAACAACTTTTTTTCATCGTCGTCCAAAATGCCGTCTATCTACACCGCTGGCCCCATCTGCCGCGTCCTCGGTGTGTCGATAGACGCTTTTTTTCATATTCACCCCACGCCCGATCCGTCCATAGAAGCGCAGCTCGCACACGAGCAGGAGCTGAACCAGATCCGCACCAAAGCCATACGCCATAAGAATTATCTGATCCTCGGACTGATGATCCTTCTCACCCTCGCCCTGGCATACGGCATCACAATTGACCTGCAAAATCCCAACATGGGTTTGTTTCAAAAATAAAACATCTGTTCCATTTGTTTGCTACCATTGTATATGACAAGTTTCTTGTTTTCAATCGGCAAGATTTACAAGATTCTTGTTTCTTCTTTGTGAGGTGTCCCTATGTCTACTTGTATAAAATGCGGCGTCCAACTGGTCCCGAATGCCGTTTATTGCCATATCTGCGGGAAAAAGCAGGTCACGGCCTCCCGCAAGGCGCTGAAACGCCCCAACGGGTCAGGCACGGTGTATAAGCTGGGTGGGCGGCGGTCGCGGCCTTGGGTCGCCGCAAAAGACGGCGTGTATATCGGGTACTACGAGCGGAAGACGGACGCGCTTGCCGCGCTGGATCGGCTGGCAGTCCGTCCGCTGGAGGAAAAATTTAATATGACCTTTTCCGAGGTGTTCATCGAATGGAAAGCCGAACACTATCGGGAGATAGGGGAGAAGGGCGTGGAATCCTATGACAGAGCCTACGCTGTATGTGCGCCGCTGCACAACAAGAAATTCCGTGACCTACGCACAAAGGACTTTCAATCCATCATCGACAGCAACATGGCAAAGTCCAACTCCACGCTGTCTAAATACAAGCAGCTCATGACCCAGATGTCCCGCTGGGCCGTCCGTGAGGAGATCGCCACAACCGACTTTGCCAAATACGTCAAACTTCCCCAGCAGGTAAAAAAAGAAAAAGCCATCTTTACAGATGACGAAATCGCGCTATTGGAAAAAGACGGCTCCGACGCCGCCAAGATCGCCCTTATGATGATTTACACCGGTATGCGCATCGGTGAATTGTTCTCCCTTCCGCTGAAAGACTACCATGAATCGTATGTGATCGGCGGCGAAAAGACAAAGGCCGGCAGAGATCGCGTCATTCCCATCCGCCCGGAGGGCAGGAAGTATTTTGCATACTTCGCCTCCCGCGCCACTGGCGACCTGCTTCTGTCCGGCTACGACGGGCAGCGCATCCCCGCCAATTACCGCAAGCGTGACTTCTATCCGTTGCTGGAAAAGCTCGGTATCCCAAAGCACACGCCCCACGCCACGCGCCACACCTTCGCAACGTGGGCGAGAAATGCAGGCATCCAGCAGGAGATTTTGCAGAAGATCATCGGTCACGCAAGCTTCTCCACAACGGCGGATATTTACATCCATGCAGACGCGGAAAAGCTCATCTCTGCCGTTGAATCTGCAAGTAATTTGTAAGTAACCGAAAAAATCTAAAACAGCTTAACACGGATTCTGGTTATTGTTTTCCGTGAAACATTATTAAAACACCGCGAAAACCGCGCAGAAACGTTGTGAAATTCCGTTGTCCATATTTCACACGCAGGAGGTCACTGGTTCGAGTCCAGCAGTCTCCACCACAAAAATCCCTGTAACCGCAACGGTTACAGGGATTTTCTTATTTCCTCCAAAACACGTTTGTAAGTAACGTGTAAGCAACGTCACCCGTTCTCAACAACGTGCATTGCCTGCCGCAGCGCTTCCTTTACGTTGGGATCGTCGGTGTCCTGCATCATGCGCTCGATCAGATCCTTTGCCTTGCCCTCATCGCGGCTGTACCGGCCCATAGAATCCCTCTTGCGCCGATACGAGCTGCCTCTGTTGTAGGCGGTGCGCCCGGAAGACCAGTCGCGGGAATAGCCATCATCGCGGGAATACCCATCGTCGCGGCTGTAGTCACCGCTTTCAAACATGGCGATTTTGTCAATGTTCTTGATGGACGATGCCAGCTTGTGGATGGCGTCCAGTTCCGCAGCGCTCAGCTCCCGCTGGCCGGAAAACTCAGACAGCTCCTCGCACAGCATCTCCCGGATGCCGAAAAGCTCCTTCATGTTCATGTTGCCCCTCCTTTCAGCAGACGCGCTCCACGATCATGTTGCTATTGGCAAAGCTGATCGCCTGAGCGCTGGTGTTCTCCATCGCCACCGTTACGCAGCAGCCCCTCGGCACGTCCACGTTGGCAGCGACGAAGATATTGAAATAGTTCTCCACGGCGGCGGGCGTTACCGTTGCCACGGCGCTGGTCAGCGGCTCTCCGTTGATAGCCAGCGCAGCGGAGATTGCGCCCACCGTGCCACCGGTGGGGATGGCAATGTTTCCGCCGAAGGACACGCGAAACCGTGCCTTACACTGGTTTGTCAGGCCGCGCAGGAACACCTGCCCGCTGCCCTCGCGGTGTACGATGCAGGATTTGCCAGCAACGGCAGTTTCCGTCAGCGGTACATTCTGTCCGGCAGGAACAGAAACGATGTTGGTATTTACATATTCAGCCAAAATACTCACTCCTTTCAAAAATGCAGACGGCGGAGCTTTTGCCCCGCCGCCTTTCAATATCAGCCCGGAGCTGAACAATTTCCGTTTTGGAAATAGATTTCTATGCAGTTGTCAGCAGCCGGAGCAGCCGGTGTAGCTGCCAGCCCACGGGTTGCAGGATGCATACGCCGGGATGGGCGTAGGCCGCAGCTGGGAGATCAGGTAGTTGTTCTGTGCCGCCTGAGACGCCGCCAGACGCAGCTCCTGATTTGCGCTTTCCAGATCGCGCATCTTGGAGTTGGTCAGAAAGTCCAGGATGGCGCGGCTGTTGGCGTTCTGATTCTCCACGATGTCGCGGGTGGCGTTCTGCACGGTGTTCCGCGTGTCACACGCCTGCGTCGCCATGTCGTAACGCACCTGCGCGATGGCGGCTCTGTTCTCGCAGCAGCAGTTTGCCGCCTGCATCTGCATGGCGCTGAGCTGCTGCATCAGCGCGGCCTGCTGGTTTGCGCGGGACAGCTCGGCATTGCCGAATCCGGTCAACAGCGTGTTGTTCACGGCATAAAAGCCGTCGCACAGCCCGCCGTTGATGAGATCCATTTTGCGCTCGATGTTGGAGAAGTCGGAGGCCAGCACATAGCCGTCTACCACACCGCCGGAATTTCCGTTGTTGCCCCAGCCGTTGCCGCCCCAGCCGCAGAACGCAAACAGGAACAGGATGATGAGGAACCACGCGCCGTCACCGCCAAAGCCAAAGCCGTTACCGCCGCCATTGGCAGGGGTCACAGGCATGGTCATGGTGGGCATACCCTCGGAAAGAGACATAGTATCACTCCTTTTTGTTGATGTAATTTATCTGAATCGCGGCCACGATCAAGAAACAAGTTATGTTTCGCCTTATGTTTCGTCTTATGTTCTTGCTTAAATTTTGCTTAGACTTTGCTTATTCCATCAGACTTTGAAACTGTTTTGCCATCTGCTGGAGCTGGTTCAACTGCTGCTGTGTGAGCTTACCGCTTTGCAGCAGCTTCTCCACCTCCGCCTTGGGGTCGCCCTGAAAATTCGCCTTGAACTGCTTGAACTGCTGCACCATCTGCATAAAGCCGTTGCCGCCGCCCATTGCACCGAAAAACGGATTATTCATCGCTCTTTTCCTCCTTGCGCTTCTTGCCCTTCATTTCGTTCACAAGCGCCGCCAGCGCGTCGAACTCCTTACGGGTCACATATTCCGCAGCGGGCGCTTTCTGCGCGTCAGGAGCGCTTGCAAGCCGCTCCACAAGGTCGTACACCTTGAGCGTCGGCTTGCCGCTTGCATCGGCCTGTTTGAGATACACCGTGGGAGCCGTCGAATCCCACAGAGCCACCGCCGCATTGGGCGCGACCATCCAGCTTCTGGCCTCCTGTTCGCCGGATACCCACTGCACGCCGCTTTGCGGCAGGGGATTTTGCGGCATCGGCGGAATGGCCTGCATCTGCTGCTGCCTCAGCTGGGCGAGGTTGTCCTGCATCGGCGGCATATAGGGGTTTCCGTAGTAGGGATAGTTCATGCTTCATCCGTCCTTTCCCAGTAATACAAGGGTGTTTCGGCTCCGGAATCCCATGTGTCGTGCCAGTCTCCGTCTATCACGCACACCACATGGGACGCCAGCGCCAGCAGATATGTACCACGCGGGTGATCCATTGCAAAATCACTCACGGAATAGCTGTCCGAACAGTCATCCGGGATGATACGACGTGCAAAGCCCAGCTTCTTGAGATACGCGCCCCACACTGCGTTGGCGCTGGGCATATCCGCAAGCGCCAGACCCTGCATACAAAGCTGCACATACGTCTCATGCCAGCCCTGCCCCGTGGCGCGGCAGATCGCGCGAACAGGACAGTCTCCCACGTTCTTGCCGGAGGGATTCGGGTTATACCATACGAACATCACGACCACCTCTCTTTACCGCCAGCATACGGCAGATATCGCCGGGGAAAGCGTCAAGAAAAGGGCGAAAAAGTGCGTGTCGTTTTTTGTCGAACGATTTTTCTTGCGTTTCCCATTTGTGCGCGTTACAATAAAAATACCCCGATCCCTTTCCTGCGTTCCATGTGCAGCAGGAAAGAAAAAAAGACACACCTACACGGTGTGTCTTTTTTCTGCTCTCAGGCCGTCGGCCATTTTTTGGTACGCGGCGCGGCGGCGGCGCTTTACGCCGTCAACCGATACGTTCATGCGAAACGCCTGCTCCACGCAGCTTCGTCCCCGCACATCGCATTCCGCGATACACTGTGCCTCCTCCTGCGGCAAGTCAAAAGATTGGATCCACGCGATAGCTCTCTTGGGTGCCATGCTATGCAGCATAGCCCGTATTTCACGGTGCTCCTGATTCATCCTGCTTTACGCAGGCTTGCGGATCGCCTTGCGGCGGGATGGTGCCATAGGATGGTTGCCCTATCTCCCGTTGCTCCTTTCCTTGATTTACGGTGCTCGCCACCGGTTTTTCAGATCATCCACAGATTTTACCTTCTGCTCCGTTTTCATAATCGCCTCAACTCCCTGTCGCACGTCCTTTTCATCGTAGCCGTGCTCCAGCATCTCCTTATAAATCATCCGCGCCGTCTTTGTGTCGTTCTCCTTCTGCGCCAGATAGAGCAGTTCGCACCAGCGCTTTCTGTTCCCGGTGCTCCTGTCCATACGGTAGATGGCCTTTTCCATCTCAAACATGATTCGCACGTTGCCTGTCTCATTGGCAGCACTTCGAGCAGCAGCCCACACGTCGCGGCCAAGGTTTGCTACGCTGACGCCAAATATCTTGCTCACAGCGGTCAAAAGCTGCTTGCAAGCGTAGGCGGTGGTATATTTTCCATCGCCGGTAACGCTGCTGTACATCGTCTGGGTCGCCCGCACAATGTCGCCGATGGCATCTGCATCCATGCGCTCTACGGAGTAGCCTTGCAGGATGGAGATCAGATCCTTTGCATAGGGCAATCTTCCGACCAGCGTAATGTTGCCCTTCAGGTTTCCTTCCAGCAAAACGTTCTTTGCCAACTCGCCGAAGTTCTCCTCATCTCCGCTGACACCGGTAAGCGACGCGAAGAAACGCGCCCAATACTTTTTCTCCTTGTCATCGTCACGCAGCGCGTCAACAAGGGACTGTGCCAGCGAGTTTATAATATCCGTTACCAGCAGCGCACCCACGGAGCGCTTCAACTGCTTCAATGCAGCGCTCCGCTTCTGCGTGTTGGTTTCAAAACGCCATGCGTCATAGGAGCGCATCAGGATATTCAGACTTTTCAGCGGCTCACCCATAAAGGACGTGGCCTGCCGCGTCAGCGCGTCGCTGTCCCGCATGATCTGCGTCCGCTGCATGATGCCGTCTACCACCTGCGTTTGGTCGATGACGTCCGTAAACAGCTCCGCCACCTGCCGGTAATACGCATCGCTGCCTACTTCCGTTTTTGTGTCTGCCGCCACCTGCCACTCGCAGGCGTTCCAGATCTTGCCCCACGTAATGGCGTCCGCATTGGCAGCGGCCCGGCTGCTCCAGTCGCTCAGCTTGTCCATAACGCTGTCGCTGGAGCCGTACACCTCTCGCGCAATGGTGTTCCGGCTTCCCTGATCAAAGCCGGACGAATCCTTGATGCCGGCAATCGCCGCCCAATTTCTGGCCTTGTCCCAGCCGTTGCCGTCCGTCACGCCTTTCACGATGCCTTTCGCCATGTTCTCCGGATCAAGGATCACCGCCGCCCGAAAAAATGCCGTGGGCTGCTGGATGACCACGCGCCAGTTGGAGCCGACAGCCGCGCCCTTGGTATTGCCCACAATCCGCTCAATGCTTCTGGTGGTATCGCTGGAATTTTTCACCATGCCGTTCTGCATATCCCGCATCAGATTCCGCCAATATTTCTGCGCCGCGTCTCCGTATACGCCGGACAACACCTGCTGCATATTCCGCCCCGTCAGATTCCCGCTGCTGTCGCGGTACCGATAGTTGTACAGCCGGTTGATATCCTCCATCGGCGCCAGCAGCGTGGCGTATTTGATCATGTCGCTGGCGTTCTGCGCAAACACGTCATACGCACCGCCGATGTCCAGCGCATTGCTGGCGTTGGGGGTCAGCGCCTTTGCGCTGCCCATGTTCTTGATCGACCGCGCGTTGTCCGCGTCCTTCTCCACGCTGGAAGCCACCGCATCCTTTGCGGCTTTGATGGGCCAGTAATGCTCCTCCTTGAATTTCCGATAGCCGTACACCTGCATACTGGCGTTGTTGCCCCACTCCGCCAGTTTGGTGCTTGCCAGTTTTTGCAGCCCGTTTGCCACCTTGACCTGCTCCGGCGTCAACACAGAGGTGATGGACTTGATGTCCTCCTCCGTCAGCAGAATGTTGTCATTCCCGCGAGGGATCTCTTTCAGTTTGCCGTTCCGTTTGATCTCCGGTTGCACAATGCCGCCCACCGTCAGATGGTGCATGGCCTGTTCGCCGCGCCGCGCCAGATTGTACAGGTTCATGATCTGGTCGGTGGTCAGCGTCAGCTCCACGCCACGACCGGTAGTAAAGGTGTGCCGGTCAAAGCGGTTTTTATACACGTTCTTATCCAAGAACTTTTCCGCCTCGCGTTGCACATCCATCAGCATCCAGTGCTGCTGATCCTGCGCGTTCCGCAGCGTTCTGTACAGTTGCTTACCCGCATCGCCGTAGGCAGAGAAGAACGTATACGGGTCTGCCATATCCAGCGAGATTTTTCGGTTTCGCCGCTTTCTGCCCAGGCTGTCCGCCGCAAATCGCTCCGCCCACTCGCTGGTGCTCTTGTACTTTGCGGAGGAGAGCGTCTTGTCGTAGGTTGTCAGCGTTGTTTCAATGGCACGGATCGCGTTCCACACCGTTTCCAGCTCGGACACGCTCATATCCGCAATGCGCTTGCCGCCCAGCGCGGACAGAGAATCCAGCAGACCGCCGCTTTCCGTCAGCGCCGGGTCTACTACCATATTCCCCTCGTTGTCCAGAATATCATTATAGATCTGCTTGAGCCGATCTGCCTCCAGCGTCCTTTTGGTGGGGTCGCCGTCCGCGTTCTTCCGAAGCCGCCCGTTTTCGTCGTAGCTGTACGCGCTCTCCAGATTGATATTTTGCAGCAGGCTTGCCACCGTCACACGCAGCTTCTCCGGAATGTGCTGTTTGTCCGTGGGATTCACCAACTTACGGGAGATCGCGCCGGTGTGCCGTGCGATCCGCGCCCGCATCGCCGTTGCTTTCCGTTTTTCGCTGCCCTTCTTGGTCTTCTCGTTGTACTTCTTCCGCAGCGCGTTTACGTCGTCCCGGCGCTTCTGCCGCTCGCGGGACAGCATCTCACGCACACGACCGACGGCCTCCTGCTTCTCCAGCGCACGCCGGTCTGCATACGTTTTCTTCTGCCGCACCTGATCGGAGATCATGCCGTCGATCAGCTGATTGGCGATCTCCTGCACCGCCGCGTCCCTGTATCCCTCAAAGGGATTGTGGTAAACGCTGTCGAGGCCATCCAGCACATCACCGATTTGCAGCAGCTTGTCCGCCTCCGTATACACGTCGCTGGGGAAATAACCCTCGCCGAACATCTCCGTCAGCTCGCCGTACACGGTATCAACAGACGTGCCGTTGTCCTTGCTCAGCTTCAGCGTTCCCATATGGTTCTTTCGGAAATCGCCGTAGTTTGCCATGTCCCCGCTAAACTGGATGGTCTGCCGCTTCAAGTGATCTCGAATTTCCAGCAGCTCCGCGCCGTACTCCGTCAGCTCCGAAGTGTTGTCCACAATGGCCTCCGCCACGGCCTTGGCGTGAGGCATCAGATCCTCCATCGTCACATCCCGCTTCATCACAGCCTTGGCAAGCGCGTCCATCTCGCTCTGCACGTCAGCGTATTTCACATCGCTGCCGTACTCGCGGATGAGATTCTGCCCCAGCTTCTTCACGTCCCGCGCCACAACAGACGGCTCTTTGCTGATGCGCATTTCGCCCCTCAGCTCCTGCACCCGCTGTTTCAGCGCCTCGGTCTGCTTGGCCAGCGCGTTTCGCTCCTTTTTGAGTTCCCGCGCCTCACGCTCCACCTCCGCCGTGGCTTTTAGAGAAAACCGTATATCCGGGTCGCTGGTTGGGGTTAGGTTGTCCACGTTTTTAAACTGGCTACTGTCAAAAGCCACATAAACCGTTGCGTCGTCGTATTTCCCCTCGACAATATATCCGTCATACCCCAGCACTTCACGCGCGGCTTTTAAGACCGCGCCGGGATTGCCCATCCCATTGGCCAGTTCTGCAAGGATTTCGCTGTCGCTTTCACTGGTTTCCATAGTCATGCGCAACGTATCATTTACGGCGCGATTGTACCATGTACGAGATGGATACCCCATACCGCCGCGTGAATCATAGTTAAGAACTAAATCATCGCCGGTAGGGTCGATTGCCATAATAAGGCGCTTTACTTCTGCATTTGATAGCGTGACCTCGCTGTCACTAAGCGGGTTCTTAATGTCAAGATATCCCTCCAGCAATTGCCCACCATCCTTTTCGTATCCCTGCGCCATCGTCTTGAGATCAGTGAAATAAAATCCCTGCCCTTCGGAACTGCCGTTTTTGCTCATAAAGTCCGCTGAAAACTTTGTGAACTGCGCAGAACTGCCGTGGTATACCGTTTTCAACCGCCCCTCCGCGTCCCGCACCTTGCTATCCTTAAAATATTCCTGCTGCTGTTCGGAGAGCTTCCGCCCGGTGCTGTCCGTGGCTTTCAGTGAAAACTGCGACTTGACATTCACGCCATCGGTGAGTATACTGGTATCAGAAGGTTTTGGCGCGAATACCTCCGAATGCGTTTCCGCAGAGAAGGAGGCGGCGCTGATTACCTTCTTTTTTTCTATGTCAATAAGGTCATAAAGATAGGATTTCCCGTCGGCGTCATTGCGTATGAGCAGCGTCCCGCCGTAGACAGTATAGTGGTCTATGGCTTTTTTTGCGTTCAGAATAGGAACCGCAAACTGCGTATCATACCGATACCAACCGTTTTTTGCATCTTCTGCGTGCTTTGACTTTACATTTTCCCGCCATTCTCCATTTTCAGCCAACAGCAACATCTCATCCAGATTGGTTGCTGCTTGCATTTTAACTTCCCGAATAGACTTTCGCAGGTTTTTCGAGTATTCGGAACTTCGATATTCTCCCGGCAAGTCTTTTCCCACATAAACAGGCTGCGCATCTGCTAAGATGGTGGAAAAGGGATGGTCTGCGTCCACCAGTGTTTTCAAATACGCTTCTGCCGCCTTAAAATCGCGCGTATCGTTCTCTGTGTCGATAACAGTCATGGTTTCTCCGCCGACGTTACGGATCATATACCGCACGCCGTCGCCATTCCCGGCGGCGGTTTTTGCTTTCTCCGCCTGCCGTTCCGACGCGTCAAAAGCCGCCTGCCACTGCTTGGCAATGTCTTCCAGCTCGGCAAAGTCCTTGCCGTATGCCTCCTGCGCCGCCATGTCGCGGTATTTGCCGGTGAACAGACCCCTGACCTTGGCAAGAAATTCCTTTAAGCTGTCCAGCAGCTTCTGTGCAGCCGTCCGATTTTCCTTGGAGAACTTGGCAAACAGGTCTGCGTCGTCCAGCATATCACCGGCGAAGTCCGCCGCAAGCTCGTCCATCACCTCGTCCCGCGTCAGCGCCACGCCCTCCTGCTCCGCCGCCTCCATGTATCGCTCCACGATCTCCGCCTCTGTGTCCGCGCCGTTTTCCCGCATCTTGTACTCCACCGCCGCCTGCCGGAACTTCCGGTATTCAGCGGGGGACAAGTCCTGCATCCGGTGGGTAATCTCGTGGGCGGTCACGTTCAAAAGCGGCTGGGCGCTGTCAGCGGCAATTTGGATGAGATTCTGCTCCTTGATGTACTGGCCGTTGGCTTTGCCGCCCAGCACCTGATCCACGATTTCGATCCGGACGCCCAGCTTCTTGCCCCATGCGTTCAGCGTGGCGGCGGTGTCCTTCTTTGTCGCAATCAAATACCGGCTGTACTCGTTGTCCGCCAGACCGGCGCCCGCCGTGGTGGTCACGGACGCCACCTCTGCGTTCTCCTGCGCCAACTGCGCCCGCGCGTCCTCCAGACCGGCGTTGTACGCCGCGTACCGCTGTTCCGGCGTCAGCATCGCCGCGTACTTGCCCTTGGCCTTGTCCGCCTCGATGCCGTTCAGCCCCGCGTTGTACACGCTGGAAAATCCTGCGTACAGGGAAGGGGCGTCCTCTGCCGTCCGGCTCATTTCCTGATACGCCTTTTGCCCGTTTTCCAAAAAGCCGCCTACGCGCTTCTCTGCGCGTTTCTGCGAAGCAGGGGAGGGAGGTGTAGCCCTCTGCCTTTCCTGCGTCACCTCGCGGCTTGCAAGCCCCGCAATGTCCCGTTTTACCTGACTGATCGGCTTGTCCGTGTCCAGCTTCACGCCGGTGCGCTGCTCCAGCACCTCCACCGCCACCGGGTCACGGGCGATAGCCGCCGCCTGATTGCCGGTGATTGTCTCGCCCCGCGTCACGGCCTCCACCGCCTCCGCCGCCTTGGTGTTGATCTCCGGCGCGGTGTTCCGCTGCACATCACGCTCGTAGCGCTTTCTGTCCAGTGCATACGACAGCGGTCTTGCGTATGCAGACCGGTACATTTCCGTATATTCATGGGGCATGGCGCGGCGCATTGCTTCGCTGGCCTTTGCTGCCTTTTCTGCACTGGCATCATTAAAAAGGCCGTTTTTCTGAAGATTCTCATAATATGCGGTTTCTGCGGTCTGCGCCTTGCCCTGCTTTACGCCGCGCCCCGCCTGTACAGAGCCGCCAACGAGGCCCATTGCCGCGCCCAACAGGAAGTCATATCCCATCTGCGCCGCGTCGTCTATGCTGTACACGGGGCCGTTGCCATCGTCAAGCTGGAGGATTCTGTCAGCCAGCGGGTTCAGGATATCGGAGGTCACTTCCTCCACGCCCTCACCGGCACCGTTGACGATCCACGTCAAGAGCGCCTGTCCGGTCTTGTTGCTGGTCAGCTTCGTCACCAGCTTCTCCACCAGCTCGTCCGCACCCGCCTTGCCGTAAATTTTACCGAACGCACCGAACATTTTCTCCGTCAGCGTTTCGATGCCTGCGGATTTCAGGCCCGCCACGAACTGCTGCTCCTCGGACTTACCCTCGCGCCGCGCCTCGTTGGCTGCCTGCCCGTAGGAGCGCAGACCCATCATGAACAAACCGCTTCCGGGGGCGACGGCATTCATCAGCGCGTCACCCGCCATCTGGATACCGGTCACGCCCATATCCACCATGAAGTTGCCAACGGGACTAAGCCCTTCCTTGGCCTGCTCCTGTGCCATTGCGCTTTTATCAAACAGTTCCGTCGCTTTGTCTTGCAGCGCCTTTTTTTGTGCATCTCGCCGTTGCAGCCGTTCGGTTTCCAAGCGGTCTGTGATGGCGTCGATACTCTCTCCCGTTTCTCTACTCTCGGACACAGCGCGGCCTAAATCGCCAAAGCCGGAAAACTGCCCCATGCTCTGCTCGCGTGTCACGGGAGATGCCTGACTTTCAAGCTCCTTGAGAGCGCCTACGACAGAAAGAACACCTGCCTTGCCGGTCTGCCACGCCTTTTCCATCAGGTTTGCAGCGCCGGTGTCATCACCAGCGCCAAAGGCATGAATGCTATACGGCTCCCGCGTCATTTCCTCCGCATATTTCGGTGCAGCCTCCGCAGGCTTTACCTCGCCCATCTCTGCGGCACGGCTAAGGATCCGCGACCGCGCCGTGTTTTCCTCCGACTCTTTTACTTTTCCAATGGCATTTGCCCGCAGCATGATCCGCTCCTGCGCGGTGCTGCCCGTGGGTCTCGGCATATCGTTTCCCCCTTATCTTGTCAGTTTGACAGGATTCCGATAGTTTTTCTTTGTGGTCGGCGCAAACACAGGCTCGCCCTTTTTATTCACGCCAAGCAGCTTGATCAAGCCCTTCTTTTCCAGCGTCTCCGCGTCCTCAAAGCTGACCTGCCCATAGTTGGGAACGCTGACGCGATTGGTGCTGGGCTTCGTATAGTATTTGCCTGTGTCTACCGAAGGTGCCTGCACCCGATCCCCGCCTCCGCCGCCGCTGCCTCTTGCTGCCAGCCTTGCAGCCTCCAGCGCCGCTTTTTGTGCCGCTGCCAGCCGCTCGTTGTAGTCCGCCAACTCGTCCCGGTACCGTCCATACTCATCATTGACCAGATTCCGATATAGCGTTGCATCGCTCAAAATATCGCTTCGATCCTGGTCATACATTTGTCTGGCCACTTGCTCCAGCTGCGACATATAGCTGTTGTACTGCTGCTGTGCCGCCGTGGATGCATAAGAGGATGCCAGACCGCCCGTTCTCGCCGCGATTTGGCCGAGTACGTCCTGCATACCCATTCGCCCGCTGTCGCTGTACCGGTCGGCCAGTGATCTGTACTGCTCTCCCTGCGTCCAGTCGCCAAAGTTCATACCGGTCAGCTGCTTTGCCAGCTCATTCAGCTTTTCCATATACTGGCTGTTGAAAGATGGACGTTCCCCAATGTCAATGGAGGGGATATACGATTCCATCTGGTAGCTGCCGCTTCCTCCTGCAACGCCGCCGCTTTGCGTGGTATTTGCAGGCACATTATTTTTCAAAAACGGAGACGTCCCTGTAATGGCAGAAACAATCGCCGCATTCGGAACAGTTGGCGTGATTTTGGGATATGCCGACCCGGAAATTGCGGAAATAAGCGCAGCATCCGGCACAGCAGACGCCCCGGATGGTTTTGCCGCTCCGGTAACCGCGCCCACCGTCCCCGCCAAAGCGGGAATGGATGCGCTGTTATTCCATTTGTTCTTTTTATTGTTGATTCGATCCGCGAATCTTGCCATTATAGCACCTCCTGTCCGCTATTTTTCCAAAGCTGCCACACGCTGCTCCAGCGCAGCATACTTCTTTTCTGTTTCACCCACGCGCAGCTCCAACGCGGTGTACTTGGCTTCCGTTTTGCTTACGCGACCGGCAAGCTCTGCGTAGTCGTTTCCAAGCGTCGTTACGCTTTGCAGCAGCGCAGAAATGCTGGAGCCTTGGCTGTTTACGGTGCTCTGCAAGGCAGATACCGTGTTTTGCAATGTCTGCAAAAGCATATAGGTTTCCGTACTGGATACACCTGCTGCACTGACGGTTTTGCCAACATTGCTGATTGCCCAATCTGTCCGCTGACACATATACCTGATATAGTCCTCGATGATCTGGAACGCAGCTTCCGGGTCTGATTTTGGTATAGCGTTTATGCTCTCCGGAAATACGATCACGTCACGTCACTCCCCAAAATAAACTCTCTGGATATGCCAAGGATCGCGCACGGGCCTTTACCCTCCAGGCGGAGTTCAAATTTATCACACCGGTTTGCGGCAAAACGCATCCGTGTCACGTTGACCTCGCGCCCGACCGCTCTCCCGCACTCCTTCCACGGCTTCCCGTCGCAGCGCATTTTTACGATCACATAGCTTCCCACTGGCAATTCCAGCCGCATCAGCAGACGCGAATACGCTTTTTTCCCGTTCAGCGTTTCATACATTGGGGCAAATTGCACCATCCACATTTGCGTCTGCGGCGTTTCTTCTCCGTCCAGCAGATAAATGTTCCCGCCGTCATCCAGCATATACAGCTGCCGACCAAGCCGCGCAAAATCAACCGCCTTTGTTCCGTCCTCCAGCACCCAAATACCCGTTTTGGTTTCGTACACCATCAGGCGGTTTGTGTCGCCGTCTTTTACGCTTAGGTAATAGCTGTCACCGTCGTTGCCCGCCACCGCGTCCGAAAAAACTTTTTCTCCAAAGTTGTCACTGATCAGCGTAGGTGTGCCGCCGGAATAGGCATATACCCCGTGCGGCCCCTTGTAAAACAACATATCGTTGATAACCTGCTGGCTCTTGTGACAGCCATCTTGCAGACCTTCCATCTCATAGGTGTACATGGAGTATTCCGCCGGATAGCTGCCCAGCATCTTGTGCAGCTTTGTTTCCTTCCAGAAGAGCACGGAGGAGCTGAGCTTGCAGCATCCTGTAAATTTCCCCTCCGTTCCCACCGCCAGCGTATAGGAATCCGTTGAAAGCCCTTCGTACACATAAAAGTTGGTCGGATCACCTAACGCACTGGCGTACAGGGTCTGTGTTTTACTGTTGCACCCCCATAGCCGGTTTTCGCTCTCGCAGATAAAATCCAGATCCGGGATCTTTCGCTCCAGCTTGATTCCTGCGCTGTTTTCCGTTGCCTCTGTAAATGAGTTGTCAGCCACAGTGATTTCCGTGGCGGTGACGGCTTTGATCACAAAATCCTTGTTGTTCGCGCTCTGCGCCACACAGCCGGACAGCGTAACGCCGTCCCCCGCCTTGAAAAGCGTTGTCAGATCAGGCCATCCGCTTACCGTCATTTTGTTTTTGGTAAATGTGGCCGTGCTGCCGGTCACTGTTGCCGCCAGAGGCTTTAGCTTTTTGTCGTTGATGTCCAAATATACCTTGTCCGGCCATATCACCATCTTCGTGTTGATTACGGCGAACTGCTTTTGCCCTGCCGCCACCGTTCCGATCTTCTGCCCGTCATACAAAAGATCTGTACCCTGTACCACAACCAGCTTGTCCCACGCCGTCATTGCCGTGGCGTTCTTATAGGGGTCTTTTTTCACGCGGCCTTTTCGCGTGGTAATATAGGGCCACCGTCTGGCAGACACATTCAGGCTATCCCGCAAATCGCCGTCTTGCAGCGCGTCTGACCAGTTGATGCCGCGCATCTGTACAATGTCCACTTTATTTGGCCGCAGATCATACGGCAATTCCGGCATTCGCATCACATCACCTGCACATTTCCACCATACGCAGGGCAGTTGTTCCGCCGCCACCACGCCATTGCCTCACCCAGCGCCTCGTCATACACGGCTTTGTCGTTGCCGTACAGCGCTGTCTCGTTGTTGTAGTAGTCAATTTGGCTGCACAGATACAGCACATACACACGGTCATACGGGGAAGGGAGCAGAAGCTCCCCGTCCCCCGTGGGCCAGTCGTGTACGCGGGATTCTGTGCATAACCGTTCCCCGATCTCCTTATCCAGGCCCATCACCCACGCCGCCTTTTGCTCGTCGCTGATGGTATTCATCCGCAGCTCATCAGCCTTGGAGATCGTTTCCGTCACCGTCATGCTCTCCCTCCTTACTGTCCCAGCAGCTTGCTCCACGTCCCGTTTCCGGCAATGCCGTCAGCGCCGAGGCCGTACTTGGTCTGGAACTTCTTCAGCGCCGTCTCCGTGCCGCTGCCGAAGTCGCCGTCCGCACCGGACGCGCCGCAGGAAAAGCCGTAGGCGATCAGCGCCGCCTGCAGGGTCTTCACGTCCGCGCCCTTCATGCCGCGCTTGAGCATCCGTACCTGCATGGGCAGCGTCGTGTCCTTCTCCGCAGGAACCGGCACCGGCGCGTTTGCGCTCTCCACAAAGGGTACGCCCAGCGCCGCGCACAGCCCCTTGGCGATGGTCTCGCCGATCAGGGTGGTGTTGT
>ERZ1026898.655-NODE-655-length-19591-cov-7.927160_pt1 | contig 19591 bp, 15 predicted proteins | sample MGYA00380178_ERZ1026898 | MGnify/ENA primary metagenome ERZ1026898 (study PRJEB33269, sample SAMEA4719814) | human gut metagenome | biome: human-associated habitat; feature: organic feature; material: feces | place: Cameroon | collected 2013-10 ... | reverse complement strand
CATCCCGGCAGAAAACGCATGGGTGCCCATTGATGCGGCAGGCTGGCTTTATATCGACTGCCTGTGGGTCTCCGGTTCCTTGAAAGGGCACGGCTATTCCAGCGAACTGCTGGAAGAATGCCTTCGGGATGCCAAGGTGCAAGGCAAAAACGGCGTTTGTATTCTGTGTGCAGAGGGGCGCAAACGGGAGTTCCTCGCGGACCCCAAGTTTTTGACTCATAAGGGCTTCATGGCTTCGGACATCTCCGATTGCGGGATCAATCTCATGTATCTGCCCCTTGCAGAGAATGCCCAGCCGCCAAGTTTCAAAGACTGTGCCAAGCATCCCAAGGTGGAGGAAAACGGATTTGTCCTCTACTATACCGACCAGTGCCCCTACACCTATTATTGGGTGCCAAAGGTGCAGGAGGCTGCAAAGGAACATGGAATCCCGTTCAAAACCATCCACATCACAGAGAAAGAGACGGCACAAAATGTGCCCGCACCGGTCACAACATACGCATTGTTCCGGGATGGGAAGTTTGTGACCCAGAGCATCCAGTCGGACAAGAAATTTTTGAAATTAGCAGGCGCAGCGGATTGAGAGATTCAGGAGGAAAAATGCAATACGATCAAACGATTATCACTCCAAAAGGACTGGCAGTCCATATCCGAAACGGTGTGGCATCCGATGGAAGCGCCGTGCTTGAAAACTTTAATCTGGCACACGCAGAAACAGATTATCTGCTGAGTTATCCTGATGAAAATCACTTTGACGCGGGACAGGAAAGCCAATACTTGGAGAAAAAGTCAACCAGCCCGAATGAAATTGAGCTGATTGCCTTTGTGGATGGTAAAGTGGCAGGAACTGCCGGGATCGATGCGATCGGAACGCAGTATAAGGTGACGCATCGTGCTGAATTTGGCATCAGTATCCTAAAAGAGTATTGGGGTCTGGGAATCGGGCGAGCCTTGATGGAAGCCTGTATCCAATGTGCCAAAGCCGCCGGATATGCGCAGTTGGAACTGGATGTGGTGGCAGAAAACGCAAGAGCGATTTCCATATACCGGACGGCAGGGTTTGTGGAGTATGGCAGAAACCCCAAAGGTTTTCGCTCCCGGAACGCTGGATATCAGGACCTGATCTCCATGCGGCTGGAATTATAAGTTTTATCATCGATCAAGACGCCAGACGCAAAGATGCAGAGCAGAACTTGTGAAAACAAGCTGCCCTGCGTCTTTTTGGCACCGGAAAGGACTTTCTGTGAATTTTTTGAGATTGATTTTTGGGAGAAAAGAGCCGTGGGTCGAATTTGAAACTCTGTACTCCACCCCGCGGCTGGAGCGTTTGCGGATCTTTATGGCGGAAAACAAGATTCCCTACAAGGTGCGGGCGGCACTGCTTCCGGTGTCGCTGAATACGCCGATGCCTACCGGAGCAATGGCTCAGTCCTTGTGGTACGTTGCAGTTCGTTCCGGGGATGTCCACCGGGTGCAGCACTATCTTCGCACAGAAAGGGATATCTAAGATGGAGCAGTTATCGGTACGTCTGCTGTTAACGGCTGGCATCCTGCTGCTGATCGCAGGGGTGATTTTTGCCATTCTCCAAGTATGGCTCTATACTGGCCTTCTCTGGGCGGGTGCGTTTGGATGCCTGATGGCAGCTTTGAACTTTCGGAATTTCAAAAACGATGGCGGCTAAAGCACACGGCATCCCCGGTAGACATTCCTACTGGCAGGAACCCTTGCCAGCTGCGGCTGGCCGCCTTTCTTCAAATCCCCTCTAGGTCAGCATAAAAAGCAAAACGCCCTGCCGGGATACGGCAGGACGTTTTGCTTTTATGGACCTAGAGGGATTCGAACCCTTGACCTCTCGGATGCGAACCGAACGCTCTCCCAGCTGAGCTATAGGCCCATGATGATGACGCTGATAGTGTACCGCGTTTTAGGGCGTTTGTCAAGCAGTTTCGGAGAGCATGAGCGGAGACTTACAACCGGCCAAGCTGCCAGAAGGCTACGGCGCTGGCGGCGGCTACGTTGAGGGAATCCACCCCATGGGACATGGGGATCTTTACGGTGTAATCGCAGGCGGCGATGGTGCTGCCTGCCAGCCCATCGCCCTCGGTGCCCAGCACGATGGCAAGCTTTGGCTCGGCGGCAAGAGCGGGGTTGTCAATGCTGACCGAGCGGTCGCTCAGCGCCATGGCAGCGGTCTTGAAGCCCAGCGCGTGGAGCTGGGCGCTGCCGTTTTCCGGCCAGTCGGCAGAGCAGGTGCCGATCTGCGCCCACGGCACCTGAAACACGGTGCCCATGCTCACCCGCACCGCGCGGCGGCACAGCGGGTCGCAGCAGGAGGGGGTGATGAGCACGGCATCCATGTTCAGCGCGGCAGCGCTGCGGAAGATAGCGCCCACGTTGGTGGAATCCACGATGCCTTCCAGCACAGCCACCCGGCGGGCGTGAGCACAAACCTGCTCTACCGTGCGGGGCGCAGGGCGGCGGAAGGCGCACAACACGCCCCGGGTCAGCGCAAAGCCGGTAAGCTGTGCCAGCAGTTCCCGGTCAGCGGTGTACACCGGCACATCGCCGCAGCGGGTCAAGATCTCCTGTGCCGGGCCGGTGATCTGCCTGCGCTCCATCAGCAGGGAAAGGGGCTGATATCCGGCGTCCAGCGCCCGGGCGATCACCTTGGGGCTTTCGGCGATAAAAATGCCCTTTTCCGGCTCCAGCCGGTTGCGCAGCTGCGCCTGCGTGAGCCGGGCGTAGATGTCCAGTTCCGGGGTGGTAAGGTCGGTGATCTCGTGAATGACAGGCATGGAAACGCTCCTTCAAAACAGATTTTTCCTTATTGTAGCACAAGCCGGGGCAGAATGCAAAATCCCTGCTGCACACAGAGCACAGCAGGGATTTGAATGCAGAAGGAAAAGCAGCCGCTTACTCAGAGCGCAGCGCCTTGACGGGGTTGCTCTTTGCGGCGCTGCGGGCGGGGATCAGGCCGCCCAGCATGGTAAGCAGGGTGGCCAGAACGATCAGAATCAGCGCACCCAGCGGCGGCAGAGCGGCCACCACATTGGCGTTCCCGGCAAGGTGGTGGATCAGCATATTGCCGGGGATCAGCAGCACAAGGCAGAGCACCACGCCCATTACGCCGGAGCAAAGGCCGATGATAAAGGTCTCGGCGTTGAACACCTGCGAGACATTGTGTTTGGAAGCACCGATGGCACGCAGGATGCCGATCTCCTTGCGGCGTTCCAGCACGCTGATATAGGTGATAATGCCGATCATGATGGAGGACACCACCAGCGAGATGCCCACAAAGGCAATGAGCAGGTGGCTGACCATGCTGATGATCTCGGTGACCGAGGTCATCAGGGTGCCTACCATGTCGGTGTAAAGGATCACCTTGTCCTCTTCGCCCTGCTGCCGCATGGCGGCGTTGTAGGCGTCCAGCTCGTCCACGATCAGCGCTTTGGTATCAAAGCTGTTGGGGTAGATATAAATGCAGTCGGGCTTGGCGTAGTCTATATAGCCAATGCTGCTCAGAACACTGTCGTAGCTGGAAGCGGAGGAGAGCAGGGTGCTCCTGATCAGATCGGTAAGGTCGGAGCCGGTCATGTTGAGCTGGATCGCGTTCTGGAAGGCAGCAGGGTCGACCTTGAGGGCGCTTTCCACCTGCCCGCTCAGCTGCGCAATGTTGCTCTGGATCGCCTGTGCGATCTTCTGCTCCAGCTGTCCTGCCAGCTGCTGGATGGCGGGGCCGATCTGGCTTTGTACGGCAGCAGTAAGCTGGGTCTGCAATGCCTCGCCCAGCTGGGTGGAGTAGGTCTCCATGACAGACTGCATATTCTGCTGCAGCACATCGGCAAACTGCTCCTCCAGCCCGGAGTCCTCCAGCAGGTCCCCGATGGATTCCGACAGCAGCTTCTGGAAGGCTTCAGTTTTCATATAGGAGGAAAAGCCCAGCTTGTCCAGATTCAGCAGGCCATTGCTGATGAGATAGCGCTTGTAGCCGTTCATGATCTTTTTCATCAGCTCCTGCAGCGCATCCTGCGAAAGGTGCAGCTCCACACCATCGAACAGCTCCCGCATATCCATGTCCGGCAGGGGCAGTTCGCTCAGATCCAGCTGAAAGCTGGAGGGGTCGATGAGGGTGGAAAGGTCAAAGGAGCCATCTGTCAGGTCAAAGGCGCCGCTCAGGTCAAAATGCAGGGCACTGGTATCGAACTGAAAAGCATCCTTGAGGGCATCCGTGTCCACCGAGAACAGGGAGGCGATGTCCAGCACAGTGCCGCCGGCAGCGCCAAAGGGCTCGCCGGTCAGCACGTTCGTGTCCGGGTCGGCCAGCTGCTGGCGCACGATGGTGCTGTCGGCAGCCTGATCGATCACGTGATAGGTCAGCTCATGCAGATAGTCCAGCCCGGTGTACAGGATGGCAGAGGTGGCATCGGCCTTGGGCTGCACAACGCCCACAACAGTCAGCTCCTCGCTGTCGGCCACGACCTGCTGCATATAATCGGCATCGGCCTGCTTGTTCAGCCAGAGCTTGTGTTCGGCATCATAGGTGTAGCAGTCGGCTTTGTTGACCAGCCGGAAGGTCTTGCCGAGAAACTCTTCGTAGGTGTAGGTGCCGTAATCATCGGGCAGATCGATCAGCTGGTTGCTGGCGTACTGCTGCAGGATCTTATCCAGCTCTGCCTGATCCCGCATTCCCATGGCGTATAAGGCATAGTCCGAAATGCTGCCGTTGGCGCTCAGCACCAGCACCAGCTCGTTGTACTTTTCCGGCCAGCGGCCGGCTTTTACGTCGTACTGATCCTCATATAGGGCAGGGGTCTCGGCCATTTCGCCGAACACATGGGGGCTGGATACCGAGGTGACCAGACTGGATACCGAAGTGTTCTGACCGGCAAGGTCAGTAAAGGTGGTGTCCGGGTTCAGCTTATGCACCGTGCCGTCTGCGTCCTGCCGGTAGATCAGCGGGGAAGCGTTGTAGGTGTATTCCACCGTGGCATTGTCCCGGATGGAACAGGCGTCGCTGTCCAGATAAGCCTTCAAAGAGCGCAGGTCATTGGTGGCAGCGCCGATATTCAGCTGTGCCAGCATCTGCCGGACCGTCACCATGCCCTCCGGGGCGGGGGCAGAGCCAAGCGCGTCGGCATGGGTGCTGGGGTCCAGCAGGCTGGTCAGATCCATGCCGGAGCTGCTGATCTGCAGCGGATAAGAGGCCAGCGTGGAACGCTCCGTTTCGCTGATATAGCGGTTTACACCGTTGGAAAGCGAAAGGATCAGCGCAATACCGATGATGCCAATGGAACCGGCGAAGGCGGTGAGCAGGGTGCGCGCCTTTTTGGTGAGCAGGTTGTTGAAGCTGAGGGAAAGGGAGGTGAGCAGGGACATGGAAGAGTGCCCCATGTTCCGGTGCACGGGGGCTGCGCAAACAGCATCGTCCTCGGGCTCGTAGGGCATGGAGTCAGAGCAGATGACGCCGTCCTTCAGCGTTACGATGCGGGTGGCGTAGCGCTCGGCCAGCTCCGGGTTGTGGGTGACCATGACCACCAGCCGGTCACGGGCCACCTCCTTGAGCAGCTCCATCACCTGAAGGCTGGTCTCGCTGTCCAGTGCGCCGGTGGGCTCGTCTGCCAGCAGGATATCGGGGTTGTTCACCAGCGCACGGGCAATGGCTACCCGCTGCATCTGTCCGCCGGACATCTCGCTGGGGCGCTTGTGCAGCTGGTTGCCCAGTCCCACCTGCTCCAAAGCCTTGGCGGCACGGCGGCGGCGCTCGGCCTTGGAAACGCCCGAGATAGTCAGTGCCAGCTCCACGTTGCCCAGCACGGTCTGGTGGGGGATCAGGTTATAGCTCTGGAACACAAAGCCGATGGTGTGGTTCCGGTAGGAGTCCCAGTCGCGGTCGGTATATTTTTTGGTGGAGATGCCGTTGATGATAAGGTCGCCGCTATCGTAGCGGTCCAGACCGCCGATGATGTTCAGCAGCGTGGTCTTGCCGGAGCCGCTGGGACCCAGAATGGCCACAAATTCGTTATCCCGCAGGTTCAGACTGACGTTGTTCAGTGCGTGCTGCACCAGCTCGCCGGTCTTGTATTCCTTGTTGATCTGTTTGAGTTTGAGCATAGATGTGCCTTTCCGGTACCGCGCCGCCGGGCGCTGAGCCTATGGATCAAAGTAGGTGAGAGTTGCAGACAATATATAATTTATTATAGCAAAATCTTGTGAATAAACCATGACAAGATAAAGCAGGAAGGACAAAGCCGGCGTTTATCTGCGTGTATAGGACAAAAAAGAGAAAACGGAAAAAGATACCGGTTGAATTTACGGGGCGAACGTGCTATTCTAAAATTGTCAGCGGCGCACGGAACAAAACACGGACACCCATTGCGCCGCATGAAAAATGTGTCGGAATTGAAAAACTGACGACACATTTCTGAAAAGCCGCATAAACCAGACATGGACAAACATTTCTTTAGGATTGTAACAGCTTCTCCTGCTCCATACAATAAAAAAGGACATTCAAGGCAAAAAAGCAATGCCCTTGCGGTAAGGAGGAACTGAAATGGAACGTACATTTTCACCCATGATCCGGCAGTATTCTGCCATTGATGGCTTGCAGAAGGCGTATACGCTGGTGTATGCCATGGAGGTGGAGGGCACACAAGGCTGCCGACTGACCTTATGCAGGCTGGGCAGCCGACAGCGGGTGGACAGTCAGTATGTTGCGGCTGCGCCGGAATTCTGCTATCGGATCCTGCGCTATCTGTGCGAGAATGGAGTTCAGCCGGAGATCTGGCAGGACGTTGTCACAGAGCTGACGGCTGTCGACCCGGCAGGAGGGAAAGGCGGCGCTTGGTGTGAACAGTGAGCGAACAGCCCAGCTGCGGGTTGCCCTTGCAAGCTATGATCTGAAGGAACTCCGTGTTCAAAAGCGCTATCTGCAGGAACAGGGAAGCGCCATTGAATGTACCTGCTTTTGCAGCGGGGAAAAGCTGCTGCAGCGGCTGCAGCAGGGTGCCCGCTGCGATGCCGTGGTGCTGTGCAGTGAGCTGGCGGATATGTCTATGGAGCAGTTTGTCCGGCAGATGTATCAGCTGAAGGAAAGGCCGGTGCTGCTGGTGCAGTGTGCAGGCCGACGCAGAGCTGCGGTGCTGCCGGAAGGCTGCGACCGCTGTTACTGCGTAGAAGGCACTGAGCTGAAAAGGCTGCTGTGGCAGCTTTACCGTATGCCGGGCCAGCAAAACCAGCAATTGGAGCAGCAGTGCGGCCAGCTGTATGAGACATGGGGCATCTCACGTGCAGACATCAATGCCAGATACCTCACCTGTGCGGTCAGCATTGTGTGCAGCACCAGCCAGAAGCTGGCGATCCGCAAGGAGATCCTGCAGGCGGTGAGCGAGCAGTTTGAAGCATCGGTCACTGCGGTGGACAGCGGCATCCGCCGCATGGTGGATCAGCTGGAAGCAAGGCCGGGGCCTGCATGGCTGGCGTTTAAAGCCGATACGGGGCTGGGCAGCGGCAAGCCCACCACCGGCAAGCTGATCTATGCGGTCAGAAGTGCTGTGCTCCGGCAGAAAACAGATAAATAAGTGGTGTCCCGGGAGGCAGAGCAATGAAGCAGCAAAGGACAGACGCGCGGTCACTTACGGCGGATCAGCAAAAGCGGATCGAGGAGGTCTGCTTTCGCTCGCTGGCGCTGATCGGGCACAACTGTGAATATCTGGAGCAGCATTTTGACCGCACCGGTGCAGATGAGTCTACCCGGCAGGCGGTGGCAGATATCAACGCCGCTGCTGTGAAGCTGGACCGCACCCTCAGCGAAGCTATGACTTTGCTGGAGTTTCTGCGCGGGGACGAAAAGCCGCAGCTGTATCCGGTCGATCTGTGTGATCTGCTGCGGCAGGTGGCGGCGCAGGCTGATATGATCCGGGCGCAGCTTGGGGTGGAGATCCATCTGGATTACGGTGGGTGGACTTCCTGCTGTGCACTGGCAGACCGCAGCGATGCAGAGCTGCTGTGTCTGCATTTGCTCTCCAATGCACTGCGTGCCAGCCGGGAAGGCGGCAGCGTCGATATTGCGCTGCGCCGCACCCAGACGGCATGGCTGCTGACCTTTACCGATGATGGCTGCGGCCTGCCCGGCGAAGATGCGCAGGCGGCGCTGGAAAACCGCCGCAGCTTTCTGGGCGGGGCACAGTTGGGGCTGCTGCTCTGTCAGGAGTGCTGCCGCAGGATGGGCTGGAGCCTGCAGCTGGAGCCTGCGCCTGAAAAGGGTACCAGAGCGGTGGTAAGCATTCCGCTGTATGCGGGCGAAAGCCGTCCCGACGGCACAGTGGAGCTGCGCACCGACACGGAGACCGAGCAGGAGCAGCGCCGGTATCATCTGCGCGCTATGCTGGTGCGGGAGATGCGCACCATGCCGGAGCGCGGAGACCCGGAGAAGGAGCTTTAATAATGTAGAGGGGCTGCTGCACAGCGTTTTGTGCGGCAGCTTTTTTTGAGGGAAAAAACGACACTTGTTCACAAAAAGTTCAGCCTTTTGAGCGAAAAATACTATTTTTTTCGTGTAAAATAGACAACATGGATTGAATGCTGCCCGCGATTGGATTATAATAATAGTGTATGCAAAAACGTATTTACTGCATTTTTTATAGCGAATGCTGCTTAAAAACAGCGTAGCTGCGCGATGCGGGCTGCTGAAAAGAGAAAGTTGCCGTTGCACACCTTTGCTGCAAACGGCTGTTTGCCATGGCAGCCGGGGCGTTACGCTCCGGTTATTTGTCCTTAGGAGGGAAAACAAGGTGAGAGTAGGTCTTGACATCGGCAGCACCACCATCAAGTGTGTGGTGCTGGGCGAGCATGATGAACTGCTGTATTCTACATACGAACGACATTATAGTCATATTCTGGAAAAGGCGCAGGAGCTGCTGCGGCGCATTGATGCCGAGCAGCTGCATGGCTGCAAGGCGCTGCTCAGCATCTCCGGTTCTGCCGGTATGGGCTTGGCAGACAGCTGCGGCGTGCCCTTTGTGCAGGAGGTGTTCTCCACCCGCGTGGCGGTCAAGCGCTTTATGCCTAAGACCGACTGCGTCATCGAGCTGGGCGGTGAGGACGCCAAGATCCTGTTTCTGACCAACGGCACCGAGGTGCGCATGAACGGCAGCTGTGCCGGCGGCACCGGTGCTTTCATCGACCAGATGGCCACCCTGCTGAAGATGAGCGCCGATGAAATGAACAAGGCTGCAGAGCAGGCGCAGCGCACCTATACCATCGCTTCCCGCTGCGGCGTGTTTGCCAAAAGCGATGTGCAGCCCCTGATCAATCAGGGTGCCCGCACCGAGGATATCGCCGCCAGCATCTATAAGGCGGTGGTCAACCAGACCATCGCCGGTCTGGCACAGGGCCGCCCCATCAAGGGCAATATCCTTTATCTGGGTGGCCCGCTCACCTTCAGCACCGTGCTGCGCAAGAGCTTTGACGAAGCGCTGAACGTGACCGGCACCTGCCCGGAGAACAGCCTGCTGTATGTGGCGCTGGGCGCTGCCCTATATGCCGATAAGGAATTTGTGCTCACCGAGGTGGCCGATGCGCTGGACAAGTACGCCGCTACCGCTACCTATGCCAGCGAGCCGCCGCTGTTTGCCAGCAAGGAGGAGTACGAGACCTTCCATGCACGGCATATGTCCCACAGCGTGCCCCGCGTGGCCTTCAGCGCCCACTGCGGGCCGGTGCATATCGGCATCGACTCCGGCTCTACCACCGTCAAGCTGGTGGTGGTGGACGAAAAGAGCCAGATCCTGTACACCAACTATCAGCCCAACCTCGGCAACCCGCTGCCCCTCATCCGGGAGCAGCTGCTCAAAATTTATAAGGAGCACCCGGGGCTGCAGGTGGCAAGTGTCACCACCACTGGCTACGGCGAGGAACTTGTGAAAAACGCCTTCCGCTGTGATTACGGTCTGGTGGAAACGGTGGCGCATTTTACCGCTGCCAAGTACTTTATGCCGGACGTGGATTTCATCATTGATATCGGCGGACAGGACATGAAGTGCTTCAAGATCGAGGATGGCGCTATCAGCAACATCTTCCTGAACGAAGCCTGTTCCTCCGGCTGCGGCAGCTTTTTGCAGACCTTTGCGCAGGCACTGGGCTATGATGTCAAGGAGTTCGCTGCGCTGGGGCTGTTCGCAGACCGCCCGGTGGACTTGGGCAGCCGCTGCACCGTGTTCATGAACAGCTCGGTCAAGCAGGCACAGAAAGACGGTGCCAGCATTGAGAATATCTCCGCAGGTCTGTCCATCAGCGTGGTCAAGAACGCGCTGTACAAGGTGATCCGCGCTTCCAGCCCGGAAGAACTGGGCCGCAAGATCGTGGTGCAGGGCGGTACCTTCTATAATGAAGCTGTGCTCCGCGCCTTTGAAAAGGAGATGGGCGTGGAGGTCATCCGGCCGGATATCGCCGGCTTGATGGGCGCTTACGGCGCTGCTTTGTACGGCCTGCGCCAGAGCCATAAAAATAACCAGACCACCTCTGCCATGATGGACGAGCAGGAGCTGGAAAGCTTTGCACAGCAGGTGGTCAGCGTCAAGTGCGGCGGCTGCGGCAACCATTGCCAGCTGACCGTCAACACCTTTGCCGATGGCCGCAAGTTCATCTCCGGCAACCGCTGCGATAAGCCCGTTACCGGCAAAAGCGAGGACAACAGCCTGAATCTGTACGCCTACAAGCAGCAGCTGCTGGCCGGCTACAAGCCTGTGCCCGGCAAGCGCGGCTCCATCGGCATCCCGTTGTGTCTGGGCTTCTACGAGCTGCTGCCCTTCTGGTACGCCTTCTGGACGAGCCTTGGCTTTGCGGTGCACACCAGCCCGGTGTCCACCCGCGGGCTGTATCTGGCTGGACAGGCTACCATCCCCAGCGATACCGCCTGTTTCCCGGCAAAGCTGAGCCACGGCCACATCAAGGCGCTGAGCCAGATGCAGCTGGACGCCATCTTCTACCCCTGCCTGACCTACAATGTGGACGAGGGCCTTGGCGACAACCACTATAACTGCCCGGTGGTGGCCTATTACCCGGAGGTTCTGGCAGGCAACTGCCCGGAGCTGGAGGGCAAAAAGTTCATCTATGATTATGTGGGCATCCATCGCCCCAAGGACTTTGTGCACAAAATGGCAAAAGAGGTGCTGCCCAAGTACTTTGGCGGCATCTCCGAGCGGGAAGTGCAGGCCGCAGCCGATGCTGCCTACGCGGAGTACGAAGCACACATGGCAAAGATCCGAGTAAAGGGCAGCGAGATCATCGATGAGGCACGCCGTCAGGGCAAGCGCATCATCGTGCTGGCTGGTCGTCCCTATCATGTGGACCCGGAGGTCAACCACGGCATCGACCACCTGATCACCCGCCACGGGGCTGCGGTGGTTACCGAGGACAGCATCTCCAACCGGGTGCAGAAGTTCCCCACCAGCGTGCTGAACCAGTGGACCTACCACAGCCGCCTGTATGCCGCCGCCAAGTACTGCACCACCCAGAAGGATATGGATCTGGTGCAGCTGGTGTCCTTCGGCTGCGGCGTGGATGCCATTACCACCGACGAGACCCGCGAGATTTTGCAGCGGGGCAATAAGCTGTATACCCAGCTGAAGATCGACGAGATCACAAACCTCGGTGCCGTGAACATCCGTCTGCGCAGCCTGTTTGCCGCTCTGGACGAGCGGGACGAGGCCGCCGCAGAAAAGGCAGAGTAAAAGAAACCTTGAGATAGGCTGAAAGGCTTCCCCCGGCGGGGGAAGTCTTTGGGGGACTATCTTGTTTAGAGCAACATAGGAGGAACCTATGGAATATCATTATCCCAAATTTACCCCGGAGATGAAAAAGACCCACACCATCCTTATCCCCAACATGGCCGTGACCCAGTTCCGGCTCATGGAGTACGCACTGCGCTGCGAGGGCTATAAGTGTGAGCTGCTGGGCAACTGCGGCAGCGCTGTGGCGCAGCTGGGGCTGAAGTATGTCCACAACGATACCTGCTACCCGGCGCTGTTGGTCATCGGCCAGTTTCTGGACGCGCTGAACAGCGGTAAGTATGATCTGGAGCACACTGCCTTGCTGATCACCCAGACCGGCGGCGGCTGTCGCGCCTCCAACTACATCCATCTGCTGCGCAAGGCGCTGGTCAAGGCCGGTTACCCGCAGATCCCGGTGGCAAGCCTGAACTTTTCTGGTCTGGAAAAGGACAGCGGCTTCCAGATGACCCTTCCGCTGGCGCGCAAGTGTATCGCCTGCATCTTCTACGGCGATATGCTGTGTGCGCTGCGCAATCAGGTGGCCCCCTACGAGAACGAAAAGGGCGCTGCTGACCGCATGGTGGATCGCTGGATCGCGCGTCTGGGTCGGGCGCTTCTGGCTGGGAAAGGTTTTACTTCCCGGGAAATGAAGCACACCTTCCCGCTCATCGCAAAGGACTTTGCCACCATCCCGGTCACCCGGGTACCCAAGGTCAAGGTGGGTGTTGTGGGCGAGATCTACGTCAAATACAGCCCGCTGGGCAACAACGACCTGCAAAAGTTCTTGGAAAGTCAGGACTGCGAGGTGAACTTCCCCGGCCTGATGGGCTTTGTGCAGTACTGTGCCTTCAACATGGGCGAGGATCATGTGCTTTACGGCGGCAAGCTGGCTGTTAAGGTGGGCACCGACCAGTTCCTCAACTGGCTGGACAGCGTGGAGCGCGCCATGCTCAAGGCAGAGACGGACGCCGGGTTCTATGCGCCGGGCCCCTTCAAGGAGCTGGTGGAAAAGCCCAAGGGGGTCATCTCGCTGGGCGCAAAAATGGGCGAGGGCTGGCTGCTGACCGCCGAGATGATCGAGCTGGTGCAGGGCGGCTACGGCAACATCGTGTGTGCGCAGCCCTTTGGCTGCCTGCCCAACCATATCGTGGGCAAGGGCATGGTGAACAAGATCCGTGCGCTGTACCCCAGCGCCAACATCACCCCCATCGACTACGACCCCAGCGCCACCCGGGTCAATCAGGAAAACCGCATCAAGCTGATGCTGGCGGTCGCCAAGGAGCGGCTGAACGCCCCTGTGGAAGCCCAGCCGCTTACGGCAGAGCAGCTTGCCGGCGGCGCTCCTCAGGTCGGCGCTACCGTGTAACAAAAGCAAATACGATAAAAACAGGGGAGCCGCTGCACGGCATTTTTACGCAGCAGCTCCCTTTTTGTAGGAAAGGAACCGCTATGGAAAAGCCCGCAGTTGCCTGTTATCATCTGCCCGGCCTGTTCGAGTTTTACGAGCTGTACCGCCGCTTTTTGCCGCTGTACCGGGAACACCGGGAATATTTTTACGACTGGTGCGACATCGGCTCTATCTACGGCGCACCGGCGGGCTGCATCTGGGGCGGGGGACGCATCTCCTGCGGCGGGGCGGCTGCGCGCGAGGTGCTGGCGCTGCTGCGGGAATACGGCATCTCCGGGCGGCTGACCTTCAGCAACTCCCTGCTGCGGGCTGAGCACCTTGCCGACCCGCAGTGCAACGCCCTGTGTGAGCAGTTTGCCAAAGGCGGCAGTGTGCCAAACGGCGTCATCGTCCATTCCGATTTACTGGCGGACTATCTGCGGCAGCGCTGGCCGGAGCTGTATCTGGTTTCCTCCACCACCAAGGTGCTCACCGAGTTTGCGCAGCTGCGGCAGGAACTGGCAAAGCCGCAGTTCCGGTATGTGGTGCCGGATTTCCGGCTGAACCGGGCACTGGAACAGCTGCGCACCCTGCCGCCGGAGCAAAAAGCCAAGGTAGAGTTTTTGTGCAACGAGTGCTGCTGGTTCGGCTGCACCGAGCGCAAGCGCTGCTACGAGACGGTCAGCCGTCAGAATCTGGGCGAGGACTGCCCGGATCACCGCTGCGCCGCCCCGGATGCCGCCGAGGGCTATCGCTTTTCCAAGGCGATGCGCAGCCCCGGATTTATCGGGGTGGAGGATATCCGGCAGCGGTATCTGCCCGCAGGTTTTTTCCACTTTAAAATAGAGGGCAGGGGACTTGGCAGCGCACTGGTGCTGGAATTTCTGCTCTACTACATGACAAAGCCGGAATACCAGCTGCAGGTGCGGGAGACAATTTATCTGGACAATATGCTGGATCTTTTTTAAGAAAATCGCACCGGGCAGACCGTTTTCTGTCCGGTGCTGCTTTTTGCCTGCGGGATTTATACCGGAAAACTTTCTTTTCCCTCCAAAGCGTGTTACAATAAATAAGATATTATTTTTAGAAGCTGCTTACGAAAGCAGCTTCCTGTAGGAGCAGTGCATGGAAACAACGCAAAAACAGATCGTACTGGGCATTCTGGCCCATGTGGACTCCGGCAAGACCACCCTCTCCGAGGCCATGCTCTACCGCGCCGGTGCTATCCGCAAGCTGGGGCGGGTGGATCACGGAGATGCCTTTCTGGATACCGACAGCTTGGAAAAAGCACGCGGCATCACCATCTTTTCCAAGCAGGCGCTGCTTACGGCGGGTAATACCGCCATCACCCTGCTGGATACCCCCGGCCATGTGGATTTTTCCACCGAGACCGAGCGCACCTTGCAGGTGCTGGATTACGCCGTGCTGGTGGTCAGCGGAACGGACGGCGTGCAGAGCCATACCGAAACGCTGTGGCGGCTGCTGCGGCGCTACCATGTGCCCACCTTTGTATTTGTGAATAAAATGGACTTGCCCGGCATGACCCGGGAACAGCTGCTTGCCCAGCTGAACCACCGCCTTGGCGAGGGTTTTGTGGATTTTGGCGCAGAGCCTGCCGCCCGCAACGAAGCACTGGCGCTGTGCGATGAGCAGCTGATGGAAAAAATGCTGGACGCGGGAACCTTGACCGATGCAGACATCATCCCCGCAGTTGCCCGGCGGCACGTTTTTCCGTGCTGGTTCGGGGCGGCACTGCGTCTGGACGGAGTGGATGCACTTCTGGATGGGCTTGACCGCTGCACCCGCCCCGCCCCGGCGCTGCACGCCTTTGGCGCAAGGGTGTTCAAGGTATCGCAGGATGAGCAGGGCACCCGCCTGACATGGCTGCGGGTCACCGGTGGGGAGCTGAAGGTAAAGGCTCTGCTTACCGGCGAAGCGGACAGTGAGCCGTGGGCAGAAAAGGCAAACCAGCTGCGGCTGTATTCCGGCGCAAAGTATACCCTGACTGAGGTCATCGGCCCGGGACAGGTGTGTGCCGTGACCGGCCTGACCCACGCAAAGCCCGGCACCGGGCTTGGGGCAGAGCGGGACAGCGATGTGCCGGTGCTGGAACCGGTGCTCAGCTATCAGGTGCTGCTGCCGGAGGGCGCGGATGTGCACGCCGCGCTGGGCAAGCTGCACCGGCTGGAAGAGGAAGAGCCCCAGCTCCATGTGGTGTGGAACGAAAGCCTGGGCGAAATTCATGTGCAGCTGATGGGCGAGGTGCAGCTGGAAGTGCTGCGCAGCCTGCTGGCTGAGCGGTTCGGGCTGGAAGTATCCTTTGGCCCGGGCGGCATTTTGTATAAAGAGACCATCACCGAGCCCATGGAGGGCGTAGGACACTACGAGCCGCTGCGCCACTATGCCGAGGTGCATCTGCTGCTGGAACCGTTGCCCCGGGGCAGCGGGATGCAGTTTGCCGCCGACTGCCGGGAAGAGGTTCTGGACAAAAACTGGCAGCGGTTGGTGCTGACCCATCTGGAAGAAAAGCAGCACCTTGGCGTTTTGATCGGTGCACCGCTGACCGATATAAAAATCACCCTGCTCACCGGCAAAGCGCACCTCAAGCACACCGAGGGCGGTGATTTCCGGCAGGCCACCTACCGCGCCGTGCGGCAGGGGCTGATGCTGGCAAAAAGCCAGCTGTTAGAGCCGTGGTATGCCTTCCGGCTGGAAGTGCCGGTGGAGAACATTGGCCGCGCCATGAGCGATATCCAGCGCATGGAGGGCAGCTTTGACCCGCCGGAAAGCGGTGCGGAGACTGCCACCCTGACCGGCTTTGCGCCGGTATCCACCATGCGCAGCTACCCCATGGAGGTGGTCAGCTACACCCGGGGCAGGGGACGTCTGAGCCTGACGCTGGACGGTTACCGCCCCTGCCACAACGCGCAGCAGGTCATTGCAGAGACCGGCTATCAGCCGGAGCATGATCTGGAAAACCCCGCAGATTCCGTGTTCTGCGCCCATGGTGCCGGTTTTGTGGTGCCGTGGAGCGAGGTGCGCAGCCATATGCACGTTGAAAGCGGCTGGGGCAAGGCAAAGCCTGCCCGCCCGGAGGTGCAGGCTGCGCCCCAGCGCCGCGCTATGGCCTACCGCGCCACGCTGGAAGAGGATGCCGAGCTGCTCAAGATTTTTGAGCGCACCTACGGCCCCATCAAGCGTGACCCGCTGGCGGCTTTCCGTCCGGTGCAAAAGACCGAACGCCCGGATTTTGCCGCCGAACAGTGGGAAATTGCCCCGGAGTATCTGCTGGTGGACGGCTACAACATCATCTTTGCGTGGGACGAGCTGAACGCACTGTCAAAGGAAAGTCTGGACGCCGCCCGCCATCGGCTGATGGACATTCTGTGCAACTATCAGGGCTACCAGAAATGCGTGCTCATCTTGGTATTTGATGCTTACCGCGTGCCCGGCAGCCCCGGTGCCATCGAGCAGTACCACAACATCCATGTGGTCTACACCAAGGAGGCCGAGACCGCCGATATGTTCATCGAGCGGGTCACCCACGAGATCGGCAAAAGCCGCCGCGTCCGGGTGGCGACCTCGGATGGCATGGAGCAGGTCATTATCCTTGGTCACGGCGCACTGCGCGTGTCCGCCCGGATGTTTCACGAGGAAGTGCAGAACGTGGAAAAGCAGATCCGCGCCCTTGTGCAGGGACAGGCGTAATGCTATCCCGAAAAAATCCTCTCTTGTGAAAAAGTCGGTTTGGAAAATCCGCAGATTTTCCAAACCGACAATCTTAAAATTTTTATTCCGCTAAAAATGCCCACAGCAACGCGGAGGGCATTCAAATCGTTCCACTGGAGGTGCACCCATGGCTGTGGAAATTACCGAAGAATTTGTCTGGCAGAGCATCCCGCCCCGTGCCCGGGACAGCCATAAGGGCACCTTTGGCAGCGTGCTGGCGGTGGCGGGCAGTGCCTTTTACCGGGGCGCTGCCCTGCTGGCAGCCGAGGGCGCACTGCGCACCGGGGCGGGCATCGTTACCCTTGCCAGTGTGGAACCGGTGGTCAGTGCCGCCGTCACCCGTCTGCCGGAGTGCTGCCTGTGCCCCTGTAAGGAGGGCGCACAGGGCGGCATTGCGCCGGAAAATGTGCCGCTGCTCCGGCGGCAGAAGGCTACCGTTCTGCTGCTGGGACCCGGCCTTGGCGGCACAGCGCAAAGCGCTGCCCGGGCCGCCGAGACCCGCACGCTGGTGCAGCAGCTGCTGCCCGGCTTTGCCGGTGCTGCGGTGCTGGACGCGGACGGTCTGAACGCCGCCGCCCAGCTGCTGGCCGAGGGCAAACCCTTCCCGCACCCGGCGGGGGAGTTGGTAGTCACCCCGCACCCCGGCGAGATGGCGCGGCTGACCGGGTTTTCGGCGGCAGAACTTGCCGCCGACCGGGAGGGCATCGCCCTGCGCTATGCCAAGGCGTGGAACGCCGTGGTGGTGCTCAAAGGGGCACGCACCGTGGTGGCAAGCCCGGATGGGCGTGCGTGTGTGAACCCTACCGGCAACCCGGGGCTTGCCCGGGGCGGCAGCGGGGACGTGCTGGCTGGGATGCTTGCGGCGCTGCTGGCCTGCGGTCTGCCCGCTTACGAAGCCGCTGCCTGTGCGGTATACCTGCACGGTGCCGCCGCCGACCACGCCGCCGCAAAGCGCGGCGAGTACGGGATGCTGCCCCATGATATCCTGCCGGAGCTGGGCGCACTGTTTGCGGAAAACCAGAGATAAATGAGAAAAGCGGCAGCTGCACAAAACACCGTGCAGCTGCCGCTTTTTGGGGTGAAACGATTTGGAATGCCCTCCGTTTGCGCTCTGGGCATATTCAGCGGAATGATTATTATAATTTGTGGTTCAGAAACGTCTGCGGATGTTTCTGAACCATTTTTTCACGCTAGTGGGCGTGATGGGAAACGGCAGTTACAGCGCTCGTTTCCTGCGGAAACAGTTGCGCTGTAATAGAACCATGCAGATTCAACCCGGTGAAAATGGAATGCAGAATGTCCGCCGGATTTACCGGAACTGGCTGAGGTATTCCTCCACCGAGCGGGTCATCTCCTTGGAAAAATCGGAGTTATACTTGCGGTTGCAAAAGGCGGTGCACCACTGCTCAAAGGGCGCGTTGCCAGCCTTGTAGCCAAAGGCGTCCCGCAGCTCCGCGCCGTCCATGGTGCGGTAGCCGTTTTCGTGCACGATGTGCTCCATGGCGCAGCGCTGGGGCTTTACGCGGTCTTTCTGCTGCTGGGTAGGCCAGCCGAACACCAGCATCACCGCCGGGAACACATAGTCCGGCAGGTGCAGCAGGCTGCGCTGGGTTTCGCAGTTCTCCATGATATCCCCGATGTAGCACGAGCCGATGCCAAAGCTTTCGGCGGCGACTACGGCGTTCTGGGCGGCAATGGCGGCGTCCGTGACTGCCAGCATCAGATCACCCACACCCGGGGTGCGGGGCGTACAGCCGACTTCTAAGTAGGCATCGTACCACTTTTTGCAGTCGGCGCAGAACACCAGCACCAGCGGCGCTTTGGCAATAAAGGGCTGGTGGTCGCAGCTTTCGGCCAGCGCTTCCTTCAGCGCCGGGTCGGTGATGTCTAAAATGGTGTACAGCTGCTGACAGCCTGCAGAGGGTGCCTGTGCGGCAGCTTCTAAAATGGCCTGCTTCATCTCGGCAGGGATGGGCTTTTCTTCATACACCCGCACCGACTTGCGGTCGAATAGGCTTTGCAGGATAGGGTTGCGCTCGGTCATGGGAACACCTCCGTGTTGTGTTTATTCATAGTCGATGGGCAGGGTGGGCAGGCCGTTCAGTTCCAGCCCGGCGGTGTGCCCGGCAATGTACTGGTAGTAGCCCTGTGCCGCGATCATCGCGCCGTTGTCGCCGCAGAACTTCAGTTCCGGCAGGTAGACTTTTGCACCCAGCTTCTGGGCACCGTCATTCACCAGCTGACGCAGACGGCCGTTGGCGGCTACGCCGCCGGCAAGGCACACCTGTTTTGCACCGGTATCGGCAGCGGCAAGCAGCAGTTTTTCGGCCAGAATGCCCGCAATGCGCTCCTGAAAGCTGGCAGCAAGGTCGGGCATGTTCACTTCCTCGCCCTTCATCTGCGCCTTGTTCACCTCGTTGAGTACGGCGGTCTTTAAACCGGAAAAGCTCACGTTATATTTGCCCTCCACATGGGGCACCGGCAGACGGTAGGCCTTGGGGTCGCCGGTCTTGGCGGCAGCGGCTACGCTGGGGCCGCCGGGGTAGGGCAGACCCAGCGTGCGGGCTACCTTGTCAAAGGCTTCGCCCGCAGCATCGTCTACGGTATGACCCAGAATGTGGTAGTGGGTGTAGTCCTGCACTTCTACGATATGGCTGTGCCCGCCGGAGGCCACCAGACACAAAAAGGGCGGCTTGAGCTCCGGGT
>ERZ1026898.650-NODE-650-length-19685-cov-30.316709_pt1 | contig 19685 bp, 21 predicted proteins | sample MGYA00380178_ERZ1026898 | MGnify/ENA primary metagenome ERZ1026898 (study PRJEB33269, sample SAMEA4719814) | human gut metagenome | biome: human-associated habitat; feature: organic feature; material: feces | place: Cameroon | collected 2013-10 ... | reverse complement strand
ATATTATAGTTATTTATTACAGAAACTAAATCCTGTTCATTTCTGCAAGTTTCAGTTATAGGAAGATATTTAATAGTAAACTCCTCATGAGCAAGAATTTGCTCTCTACTCACTCTATTTTCATACATAACTTGCAAGTCTTTAGGATACCAATTTAATAATATTGGTTCATACCCTGCACGTTTCAAATAACAGACAGTTGACAATGCCTGAAGTTGAGCACCAAAATTTGGTACACAATGATACGTTAAAATACCTATTTTCATTTTATTCTTTTATTATTTTCTTTTGCTGAATCATGTTCTTATTAATATTACGATGCAATATATATAAAAACAACGCATAAGCAGCCATTCCAACATCCCATATTGCCCAAAAATCAAAAATGACCAACACCATTTTCATTACAAAAAAACCTATTAACCAAGAATCAATATAGTTCCTACGCTTTACAAATTCGACAATGTACCATATAATTGCTGATGTGCCTAACAAACCAAATTTTGAAAAATAACCAATAATACCAACATCAGCTTGATAAATTCTAAGCGTTGCCAAAGATTCTAAAATTCTATGTAAACGACTTCCATTAGTTTCTAACCCCATACCAAAAAGATAATATGAGAAATCATGAGAAAACTCAGATAAAAAATATTTGGCAGAAACAAAGCGAACAAATTCACCATTATCATCCTCTTGAGACAATACAGATTCCTTATTCATTGCACTAAAATCATCAAAAAAATTAAAAAACAGGACACCCAATGCTATGAATATTATTCCGAAAGCAATTCGTCTTTGCTTTCCTCTTAATTTTAGAATTGGAATAGCCATTAAAAGCAAGAAAGCATAAATATGCTTTCGTGAACAATAACATAATATTCCAACTGCTAAAAGTGCAAATAGAATAAAAAAATATCCTTTCTTCTGACATGTACCCATACTCGAGAAAAATTTCAAACACCAATATGCTAATGCTATCATAACGAAATCTACGCCCCATATATAATATCTATATAATCCCATTCTGATATCTATACTATTATATCCAACATATCTTCCAGAAAACCAAAAATTAGGATAAGTAAACTGTTGCCCGATTTCGAGACAAACCCAAATTACAGATACAAATGTTATTTCTTTAATTAATGAATGTACAGGGTAATCCCATCTTCTTAGTACCAAATAAAGAAATAATCCAAGCGATAATCTTAAACATGCCATTATAGATTCACCATATTCCTGTCCATAAGAAATACAAGCAGGAAAAACTCCCAAAAGAATTGTAATAATAGTCCAAACTACAATTTTATCAATTCTTTCATATGAATATCTAACCTTCCTTTTAATTAAAATTACAAAAATATAATAAACTAAAAGGAATGTGTTAATCAACCATCCGAGCATTCCCAACCTTCCCTCTAAAAAAGGAATATAGCTCCAGAAGTCCATTACAGACACAATGCTTAATAATACTACGAAATCTCTAAACATAGCTATTTATCCCCTAATACTAATTTACTGAGCAATTTTGACTGTCTTATAGGAATAGCAATAAGCAATGATAAACATATTGCTAGGAGAGAACAAAGAACAGAATAGAAAAATTGACTAGACAAGCACGTACCGAAAGCTGACATTAACCAAAATTTTCCTACAGCTGGAATTTGTATAATAAAAAATATATGAAACACGTATATTTCAAAAGTATGCTTTCCGATTTTATTAAAAAACCTCAACTCTCTGGCTTTTGTCCCTTTTCTAAAGATTTCCCACAAAACCAACGTCCCTAATATTGGCATAACATAGTTACCTATATGCAAGAAAACAACATGGAAGAATTGGCATAACTCATTCTCAAATGATAAATATTGATTTATAAAAAACGTCATAAAACCTATCAAATTAAAAGAAAAAAAAGACTGAATTATTTTTTGAATAAAAATATACTTACGCAAAAGATACCCCCCCATATATGGAAAATAGAAGAGGCAAAATTTATCTTGTTCACAAATAGGATTATCCATGTAGCTATCTGAGAATATTAATCTACAGACAACATATCCAATACATATCAATATAAGGTCCCTCATTATTAACCCTTCTTTATTTATTTTAGGCAAAAAATAATTTAGTAAAACCGCCAAAACAGAAAGTTGCCACAATGAAAATAAAAACCAATATCCAAAATAGCCTCTAAATAAAACGATAAAGCCCCCTGTAAAAATATAAGGGACCAATAATCTTCTACATTTATTAAAAAGCGCTAGCTTGAAAGATTCATTTTTCTTATACGCCAAAAATCCACTAACAAAAAAGAAAGATGCCATATGAAATGAATAAATCAAATTCCAAAGCAATCCCACTTTAATTTTTTGCCATTGCATTCCCTCTTGAATCGGCAATATATCTTGCCAACAAGGAAAGTTCCATGCAATAGAATGGCCCATTATCATCAATAAAATAGCAAAACCTTTAATTGTATCTAAATATTCAATTCTTTTTGTTTCCATATATCATTTATTAAATAAAATGAGATCTATCTTTTCTAAATGAATATCCATAATTATAGTCTAACTTTTTGCGATATCCTATAATTTTAGCTGGTATACCAGCAACTATGGCATAATCGGGTACATCTTTTGTAACAATTGCACCAGAAGCAACTATAGCTCCATCACCAACACGAATACCGGGAAGGATAATAGAACGGCTACATATCCACGAAAAATTTCCAATAACCACAGCATTACCTTTTCCGCAAAAGTGAATATCATTATAATCATGATTTAAAGTCCAGATAATCGCTTCATACGCTATTGTAACATTATCTCCTATCTGTAACCCCTTTCTTCCATCAAGCAATACTCCGGGCCCAATGTTAACGCCTTTACCAATAGTTATACCTTTAGGATTTCGGATATGAAAACCTGTATAAAAACGTACATCTCTAGACATCTTTACACCAATAAAGCGCAAAAAACAATTTCTAATGCGATGACTCGGGAAATGGCTTATAAATTCATTTGTTAACCAAGAAGAAAATCCTGATATATATTCCGATATGAAGTTTACCATGTTAATATTTTTTTTATTATATACTTTATATTTCTTATAAAATGTTGCTTTTTTACATAAACATTGTATGAAAGAAGAGTCTTTTCAAGATCAATACCAAACAAGCCTTCTACAATATTACCTATATTTCGTTCATTATGTATTGAATCATAAATTTCAGATCGCTCTTGTGGAATAGGTCTATTTGATTCCTTTAAAGCAGGTTGACAAAAAGCATTCTTCCTTTCAATATTTCTTATTTTTAATAAAGAGTCAATATTGTGAATCATCTCTCTTCCTTTTTCTGTATTAATAGAAATTAAAGATGTGCCATTTTTTTCATCTATAAACATACGTTCACGCCAAGAATTCATTTTAACCATCCAAGAATCTCCGATAGTTATATCACCATAACGATTTTCACCTCTAAAATGACATGTATAACAAGAAGGTCTTAAATTATAGTTTACTCCATTTGTACTATATGCATAGCATCTGTATATAGGAGAGGCACTTCCATGGCATTCAAAATGTTTAATATGTCCTCTTTTATCTTTATAATCAAAGTTTATGACGCCACCATCTGCCCAATAATAAATTCGCTTACTTCTAAATTTGAACATAGATATTTTTGAAGACAATTTATCTTGCCAAAAAGCTATTTCTTTTCTAAGTAACAGTTTACTATATACACCATGGCATACTAAGTCTATTGTATACAAGTTTTCATAATCTTTACGAAGAAAAGATTTCAAACCAGCAACTTGACAAGGTGTACCTGTAAAAAGAACCTTATCACCAGTTAAAAGGTGCTCTTTAATACGTTGAAATACGTCACCTAATTCACTTTGAGCATACTTTGAGTTCCGAATTTTTTCAATAGAATTGGTATCAGCAATCAAAATGTGCTTAACAGTCCATGTTTCTTCATCAAGCCATGCCCCACAAACAAGCCCCTTTTGATCTATGATATGTTTTGCAAGCATTGTACAAACACCGATAGTTGCGCTATTATTACTATATTCTCGATGAGTTGTTGTTGCAAGAATACACCTTTCACTAGATTTATTTTCTTTAGGGTACAACTCCGGGCATATTTTATTACAAAGACCGCAATTAACACATTTATTTTTATCTAAAACAGGATACAAGAATCCTTCTTCATCTTCTATCATTTTTAAAGCATTATGACGACAAGAAATGGCACAACTTCCACATCCAGAACATAATGTTTTATCATTAGAAAAGACATAACATTCTTTCATAATTTAAATATTCTATTTAATCTACTAGCAATTTTATACGGAAAGTATCTGTATAACAAATACAAATAACGTGACACTTTTAGAGAACCTTGATACATTATAAATGATGTTTTAATTCCAAATTTATTCATCATTCTATCAAGTTGTCCTTCATATTGGTAATCATACAGATAATCATTACTTTTCTTATAATGCTCCAAGATTTGGTGTATACCTTGATGAATATCTGTTGTAAAACGTAAAGCAGGGACTGCATCTTTTATTTTTGAATTATCGAAAACAGCATCTAATTTACGATCCCCATATAGCATACCTTTATAATTAGGCATTACTTTCACAAGTAATTTATCGGGGATATTTATAATATTGGGTTTTTTACCTAATTCTTTATATAAACACAATAAAACATCCTTTACCTGACATGTAAAATCGGTAGTTATATGGAAGTCTTGATTAACAGCTTTTGGATTCAGAAATAGTCCCACAACTCCTTCCGCAAATTCTTCTACATAAGTCAAAGTTGTCTGGGTTTGTCCTTCATCCCATACAAAAAGAGGCTTATTGTGTTTAATTCTCTCTATTATAGTTCTATGAAATTTGTAAGCGGGTGCTATACCAAAAGGTATACGGTTTTTATCATAAGTAATATATGGTCTAATAATAGTATAATAAGAATCCGTACATTTTGACAACTCTATCAGTTTTGTTTCACAACTGTATTTTTCAATATTATAACTCCAATCTTCGTTTGGTTTGGGTGAAGTTTCTTTTATGGGAAAATCTTCTTTTGCTCTACGATAAACACAAGCTGAAGAAATAAATATGAATTGTTTACAACTATTAGAAAATACAGAATAAACATGTTCAATTTCAGATGGTATACGAGAAAGAAAATCTACAACTACATCGTATTCTCCATTTTTCAGGCATTGAAATAAATCTTGTTTATTTTTAAAATTCCCTTTATATATAGCTACACCTTTGGGTAGTAGCATATTATTATTTCCTCTATTTAATACAGAAACTTCCATTCCTTTGCTGATAGCTAAGCGGCAAATAGCAGAACTTAAAGTTCCAGTACCTCCTAATAATAAAACTTTCATCATTTTTTAAAATTTAGATAAAACCAATATAAGCTTATTTTTGATAAATACTCTTTCTTCTTTTTTACAACCAACAAAAAATATAACTAGCGAAGTCCATATTAGCGTGAGAAAGAGAGAGAGTATAAATGATACAAAATTGTCTGCAGCAAACATATTAAACAACAATGGAGCAAAAACAGAAAAAATAGTTACTATAATCACATTTACATAAACATATTTTAAATAGTCCAAAATGTCTAACTGTATCATATCCTTTAACAACATCAATCTTGCAATCTGAACAACAAAACTAAAAAATATAGCTATAACGAAAACTACTTCTGGAGCACCACAAAATTTTAAAAAGATATAACTTATTGGTAAATTCAAAAAATTTAATCCACCTGCGATAATTTGGTATTTTTTTATTCTACCTGTCGCCAACATAGCCGTTATCAATGGTGACGCAAGAGATTCATGCATGGCAAATATTAGTATTAACTGAACAAAAACAACAGCATGTTCTGGCACCAACCTCAACCATATCACTAATATATAATGTGTATTTACTAATACTGGCAATGAAAGCAGAAGGAGCAGATAAAAAGAAAACCGAGCTCCTTGAAATATCAATGTCATCATATACTTTTTATCGCCAGAAGCATACGATTTTGTTATCTGAGGGTTAAGTGCTGTCATAAAATTCTGCACAAAACCAGTTATGGCACTATTTACTTGAACGGCAATTCCACGTGATGCATTTACGGAAGGTCCACAGAAAATGTTTATTATTATATTGCCACCTTGATCTCTTAATATACTTGCAGCAGATCCTATAAAGTTCCATCCAGCAAATCCGAACATCTGTTTCAAGATTTCCTTATCCCAATGAAAATTATACTTACACTCCTCAAAATGTTTCTTGCAATAATGCCCATAAGTTAGTCGAACTATCGTTGCTACCACACACGTTAATATGGCATAATATATCAATCTATCCATTGGTGCCCACATAATCAAAAATGCGATAGCCAATTTACCTATAGCTTCTAATATGCTGATATATGCAAAGGCAGACATTTTCTCATGTGCAATAATTACAGCATTATACGGCACACTAATAAGGTTTATAACAAAGGTAATAATCGAATACTGCAAAACCCAATTAGCTGCCGTTATTCTATCTGCCGGTATCGTCATCCTAGCATTCAAAAACCATACTCCTACAGATTCTATCAATACTACAATTATTAAAGATAACAATAACTGTATCGTTACCGAGGCTGAGAATATTTTATTGAGTTTGAATTGATTACCCTTTCCCAACTCAAAGGTAATGAATCTGCTTATAGCTGCAGACAACGACCCTGATATAACTGTGAACATTGCAACTACACCACCAACCACATTATAGATACCAAAATCCTCTACTCCCAACGCATTTAAGATGACACGGCTCGTATATAACGACACTATCATCATAAAAAGCATTCGGAAGTAAAGAAGCAACGTATTCTTCGCTATTCGTTTGTTATTATCTGATGTTTGATTTGACATTTACTTTTCTATTGATTTTAAAAACTCATATCTTTCATTCCGCATAATTGAATCATCCTCAACTTCCTGGAAATGAAAGGACTCTATCAATATCTGATTTATATACCGTTTTTTGTTTTAAGAAAGGCAGGCTCCATACCGAGAGCCGAAAAGTAGCTTAATAAAATAAGCTCTAAGCATTTCACCTGCCTTATATTTCTTTCTTAAAATTCTAAGTTCTTTTTTAATGTTTCGTCTGTTTCGCTAAGAACGGAAAGTAAATACTTACCATAGTCATTCTTCAACATTGGCTGAGCATTCGCTTTCAATTGTTCTTCAGTAATCCAATCTTGTCGGTATGCGATTCCTTCCAAGCAAGCAACCTTCAAGCCCTGGCGCTTCTCCAAGACTTCGATAAAGGTGGATGCCTCTGAAAGGGAATCATGGGTTCCGGTATCAAGCCAGGCGAAACCTCTTGCCATGGTCTGCACCTTCAGCTCCTTATCCTTCAGGAACTCCTGGTTCACTGTTGTGATTTCCAACTCACCACGAGCAGATGGCTTGATATGCTTGGCTACTTCCACTACCTTGTTAGGATAGAAGTACAAGCCTACCACAGCATAGTTGCTCTTTGGATGCTCAGGCTTCTCCTCAATGCTCAGGCAATTGCCTTGTTCATCAAACTCAGCTACTCCATATCGTTCTGGATCGCTGACTCGATAACCAAAAACGGTAGCCTTGTTATTCTGCTCAGCATCTACTACTGCCTGATGAAGCATTTGGTTCAATCCTGCACCATAGAAAATGTTATCGCCTAATACAAGGCAAGCGGAATCATTACCAATGAATTTCTCACCGATAATAAAGGCTTGGGCTAAGCCATCTGGTGATGGCTGCTCAGCATACTCGAACTTGACTCCGAACTGGCTTCCATCGCCTAAAAGTCGTTTAAAACCTGGCAGGTCAAATGGTGTTGAAATAATCAATATCTCACGGATACCCGCCAACATCAAAACCGATATAGGATAATATATCATCGGTTTATCAAAGATAGGAATCAGTTGCTTGCTGATACCCTTCGTGATGGGGTACAAGCGTGTACCGCTACCACCTGCTAATACTATTCCTTTCATAATTGTCTTAATGTTAAATGATTAGTATCTTGTTTTCTTGTATAAATCTACATTTATATCGAATGGACTATCAAAGTCTTTCAGCATAGCATGTTTTGTATCTTTCTCAGAGAGATTGGCATGCTCTGTAGGAATCTTCCAATCAATACCGAGGGTATCATCGAGGATACTGATGCCTCCATCGGCCTCTGGATGATAGAAGTTATCACACTTGTATTGGAAGACTGCTGTTTCTGAGAGAACGGCGAAACCATGGGCAAAGCCCTTTGGGATGAAGAACTGGACATGATTGTCTTCTGTTAGTTCTACTGCTACATGCTTGCCATAGGTTGGTGAACCTTTACGAATATCCACAGCGACATCAAGTACTCTACCTTTTACGCAACGTACCAGTTTGCTCTGTGTGTAAGGTGGGCGCTGAAAGTGTAGGCCACGCATCACGCCATAGCTGCTCATTGACTCGTTATCCTGGCAGAAGTGAACACTGTGTCCCAAGATTGGGGCAACCTTTTCTTCAAACTCTCGCTCGCTGAAACTCTCGAAGAAGTAGCCACGAGAGTCACGGAAGAGGCGTGGCTCAATTATGAGCACGCCTTCAATATTAGTTTTAATTATATTCATCGTTTTAACTTATGTTCTTTAATAAGAATTTCTAAAATCATCCCGTCCTTCTTTACCATTAAAAAAGGCTTTTTCGAAAACCTACCCGTCCTTCCTTACCGTTAAAGAAGGAGTCTTTCTAAAATCATCCCGTCCTTCTTTACCATTAAAGAAGGCTCCACCTCTCATCTCGGTCTTCTCTCCTCAGGCGAGAAGAAGGAAACCGCCCTACTCGGTGCTCGGAACCGCTACGCTCTAAGGTTGGCGGACCATCAAAGGTCTTCGCCATGGTTGTGCGGGATGGGACCGCCTTAATGCAAAGCTTTCTATACATAATCTTAAGACTTATTTACTTGAATCAGCAAAAAGCAAAGACTAGTTATAAATATGTTATCATCTCCTCATTAGCTTTGCTGCAAATTCAAAAAAATCTGCAACGTTCTTGAAATTATCAAACTGCTGGCAATACATACTGGCATAAGGTTCGGAAAACCTACTACGTATATCAGCCTTTATCATATTTGCCAAAGTCTCCTTTGTATAGGCTTTCAGCAATTCGTTGTATTGTTCATCGCCCATAATTGATTAACTATTCATTTGAGTCTCGTTTAGAAATAGACTTTTTTACACTATCAGGCAACTTACAATACATTTCATTTATCTGCTTTGGTTGACTAATCATATATTCAACTATCATGTTTATAAGATTCATCAACATTATAGCAGTTTGCTCATCATCCACATCAAAAGCAATGGTACCAGGGTGAACTGCTTTATTACCAACAACTCGTACAACATCCAAAGCTTGTTGAATTCTCAAAGGTAACCCTCTAGAAACCAATTTCCCTATATTTTTGTTTATATCTCTGTCATTTTCACCTAATTCATTACAAAGCCTGTCAATAGCCAAACGCAACAATGCGCATGCTGCCCTAGGAGAAAGGGTATAAACGTTTCCAGCTTCTTCGAATAAAGACTTTACTGAAGACGGCATATCTTCATTAGGCTCAACCGCCTGTTTTTGAGGATAGATATACTCATCATCTATCCATATTATCTTCTTTCCACAGTTAGTACACCTTGCTATCGTCAGATTATTTACAAAATCATTCCGCACAAAATCTGTTTGAAAATGATGTTTAGCATACTCCATATAGGAAACTGTATTGCAATGTGGACATGTGAAAAAAGACTTTTCTTTTTGTGGTTCTATATAATTCATTACTATCTATTGATTATATTTTTGATTGTACAATGCTCTTAAAAATTCTAATGCTTGCTTTGCAAATTCATTTTCGGGTTCAAGCATTAGCCAAAACTCAGTCTTACCTATAACAGACTCCAAATAATGGGGATTTTTGATTCGTTTTCTACGAATATGTTCCCCCAACCCATAGTTACGAATATAATACAGTTCTTGCTCTAACTTTCGACGATATTCCCTTGGAACTCGTATTTGTCCATTTGCCAAACTTACACCTGTAAGGATTTTTGCCCCATTTCCCTTATATAACTTTACCTTAGAGGCATTTACTATGAAATGACACTCAGATATAATCCTGACAACATATTGCACAAAAACTGGTTTTATCAACTCCCCAGAAAAAGCTAAATCATCTGCATAACGAGTATATTTGTATCTCATTTTCCTAGCAACTCCCAATAAGCGATTATCTAAATGATGAGCTACAATATTACTTAACGCAGGACTTGTTGGCGCCCCTTGTGGCAAATGACCATCTACACAACAGATAGAACCTAAGTAAAAAGCCACATGGTTGCTATAGCCCAAACTCCGAAAAACATTAATTACTTGATTTAGCGTAATCGAAGGAAAGAAATCCTTCAAATCCAACTTCAACAAGTATTGGTTTACCACATGTACCCTGGCATTAGTCACAATAGATTTCTTCGGACAAAATCCATGAGCACAATAGTTAACCTTTACCTTGCTCAATATGTTTTCATATATCCATGTTTGGACATACTTCAGTGTATAATGTGGTGCAGACAACTCTCTAACGCCACCACTCTTCTTTCGTATGAAAAAATTACGGTAATGCTTATCTGCACCATATACGATACTATGTAAGTACGAAGCATCTAGTCCTAAAAGTAAACATAGATGTGGTAAATCAAATATGACAGGCAAATCTTGCTTTAGCAAAGAACGAGCATAAGCCAAACACTGATGGGCAAACTCAGGAGCTATACCTCGTGAACGATAGTAAGCCTTCCAAAGTCCCATCATCTTTTGTAACTGCAAGTCTGTCATAATCCTATATTGTTAAAAAGGGGAGAGAATTATTACTGGAACTACTTTCCTGACAACGCCTGCAACAGATTCGTTAAAAATGCAACGCATTTTTGATGAATCGGTTGCTGTCAAAGTCGATAGACTTTGACTTCGAACACCTTGGTGTTCGAAGGGTAAAGCAAAGCCTAACTCTGCCGGAGCGACTACACTCCTATTTTCTAGTTTCCCTCATTCTCTCCACCTTTATTTTTTCTTTCCAGTATTCAAAAAATCAGTTGTAGGAAGGTATGGTTCATTAATTTTCAATCGATTTTCTATACGCATACCTTCAAAATATTTTGATCCATGAGTATATTCCGTCACAACACCATTCTCATATAAAGAATCTATCGCAGCACGACCAGCCTCAGTAATCTTGATACGGTACTCATCATCACAGGTTACAAAACCCTTCTTTTGATATTCCATGATAAATGCAATAACATCTGAAGGTGACAAGTCAAACCTATTAGAAATGTTATATCCTAATAACCCATTTTTACAATTTCCCAAAGAGAGAAATAAATCTATATATCTACGTTTGATTTCCATTATCAATAACCACTCTGTGACCTAATAAACAAAGTTTTTCTATCTGAACTATCTGCGTACCTCTTCCACCAAAATATAGGAAACACATTGTTCGGAACATTTTTGGACTTTCGACAAAACAAAGCCTCAGACTGTTTGTACCCTAAATGATAATCAGAAAGCTCTGTTTCATTTATTATAGTAGCTAGTTTGCTTTCCAAATACGACATAAGTTGAATTTTATGTTCAACCTCGCTGGGAAGAAAGCTTTCAGATATAGCTCTATTCATCTTATAAGCACAAAAAACATCAATACCTAATTCATGAAGTTGGTCAACGGCAAATCTCATCCCAGAAGCAACTACAAAATGCAGGGAGCACTCTCTCCCATTTTGAGCCATTTTACTTTCAAACTCATCCTTACGATTCAGCAATGTACTACCACTACCAACAAAATCGTCAAGAATAAAAAAATGTCGTATTGACTGAAAGTCTCTTTTTTTTAAGCAACGATCAAACCTATTACAATAATTTTCAGATGGAAAGCCTGCTAATTCCATATAAAATTTGATATCTTGCAAAACACTCTGTGAACTATCAGGTAAATGGTCGTGAGCCGTAGCTACCAATAAACATTCATCTAAAGAATAACCTCGATTTACAATATTATTACTCATATCCTTCAAACAAAGATTATAAACATCTTCATCCATCAAAGAAAAGTTAATCAATAATTGCTTTACAAGGTTCCTTTGTTCTTCATCATCACACAAGTCATAAAGTTCACTCAAAATGTCATCTTTTTCCAACAAAAGTTCTTTTTGACTTTTTATCAAATCTGAGATAAAACAGAATTTTTCCTTATCCATCGTATATCGTCAACACTGCGTCCCAACTTATTACAAGAGTTACACATGTCAGTATTTAATAGTTATTTTGTATCGTATTTAGGGAGAAGGATAGCTAAGCATATCCTTCTCCTCATCTATTTTTTCAACATTACTACATGGAAGCAGAGACTGATTACTTTTCATCTTCTAATGATTTCAAAAACTCATTTCTATCATTTTCCCAAATTGTATCATCCTCAACCTCTGGTAAATGAAAGAACTCTATCAAATGATCCTTCAGCTGATTCAATTTACCATTTACGCGCTTTGAATCATCCAGCACCACAGCCATCTTTCTAGGATTGACCGCACCCTTTATCTCAGGTACAGTAAAGCCAGGGCAAACAATTGTAGAATACTTTGCTTTCAGTACCCACGTTGCTCCCATCTCATTCAAGCAAGCGACACTATCATAATAGTTATTCGATAATAAGAAGATTACGTAAATATCATACTCCACAAACTTTGCTGCAAGAGTATCATAGATATCTTCCCCCTCTGGAATGTCATAACCAGGAACGGAACTACAAAACAAGTTCTTCTTATTGAATCCTAATGTTCGCAACATCTTAACCAAAGAAGTGGCTATTTTTTCATCCTCAGAAGAATGGCTTATAAAAAGCAATGGCTGCTTTTCTTTCTTTGTCTCAACTTTCTGCTCATTCTTTTTCTGCAACTTAATCTGTTCCCGTACTTCTTGGATAAGTTGACGAGTAACTTTCGGAACCAATTCGTCTCTTAACATATTTTCTCTAGTATAAGGGATAAAAGTCATCATCGGCGAAGCAGTTCCATTTGCCATCTCAACAGCTTTATCTATTGAGGATTTTGTTTCATATATCTCTACTTTTCGGATTCCCCCATCTTCAACCTTAGCTCCTCCGAATATAAAAGACTTCTCCTGTAAATAAGGAAGTAATACATCGTTGACAACATTTTCCTTAGACGGATAGTCATACTCAAAGAATGTCCTAACCACCTTTACTTTATTATCAAAATAATCTAATCGTATATGATACATCACTATTTCTTGTTATATGAACAAAATATTTGAATACAGATACGCAAATATATTACTTTCCAAATTCTTTAATTCTCTGTTTCTCATTCAATGAGCAAACAAACAGTTGTCCGTGCTTCTCGGCTATGATGTAGCTATTCAAGCCTTGAACTACTACCTTGCCTTCTTCGGCTGCATAAACCACGCAGTTCTTGCGTATATCACCAATACAGCGTCACCACTATATTACAAGTAGTTACACCTATCAGTTTTTTGAAAAAAGTTATTTCGTATCGTTTTACAGAAGATAAGCTGCACTCGGCAATTTGAAAGCCAGCTTTCATTACGCTCGTTTGCATTATCTTTTAGGGTGAAGGATTGCTAAGTACACTCCTTCACCTTATCTGTTCTTTCAACATGGTAACGATTTGCCCCACCTGTCTTTAAGAGTTCAATACTCTATTGGGGCTGACTTTGCCCTATCATCCTCTCCAGATACCCATATAGTTCATCTTCCATATTGCTATAGTCGCAATATGGACTATCGTCGTTAAGCATATCTTCCATACGAGAATCACCCCATGCTAACTCCAGGTCGCCAAAAAGACGATGATGCTTATTGGTCAGCAACAGCTGAAAATCCATTGCCTCCTTCGTTTGCCAAGAAATATCTGGATGCTGGCGCAAATGACAGTACAGATGACGTAGCACATCTAAGAATAGAACAATACTTGTCTGAACTCCACCACACCAATATGAATCAAACCACCTTTCATGTTTTCTACATGCCTTACCTAAATGGTCGAACAAACAGAAAATTAAAGAAATGGCTTCCTGATATTGCTTGCAGCGGATATATTCATGTACATTATGAATGAATGGGAACAGACTTCGGGATACTTCCCGCTCTTCTTCACGAACTATTGCTGCATCAAAAGCGACAGAAACTTCAGCTTGATGTTCTGACTCAAACTTATTCCATTTGCAACTACACCATTTCTTGATGCTTTCCATCGCTGGCCGGTATTCCTTATAGCCTCGCTCCTTCCACTCTTCCAGAATCTCAAAAACCATCTGATTCAAATCATAAGGGGTGGTCTTGCAGTCATTGCGATACCAATCGTTATAGCATTCGTAGTAGCCATCCACAAACCATTCATCACGGAACCAGAAATGGCAATCCTCCATGTAGTTCATCTCAAAAAGGAGATGAAGATACTTGAGCTGGTCTATATCCAGACCATCCAGTTTTGATTTCAGGTCTCTGAGATAGAAACGTGATTGAGCAGGTTTTGTTTTAGCAGCCTCCACTTTCACTTTAGCCGCAGCATATCGCTGTTCGACATAGGGAGCAAATGCCCCACTTATCTCATCCAGCATCACAAATCCATCCTTGCCTCTGTTTGCATTATTGACCACTACCCAAACCATACATTTCAAATGGTGATATTTGAGCAAGTGACGTTTCCAAAGAACACTTCCCTTGCCACCTGATATGATATCGTGAGCAAGGACAATCTCCTCATCATCTAATATCGATACCATTTCTTCGGGATGTGATACGACATAGGATGATATATAATCTGCCATCTTCTCCTTCGACCAAGACATTGGAATCTTCAAGGCTATATCTTGTCCAATAGCCACAAGATTGTCTTTAGAAAGTATCTGTAAACAAGAAGAATATCTCTTCGTTGTATCGTACGAAGATGAATGAAATGTAATATAGTAACGGGTAGCCATTTTTTATTATTTTTGTTCCTCATTGCAGTATCGCTCTGCACTTGTCGCCACTCGAATGAGGAATTTATTCTTAGTCTCCCACAGATTAACATAGATTTCTTAGACTTATTCGGTCTGAGGTGTTAAATCTCACGCTGATTATCTAACTCTGCTCTCAAGGATTCTATCACGAAACTTTCGAAGCTCGCCTTGTAGCCGCCTTCCATCGGGCAGGGATCGTTGGGATAGACTTTGTGATACTCCTCTTCCATGTAGTCCAGATAGTCCATTATCTGCATCACCTGGTCTTTGGTGCAGTGATGCTTCTTCAGCGAAGAACGAAGCAGACAGTAGGACTGGGTATGATTGGCATAACCCTCTTAGACATGCTTGACTGAATCCTCATTCATGTGGCCAGCAACCTTGAGGGTGCGTACCACATTAGTACTGTCGCCGAGGATGGTATCCGTCAAAGCGTTCAGTGCCTTTGGTGTTTTTGTAAATCGTTTCATTTCTTAATATATTTAAAAATCTTACTACTTTTCGTTAAACTATCGTAAATTCACCGCATTTTTGTACCTATATATGTAGGTACAGGATTCTTGGCAGTCTCAATCTTTTTTCATAACTTCGCAGCAGCTTTCAAAAACGAGGGCTGAAGCTGAACTTTAGCGTTTCACTCTTTTTATAAGCAGCGCATGCTAAAAAATATAAAGAAATATGTATCAATGGGTTATATAGGATTTAGAACATCCATAAAACGCTATTTTTACCCCATTTTCAGTGTTCAGAGTTCAGTATTCAGCCTGATGTTCAGCCTCATGAGACATAGAGTAAACAAGTACTATCAATCTTAAAAATCATCACAGTATGGCAACATCACTTATCAATCCAGAGGATCAGGAGGCTATGCCTTCTTATGTCCAGTGCATCCAGTCGTCGGAAAACCATCCCGTCGCTTCATGGGAATCGGTGAAAAGATTCATCACCGATGATCCTATCGTCAAAAACCTCACGCTGCTCTATCGACAGCGTCTGCAGGTCAGCAAGAGCTTCGCCGACGAGCTGAAGCCGAAAAGTCCTGCCATCACCATCTCTGCTCAGATGGACGGATATGGCAGAAAGTTGACTAATTTCTTGAAGCCTACCCACAAGCTGATGGTGGAGTTCGACACCGTGCCAGGCGACCAGATGGAGCACATCAAGCAACTCATCGTGAAGGATGAGCATACCATGGTGGTGCATCGCAGCATCAGCGGCAGGGGGTTCCATATATTCTGCAAGTATTCGCCTTCTGACAACGAGGACATCTCCATCCTCGACCTCTTTCACCTGATGCTGGAGAAGGCGCAGAGCTACTACGAGCATCTGCTGGGACTGGAGTGCGACAAGGCTTGCGCTGACATCACCCGATGCGCCGGACTTGCCTACGATCCTGAGGCTTTCTTCAACTGGCAGTCTGTGCCTTTCTCGCTGGATAATGGCGTCCTGAAGAAGTTTTATACCCAGAAGGCGGTGGAGACGAAATCACTGAAACGTGCTGCCAAGCGAAAGGCGAAGATAGAACAGCAGGGCGAGAAGCAGATGGCTGCCATCACCATCGAAGAGGCTGCACCGCACATCAAGGAGCTCTTGAAGCAATGGGGCTACGACTTTGAACCTGGCAGGCACAACGAGTATGTCTGCAACTTCGGCAAGGTCTGCGTGAGGTATGGCATCGACAAGGATGAGGCGAAGAAGTATGCCGACAGGGAGTTTGGCACCAACTATGCCGACACCGCCAGCGTGATGAAATCGTGCTACAAGCATATCGACCTCTTTGGTACCTGGCACTTCTACCGTCCCGGCGAGACATACAGCGGCAAGCCGAGGGTGAAGACCATCAAGCAATGGCTGGCTACCCACTATGAGTTTCAGCACAACATCGTAACGGGCTTCTTCGAGTTGAGAAGCCGCATGGTCTACACCGGCAAGTATCCTCACTTCACCCACATCGACGACAACATCGAGAACTCGCTCTGGGCGGAGATGGACGAAGCTGGGCTGCATCTTTCCGAGAAGGTGCTGCACAGCGTCATCAACAGTGATTTCTGTCTCCCATACGATCCCTTGGAGGAATATCTCCGGAATCTGCCGAAATGGGACCCCGACAAGGACCACGACTATATCGACCAGCTCGCCGACCGCATCCATGTGATGGAGAAGCCGGGCTATGAGCACAACCAGAAACTCTTCCGCTATTTCTTCAAGAAGTGGCTGGTGGCGATGGTGGTGGCGTGGGTAACGCCGAAGGTGGTGAACCAGATGATACTCATCCTCGTTGGCAAGGGCGGCATCTTCAAGACCACGTTCTTCGCCTATCTCCTTCCGCCGTCGCTGCGCCAGTATTTCTTCAACGATTCCACGGGCAACTATACCGACAAGGACTTCATGGAGGCTTTCAGCAGCAAGGCGACGATATGCCTCGACGAGTTTGAGACGGTTTTCGGCAAGAACCTGAGTGCCTTCAAGAGCAATCTCACGAAGCTCACTTTCTCCATCCGCCGTCCCTACGATAAGTATCGCACCGAACTGCCCCATCGTGCCTCGCTCTGCGGAACCACCAACAGCCTGCAGTTTATCACCGACGAGGAGAACCGCCGTTACTCTCCCTGGATAGTGGACAGCATCGAGAGTCCGATAGACCACCCGATAGACTATGACCACGTCTATGCCGAGGCATTGGCTCTAGGTCAGGAGGTGATGAAGTGCAAGAAGAACTCGCCTCAGAGCTGGACCTTCTGGCTGACTCGCGACGACATCGATTTGATGCGCCTCCACAACCGCCTCTTCATGGTGGCCAACTATGCCGAGGAGCAGATACTGAAGTATTACAAGGTGCCATTGCCCGAGACGCCACTGGAGTACATCAAGTTCCGCTACACCTCGGAGATTCTGGAGAAGATTGGTGTCAACCCTGCCCTGCGCCAGAACCTTAACTCTCACAACATCGGTGCCGTGATGTCTCGTCTTGGATTCAAGAAGATTCACAAGGAGCACGGCAACGGCTGGGCTGTAATCGAGAAGGAAGGTGGCGAAATCAACAGCGATGCCGTCATCGATCCTAACGATACCGTGGAGGATTAAGTATCATGGTTACGACCACTAAGTATCATGGTTACGAGTGCTAAGTATCATAGTTATGGGTGGTAACCGTGTGGGAAAAATTCAACATTCAACATTTAACATTCAACATTTAACATTCAACATTATAACAACGTCTATGGATATAAGAAGCTATACGAAGCAGGAACTGGCTCTGCTCTATTTCCCCGATTCGTCACCCGTGGTGGCAAGTGCTCATCTGATGCGTTGGATTTGTCGCAATCCCGACCTTCTGAAGAAGCTTCATGAAAGCGGATACGGCAAGAACAGCAAGGAATTCACACCTATGCAAATTTCCTATATTATCTATTTTCTCGGCGAACCATAGGCTTCCAAGTATGAGAAAGTATGAGAAAGTATGAGAAAGTGTGAGCAAGTATGAGAAAGTATGAAGTGGCGTTTTCAGATTTCGTATCTTTGCATTGTCATTCAAAGAGGATGATGCTCCTGCCCCATCGGGGGTAGAAGGATACTATCACTAAATTAACCACTTTATGATTCAGTACGTGTTAAAAAAGAACATCAATGAGAAGATGCCGAATGCCTATGGCAAGTTCTTCGCCTATCCGGTCATCACTCAGACCTACGACATCGACCAGCTCGTAGATCACATGGCAAGTCACAACACCCCATTTTCGCGAGGAGCGATTAAGGGTATGATTACCGACATGGTAGCGTGCATCCGAGAGTTGGTGCTCCAGGGCATCGCTGTGAAGATTGCCGACCTCGCCATCCTCTCCATTGGTATCAAGAACAAGGCGGGAGCCGCTACCGAGAAGGAGTTCACCATTGCCAAAAACATCGAGGGCTTGAAGATGCGAGCTCGTGGCACGGGCGATTTCAGTTGCCTGAACCTCAGCCTCGACGGAACGCTGAAGAAAGCCTCTGCTCTGTTAGGGGATGGCACCACTACGGATACCAACCCGGATACCGGAAAGGATACCGGAAAGGATACCCCTGGTGGCGACAACACCGACCAGGGCGGTAGCGGAACCACTGGAGGCGAAGATGTAGGCATGTAGTCCTAGCCTCCTGGCATCTGAAACAAGAGAAAGCGCATCGGCAGGATGCAGTCCGGAGTAATCCGAGGGCACATCAGGAATGAAATTCAACATTGTCAAATCATCGCCCTGAACGGATGCTTGCTCGTCCTGCCCGCTTCCTCTCTTTTGTCTCCCACAGATTTCACTGATTTGCACAGATACTCTCGTTGCAAGCAACGGTCTTATACACATCAAGTCTCACAGTAAAGAAAATCTGTGAAAATCTGTGTTATCTGTGGGAAAATTAAACATTCAACATTAATCATTAATAAAAATGAAAAAGGAAACAATTCAGAAAGTAATCAATTTCGTCATCACTGTCCTCACCGCCGTCCTCAGCGCCTTCTGTGTGCAGAGCTGCAAGGGCTAAGGTAATTAATCAA
>ERZ1026898.648-NODE-648-length-19698-cov-21.378608_pt1 | contig 19698 bp, 18 predicted proteins | sample MGYA00380178_ERZ1026898 | MGnify/ENA primary metagenome ERZ1026898 (study PRJEB33269, sample SAMEA4719814) | human gut metagenome | biome: human-associated habitat; feature: organic feature; material: feces | place: Cameroon | collected 2013-10 ... | reverse complement strand
AGCATTCCGCTGGAGAGCGGTCTATAAATACTACTCTTATATAATACGAGGATACAGACCATGATGAAGAACGCAAAAACCTACCTTACCCGCATCCAGGCGGCCGCCACCGAGCGAGATCTGACCAGCATTGAGATCGCCTTCAAGCAGGACATGAGCATTAACTGCGATGACCTTGGCAGACTTTGCCGGGCAGCCGAGGACAAGCGGTACACCCTGCGGAACAACGCCGAAACACTTCGTCTCAAGGACATCCTTTTCCAGCGGACGAAGTCCGAGATGGACGCCTACCACGACATGAGTCGAAAGACGGAAAGCTGGACAGCCGAGGATATCGCCCACCAGCGCATCCGCTTTTGCAGCATCTGGCAGGTCATCGAGGAGGCCGAGCTTGCCGACGAGTACGAAGCATGGAAGGAAGCCAACCCCAACGCATAACGCACAAAGGACACACATAATGGATGCCCTCTGCGGCGCTGATGGTCACAACTTCCGGGCTGTGTTCAAAACCGTATATGCTGGCTTTGATAAGTTCATCAATGATTTCACCATCGGACAGTCCCGGATACATACTCTGGAAAAATTCCGCTCTCGTTGACATAGCGGCACCTCAGTCGATGCAGATGCAGGGCAGTTTCTGGTCATCTGCCATCAGGGTGATGCTGTGGCTTTCCAGATACTTCTGGAATAGGTAGACCTCATCAATGGTCAGAGAGATGACCTCGCCGTCCATGTTGGTGCGAGCCAGAATCACCGGGCCGGTCAGATAGTGCTTGCTGCCCATCTTCAGCACCTGCGCCGGATTGTAGCAGAGCAGCAGCGAGGTGTCAGGGATGTTCAGGTAGGCATCGTCCTCCTCAAAGCAGGGCAGGATGCCGGGCGCCTCGTCCAGCGTAATGACGGTCAGCTCCATATCCGGGGCGATGGCTGCGAGGTAGACCTCGCCGCTGCCCCGGTTCGCTGCCAGTGCAGCGCAGATACGCACATCAATGGTGATCTCTTCGGAGCGGATGGTACGGGTAGCGTAGTTTTTCATAGGCTTTTCTCCTTTTGTTTGCAAAAGAAAAAGACCCCATCGGGTCTTTCGTTACGGTATAAGTCAGCGTTCATTCTGCCGTTGCAGTTTGCGCTGCCACTGTTCTAGCAGCTTGATGATGGTGTCCTCCATCTGTTTCGGGGTGTAGCTGCGGGGAAAGTATTTCCGCAGGGTGTTGTTTTTGATGACCACCTTGTCCAGCTCGTCCTTTTTCTCTTCTCCCATGACGGCAAAGGCAACATCATACGAGAAGTGTCCTTCCTGTGCCAGCTTTTTGAGCCGCTGTGCTTGGGAAAGGGACGGCGCATTCTGGGTGTCGTTCATGGCTTCTAAAAAATCCCGCTGTTGTCTTTCGTCCAGATAGGACAGTTCCACAGCGGGATTAAAAGCAATTTTCTTTTCGTCTACCATATCCAGCAGTTCCGGGATAAGGTTGGTTAGGCGGATAAACCGCCGGACGGTTTCACGGCTTTGATTGTTTTCGGCACCAAGCTGTTCATTGCTTCGCAACTTCGACACAACTTGTGTCGAAGTTAAATCTGACCTAGCACCTTGATTTTTTAGGGCTTCCAGCTTCATTTTGTAGGCGAAAGCCCTTTCACTGGGCAGGATGTTCTCACGTTGGAGATTGCTGTCTACCATGAGCAAAACGGCGGCATCGTCATCCATGTTGCGGACAATGACCGGCAGGGTGTCCAGCCCGGCAAGCTGTGCAGCGTGCTGACGGCGGTGCCCGGAGATGATCTCATAGCCACCTTCCGGGCGTGGGCGTGCAATCAGTGGAGACAGCACGCCGTACTGTTCCACGCTTTCCACCGTGCGCTGCATGGATTCATCATCCAAAACCTTAAAGGGATGATTCTTGAAAGGAAACAGCTCTCCGATGGGAATCTGCTGAACCTGTTCCCGTTGTTGTTCCTGTCGGGATTCTTCCGTGGAGAAAATGTCATCTGCCCCTTTCAGCGACACGTTTAAGCTGTTTTTCGGCATCAGCCAGCACCTCCTTCGTCAGAGATTGGTAGGCTTCTGCCACCTTGCCTTTGGGATCGTGCTGGAAAATGCTCTTACCCACGGCACTGATTTCCGCAGCGCGGACAGACCGGGGAATGGTCTGGTCGAACACTTTGATCTTGCTGCCGTAGGCACCTCGAATCAGGTTGTCGATTTGCTGTCCGTAGTTGGTGCGGCTATCGGTCATGGTCAGCAGGATGCCCTCGATTTTCAATTTCGGGTTGATCTGCCGCCGGACCTTCTGCACAGTCTGCAAAAGCTGTTCCAGACCCTTTGCAGAAAGGTACTGCGCTTGCACCGGAATCAGGGTGGTGTCTGCCGCTGCCAAGGCATTGACGGTCAGCATCCCAAGGGAAGGGGTGCAATCCAACAGGATAAAGTCGTATTCTCGTTTTGCACCGTCCAACACCTGCTTGAGCATCTTTTCCCTGTTTATGGTGTTGACAAGAGAGACTTCCAGCCCTGCCAGTTCGATGTTTGCCGGAATCAGGTCAACGCCCTCTGCATGGTGCAGGATGCCTTCACCGGGCGGAATGCTCTGGTCATTCATGGCTTTTGCCATCAGGGTGGAAAGGGTAGTGGGCAGTTCGTCGGGCTGCTGCCAGCCCATGCTGATGGTCAAGCTGCCCTGCGGGTCAGCGTCCACCAACAGGACTTTTTTGCCCTCCATCGCCAGCCCGATGCCCAAATTTTCACAGGTAGTGGTCTTGCCGGTGCCGCCTTTCTGGTTGACGATGGCTATTGTGGTTGCTTTCTTTGAAATTTTTATCACCTCCGCATCGCTAAGTCGTGATTAGTTTGGTTTTGATAGGAAAGCTGCATCGTGGTGGGTGCGTTGTACAGAGAAGCAAGCAGATACTGTTTCATGTTTCGGATCGGACTGCTGTTCTCTGCAAGGCACTTCAGCACAAAGCGAATATGGTCAGCGTTCAGCTTCATAAAGCGACTGCGCACCACCTCGGCGGGCTTATCGTCCCCAGCAATGCGCAGCGTCTTGCGGTTGGTGGCACAGGTGTCCACCAGCAAATCTACGATCTGATAGATGGTATCCTCATCGTCCGGGCAGAGCCGGAGCAGAAGGGCTACCTCCAAAGACTGCGAAAAATATTCTTCCAGTTGGGCGCGTTTGCTCATCCAGTCGTTTTCATCGGAATAGATAGGATCAGTATCGCTTACCTCTGTATTATTTCTCTCAGTCTTATTACATCGTAGTTTGGCCGGGTCTTGAAGCGTATTCTGGACGACTCCAGAATCGTCATTATCACGATTCAGAAAGCGTAGTTTTGACGATTCTGACGAAAAATTCTTCACATAGATGAGATCGGGCTTGCCCAGCCCCCTCCGTTTGCGTTCAATCAGGCCGTACTCTTCCAGTTCTCGCAGCAGCTTGGTCGCCTTTTTATCGGCACAGCCCAGTGAATCCTGCACTTCCTGCACGGTATAGATGATGAACACCCGCCCAGCCTTGTCCAACCAACCGTTCCGTGCTGACAGGCTCATGCGATCGAGCAGGATGCCGTACAGCGTTTTGGCATCTGTGGAAAGCGGTTGGAAGCGGCTATCCTGAAACAACAGCTTGGGAATCCGGTAGAAGGAGAACAGCTCGCTGGACTGCCCATAGAAGTAATCAAGGTCTGCGGTTCTTGTCGGCTTTCTTTCGGGCATAGAGAATATCCCATTTTTCAGGTGTGGAACGGAACACATTGACCTGCTTCTTATAAGGGCAGTGGGCATACAGGCAGGTGCGGAATTTGAAATCGGGCCGATAGTACGGACACAGCTTGCAGCTGTCCGGGGCACGGTCAGAACCTTCACCAGCGGCGATCACATGGTGCATGGAGTGTTGAACATGGCGCAGGGCTTCGTTTCGCTTGTGGCTCACTTGGCATCACCTCGTTTCTCCAGCGGTGCCATCAGGTCTTTGTAGCAGGGAACCAGCACACAGGGCTTTGCCCGCTTGTAGGGGCACCCTTCGCACTTGCTGGGGCCTTTGGGCGGCTCGATCAGATAGTAGCAGTTCTCTTTGCCGAGAACGCAGCCCTTCTTTCGGTTCTTCCAGAAAAAGCAGTGCCGGCAATCTGCCGGGCGGGAAGCATGGTAGCGGATACCGTCCATCGTGACGGTCAGAACTTTTTTCATCGGTAAACCCTCCTTTGGTGGATTCGGGAAGTTCAGCCCGAAAACAAAAAAGCGCGTTCCTCTTTCTGTTCCGAGAGAACAGCGAGTGAACGCGCTATGTATGGAGAAAAGTGTTTTGCACGGTTTCGGGTAGGAATGTGGAAAATAGATTTACACAAATTATCTTGTATCTACATGGATTTACAGAGAAGCGGCTACCAATTTTAGCAGAGAGCCGGAAAACAGAGTTCAAAAGGTGCTTTATGGGGCTTCATTAGCTGGGAACCTGATTTTATTAGCTGAAACCGAAAATTCTGCTAATGACATTAGCTGGCTAATTTTGGTGATAGGTTCAAAATGAAAAATGCGAAGATCGTCTTTCACATGGAAAAATGACCTTCGCATTTTCATAAAGGGATACCCCAGACAGGATTCGAACCTGCGGTCTCCTCCTTAGGAGGGAGGCGCTTTCTCCAGCTAAGCTACTGAGGCATATTATGTATTATCGTTGATTTTTTGGAATCCAACGCGCTTGGAAACGAGTGCGGAGAATGATTTTCACACCGGAGTGACCGACTGCGTTGCAACCGGAACGGTGTTAAACTTGTTGCATCAATAATTGTTGAGAAAACTTTGATTCCAAGTCTTGCTTTTGATTAGAGCAATCACTTCTGCACCCAAGGTATCAGGTTGACCGAATTCTTAGGAGGGGGACGCTCTATCCAACTGAGCTACTGAGACGGATACCCTATTATAATACCGCATCCGGCAGATAAAATCAAGTTGAACCGGCGGGCAAAATGGTGTATGCTATAAGGGTAAAGAAATGGAGCCGCGGCAGGCTTTGCCGCGTGCGGAGGAGCTTATGGAAAAAGCAAAGAGGAAAAAGCTGTTTCACCGCCCGGCGGGCAAACGCATGGGATACAGCGCTACGCAGATCATCTGTGTGAGCTTTGTGATCGTGATTGCGCTGGGCACCTTTCTGCTCAGCCTGCCCATTGCCAGCAGGCATGGCCGTCTGGATGTGCTGGACGCTATGTTTACGGCCACCAGTGCCACCTGCGTCACCGGCCTGATCGTGCGGGACACATGGACCCAGTTCAGCTTCTTTGGGCAGGCGGTGATCCTGCTGCTCATTCAGGTGGGCGGCTTAGGGCTTGTCACATTGACCAGCTTTTTTGCGCTGGCCATGCGGCGGCGCATGGGCTTCCGTGATCTGCGGCTGCTGGGCGAGAGCGTCTCGGCGGACGGCTATGCGCAGGCCAAGGATGTGCTGAAGATCGTGGTGGGGCTGGCTGGTCTGTTTGAGGGCATTGGCATCCTGCTGCTGATGTTCGCCTTTGTGCCGCAGTTTGGGCTGGAGGGCATCTGGGTGAGCGTGTTCACCGCGATCTCGGCCTTCTGCAATGCAGGCTTTGACCTGTTTGGCCGGTTCGGGCAGTACTCCTCGCTGGTGCCTTACGTGAACAACTATTATGTGCAGGCGGTGATCATGTTCATGATCATCTCCGGCGGTCTGGGCTTTATGGTGTGGGTGGAGATCGGCCAGTATCGCAAAAAGCACCGATTGTCCCTACAGGCCAAGGTGGTGCTGAACTTCTCGGTGATGCTGTGGCTCGGCGGCGCGGCGCTCATTGCGCTGATGGAGTGGAACAACCCTGCCAGCATGGGGGCCTTGAGCGTGCCCGGCAAGCTGATGGCGGCATTGTTCCAGTCGGTGTCCACCCGTACGGCGGGCATGAATACCATCGATCTTGCCGCCTGCGGGCCCATCACCAAGCTGCTGATGAGCGTTTTGCAGTTTATCGGTGCGGCACCCGGCTCCACCGGCGGCGGCGTGAAGGTGACGACCTTTGCTGTGATCATCCTGACCATCCGCAGCGTGGCGCAGGGCCGCGATGACTGTGTGATCGCAGAGCACCACATCGAATCCAAAACCGTGTACCGTGCCCTGACCATTATTGTCATTGGCGCGCTGGCGGCGTTCGGCTCTGCAGTGGTGGTGTTCTACAACACCTCAGATGCCGTGTCGGTGATCGATGCTATTTTCGAGTCCTGCTCGGCTTTTGGTACAGTGGGCCTTTCGGTGGGTGTCACCGGCCAGCTGAACCGGGGCGCAAAGATCTTGTATATGGTGGTCATGTTCATGGGCCGTGTGGGCCCGGTGTCGCTGGCCATGAGCCTGACGGCAAAGCCGGACGACAACAAACGGAAGATCATGCCGGTGGGACACATTAACGTTGGATAAACAGAAAGAAGAGGGCCTTGCGGTCCTCTTCTTTCTGTTTAAAATAAAATGATATTTACTTTGCGTACAGCTTGATGATATTCAGCAGGATATCCGTGCAGCGGTCCATGCGCTCGGCAGTGATGCACTCGCACACGCCGTGGAAGTTGAAGCCGCCGGTGCCAAGGTTGGGGCAGGGCAGGCCCTTCCAGCTCAGCACGGCACCGTCGGTGCCGCCGCGCACCGGGATCTCTTCCGGTTCCAGCCCTGCCATGCGGGTCGCCTTGCGGGCCGTCTCTACCAAGTGGAAATGCGGCTTGATCTTTTCCAGCATGTTGCGGTAGCTGTCCTTGATCTCCACGGTCACAGTGCCCTCGCCGTATTTGCCGTTCAAAAATTCGGCAATGTCCAGCATGTTGTCCTTCTTGAATTGCAGCTTGGCGGCATCGTGGTCGCGCAGGATGTAGCCCAGCTTGGCGGTGGTCACGTCGCCGTACATCTGGCACAGATGGTAGAAGCCCTGACGACCCTCAGTGGTCTCCGGACGGGCGGTGACGGGCAACGCCCCGTGGAACTCCATGGCCACATTGGAAGCGTTGATCATGGTACCCTTGGCAGTGCCCGGGTGCACCGAGAAGCCGCGGATGGTCACGGTGGCAGAAGCGGCGTTGAAGTTCTCGTACTCGATGGAACCGGCGTCACCGCCGTCCACGGTGTAGGCAAAGTCGGCACCAAAGCCCGGGATGTCGAACAGCTCTGCGCCCTCGCCGATCTCCTCGTCCGGCGTAAAGGCCACACAAAGCCTGCCATGGGGCAGGCCCTTTTCCTGAAGGACCTCTACAGCGGTCAGGATCTCTGCAATGCCGGCCTTATCGTCGGCGCCCAGCAGGGTGGTGCCGTCCGAGGTGATCAGGGTCTCACCCTTCATGCCGGGCAGGAAGGGGAACATGGAGGGCTTCATCACCATGCCGGTGGCGGGCAGGGTCACGTCGCCGCCGTTGTAGTTCTCCCAGATCACAGGCTGCACGTTCTCGCCGCTGGCGTCGTCGGCAGTGTCCATGTGAGCGATCAGGCCCAGAGCATGCTTGCCTTCACAGCCGGGCGTGGCGGGCAGAGTGCCGTAGACGTAACAGTGCTCGTCCACGTGGGCGTCCTCCATGCCAAGAGCCTTCATCTCTTCCACCAGCTGGCGGGCAAGGTCGAACTCCCGCGCAGCGGAAGGGTGAGTGCCGGATGTCTCGTCCGAAGTGGTGTGCACCCGGACATAATTCAAAAGTCGTTCGTAAGCGCGCATAAGGCACACTCCTTTTTATGATTCATTGATGTATACTTTCCGATATTTCTATGATACCCTCTTTTCCGATTTTTTACAACTCTTTTTGCTGCATCCGCATGGAAATATGCTCCCTCATGCAGCAGATGAACAAAATTCACCTATAAAAATGCGTCCGTCCGTGCAGAACGTGCTACAATAAGGACAAAATAAGCTGGGAGGGAAGTTTTATGGCAACGAAAGTCTTTTTCTATACCCTGCGCCCTTATGATGAACTGGGCATTGCGCAGCGGCTGGCACCGCAGCTGGATGTGGAGTTCGGCTCTACGCAGGCGTATCCTACGCTGGAAAACGCGGAGCTGGCAAAGGGCTACGATGCCGTGTCGGTGACGCCCTGCGATATGAGCGCACCCATGGTAAAGCGCTTCCATGAACTGGGCGTAAAGTCTATCTGCTGCCGCTCCATCGGCTACGACCATGTGGACCGCGAAGCGGCCCGGGAGCTGGGCATGAAGGTGGCCAATGTGGACTACCCGCCAAACGGCGTGGCCAACTTTGCCATCATGCTTATGCTGATGAGCCTGCGCAAGGCAGGGCATATCCTCAAGCGCGGCGAAGCGCAGGATTATTCGCTGCAAGGCAAGATCGGCCGGGATATCTCGGGCTGCACGGTGGGCGTGATCGGCACCGGCCGCATTGGCCGCACGGTATTGCAGCATCTGTCCGGCTTTGGCTGCCGCCTGCTGGCCTACGATCTGTACCCCAATGCGGACGTAAAGAAGATCGCGGAGTATGTGCCGCTGGAGACCCTGCTGGCCGAAAGCGATGTGATCACCCTGCACACCAATGCCACCGAGGAAAATCATCATTTGCTGGACGCCAAGGCTATTGAGACCATGAAGCCGGGCGTAGTGATCATCAACACCGCGCGTGGCAAACTGATCGACAGCGATGCTCTGATCGCCGGGCTGGAAAGCGGCAAGATCGGCGCAGCGGGTCTGGATGTGCTGGAAAACGAGAACGGCCTGTACTACTACAACCGCATGGGCGATGTGATCCCGAACCCGGAGCTGGCATTGCTGCGCAGTATGCCGAATGTGATCCTGACGGACCACACGGCTTTCTACACCCACGAGGATGTGGAGAGCATGGTGCGCGGTGTGCTGGAAAGCGCTGTGGCCTTTGAAAAAGGCCAGCCTACCCGGCATGATGTAACGGACCTTTGATTTGGCGAGCGGACGATTTTAATGCTCTCCGCTTTGCTCTGAGCATTTTTAGCGGAATAATTATTTTTTATCGGGGATTCCTGAAAATCTGCGGATTTTCAGGAATCCCTTTTTCACCGGAAGGGTCCCAACGGGCAGCTGCTTCAAACAAACTGACTGCCGTTTTCCTTTACGGCCCCTCCCGTGAAAATGCAAATCCCGGCAGACCGCAGTCTGCCGGGATTTGCTCTATTTAGGAATCATATTTCCGCTGAAGATGGCCAGAGCAAAGCGGAGAGCATTCAAATGGTGATCAACCCAGACTGATGCCCATCCGGCGGGCGACGGTGAGCAGCTCGCAGCCCTCCGGCACATTGCGGGTCTTGCCGGCAATGTCGGCAAGACGGTTCTCGGTGACATGGCGGTTGACCATGGCGACTGTCACGCCGTAGCGCTCGATCTCCACCAGCTTTGCGGCATAGCTGCCGAACTGGGTGGCCAGCACGCGGTCATAGGCGCTGGGGCTGCCGCCGCGCTGCATGTGGCCCGGGATGCATACGCGGGTCTCCATGCCGGTCTTTTTCTGCACGGCCTGCGCAATGCGGTTGGTAGCGGTGGTGCCAAAACCGGCCTCGGCGCGCTTTGCCATCCACTCCTTGCGCTTCATGCGGGCCTCCTCGCAGTTGATGGCACCCTCGGCCACCGCAATGATGGAGAAGTTGGAACCCTTCTTGGCGCGGCGCTCCACAGCGGCACACACGCGGTCGATGTCGTAGGGCTGTTCCGGCAGCAGGATGATGTCGGCGCCGCCGGCAATGCCGGAATAGAGGGTCAGCCAGCCGGCCTTGTTGCCCATGATCTCGATGCACATCACGCGGCTGTGGCTGCCGGCGGTGGTGTGGATGCGGTCGATCACATCGGTGGCAATGTCCACGGCGGTGTGGAAGCCGAAGGTCACATCGGTGCCGTAGATGTCGTTGTCAATGGTTTTGGGCAGACCGATGATGTTCAGGCCCTCCTGCGAAAGCAGGTTCGCAGTCTTGTGGGTGCCGTTGCCGCCCAGACACAGCAGGCAGTCCAGCTTTGCGTCCTTGTAGGTCTTTTTCATGGCGGCAACTTTATCAATGTTGTCGTCCTCCACCACGCGCATCATTTTAAAAGGGGTGCGTTTGGTGCCCAGAATGGTGCCGCCCAGCGTCAGGATGCCGCGGAAGTCGTCCTCGCACATCTCCTTATAGTCGCCGTTGATGAGACCGCTGTAGCCGTTTAGGATGCCCACGATCTCCACATTCTCGCCCATGCGGGCATAAAGCGCTTTTGCTACACCGCGGATGGTGGCGTTCAGGCCCGGACAGTCGCCGCCGGAGGTCAGGATTCCAACACGTTTTTTCATTCAAAAGCCCTCTTTCATTTGGTATTTCAGCGCCGCGCGTTCTGGCTTGCAAAGTCAGTCTGCCCGGGAAGCTACCTATTTATAGTATAAGATTATGCCGTATGAGGGCCGCTGTCAAGAGAAGTGCCAAAAAATTTACACGGCACTGCGGCTCATTTTTGCAGGCGCAGGAAAGCCGAGAAAAGATTTGCAGAAAAAACAAAAAAACGGTTGACAAGAAAGGCCCTTTCGGGTATAATATCCCTTGTCAGCAGCGCATGAGCGCCGCGGATGAGTTGAATAATGGGGATTTGCATAGTGGTAGTGCGGTAGACTCTGACTCTACTTGTGGGAGTTCGATTCTCTCATCCCCAACCAGAAAAACCGCAGTCTCAACTGGCTGCGGTATTTTCGGGGCATAGCGCAGTTGGTAGCGCGCCTCGTTCGGGACGAGGAGGCCGTGGGTTCAAATCCCGCTGCTCCGACCAAAAAAAGCTTGATACACTTTCGTGTATCAAGCTTTTTTGTTTGTCGGAGCCGGGATTTGAACAGGGCGGCCTTGCGAAGCAAGGTAAGCAATCAGCCCAGTGGGCTGTTGCTTAGCCCGCGGGTCCCAACCGATAGAAATGTCTACCGGGGTGACTACCGCTATGAGCAGCGGGATTTGCAACAATGATGCGCCGCCAGCACAGTTTGACTTATCTTGCGCAGACATGCTATACTGGATCATATTCGATCAATGCATGACAATGAGGAAAACAATATGAAGGACAGCAAAACGAAAAAACGGACGATTTTGCTTTTTGTGATCGTGCTGATCTGCCTTTGCAGCTGGTGGGCTGTGCGGAAAGAAGGTTTCTTTCTGGATGAAATCTATTCCTATGGTCTTGCAAACAGCAGTTATAAACCGTTTTTGAATTGGTTTTATAATGGCGAGCATTCCTATGACGGTAAGGTCCCGGAAACGATCTTTCGCCAGCAGGACTTTGCAAACTACCTTTCCGTGCAAGAAAATGACCGTTTCAACTATGCGTCGGTCTACTACAACCAGACGCAGGACATTCATCCGCCGCTGTTCTATTTTCTGCTGCACACGGTGTGCTCGCTCTTCCCGGGGAGCTTTACAAAGTGGACGGGTCTGGGGCTGAATTTTGCGCTGCTGGGCGGCACGGTGCTGGCCTTGTACGCTCTGGGCGTGGAGCTTTTTGCGGATTGGAAAAAGGCACTGTTCGTCTGTGCCCTGTATGCCTTCAGTCAGGAGGCGATGTCAGACGTGATGATGGTGCGCATGTACATGCCGATGACATTTCTGACGGTTTTGCTTGCCCTGCTGGTGGCAAAAGCACTCCGGAAACCGGGGTTTGCACTGTATTTGCAGATCGGTCTTGTGATCTTTCTGGGCCTGCTGACGCAGTATTTTTACGTGGTCTATGCATTTTTGATCTGCGCAGTGTACGATCTGTACCTGATGTTCCGGCGGGAATGGAAAAATGTTTTCGCATTTTCGCTGTCGGCGCTGGCAGGAGTCGGCGGCATGATGCTGTTTTATCCGTGCTGGTATGCGCAACTGCATTCGCAAAACACAAACTCGCTGGATGCCACAACGCGCAATCTCTTTGATCTGGCGCAGTACCCCAAAGGCCCGCTGGAACTGATCGGCTGGAGCATCGTTGGGTTTGCTGTGGGCGCGGGCATTATGGTACTGCTGCTCCTTGTAAAGCTGGGCCAGAAATGCATGCCGAAAAAAATCCAACCAAAGACCCTGATTCCGCCAAAAGTTGCGCTGATTACGGCTCCTGCGCTCGCGGCGTTTTTGATCATTGCGGTGATCGCACCGTATAAATCGCTGCGGTATGTGTACCACCTGCAACCGCTGGAAGCACTGTTCTGCGGCAGCGGCCTCTTTTCAGTGCTGGATGCACGGAGTGTAAAAACGAAGAAGTGTATCTTGCAGGGCGTGTGCGTGGCGATGGTCGTGCTTGCATTTGTGGTCGAGCCGGAGCGGATGTACCGCGGCAGCCGGAAGGTGGACGCCGAGCTGGAACAGCTGCGGGAAGCCGCCTGTGTGGATATTACAGATGACCTCAGTGCGCTCACCTCCGGTGTGCCGCAGCTTCTCAAGTTTCAGGAGGTCTGCGTGGTGCCGGACGATGCCAGCGCACTTTTGGCACAGTACAATACCGGCAAAAACGATACGCTGGTGCTGTTCATCGGCGGTCGGGGACTGTGGCAGTTTGTAACACCGGCAGAGGTGGAAGGCATTACCGGATGGGACTTTGAAACAGCATGGAATGTTGCGCGGCAGGGCGGCTATACACAGGTCTCGCTGCTGGCAACGCAGGAATTTGAACAGATCTTTGTTCTGACCAAATAACGGCGGAAAAGAATGTTTGGGCTGCTGCTCTATCGTTTTATGCAAAAGTGTGTTAGAATAGGCCTATCAACATTTCAGGAGGCGTTCCCATGCTCAAACGACTGCGCAAAGAGCATCCGATCTTATTCTGCATTCTGGCCGAGGTGGCTTTTCTGGTAAGCCTGTTTGTGACCGATCTGGTATTCACCCTTGTGCTGGTCCTTCTGCGGGTGGATATTTCCGGACTGGATACATATCTTTACAGTGCCTTGCAGGAGCTGGTGGGTGTGCTGGTGGCTGTGCTCTTTCTGGCACGGACGGGCCGCACCGGGCTGCTGCGCCGCCGCGGCAGCGGCTTTTTCAACGGCCTGCTGGTGGGCATGTATCCGCTGGTGTTCATTGGTTATACGGCCTTTGGCTCGCTGGTGCTGGGCAGGCCGGAAAACGGCGTGCTACAGCCTGCGGCGCGTATCTGCACCTTCCTTGTCAGCATGGCCATGGTGGGTGTAGCGGAGGAGTTCCTTTTCCGCGGTGTCGTGGCTGAAACGCTGCTGGAACACTTCGGCACCAGCCGTACCGGTGTGTGGAAGGCCTGCCTTCTGTCCGGCGTGCTGTTTGGCGCGGCGCACCTGACCAATATCCTCGGCTCGGCGGTGTTCGGCGTGCTGATGCAGTGTGTGTTTGCAGCTTCGCTGGGCACGCTGTTTGCCGCAGTTTACTTCCGCACCGGCAACATCTGGGTGACGGTATTCCTGCACGGTGCCATGGACATCACGTCCATGCTCATCGGCGGGCTGTACGGCACCACCACGGTGGCTGAGGCCGTGAGCGGCTACGATGCCTCCATGCTTCTGTCGGTGCTGCTGTACCTGATCCCCACCGCATTTCTGCTGCGCAAAAAGAAACTGCCGGAGGTGCAGTTGTACTGGCACCAGTACGTAAAAAAATAAAGGCAGGATGCAAAAAATATCCTTGCATTTTGCACAGGGTTCTGGTATACTGTATCTGTTACCGTGGTACGGGGTTGGGAGTATGCCCGCTTTTTGGGAATGCCGTTTCCCGCCGCTGTTCCATTGGCACATAAAAATTTTATAAAGAGGTATGTAACTATGAACAAGCAGGAAGTTATGGCCAAAGTCGCTCTGACCGAGAAGGACACTGGCTCCCCCGAGGTTCAGGTCGCTCTGCTGACCGCTCACATCAACGAGCTGAACGAGCACCTGAAGAAGAACCCTAACGATCACCACAGCCGCCGTGGTCTGATGAAGATGGTTGGCCGCCGCCGCAATCTGCTGGCCTATCTCCAGAAGAAGGACATCGAGCGTTACCGTGCTCTGATCGCAACTCTGGGTCTGCGTAAGTAATTTAAACAGAGGGCAGGTACCGCAAAGGTGCCTGCCCTTTGCTTTTGTATACAACTGGCAGCGGCTGCGTATTGCAGCAGTAAATCGAACGCCTGTGCCTGCAGCGGGTACGGACGCTGGATTTATTGCTATGATGCGCGTGTCACCGCCTTTTGGATAGGAAAACAAGTCCGAAAAACAAGGAGGCAAAAACAATGGCAATTGAATTTGGTTCCCGCAAAGAGACCTTTGAGAATTACAAGGTCTACGAGACCATGCTGGCAGGCCGCCCGTTCAAGGTAGAAATGGGCAAGATGTGCGGTCTGTCCAACGCCAGCGCGCTGATCCGCTACGGCGAGACCTGCGTCATGTGCAACGTGGTCATGAGCCCCAAGCCCCGCGAGGGCGTGGATTTCTTCCCCCTGAACGTGGAGTATGAGGAAAAGCTCTACGCCGCAGGCCGCATCCCCGGCAGCTTTATGCGCCGTGAGGGCCGCCCCGGTGAGCGCGCCATCCTGACCAGCCGCGTGGTGGACCGCCCCATGCGCCCGCTGTTCCCCAAGGAGATGCGCAACGACGTGTGCATCACCATGACCGTCATGAGCCTTGACCCGGATTGCAGCCCCGAGATCGCCGGTATGATCGGCGCTTCTCTGGTCACTGCCGTGTCCGATATCCCGTGGAACGGCCCCATCGGCGGCGTGCAGGTGGGCTTGGTTGACGGCGAGATCGTGCTGAACCCCACTCAGGAGCAGCGCAAGGTGAGCGACCTTGCCCTGACCGTTGCCGCCACCATGGATAAGATCGTGATGATCGAGGCCGGTGCCAACGAGGTGGACGAGGACACCATGCTGAACGCCATCAAGGCCGCTCACGTGGAGATCAAAAAGATCATCGAGTTCATCAACCGCATCGTGGCCGAGCGCGGCAAGCCGAAGATCGATTTTCAGGTGGTGGGTCTGGATATGGATGTGTTCCATGCCATCCAGAATAAGTACTTGGACGACTTCAAGGCCGCCATGGACACCGACGACAAGAACGTGCGTGACGCCGCTCTGCTGCCCATCATGGACCGCATCGCCGAGGAGTATCCCGACCTGACCGCCGCTGATCTGGATCTGGTGAGCTACAAGATGCAGAAGTTCGTGGTGCGCCGCTGGCTGCTGGACGAGGGCAAGCGCGTGGACGGCCGCGGCATCAACGAGATCCGCCCGCTGGCGGCTGAGGTGGGCATCCTGCCCCGCGTGCACGGCTCTGGCATGTTCACCCGCGGCCAGACGCAGGTGCTGACCACCTGCACGCTGGGCGGCACCAAGGACAACCAGCTCATGGACGACCTGACCGACGAGCAGACCAAGCGCTACATCCATCACTACAACTTCCCGCCGTACTCTGTGGGCGAGGCCCGCGCACCGCGCAGCCCCGGCCGCCGCGAGATCGGCCACGGCGCACTGGCCGAGCGTGCTCTGGTGCCGGTGCTGCCCTCGCTGGAAGAGTTCCCCTACACCATCCGCTGCGTGTCTGAGGTGCTGAGCTCTAACGGCTCCACCTCTCAGGCATCCATCTGCGGCTCTACGCTGGCCCTGATGGACGCAGGCGTGCCCATCAAGGCACCCGTTGCCGGCATTTCCTGCGGCCTGATCACCGAGGGCGACCGCTGGATGACCATGCTGGACATTCAGGGCGTGGAGGACTTCCACGGCGATATGGACTTCAAGGTGGGCGGCACCCGCAAGGGCATTACCGCCATCCAGATGGATATCAAGATCGACGGCCTGACCTACGACATCATTGCCGAGGCCTTCGAGAAGTGCCGCAAGGGCCGCCTGTATATTCTGGACGAGATCATCAAGCCCGTCATCGCCGAGCCGCGCCACGAGCTGAGCCGCTACGCACCCAAGATGTTCAGCATGATGATCCCCACCGATAAGATCAAGGACGTCATCGGCAAGGGCGGCAAGGTCATTCAGGACATCTGCGCCACCTGCAACTGCAAGATCGATGTGCAGGAGGACGGCCATGTGTTCGTCTCCGCCGTGGATCAGGAGGACGCAAAGCGCGCCATCTTCACCATCAAGACCATTGTGGAGGACCCCGAGATCGGTGCCATCTACAAGGGCAAGGTGACCCGCCTGATGAACTTTGGTGCCTTTGTGGAGATCGCACCGGGCAAGGAAGGTCTGGTGCACATCTCCAAGCTGGACACCAAGCGTGTGGAGCGCGTGGAGGATGTGGTGGCCGTGGGCGATGCCATCGTGGTCAAGGTGACTGACATCGACCAGCAGGGCCGTATCAACCTGAGCCGCCGCGACGCCATTCTGGCTCTGGAAGCCAAGCGCGCCGAGCAGGCACAGCAGTAACCGCATAAAAGAAACCGAAAAAGAGGACCCGATGCATTTGCATCGGGTCCTCTTTGTTGTATCAAGCTAAAATTATACTGTGCGGCACCTGCGGTCCAGCGTCCAGCCAAAGGCGAACAACAGGATGCCGCTGATGGCCAGCACCGGCACGGGCCAGTTCAGCTGGCCGGTCTGGGGCAGGCCGCTCATCACCGGGTTATCGGGATGGCCCGGCATGACAGGGTTATCCGGGCTGCCCGGCGCTACCGGATGATCGGGGGTGCCCGGGGCTACCGGGTTGTCCGGATTGTCGGGAGAAACAGGAGTGTCCGGATTGTCCGGCGGTGTGGGCGGCGTGGGAGGCGTGGGCGGCGTATCCGGCGGGGTCTCCGGTACAAAAGCGCCCACCTTCGGGCTGGCGTCTACTGCGTAATTCCACTTGCCGTCCTCTGCCATGGGCAGCGACACCAAAAAGGAATTGACCGGCGCATAGCCTGCGGAAGCCTTGGTCTGCACCACCAGATACAGCCCAAGCTCCAGATCGTCAAAAGTTACCGTGCCGTCGCTGCCCACGGTCTGCACGGTGCCCTCGGCACCGGCAGGCAGAAACTCTTGCAGCTGTGCGGCAAGGGTGCTGTCGGTCAAATCGCCCAAAGCGATGCCGCAGCCGTAAAAATCGCCGCAGTATTCAAAGCTCAGGTCGCCGTTTTTGCGTTTTACCTCAGCCACGCGGTATAACGTCAGCTGACCGCCGCTCAGGGCCTTGCCGTTGGCGTTATCGTACAGCGTGATGTGGATGGAACCCTTTGTGGGGTTGCCGCTGCCATCCACCAGCTTGATGTTTGCGCTGGTGGCAAAGGCAGGCAGTGCACTGGATGCCAGAAGGCACAGCACCGTAAACAGAGCCGCAAGGTGCTTTTTGAGATCAGTGCTTTTCATGTTTTTCACCTCTTGTTGTTTTGCGTTTGCGTGTGGAGAACAGCAGCCAGAGCAGCAATGCCAGCAGCAGCGGCAGTGCAAGGATGGGCGCTGTGATGATGGGTTCGATCTTGACCGCATCGCTGGTCACACGGATGTGTTTGAGCTTGTCCGGCGTGGTGATGCGGCGGCCGCGCACCAGCAGGCGGTGCGTATTGATGCCGTAGGGCGTGCAGGTCATCAGGGTGACGTAGTCTTTGCCGTCCACCACCTTGAGATTGTCCGTCTCGGTGGGCAGAACGATGGAAATGTTGTCCACTTCGTAGGTGAGCACGCGGTCCAGAATGGTGATGGTAAAGGTATCGCCCACTTCCAGCTGGTCGAGGTTTGTAAACAGCTTGGCGCTGGGCAGGCCGCGGTGGGCCGAAATGACCGCATGGGTGCTCTGGCCGCCCACTGGCAGGCTGGTGCCTTCCAAGTGGCCTGCGGCTACTTGCAGCACAGCTTCGCCGGTGCCGTGGTAGATGGGCAGCTCTACGCCGATCTTTTCAATGGTGATGTAACCCATGATGCCGGTGCCGGTCACATCCAGCGTGCTTTCGTAGGCGGGAAAGCGCTGCGGGAAATACAGTGCATCCGGGTCGGCGGCGATCTGCGCATTAAAGGCATCGGCCGCGTCAAAATAGGCGGAGTAATCTGCATCGGTCAGCTTGTCCACGTCCTTGGCGTAGGTGGCCACGGCGCGGGACTGGTGCAGCTGGTTGACGTAATCGCTGAGGGTGGGGTATAACATCACGGATAGACCCACGAAAAAGACGAGGATCAGAAAGATGGTGCTTTTGTTCTTTTTCATGGGCTACTCCCTAATGTTATAGGATAGGAGCCGGGGGCCTTGCGGCCCCGCAGTTCCGGGGTTTGCAGGGGAAATGGAGCTTACTTGTTCTCCATGCGCTTCTTGGTGACCAGCAGAACGATGGCCGCAACCATCAGGCCGCCGCCCACCACGTAGAAGAGGGTGGTGCCGATGCCGCCGGTGGAAGGGAGCTCGATACCGGCCTGATTGAAGACAGGCACACGGTTGTCTGCATCGGTTTTTTTGTCTTCAGCACCGTACTTGACCTCGTAGGTGGCGTTGGTGCCAGCAACGGTGGGCAGAGTGCTCTCGACCTTGACCGTGATGGGAGCGGTCAGCTTGTTGTAGCCGGTGGGAGCGGTGGTCTCCTCCAGATAGTAGGTGCCTGCGTCCAGACCTTCCAGCTTGATGTTGCCGGAAGCAGGGGTAACAACGGCGGTGGCAGTGGATTCATCGTCCATCCAGCCAGTCAGCTTGTAGACGGAAGTACCATCCACAGTGGTGAAAGTAGAGAAGGTCGCGTACTTCTTGCTTGCGTCAGCGCCCTTGTACAGCTTGAATTTCGCATCTGCCAGCGGGGTATTTTTTTTGTCAGTGCCGAGGTCAGTGTACTTGTGTACGCCCATCTCCCAGACGTAAGTCTTGGTGGTGGATTTTTCAGCGTAGTCGTTGTCGTACTTCAGAATGGTTTCATTGGGGTTGCCTTCAACGCCGATGACCGCATCTTTGGTAACGGTAGCGGTGTACTCGACCATGATCATGTCGTTGGGCTCCAAAACGGAATCACTTAAGGACACCTCAAAGGTGCAGTCCTTGATTTTTTCGCTGGCATTGCAAGTATCGGTCTTTTTAACGGTGTAGCCGGTGCCCTTGGTCAGAACATCAAAGGCATAGGGATTTTCGACAGTGGGGCGATAGCGTTTGACCGTAACAGAATCTTCATTGAAAGATAGACCGTTGCTCATAGCATCGTGAATAACGTAGCCGGTAGGAGTGCCGTCGAGCACGGAAACGTTGATCACAAACTTTACGGTATCGCCAATGCCTGCATCGTTGCTGTATTCGCCAGTGGCACCTTCATAGACAAACTTGTGAATGGTGGGCTTGCCGTTCTTTTCGCTGATTTCTACGTTCGTGTCGGTGGTATCAATGGAGCAGATGGCATCGTTCGTAAGACCGGAAACTACCAGATACCAGCCAAGGTCCAGGCCGGTAAACTCTACCGTGCTGTTATTGCCTTTTTTGGTTTCTACGGGCAAAACAGTGGAAGCGTTATCTTTAGCGTACTGACCGGCAAGCTGAGCAAAGGTTTTAATATTAGCGCCCTTGTTCCAAGTAACATTGCCGGTGGGGTTCACGGTCAGGTAGTCAGTTTTTTCGGTAACAAAAGTATTCCAAGTTTCGTTGGTTACATAACGGTAGGATTTCGCGGTTTCGTTATACTGAAGATTCAGAATGCGATAAATCTTATACTCGGTGTCGTTAACAGCGTTGTTAATGGTAATTGTGCCATTGTTGTTGCTGCTGTTGTGAGAGGTGTCAGCAGCGTCAGCATCCCCATCCGCCGCAAGCGCAGGCACTGCCATGGCGCACAACATGGCAACTGCCAGCAGTGCGGCCAGCAGCTTTTTGATCGTGTTCTTCATCATG
>ERZ1026898.645-NODE-645-length-19741-cov-5.280656_pt1 | contig 19741 bp, 15 predicted proteins | sample MGYA00380178_ERZ1026898 | MGnify/ENA primary metagenome ERZ1026898 (study PRJEB33269, sample SAMEA4719814) | human gut metagenome | biome: human-associated habitat; feature: organic feature; material: feces | place: Cameroon | collected 2013-10 ... | reverse complement strand
ATCGGCCCTTATCAGGGCCCAATGTAAACCACCAGTTGAACTGGTGGTTGTGACTTAAAACGAAACCTCAGATAAGATTGAGGTGTCATCTGGCTGGATGATACACACACCAATCAAATCGGAGGTCTCACTATGAATACTAAACAGAATGAACGGATTTCTCAAGTCTCTTCAGACACACTTGTCGTTGGAGTTGATATCGGAGAGGAAAAACATTATGCAAGAGCGTTTGATTACAGAGGAATCGAGTTTTCAAGAAGAGCGCTTCCTTTCAGCAATTCAGCCGTCGGATTCAACGTGTTTTATAAATGGCTGGAGGATATGAAGGAACGAACCGGTATGAAAAAGGTGATCATTGGCTGCGAGCCAACGGGACACTACTGGTTTACTTTCCAGAAGTTTCTTCACGATCACAAACTGAAGCTGGTAGTGGTGAATCCGTACAGCGTGAACAGAAGCAAGGAGCTTGATGACAACAGTCCTGAGAAGGATGACATCAAGGATCCCAAGACGATCGCCCAGCTCGTAAGGGAGGGGAGGTACAGTATAGCCTACATACCGGAAGGCAGGTATGCAGAGATCAGGGAAGCCCAGGTATGCAGGGATCAGATTATGAAGCAGCATATACGGCTGGCGAATCAGATACAGGCGTGGCTGCAGCAGTACTTCCCGGAATACCTGGAAGTTTATAAGAAGTTCGATACGGAAAGCGGACTGCTGGTACTTGAGCAGGCACCGCTTCCAGCGGATATCAGAAAGCTTGGTGCAGAAGAGATCAGACAGATCTGGAAAGATGCGAAGCTGCGCGGAAGACTGGGAATTAGCAGGGCACAGACCCTTATAGAGGCAGCGCAGAAAAGTGTCGGACTGGAAGGAGGAGAAGCGGCCAGATTCCGTATCCGGGTGCTGATCAGCGATTACCGGAGGAAGCAGGAACAGCTTGCGCGGGTCGATGAGATTCTGCAGAAGGAAGTGATGCTGGTACCGAACGTGGAGAAACTGCTCGCCATAAAAGGAGTAGGGATAGGCTCGGTTGCGGGTTTTATAGCGGAGGTCGGTGATATCGGACGTTTCACCGATCCGAAGCAGATCCAGAAGCTGGCGGGACTGGAGATCACGAAGATCAGTTCCGGAAAGCGTAAGGGAAAGCCCGGAATCAGCAGGCGCGGGAGGCGGAGGCTGCGCAGAGTGATGTTCGAAGCGGCGAGAGCACTGATGCAATGGGATACGGCGTTCAGTGATCTGTTTCTGTATTACAGGACAAGAATCCATCATCCGCTCGGGAGCATGCAGGCAAAGGTCGCAGTGGAATGTAAGGCAATCCGGGTGTTTTATGCGATTCTGAAGCATGGATGCGACTATGATCCGGAGAAGCTGCGGAGAGACATCAAAAAACTGGTGACGGAATAACAGCAGCAAGTAAACAAACAGCACGAATGTAACAGTGAACGTCCGCCAGGGAATCAGTTGGCGCTGAATTACAGGAGTGCTCCCTGCAAAGACCGACAAAGCAGAGCGAAGCCGCTAAAGCATGTTTATTGGGGCATGACCCCGTGAAGGAGCAGGAGCGGCGCCCGAACTATGGACAGGCTGAACGAAGGAATTTGGAACATCCGTAACAAAAGGATGATTCTGTTAGACATGAGAGGGTGGCAGCCATAGGGAACCAGGGGGAACGATTCGCCTTTATAAAAGGGATGACGTTTTATTTCGTGACCCTTTATTCCCGGAAAAGCAGCACGGAGAAACCTCCAGATGTGTTTTTTCGCCCATAAAAATGCTTTGTCAGGATTTATGTAACGGATAGAGATGTCTTGAAATCAAGCATTTCTAGGAAATATGCATAAAAGAAAGTAGAGAGTAAAGCATGAATGTTGTTTTTGTACTGAACAGTATCCTGCTTGGCGCCGGCCTTGCAATGGATGCATTTTCGGTTTCCATTGCCAATGGATTGAATGAGCCGCACATGCCGCGCAGTAAAATGTGCCGAGTGGCGGGGACATATGCGGGGTATCAGTTTGCCATGCCGATGATCGGATGGTTTTGCGTTCATGCCGTCGCGGAGCAGTTTGAGGCGTTCCGGAAATTCATTCCGTGGATTGCGTTGCTTCTTCTGGCCCTGATCGGAGGAAAAATGCTGGCGGAGGGAATCCGGAGCGTTCGGAGCGGGAAAAGCACCGGGGCAGAAGAAGCACAGCAGAAGCAGCAGGAGGCCTGTCTTGGCTTTGGGACATTGATGGTGCAGGGAATTGCAACCTCCATTGATGCGCTTTCTGTTGGCTTTACCATTTCGGATTATGGTACCATGATGGCAGCAGTCTGTTCCTTTCTGGTTGCAGTGACGACCTTCGTTCTCTGTATGGCAGGACTGAAGTTCGGGAAAAAGTTCGGGGAACGTCTTGCGGATAAGGCAACGATTTTCGGCGGTCTTCTTCTGATTGCCATCGGAGTCGAAATCTTTGTGAAGGGTGTTTTGTAAACCGGCGAGGGAGAACATATTATGAAAATTGTGCTGAAGGAGCTGACCAAAAGGTTTCCGAACCGTGATCATAAAAAGGAAGAAGTGACAGCTGTCGATCACTTCAGCTTTGAGATTCCTGATGGGGAGCTGGTCAGTCTTCTCGGACCGTCCGGCTGCGGGAAGAGTACAACCCTGAATATGATCTGCGGGCTGGAGCAGCCTACGGAAGGGCAAATCTTCTTTGGAGAAGAGGATGTCACGAATCTGCCTCCGGAGCTTCGCGGCGTGGGAATGGTGTTTCAGAGCTATGCACTGTATCCGCATCTTAGTGTGCGGAAGAACATTCTGTTCCCGCTGCAGAACCTTACCGGCGCCAGCCGTCTGAGCAAGGAGGAGATGAACCGCAGGGTAGAGGAAGCAGCGAAGCTGGTACAGATTGAACCGTATCTGGACCGCAGACCGAGGGAGCTTTCCGGCGGACAGCAGCAGCGCGTTGCGATTGCCAGGGCGCTGGTGAAGATGCCAAAGGTCCTTCTCCTCGATGAGCCGCTGTCAAATCTGGATGCGAGACTGCGCCTTCAGACACGCGCGGAGATCCGGCGCATTCAGCAGGAGACCGGAATTACTACGGTTTTCGTAACGCATGATCAGGAAGAAGCCATGAGCATCTCGGATCGCATGGTGGTCATGAAGGACGGTGTTCTGCAGCAGATCGGGAAGCCGCAGGAAATCTATGACAATCCGGAAAATCTCTTTGTGGCACAGTTCCTTGGAAATCCTCCGATCAATGTACTGGAGGGAGAGCTCCGTCAGGACGGCGTCTATGTGGGCGAGGATCGGATCCTTGAGACGGAAGGAAGGCCTGCAGGTGAAGAAGACAGGAAGGTCATGGTCGGGATCCGGCCGGAGGGCTTTATTCGGGAGGGGGACGGACCCTTCCGCTGCCGCCTGAAGTCGGTTGAAGTAATGGGACGAGATACCAGTGTGGTGATGGAGCATCCGGGAATGACGGCATCTTCCCTTCGGGCGATTGTTCCGGGAGAAAGCCGGATGGAAATCGGGAAAGCGGAGCTTTGCTTTGCCGTAAAGCCGGGTAAGGTTTATCTGTTTGATGCTGCAGACGGAGAACGCATTGATTTGAGCAGAGGCGGGCGCACTGAGACAGAGGAGGCCGTGGAAGAGAAATGAACAACACCGGTAAGTGGAAGCCATGGCTGTATCTTCTTCCTTCACTGATTTTTCTGGGTATCTTCATGGTATACCCGCTTTTTGATGTCATCGTATATTCACTGGAGGAGGGCTACAATTCCGCCGCGCAGACCTACTGGGGAATCGGACTTTATAATTTCCGGTATGTGCTGCGGGACCCGTATTTCCTGCAGGCACTGAAGAATACCTTTCTGATTGTCATCATTACGGTTCCGGTTTCGACGGGACTGGCACTTTTGATTTCGCTGGGGTTGAATTCCATTTCTCGATTAAAGGATTTGTTTCAGACCATCTTTTTTCTGCCATATGTCACGAATACGCTGGCAGTTGGCCTTGTCTTCATGATTCTTTTCAAAAAGACTCCGTACTCGGAGGGCTTTATCAATCTTCTGATCCGCTTTTTCGGAGGAACCCCGATTGATTTTATTGAGGGCCCCTACTGGGCGAAGATGCTGGTGATGTGCATCTATACCGTCTGGATCGTTCTTCCCTTCAAGATCCTGATCCTGACCAGCGCACTGGCGGGCGTCAATCCGGACTACTACAAGGCGGCGAAGGTGGACGGAACGAGGAGCTTCCGGATTTTCTATAAGATCACACTTCCCATGATTGCCCCCATGATTACCTATCTGGTGATCACCGGCTTTATCGGAGCCTTCAAGGCCTACAGTGATGAGGTTGCAATCTTCGGAACGAATCTGAATGCGGCAGGCATGAATACCATCGTTGGCTATGTCTATGACATGCTGTACGGAGAAAGCGGCGGGTATCCGTCCTATGCATCTGCTGCGTCCTTGCTGTTGTTTGCCATTGTATTCACCGTTACCGTGATCAATCTTATGCTGACCGGAAGAGAGGAAGGGGATTCATGAGCAATCATCAGAAAGCCGGACGGGAAGCCGGTATTGAAAGAAAAGCAGGAAGAGCAGTCGTGTATGCACTTCTTACGGTCTGGGCTGTTGTTGTTTTGTTTCCGTTTTACTGGATGATTCTGACTTCCCTGAAAAGCTACAGCTCCTATAATGCGGAATATGTTCCGAAGCTTTATGCGTCGCATCCCACACTGCAGAATTATGCGGATGCCTTTACGCAGGTTCCGCTTGGCAGATATTTCCTGAATTCCATTGTCTTCACACTGGCAACCACGGCAATCATGCTGACCGTCACCATCCTTGCGGCCTATGCGTTTGCAAGACTTCGCTTTCGCGGGAAAAATCTCCTGTTTACGCTGTATCTGTCGCTGATGATGATTCCGAATGAGCTTGTGATCATCACGAATTTCGTCACGATCACAGACTGGAATCTGCGGAACACGTATCTGGGACTCATTCTCCCGAGTGTGACCTCTGTGTTCTATATCTATCTGCTGAAGGAGAACTTCGAGCAGGTTCCGGAGGAGCTGTACAAGGCGGCGAAGGTGGATGGAACCTCGGATCTGAAGTACCTTTGGAAGGTGATGATCCCGATCTGCCAGCCGACGATCGTCACCATTACCATTCTGAAGATCATAGAATGCTGGAATTCCTATGTGTGGCCGCGGCTGATTACCGATGACGCTTCGTATTTTCTGGTATCAAACGGAATTCAGGAGCTTCGGGAGAACGGCTTCGGACGAGAGAATATCCCCGCGATGATGGCCGCAGTGGTCGCGATTTCCGTTCCCCTGATTCTGCTGTTTCTGATCTTCCATCGGAAAATCATGGAAGGCGTGTCGCAAGGGGGCATTAAGGGCTGAGCATGAGAATGAGAACAGGAAAAAAGAGAATCAGAAGACTGACCGGAGTTTTTCTTTCTGCCATTCTGGCAGGGAGCTGCCTGGGGCTGACCGGCTGTCACGGCTCACAGGGACTGAAGGCGTTTACAGTACCGGAGTCCTTTGATGACACGAAGCCGGTTGCCATCACGTTCTGGGCCAAGAACGATACGAACAAGAACCAGACGGCAGTCTATCATCAGGCCATTCAGGATTTCGAGGCTCTGTATCCGAATATCAGCGTCAATATGAAGCTGTATACGGATTACACGAAAATCTACAACGACGTCATTACGAATCTGTCCACAGGAACAACACCGAATGTCTGCATCTCCTATCCGGATCACATTGCAACCTACATGACGGGGACAAACGAGGTGGTTCCGCTGGATGACCTGTTTGAGGATGAGAAGTACGGCCTTGGCGGGAGCGAGATCCGTTATGACGGTCCGAAGCTGTCGGAGATGGTGCCTCAGTTTCTGGAGGAATGCAGAATCGGAGAAGAGCATTATGCGGTTCCGTTTATGCGCTCCACAGAGGCAGTGTATATCAACCACGATCTTGTGGAGGAGCTTGGCTATGAGCTTCCGGAGGTCCTGACCTGGGATTATATGTTCGAGGTGGCAGAGGCTGCCGCGAAGAAGGATGCAGACGGGACCTATCTTCTTAACGGCCAGAAGGTGATGATTCCCATCATCTATAAATCCACGGATAACATGATGATTCAGATGCTGCGGCAGAAGAATGCAGGCTATGCTTCGGAAGAAGGGGACGTGGAGCTGTTCAACGACGAGACGACGCAGATCCTCAAAACGGTCGCAGAGCATGCCGGAACGGGAGCCTTTTCCACGTTCAAAATATCCAGCTATCCTGCCAACTTCCTGAATGCAGGTCAGTGCGTGTTCGCTATCGATTCCACGGCCGGGGCAACCTGGATGGGAACCGGAGCTCCTCTTTCGGACATCAGTGAGGATGCCGTGCAGAGCTTTACAACCGAGGTGCGGATGGTGCCTCAGTTTGATCCGCAGAATCCGCAGATGATTTCACAGGGACCGTCGGTCTGCATTTTTAATAAAAAGGATCCGCAGGAGGTGCTGGCGTCCTGGCTGTTTCTGCAGTATCTGCTGACGAATAAGGTGCAGCTTGCTTATTCGGAGACGGAAGGCTACGTGCCGGTCACAGAGAAGGCGCAGAATTCGGAGGAATACCGGGAATACCTGGCAGAACGGGGGAAGGATGACGAGCACTATTCCGTGAAAATCGACGCAGTCTCCCTTCTTCTGGATCATGTGCAGGATACCTTTACCACGCCCGTGTTCAACGGTTCGGCTTCACTTCGCCTGGCGGCAGGGGCCTTGATTGAATCCGTGACCAAATCGGTGCGCCGGCATCAGACGGTGGACGATGCATATCTGACAAAGCTATACGAAGATACGGCCAGTATGTACAAGCTGGATCAGATTCAGGCATCCGCAGTGCAGGACGGACAGAATGCAGATCTGGGGCCCCTTCCCTTCGGAGCAAGGGCACTTCTTGGTACCCTGGCGGGAGCCTGGAGCCTGATTCTGGTCACTTTTCTGATCCGCTGTCGAAGAAAAAAGAGAAAATGACCGAAAAGACTTTCCCGAAGAGGGAGATCGTGGTATAAGGGTAGGGAAACTCGGACGGGCATTCTGCCGGTTCGAACATCATGAAGAAGCCGATGTCTGAAAGGACCCGGCAGGAGGAGAATTTATGAAAAAGACACTGGTAATGGCAATGATCTCTGCAGTTATGCTGTCGATGGCCGGCTGCGGAAACAATGCACAGCCTGCTGCAGATACGGCAGAGACTGCTGCAACCGAGGCTGCTGAGGAAGCAAGCACCGAAGCTGCGGAAGCAGAGAGCACAGAGGGAGCTGCAGAGGCAGATGCTGCAGATGAGGCCAAGTCGGACGGCGTGATGACCTATGAGGAATATCTTGCTGCAGACATCGACAGTGAAGTGACCGTTGAGACTTACATCCAGGCGAAGCAGGGATGGTGGGAGGATAACGGCCAGGGCGTCGCAACCTTCTATACGCAGGATGCAGAGGGCGGATATTTCATCTATAACATGCCCTGCTCCGAAGAGGATTACAATGATAAGCTGACCGTCGGCGCGAAGATCAAGGTGACCGGATATAAGGCCGAGTGGTCCGGCGAGGTTGAGATTATGGATGCCACCTATGAGGTGGAGGACGGAACCTACGTGGCAGAGCCCCTCGACGTCACAGACAGCCTTGGCAGCGATGATCTGGAGAAGTACATGAACCAGAGCATTGCCATGAAGGGCCTTAAGGTAGAAGCAAGCACGGATGCAAACGGCGAGGATGCAGCCTTCCTGTACAACTACGATGGCTCCGGGACCGAAGGTGACGATCTTTACTTCAATGTATCTGCAAACGGAGCAACCTATACCTTTACCGTAGAGTCCTATCTGTGTGGCAAGGATACCGATGTTTATAAGGCGGTAGAGAACCTCAATATCGGCGACACCATTGATATCGAGGGCTTCCTGTACTGGTATGAGGGAGCACAGCCGCACGTAACTTCTGTTACCGTGGAATAATCAACATCTGCTGATCGGAAACAACAGCATACAGGATCACAATAAGAGCAGAGGCGCAGCCCTTTTCCGGAGGATTTTCTCACCGGCGAAGGCCCGCCTCTGTTTTTGTTTCTCCTCTTTAGAAAATCTTCACAGATTGTTTATGAAAAACAGATTGTGACCAACGGTCATGTTTTGTATAATAGCAATCATAGAAAAGAAAAAACAACAGCAAAAGAGAAACAGCTCAGCATAAAAGGATGGAGGTAACCTATGTATTATTCCAGTGGAAACTATGAAGCGTTTGTACGTCCCATGAAGCCGGAAGGCGTCGACAGCAAATCGGCTTATATCGTTGGCTCCGGACTGGCAGCCCTCTCTGCAGCCTGCTTCCTGGTGCGTGACGGGCAGATGAAGGGAAGCAATGTTCATGTCCTCGAGAAGGACGAGGTACCGGGCGGTGCCTGCGACGGACTGTATATCAATGATGTCGGCTACGTGATGCGCGGCGGCCGCGAGATGGACAACCATTTCGAGTGCATGTGGGACCTGTTCCGTTCGATCCCTTCGATCGAGACGCCGGGAGTCAGTGTGCTGGATGAGTATTACTGGCTGAATAAGAAGGATCCGAATTACTCCCTGTGCCGCGCGACGGAGAAGAGAGGACAGGATGCACATACTGATAAGAAATTCGGACTCTCCGACAAGGGTGCAGAGGAAATCATGAAGCTGTATCTGACCCCGGATGAGGATCTGTACAATAAGAGAATCAATGAGGTCTTCGACGAAGAGGTTTTTGACACCAACTTCTGGATGTACTGGCGCACGATGTTCGCATTTGAGAACTGGCACTCCGCACTGGAGATGAAGCGTTATCTGCAGAGATACGTGCATCATATCGGAGGACTTCCGGATTTCACGGCGCTTCGCTTCACCCGTTATAACCAGTATGAATCCATGATTCTCCCGATGATCAAGTATCTGGAGGGCTTTGGCGTCAGCTTCGAATACGGCGTAAAGGTTGATAACGTCAAGTTCGATATTCAGGGCGAGAAGAAGGCTGCAACGGCCATCGAAGTGACAAGAGACGGCAAGAAGGAAGTCATCCCGCTGACAGAAAATGATCTTGTATTCATCACAAACGGCGGATGCGTGGAAAATGCAGCCATCGGAAGCCAGAACAAGCCGGCTCCGTTTGATCCCCGTCTTCATGAAGGCGGAGGCTGGGATATGTGGCACCGCATTGCGCTGCAGGATCCTTCGTTCGGACATCCGGAAAAGTTCGATTACGATCCGGAGCAGACGAACTGGATGAGTGCAACGGTGACGACGCTGGATGATAAGGTCATCCCTTATATCAAGAATATCTGCCATCGCGATCCGTTCAGCGGCGGTGTTGTGACAGGCGGTATTGTCACCGCAAGGGATTCGTCCTGGCTTCTTTCCTGGACCATCAACCGTCAGCCGCAGTTCCGTGACCAGCCCAAGGACCAGTGCCTTGTATGGGTATACGGCCTGTTCTCCGATAAGCCCGGCGATTATGTCAACAAGCCGATGAGGGATTGCACCGGTAAGGAAATCTGTGAGGAATGGCTGTATCATCTTGGAGTTCCGATGGAGGAAATTGAAGAGCTGGCAGAGAAGAGCTGCAATACCGTTCCGGTTATGATGCCGTATATCACGGCCTTCTTCATGCCTCGTGAGGCAGGAGACCGTCCGGACGTTGTTCCCAAGGGGGCAGCAAACTTTGCCTTCCTCGGACAGTTCGCAGAGACTCCGAGAGATACGATCTTCACGACAGAGTATTCCATCCGCACCGGTATGGAAGCTGTCTACACGCTTCTTGACATTGACCGAGGCGTTCCGGAGGTCTGGGGAAGCACCTTTGACGTGCGTGATCTGCTTCATGCAACTGTTGCCCTTCGTGACGGAAGACCGCTGAACGACGGTTCCATGGGACCTGTGGCGGACGCTGCGCTGAAGGCAGCAATGCTGAAGATCCGCGGAACGGAGATCGAGAAGCTTCTGAAGAAATACCATGTGATCGAAGAGACGGAGAAGAAGCCGGCCACAGACGCCATTAAGGATGCTGTGACGGATGGCGTCCGGAAAGCACGGGAAGGCGTAGAGGCTGCAAAGGAGAAGCTTCCGAAGAGCGAAGATGAAGCAAAGACTCTTGTGGAAGAGAATAAAGCCGCATTGGCAGCAGGTGCTGCGGTGGCCGTTGCACTTGGAGCGGCTGCACATCTGTTCCGCAAAAAGAAGTAAATAAAAAGTGCCCCGCAAAAAGAAACCAGGGTCATCCCCCACCAGGAATTCCGGTGGGGGATGACCCTTTTTCTGCTCTCCCGGATCATGGGAAAAGGGAAAAGCTGTTCGGGGGATTAATTGGCTTCCAGCAGGCGGTATCCGACGCCGGCCTCTGTGAAAATAAACTCCGGCTCGGCGGGATTCTTCTCAATTTTGCGGCGGATGTTTGCCATATTGACCCGAAGAATCTTGTTGTCGGATTTCATGTTCGGTCCCCAGATTTCCTGCATGATGGCATCGTATGTGATTACGCGGCCGGAATACCGGGCAAGCAGCGCAACAATGCGGTATTCGTTCTGCGTGAGATGTACGTCCTCGCCGCGTACAAGAACCTTGTGCTTGTTGAAATCAATGTGGAGATCACCGGCCTGGAACTGTTCGCTCTCGGAGAGAGAGCTCTGCACGGCAGTGTGTGCATGCCGAAGCGCAGTACGAATTCTGGCAAGGAGCTCTGACGTACCGAAGGGCTTGGTGATGTAATCGTCGGCGCCGAGATCAAAGGCCTGAACCTTATCGTGTTCATGATCCCTGGCGGATACCACCAGAATCGGCAGGGTGGACCAGTTCCGGATTTTGCGGATGATTTCCACACCGTCCATATCGGGAAGGCCAAGGTCCAGAATCACAAGATTCGGGCACTGGGAGCTGACGATGCTGAGAGCTTCATTCCCGGTGCGTGCGATCAGAACTTCATAATTGTTGGAACGGAGAACAGCTTTCATAAGATTGATGATACTGTTGTCGTCTTCGATAATCAGAATACTGTCGCGAATCTGCAAAATAGATCTCCTTTCTGCATGCGTCCTGCATGCAGATGCCGACCATCTGCCGGCATCGAAAATTCAGTTATCTTTATGCATAGGTGTTCTCCAGAGGAAGCTCGAACCAGACACGAGCGCCTCCTCCGGGAAGATTTTCTGCGTGCATGGTGCCGTGATGCGCAAGGACAATGGTCATGCAGACAGAGAGTCCGATCTGCATACTGCGGCCGGAGGCTCTTGTATCACCGGCATGGAGAGGGAGACTCCCGTCAAAAAGATGCGGGAGAAGCTGCGGATCGATTCCTGCGCCGTCATCCTCTACGGAGAACACCGCATGTCCCGGGATGTGCATGACGTGAAGAACGATGCGGGTAATGTTCCCTCCGTGCATGACGGAATTGTCCAGCAGATTCAAAAGCACCTGTTCAATGAGAATCGGGTCCATCGGGACCAGTAAAACCTCATCCGGAACCTTAACCTCCACCGGAATGGAAGGACTGTGCTTGTGAAATTTCTGGACCGTGCTGCTGACGATTTCCTCGGCAAGCTCTTCGGTTTTGGTAATGTGAGCATTGGCACCGCTGCTGATTCGGGTGATCGACAGAATGTTCTCCACAATCCGGTTCAGCCACTGAGCCTCTGTCTTGATGTCACCGGTTAATGTTTTCTTCTGCTCATCATCCAGGGTGTCGTAATTGTCCAGAATGGCAGATGCGGACCCTACAATCGAAGTCAGCGGAGTACGGATGTCATGCGAGACGGAACGCAGGAGATTCGCACGCATCTGTTCGCGCTCCATCTGAAGCTTGATCTGCTCCTGCTGTTTGATCTGCGTCGTTAAGGCGCTGATCATGATGGATACAGTCAGCATGACGAAGAAGGTCAATGGATATCCGGTCAGCGAGAAATTAAGGCGGAAATAGGGGAAAGTAAAAATACAGTTGACGCCGAAAACCGCAATAAAGGAGGCAACGATGCCGTAGCTATAGCCTTCCGTAAAGCGGGAAATGAGAACGATGGCCAGAATGAAAATCAGAGGAACATACGCATCGGCCGTTACGAACTGCTGCAGAAGAAAGCAGAAGATGCTGGTCACCAGAAGAATTCCGCTGGTCAAGAGGCTGTTCTTCAGAATGGGATGCAGATTAAAATAATACAAATCAAAGTTCTTCATATTCTAAGTACCCGGAGAACCATCTGCCAAAACCGGTCATGGATGGTCTGTTCAAATCGTGATGACATTAACATAAGGAGGTCATACCTTCTATAAGTATAACAGAGCCTTGACGGAGACTTGACTCTGTGTGCGGGTTTCTTAGCAAAAAGCTAGCGAACATCATGGCCTGATAAGACTACAATGACAGGCGGTTAATGGTGCGACGCTGTATTTGGAACGAATTATAATACGGCAAGTGTATACAGATGAATAATTCATACATAAAAGCAACAATTATTAAAAAAGTATAAACTTTTTCGCAATTAATCCGTTCCACTTCGGCGGAATCATGCTATTATGATATGCGATTTCCATACGAGAAACGAAGGGTAAGCGAAACAAGATGAGTATAGCGAAACCGCTGAGCCGGATAACAATTGAGGAAGCACAGATCAAGGCGGATCGGAAGAAGTGCCGGAAATATGATCAGTGCGGCCTTGGGGAGAAGGCTGTATACATGGGGAGCACAATGCACCCGAGGAATTACTACATTCCTTATGAGTCCATTACCAATGTGTTCAAGCGGGTTGGCGCAAGCAATCCGGATGGGAAGGGTTTCCTCGCTCCGGTGCTGTTCATCGTCGTTCGTTATGACGACGGAAAGGAGCAGGAATGCTCGTTCCGGTATCTTCAGGATGCCGATAAGATGCTGGATGATCTGGAGAAGAATCATCCGGAGATCCCGCTTCTGTCACCGGAAGGAATGCGGAGAAAGAAGGAACGGGAGGCGACAGAGGCCAGAATTCAGGCCAATGCGCTGACGCAGACGGCACTTCACAGCAAAAAGATCCTGGAGGATGCCCGTTGGGAGGTACATAAGCGTCCCGCTCTGTATGAAAAGCTTGCCGCAATGGCGAAGCTCAAGCGCCATGCAGATCTGATGAAGCCTTCTGTTCGTTACATCGCCGTCGGACTTCTTGCTGTCGGAATTGCCGCTGCATTAGCCGGTATTCTGATGATGCGGAGTGCGAGCCGGAATATCGGCGCTGTTGTGGCCCTGATCGGAATCATGCTTGTTTTTCTTGCCATCAACAGCAAGGGCCTTCCGAGCAAGCTGACAAATCGTAAGCTTCGCGACAGGGAATATGAGGAAGCACTGGATGCCATGACAAATTCACTGAAGCATCTTCCGGATTTTCCGATTCCCTGCTGCTATGCACATCCGTATACGTTTGACCGCATGATCCGGATTCTTCAGGAGGAGCGGGCAGAAACACCGGAGGAGGCACTGAAGGTGCTGAAGGCGGACCTGAAATCCATGGATTCCAGCGTTGCGCTATCGGGGGACGATTTCAAACAGGTCGTCACCATCAAACCCTTGTTTACTGTGCAGGATTACAGATAGGGCCAATATCTGTGATTCTGCTAAGTAATACTATATGTTATGAGCTGGCCACAGGTACCCACAACATAAAAGTGTGACCAGGAAGGAGGAGATATGGCAACATTTTTAATTGGCCTTGTGATCCTTATCGGCGGGGGACTCCTGTACGGTAAGTTTTGCGAGAACGTCTTCGGACCGGATGATCGTGAGACACCCGCTTACGCGAAGCAGGACGGCGTCGACTATGTTCCGATGCAGACCTGGAAGAACAGCCTGATCAACCTGTTGAACATTGCAGGAACCGGCCCGATCCTCGGACCGATTCAGGGAATTCTGTTCGGACCCATTGCATTCCTTGCAATCCCGATCGGAAATGTCATCGGCGGATCCATGCATGACTATTTCAGCGGCATGATCTGCACCCGCGACGGCGGTGCCCAGATGCCTGAGTTTGTTAAGAACTACACAAACAAGGCTGTATACGTTCTGTATGATATCTTTATCTGCGTTCTGCTGCTCCTTGTCGGCGCTGTATTCATTTACACACCCGGAGATATCGCAGCAACACAGGTATTCGGCTTCGGCGGAACTCCGCAGGAGGCTTCCACCTGGATCATCTACACCGTGATCTTTGTTTACTATCTGATCGCAACGGTATTCCCGATCGATAAGATCATCGGCCGTGTGTATCCGATTTTCGGTCTGATCCTGGTGTTCTCTGCAGTTGGTATCTTCATTGCAATCTTTGCAAAGGGATATCCGCTGATCAACGTATGGGACAACTGGAATACGGTCGGACAGTTTGCAGCAGACGGAGGATTTGACTTCGGTGCTTACTTCGGACCGAGTCCATTCTCCGGCGGACACTTCATCCCGCTGTTCTTCCTGACCGTTGCCTGCGGCATCCTTTCCGGATTCCACAGCACGCAGACTGCTCTTGTTTCCCGCACCATCCAGTCCGAGAAGGCTGGACGTATGACCTACTACAACATGATGGTTGTTGAGGGCTTCATCGCAATGTGCTGGGCAGCAGGAACCATGGCGATGATCAACCTCGGTGCTTCCAACGGCGGCGTCACCATGACGCTTTCCGATACAGGCGCATGGACCTATGTCACTGCAAGCGGCGTTGTTTCTGCAACCTCTGTTGTCGGCATCATCTGCAAGAATGCTCTGGGGCCTGTCGGCGGCGTTATCGCCCTGATCGGTGTTATTATCCTTCCGATTACCTCCGGCGATACCGCACTTCGTGCACTTCGTCTGACCCTGTCGGATTCTCTGCACATCAAGCAGGAGAACAACAAGCAGCGCATCGGCCTTGCAGTTCCGGTCTTCGCGCTTGTTTATCTCATCCTGATCTGGGCGAAGAACGATCCCCAGGGCTTCAATACACTGTGGAGATACTTCGCTTGGTCCAACCAGATGATCTCCCTGTTCGCTCTGGCCTGCATCACGGCATGGATGTATAAGAACGGCAAGGCGAAGTTCGTTTGGATTCCGCTGATTCCGGCTGCATTCTATGCATTTGCAACCTGCACGTTCATTGTCAATGCCAAGATCGGTCTTGGTCTTGACTGGCCGATTGCTTATGCGGTTGGCGCAATCTTCACCGTTGCTTATCTTGTGGTTTGTGTTCTCAACGGCAAGAAGAAGGCAAAGGAAGCGGCATAAGTCATCTGCTGCGGACAGACAGATGTCTGTCGAATCAAACATGGAAAAGAAAACCGCTGGACAGGGTACGTTCAGCGGTTTTTTTGAAGGAGAGAGTAGTTATGGAATTATTGGATTTTCTGCGGCAGGAAGGAGTTTCAGAGAGCATTCTCTCTGAGGTGGAGCACTTTCGAAGCTTTTATCGGTTAAAAGAAGAAATGGAGAGACGGATTCCAACCCCGCAGTATTCCTATTACGGAAAAGAAATCTGGGAGCAGGCGCTTTCCACCCTCCTTGCAGGTGAAAATCTTCTTCTGGTGGGGCCTAAGGCAACCGGCAAAAACGTGCTGGCAGAGGGCTTGTCTGCGGCACTTCGCAGACCCGAGTGGGACGTCTCTTTCTATATTAATACAGATGCCGCATCGCTCATTGGGACGGACACCTTTGAGAATGGAAGGGTGACGCTCCGCAAGGGACCGATTCTGCAGTGCGCAGAGGAGGGCGGCTTTGGCATTCTGGATGAGATCAATATGGCCAAAAACGAGTCCCTTGCAGTTCTTCATGCAACACTCGACTTCCGAAGGATCATTGATGTTCCCGGTTATGACCGGATTGTTCTGAACGATGCGACACGCTTTATCGGAACCATGAACTATGGCTATGCCGGAACGAGAGAGATCAATGAGGCCCTGGCATCCCGTTTCATGATTATCCAGATGCCGGTCATTACAGAGGAGAATCTGAAGAAGCTGATTCTGGAGAAATATCCGGACATCAAGCCGGATTACAAGGACCAGTTTGCAAAGCTGTTTGAAGACATCCGCCGTAAATGCGAGGGCGGAGAGATCTCGACGAAGGCTCTGGATCTGCGCGGCCTTCTTGCTGCCATCCGGATGATGCACCGCGGCCTTCCTGCCGTTCAGGCCCTGCAGCTTGGAATTGTGAACAAGTGCTTCGATGATTATGAGAGGCAGCTTGTCAGCGATATGATTGCCGTGCGCTTCCCGGGAGATCTGGGAAAAGAGAGCATCTTCGCATAAGGACAGTGGAAGCTCTATGGAAATTACGGAATTTGAGAAAAAGCGTGCTGCGAATCTGATCTGGAACAGTGCACACGACTATACGATCGAAACGGGCTTTCGTGTCTATGATGCAGACGGGAAGGCAGATGTCTACTGGAACAGCATCGTAGGTGCCATTCACCTGCATTACGACTGGAAAAAGCTTCTTGCCTTTTACAACACCTTTCATGAGAAGATCAACCAGGAGGTGTATGAGAGTTTGTTCTGGCTGGCGCTGGAGAATGCTGTCTATGAGAAGGAAAAGGATCTGCGGCCTGTTTTTCCTTACCTTCGGAAGCAGTATGCAAGAAACAAGCTGAACGCCATGCACGGACAGTTTTCGCTGGAGGATTCCGCCGGGCAGCGTCTCCTTGCGATCACACTGGGGCATTTCCGCAGGGCGCTGGGAGAGGATTGCGGGCTTCCGGATCTTGTAGATCGAAAGCTTCTGGATTCCATTGAGCTGGGATCGGAGCTGACCACGGACGAAATCATCATAAGTCTTACGGCGACACTGGAGAAATATTTTACCTACCGGCCGGATGGACCGGATCTCCCGGGCGGGGACCGGAGAATTCCCAATCTGCTTTCCCTGTTCTCGCTGAGAAGACGGAGAAAAAACGGCTACGCGGAAATGGGACCGGTGCGGAAAATGTCCTTCGGCTACGGCGAGCATGTGTCTGAGTACGGAAGCGAGGTTCTGGATCAGAGCCATTTAAGCGTTGCATTTGCCAATTATACGGCGCAGACGGATGAGGGCCTGAAGGAATACATCACCAACTACTTCGGAAAGCCGATTTATGATGCGAAGGAGACGGCAAAGCTTCAGAAGGATTACTGTTACGGGAATCATACAGACGTGAAGCTTCATATTACGCGCGGCGAATACACCGAGGAGATGCTGTGCGCAGGCTTTGCCGGAAAGATGCATAAGGAGGCTCTGAAGCAGGGAGAAGCGAACCGGAAGGCATATGCTGCGAAGGAAGGAATTTACCGTGTGCAGATTGATAAGCTGACCGCGCGGATCCGCAACTCGATTCTGACGCATCTGGATGATCAGATTGTAAAGTCAGCGGCAGGAAAGCTTCGCGGGGACCGGATCTGGCGCGCCCTGTATCTGGATGACAACAAGGTATTTGAAAAAAAGATTCTGGGGGATATGGGCAATATCACGGTGGACCTTCTGCTGGATGCCTCCACGTCGCAGCTGCACCGACAGGAGACGGTGGCGGCGCAGGGCTATATGATTGCGCAGAGTCTGACGAACTGCGGAATTCCGGTGCGGATGTATTCATTCTGCTCCCTGAATGGATATACGATCATGAATCTCTATCGGGATTATCAGGAAACCGACAGGAACCGGAAAATCTTTGATTATTTTACAGCAGGAGCCAACCGGGACGGACTTGCGATTCGTCTGGCGGCCGGAATGATGAAGGACAATCACGCGGAGCATCGCATTCTGATCGTTCTGTCCGACTGCAAGCCGAATGACGTCATCAAGGTGAGAACCTCGACCGGGCAGTATAAGGACTATGCGGCCGCTCTGGGCGTGGAGGATACTGCGGCCGAAGTACATAAGGCGAGGATGGCCGGAATTACCGCGCTCTGCGTATTTACAGGGGAAGACGATGCGCTGCCGAATGTCCACCGGATCTATGAACAGGATTTTACCCGCATCCGCCAGCTGGATTTGTTTGCGGAAGCTGTGGGAGCGATGCTGCAGAACCGGATCCGGGTGATGTAATCATGAACATGAAAAAACGGCCTTGATTTGCAGAAGCTTTCTCTTTGGCGGATCGTTAACGAGGGAAGAACGGTTCTTAGCACGATTTTAAGAATGACGCGTCGGCTTATTTTGACAAAAACAATGAGAACCGCTATAAATAGAGGTCATAGATCCAGAATGATTCTGATTGGTACGGGTACCCCGGTAATTGAGGGTGCCCGCTTTTTGATATCAGCATGCAGTCAGGGGCCGCTGAGTCTGTAAAGAGTACAGCCACACCCTGCAAAGGAGAATTGAGAAAAATGACGCCCAGACAGAAAAAAGAATACTATACCTTCGTAATCCCATCGATCCTTGCCTTTGCGCTTGGCGGTGTCTACAGCATTGTAGATGGCTTTTTCATCGGACATTGCCTGGGGGACCCCGGCCTTGCTTCCGTTACGATCGGGTATCCTCTGGCCGTTCTGATTCAGGCGGTCGGAACCGGACTCGGCCTTGCAGGTGCCATTCGTTATACGATCTGGGGTGCACAGGACCGGAAGGAGGAGCAGAAGAAGTGCTATACGGCGGCACTCCTTCTCCTGATACTGGTCAGTATTGTTCTGACGGTTATTTTCCTGACACAGCTGTATCCGATTCTGAGATTCCTTGGAGCGGAGGGGGATCTTCTGGAGATGACCGCTGAATATGTGAGAGTTCTCGCAATCGGAACGACTCTGCAGCTTCTTGCAACCGGACTGATTCCATTCATTCGTAACATGGGCGGGACGACCTATGCCATGGTTTCCATGATCCTTGGCTTTGTTGTGAACATCATTCTGGATTATGTTCTTGTGTGGCATATCCCTCTTGGAATGTCGGGAGCGGCGTGGGCAACCGTGATCGGGCAGGCGTCGACGACGGTTGCGGCCATCCTCTTTCTTCTTCGGAAGAAGCCGGGACTTCGCCTTCCGGAAATCGGAGAAATGCTCTCGATCTGGGGAGAGATGTTCCGGGTTGCCGTTGCTCCTTTTGGCATGACGATTTCGCCTACCATAACGCTGATTCTGATGAATCGTTTCCTCCTCCTCTACGGAGGAGAGCAGGCGGTTGCTGTATACGGCTGCATCGACTATGTGGTTGCCGTTATCTATCTGCTGCTGCAGGGAGTCGGTGACGGGAGCCAGCCGGTCATCAGCGAGCAGTACGGCGAGGGAAATGATGCCATGTCTGCAGCCTACCGTACCATGGCCTATCGTACCGCCGGGGTGATCACGGTCGTCTGTATGGCGGGCCTTTATCTGACCAGAGGCCTGATCGGAGCTCTCTTCGGAGCATCTCCGGAGACCTGTCTGGAGGTCGTAAAAAGGCTACCGCTGTTCCTGGCAACCCTGATCTTTGTGGCCTTTATCCGCGTCACGACATCCTATCTGTATGCGACAGAAAAGGTTGCACTGTCCTATGTGCTTGTCTACACGGAGCCCGTTCTGTCCCTTGTTGCCTGCTTGCTTCTTCCCCTGAAGATGGGACTTGACGGCGTTTGGGTTGCAATTCCCTGCTCTCAGGTGCTCTCCGGCGTGATTGCATTTGTGATCAAGCAGAACACAGACCGACGGCTGGCAATGACGAACAGGACTGTCCGACATACGGAAAAACAGTAAAACCGCTGAAGTGAAAAAGTAACTTCCACCCCATAAGCTTGTTTTTGGAAAGTTGCGGT
>ERZ1026898.644-NODE-644-length-19741-cov-13.724169_pt1 | contig 19741 bp, 36 predicted proteins | sample MGYA00380178_ERZ1026898 | MGnify/ENA primary metagenome ERZ1026898 (study PRJEB33269, sample SAMEA4719814) | human gut metagenome | biome: human-associated habitat; feature: organic feature; material: feces | place: Cameroon | collected 2013-10 ... | reverse complement strand
ATATCAGTCAGCGGCAACCAATACTGGATATCAGTCAGCGGCAACCAATACTGGATATCAGTCAGCGGCAATTGTTGAAGGAAAGGAAAGTATTGCGTTAGCTACAGGGGTTGAATCAAGAGCAAAAGGAAAAATCGGATGCTTCATTGTTCTGGCTGAATGGAAAGAAATTAATTATAAATATCATCTTGTAGATGTTAAATCCGCAAAAGTAGATGGAGAAAATATTAAAGAAGATACTTTCTATATGTTGAAAGATGGAAAATTTGTAGAAGTAGATTAAGTTGCCCTGGAAGGTGCTGACACACCAACCAGGACGGTATCTAACTAAGAATGAGTTAGTTAAATACAGGATTATTATAACACAACCTCCTGTATTTGACAAACAAAAAATACAACAGGAGGACTTTTTATGCAAAAAAATGGCGAAAATCAGCCACTTTCCAGTGAAATCATTGCTGATCTGGAAGAAAAGCTGATGTATAGAAACATTGTAATCGCTGTTCTGGCTACTGCGCTGGCAGTTACCACAGTCAGAAGAAAGTGAGGACAAAATGAAAGAGGTGGTAAAGACAATAGGAGAAATATTTGTAGGGATAGGGATGTTTACAGTAATCTTCTCAATCACATGGACGTTTACATCATTTGATGTTATCGGAGTGTTCTTCGTATCAACAGTCTTATTCTCAATGGTGTTTCTTCCTATTATATTAGGAACGGAGGAAAAGTAAATGCAAAGATTAAATAAAGTAAGATTATCCGGTAGAGCCGGGGAAATAGTATTCAGCCACGAACATTACGGAAGATACTATTACAAATTCATGCTGACAGTTATTCGCAAAAGCGGTGCAGTAGATATGTTCCCAATTGTTATAGAGGATTCCATTGTACGTGACAATGACTATAACGGAAAAGAAGTTGTGGTAACAGGGGCAATCAGAAGCATGGATACTTCTAAGAACCCAAACAAGCACCACAATACTAATTATATTGCAGCTGACGAGGTGGAAATCCTGGAAGAACAGGTTCCAGAGGGCGATATAAACGAAGTAGAGTTTATTGCCAGAAGTTGCACAAGAGAGCCATATGCAAAGCTTACACCAGTAACGCACAGGAAAGTTTTAAATCTTTTTGTGGCAATTCCAAGAGATTTTTCAGAAAGAGCAGACTTTATTCGCTGTACTTTATGGGGAAAAGGTGCTGATCTGGCAGTAGACGTTAAAAGAAGTGATTACATTAAAGTAACTGGCAGATTAATGAGCCGTGATGTTTATGTTAATGGAGAAGAAACGGAAAGTGTATATGAGATTTCCGTAAAAGAAATGGAGAAATTGGAGGATGAAGAACAATAAGAATGAAGTTCAGATATCTGGCGTAATAATGGACATTCAGACGGGAACATTTTTCAAGGACGGAGAAAAGTTTGTAAGATTCTATATTGGTGCAAAGCGTACCAGTGGAAACGTAGATTTACTTCCAGTAATTGTTGAAAAAAAGTACATGGTAGGATTAAAGATTGGAAAACACATTTATGTTAAAGGAAGATACAGTTCTTCAAACAAACATGAAAATGGAAAAAATCATTTAATTCTTGAAATCAAGGCGGAACAAATTGGATTAGAAGATTACGAAAACGATGAAAACAAACTCATTCTGGAAGGCTATCTTTGCAAGTCACCTGTTTACCGCCGAACACCTATAGGAAAAGAAGTATGTGATTTGATGATTGCTTGTAACGAATACGACTTGCGAAGAACAGATTATATTCCGTGTATCGCATGGTGGAATGAAGCCAGGGAAGCTGCTGATTTCAAGGTCAGTGATTTCGTAAAAATAATCGGAAGAATCCAGAGCCGAGTTTATCATAAAAAATTATCTGGTGATGAAGTGGAGCTTAGAACTGCATATGAAGTATCGGTATGGAGGATAATCGAGCATGAAAGTGGAAGTAAAAAAGATTTCGTTGGAGAATTACAAGAAGTTTCCGAGTAAGTCTGTAGAATTGTTTCCGAGAACAGAGATTTCTGGCAGAAACAGAGAGGGAAAATCTACATTACAGGACGCATATTTGGATGTTCTGACGGGGAAAATGGCAAATGGTACAGAACCGACTTCTATCCGTAGAAAAGAAAATGGCGTGGAAGTGCCAAAGGTTGATGTTGTAAGAGAGCTTACGCTTGCGATTGATGGGAAAGAAAAAGTGATCCGCAAAATCACAAAGCAGAAGTGGCGAAAGCCAAGAGGACAGTCTGAAGAGGTATTCGATGGAAATGAAACTTCTTATGAAATTGACGGATTCCCAGCTAAGTCAAAGGATTATACCGAGTTTATTCAGTCAATAGCAGAGCCTTCAACTCTTCTGATGTGCAGTAATCCGAAACCTTTTCTGGACACATTGCAGAAGTCAACAGCAGAAGCCAGAAAGGTTCTGGAAAAAATGTCTGGTTTTGATCTAGCGCAGTTTATGACCGACAATCCAAAGTACGCTCATGTGGAAGAAATCACAAAGGGACATTCAGTTGAAGATACCTTGAAGAAGCTCCGAAAGGAACTGAATGTGCAGAAGAAAAAGGTTGATGCAAAAAACACAGAGATTGCTTATGAAACCAATAGAAGTGTTGAAGCAGAAGATACATCCTCCTTGGAATTCAAAAAACAGGAGCTTAACACGGAGCTTTCCAAACTGGAAGAACAGGAACAGATTCTCGAAGATTCAGCAAAAGGATATGACAGCCTTTCATATGAAATCCGTGGTTTGAAATCTTCCAGGGATGGACTTGTTAGCAAGGCGAATGAATGGTTAAGAGTCAGACAAAAATTCATTTCTGATACAGTTTCCGAACTTAGGTTAAAAAAATCAGAAAAAGAATCAAGCATTCGTATTATTGGAATGGAACTGGATAACCACATAAGGGAAGCACAACAGGCAAAAGCTGACTTGGATAGAGCCAGACAGGACTATCCGAGAATCAAGGAAATGGAATGGGATGATTCTGAGCTGAAAGCCATTGAAGCTGAAACATTCAATGATTCCGATACCATTTGCCCGACCTGTGGACAGGAACTGCCAGAAGAACAGATTGCCGAATTGAAAGCTTCCTTTGAAGAAAAGAAGAAAGCCAGAATTGAAGCACAGTTGAAAGGGAAAGAGTTCTTTGAATCAGAAAAGCAGAACAATCTTAAATATGTCTGCGACCTTGGAAATACTTCCGCTGCAAAATTAAAGAAAACTAACGAGGAAATCGAAAAATTACAGTCAAAAATCAGTGCAACACAGGATGAAGTTGCTGAACTCACTAAGCAGATCGAGGAAGAGCAGTCCAAATTTACGGAGCTTCCAGAATCTGTAGATATGAAAAATGATGAAGAATATCTTGCGGTTACAGCGAGAATTGCAGAACTTGAAGAGAAACTGAAATCATTTGAAGATGTTCCTGGAAAGAAACAGGAATTGAGAATGCAGATCAGCAATGCTATGAAACAGATTTCCAATGTGGATGCAGATATTAAGATTGCACAGGCAGCAGTCACGGAAAAAGAAAAGCGAGTAGCCGAACTGAATGAGGAACTGAAAAGCCTTGGACAGGTTCAAGCTGATATTGAAAAGAACATTGATACCGTTCTTAACTTCTCAATCCAGAAGAATAAGGCACTGGCAGAGAAAATCAATCCATTTTTCCATCATTTCCAGTTCAGTTTCCTTGATTACACGATTGAGGGAAATACAGTGGAAACTTGCAAGATGATCTGTAATGGAATCGACTACAATAGCGGATTAAATCATTCCGACAAAATTCTTTGCGAGGTTGATTTACTGAATGGATTACAGGAAATGAATGGTCTGAATCTGCCGATTTGGATTGATGATTCGGAGAGCATTGACAAAAGCAGGATACCTATGTTAGACAGGCAGATGATTGTGCTAAGAGTGACAGATGGGGATTTGAAAGTAATCTGATGAACAGGAGGGGAAAATGCTAACAGCAACATGGGGAAAACATTTTTTCAAGGCAGATGCTACAAAATGTGCATCTGAAATCATGGAAATTTGCGATCAGATGGAATCGGCTACACCACAGCAGATTCTTGAGAAAGCAAGGGATGAAAGCACAGAATTACATAAGTGCTTTACATGGGATGATTCCATAGCAGCTGAAAAATACAGAATTTTTGAAGCTAGACAGATTGTTTGTCAGCTGAAAATCGTGGAACAGGATATTGACAACAAGCCAAAGCCGACAGCAATTCGAGTGTTTTACAAGACAGATGGTAAAAGCGGATATAAGCCAACACAGCTTATTTTGAAACAGCCAGATGAATACGAAGCACTTTTAGAGCGTTGCCGAAATGAACTTCTGTCAGTGAAACAGAAATACCAGAATATTTCCGAATACGAAGAAATATGGGAAATGATTAATTAAATAATAGGAGGAAAAGAGAATGATTAAATATGTAGAAATTGAAAATGCCAGAGGGAAAAGAGGATATGTGTTCAAAGCGGATTTTGAACCAAAAGTAGGGGACATGGTTTACTTAAATGAAGGAGATCCAAATAAAGTTAAAATCGTAAAAGTTTTTGAGGATGGGGAAATTAATCACCCAACAATGCCGATTACCATAAAGAAATGTAATCAGTAATTAATATCGAAGCCGCTACTGTACTGATATGCCTACAGGAGTAGGAGGACATGACAAGACAGCACATAACACAGCAAAACAAAACAGGACAGTACATGACATATTACACCTCATTCTTGTGGGCTTATGAGTGCGGTAGCGGCGAAATTCCTACGTTGATATGCCTGTAAAACAGGAGAAAAATGCAAAATAGCATAATATAACACAGCATATCATAGGACAGTATAGTTTGTTTTACAGGTTTATGAGCGTAGGAAACCGCAGCATTTATCAGTCTGCATAAGCAGAACAAAACTTCACGAAAGTACAGCGCAGTAAAAAAAGATAAAAGAATAGCGCATGACATTATAGAATACTTTCACTGTTTATGCAGAGCGATGAGTGTTGTGAACACTTACTATAGGACAAAAAATCTTACAACAGGAAATAATAGCACAGAACAATGCACACAGCACTTAACGGATGGGCTGTTTTGTAGGCGGTACAACTGCCAAAAAAGCACAGCATAAAACAAAACAGAGCACCAAAATATAGCACAGTAAAGTATGACTTTTATATCGCCTATAAAGCAGCTCATCCAAATAAAATTGAATATTGGGTAGGTGGCATGAAAAAATGTCGCAAAATATTAAAACGCAGAAAAATATAACATAGAACAGAGTAGAATAGCACAGCACAGTACAATTCATGTTGCCTACCGAGTGTTCAACTCAACCAAGTGTATTTAGTTGGCAGTAGAAACTGTCATAATAGGAAACCATAAAATCTTATATGTGAGAACAAAATAATACAGTAAACAATAGCACAACACAAGACAAGCTTTCTACTGCTTGCTAAGTACATTTGGAGTTTGCGTAAGGATTCAAGCGGATTAGTTTCGCAAAACAAAAAAAGAAATTATAAAATATTAAACTACAAAATAGCACAGTACAAATCACAATAAAAATATTATTTATTGCAGAACAGTCCGTTTGAATGTTTACGTAAACAAAAACTATAAATCAAATCATTTATTTTAGGAGGAAAGCAACATGGCAAAAAACATCACAATCGAACCTTTAAAGGAAACCACATTAAGAGTCGAGTTAATCGGGGACACAGACCTCATTCTTCACAAGAGAAGCCGTTACTACGAACAGGCTGAATGCTTCAAACAGTCCAAGGACAAGGGCTTCAAAATGCCAGCTATTTACAATCAGCCAAAGAATGTTTGGGAGGGCTTAATTACTGGTATTCACTGGGAGAAACCGATTAATTTCCATGATGAAGATATTTCCCTTTACACCGAGGAAGAGTGGAAAGATTACATGGCGAACAACAGACCTTGCATTCTTACCCAGGCATTCAAGAAGTCATTCACAGAAACATTTATTACTTTCTTCAAAGATTCCACAGGAAAGAAAGGAACAGATATCAAGCGTTCTCTTTCAATCGAAGGTTCTATTTGCCCGGTAAACTTTGAATCTGTTGAGGTGGTAAATAAGATCGTTCCGACTTCTGGAATCAGCGCAAGCCCGGTTCTTTGCAGTAGCAACGTGTTCCATAACTGGCGAACCACTATTGAGGTATCTTGCCCGGATATCGTATTCCCATATGAAACAGTATTGCAGCTGATTGAAACCAGTGGAAAGTACATCGGAATCGGAACACAGAGAGCAAACGGAAATGGCAGATATCACATCAACCCGGACAATGTGACTATCATTTAATTTGGTAACTATCGGTGGTATACGAATCCGGGTGAATGCCCGGAAAGTACAGTAAGAAAAATAACAGAATATCATAGCACATGACACGACATTAAATTCATTCTGTTTCGTATGCCACTGATCATAACTCTTGGGTGCATTCACGGTGGATTGAAGATTTACAAATTATGTAAGCCAGAAGATAGAAAATAAAACAGAAGGGCAAAACATGATAGCTAAAAACATATTTTCAATCTACTGCGCGTGCACCCAAGAAAATAAATAAAACCTTAGGTGTATTCACGATGGGATAATATGACACATCGAAAATAGGACAGCGCATATCATTATAGGAAACTACAGAACATTACATATTATCTCATTTTGAATGCACCTAAGGCAAAAAAAAGAAAAGGAGAATTAAAATGGCAGAAACTTACGACATTTCAAAAGCAACAAAAGCACAAGAAAAATATTGTGCCGAAAAAGGTTATCCGCATTTTGCACCGCATAGTGGAAAATGTTTCAGTTGCGGACAGAATATCTATTCTGAAAAAGGACGAACAAGAAGCGGAAAAGAGCGGAATGGAATTTCTGTTGAGAGAGCATCAAAGGAATTAATTACAGGATGTCCGTTTTGTAATAGAACTTATTGTGATTAATAGAAAAGGAGAATTGTTATGGCAAACAAAGCACAGTTAGCAACAGCAGGAGAACAACAGGCGGCAATCGTAATCAACAATTCATTCATTGATGGATTGGTTAAGCAGCTTGAAAAAAAATGCGAATACGGTCTTTCGTTCCCAAAAGACTACAACCTCAGCAATGCGCTCATGGGGGCATATCTGATTCTGAAAGAAACAAAAGACAGAAATAATAAGCCAGTTCTGGAATCTTGCACATCCACAAGCATTGCAAACAGCCTTATGAACATGGCAACACTTGGTCTTTCGGTGCAGAAAAAGCAGGGCTATTTTATTAGTTATGGCAATCAGTGCCAGTTCCAGAGGTCTTACTTCGGAAACATTACAATAGCAAGAAGATATGGTATGAAAGATATTCATGCGGAAGTCATTTATGATGGTGATGAGTTCAAATACCACATTGAAGATGGAAACAAGGTGCTTGATTCACATGAACAGGACTTTATGAATATTGATAACGATAAAATCCTTGGAGCATATGCAGTAGTTCAGATGGAAGATGGCACAAAACACCTGGAAGTTATGAATATGAAGCAGATTGAGCAGGCTTGGAAACAGGGGTTTGGCTATAAAAAGGACGGAAATGGCACACACCAGAAGTTTACCGACCAGATGGCAAAGAAAACAGTTATCAATCGTGCATTAAAGCAGATCATCAACAGCCACGGTGATGTTTTTGTACAGGAAGCTGACGAAAACACAGAGAATATTCCAAAACAGGATATTATTGAACAGGATGTTGCTTATGAAATTAATGAGAATGCAAACACAGAAGAATTCATTCCACAGCCAGAAGTAATCGAAGAAAAGCCGAAGCAACCAACCGTATCTGAAACCGTAAAAACAGCAGAGAAAGAACCAGTCCCGGCAGCAGAGCCAGTTGAAACAGAAATTCCGTCATTTATGAGCCAGGAGGAAATGTAGGATGGAAACTTCCACAATTGTGCTTATTATTTTGCTTTCAATATCACTTTTGGGATGGATAGTAACTTTTATTCGAAAAACCGAATACAATCGAAACAATTTAATTATTCTTTTAAATGTTATTACATATGTGGTACTCATTATAATCCAAATTATAGTAAAAGGAGAACCAAAATGAAGCATAAATGTATTAAGACAGCAATATTAATCACAGGGGTTACAGCAATCACAATGTTTAGTGGTTGTTCTTCCTGTAGCAGATCATTAAAATCACTGTCCAGTGATATTGACGGCGGTCTGAACCGTACCGTAACTGTTTACGATTACAACGGCGGAAAAATCAAGTCCTGGTCTGGTAAGTTTGATGTTTCCGAATCCGAGAATGAAGTTTACTTTGATGATTCGGACGGAAAGAGAGTTATTATCCATGGCGGCATTGTTGTGAATGAGGAAAACTGATTATGAGTAGCAATATAAGAGAATTTTTTTTTCGGAGGTGAGTAGGAATGAGATTAGTTTCACAGAACGGAGAGTTTGATGTTCCTTATGAAAACGCAGTATTAAGTAGAACAGGAAATATCATAAGAGTATATGTGCCGATAGTTGGTGAAAAAGGAACAGTCATGGCTCGTTATTCAACAGATGGAAAAGCAGAGAAAGCCATGGAAATGTTACATAACACATATACAGGAACATTCTTTGCACAGAACATGCACATTACGAAAAATGATGAAAAACAGTTCTTAAAAATGTTGTCAACACAGGGGTTTGGAATTATAAGAACACATACAAACGGTGATGAAATAAAATTTGAACCGGCAAACATTGTGTTTCAGTTTCCAAAGGATGATGAAGTATGAGCGTAAGTTATGATAGATTTAAAATCAACGCCTTAATCCAAATGGCAAAAATCACACAGATATCTTCCCAAAGAGAAAGATATATTACATTAGCAGAAGAGGAACTTTGCAAGAGTGAAAAACTTGAAATTGATTCCATTGATTTATTTTTGCTATCTCGTGTGGAGCAAGACAGAAAAGGAAGAGTTTCTAGGTCGGAGGTTTACGATAAATATGTAACATTTTGTGAGAATAAAGGATTTGCGCCATCTACAAGAAATGTTCTTTATAGAACAATGAGAGAAAATGGAATTGGGGAAAAGAAAGTCAACGGAATTGATTCATTCAGTATTCGACTTTTATAGAAAGCGAGGTGATGAAAAATGTTCATGCGAGTAGTAAACACAGGGAGTACCCATGGAAACTGCTATGTTCTAAAATCGAACAGCGGAGAAATGCTTCTTCTGGACTGTGGATGCAGATACAAAGACATTCTGAAAGCTATTGATTATAGGACAAGTGATGTTTCGGGCGTACTTCTGACGCATGAACACGGTGATCACCGTGAATCATTTAAAAATCTGATGAATTTAGGTATTCAGATTTACACCAATGATGAAACCGTGGAACATCTGCAAATCATCACTGGCGAATTGATGAAAGGCATTCCAGAGAAAAGACCGTTTCGGGTTGGCTCGTTTACAGTAATACCGTTCTATTTGCCGCATACTACAATGGATAAGGACACAGGGCAACTTATTCCGTGCTTCAACTATGGTTATATCGTGGAGCATGAAGAAATGGGGAAGTTGTTGTACATGACAGACTTTGAATACTGCAAGTACAACTTCAAGGCAATGCGACTGAACCACTTGGTTATTGAGTGTAACTATTGCAATGAATTGGTTGACAAAAACGCAGAGAATTACCACCACAGACTTAAAGGGCATTGTTCCTTAGATACTTGCAAAAGCTTAGTAAATATGAATCATACGGCGGCTTTACGAACGGTAACATTGGTTCATTTGAGTAATGAAGCAGCTGACCCGGAGCAGATTTTAAAAGAGATAAAAGAAGCGGTGGTTTGGGATGATGCACTCGTCCAGATTGCAACACCCGGGTTAGAAGTTAATTTGGACTTATGTCCGTTTTGAAAGGAGAAAATTAATGCCAAGAGAATTTAAAAACTATGTAATTAAAGGGCAAGAGCATGTAGACCGTAAAACAGGAAAAACTATTCCGTCACCTAGTGTATGGCGCTCAGCAAAAGATGCACTTCCAGAAGAACCTACTAATGATACTGCATGTATGTATTATGTGAGGCTGAAAAACTCTGAAAAAATCATCATGCTTGCATATACTGGAAATGGTGAATGGACTGACACAGAAGGAAAAGAATACAAAGGTGTAGAGACATGGCTTGAATATATGCCGAAAATACATCCGATAGTCAAGAAAGAATTTTTCTTAAACGAAGAATTTCTGACAATGATTGTTTCTGACTATATGGAAAATAATGAGGGAGTTACGGTTGACCCGAAAAATGTTCGCTTTAAAGTTGGAAGAAAATTTGTCGGCTATGGAATGGATGAACATGAGGAATTGGTATTTATTGGATGTGATGTAGTAGCTATGGGAGAGGAGAACTGTAAATGAGCGTATTCAGTGTACCAGTAACGATTGGTGTTAATGAGGAAGAAATTGCCAAGGAAATCCGTAAAAATGTTGAGGACAGGGTAGTTGAGAAAATTACCAAAGAAATCAAAGGAGTTATTTATAAAAAAGAGTTATACGGTAGCAGAGAAACCAATGAGCCGTTGTGCAGGATGATTCATTCTCATATTTCCGAGATACTAGAAAAAAATGAAAGCTTGATCGTACGGGAAGCGGCAAAAGCCTTGGCAGATAAGATGATTAAAACTAAGGCTGTGAAAGAAGCAATGAAAGAAACCATTGAGAAAGTTAAGGAGTACTAGCTATGGGAAATATGATGAGTTTAAATATCAGTGATGAAGTGATAAAAGCAGCAGTACAAGAAGAAGTTCATGCCGGAATTGTAAAGGCTTTAGGCGACCCATCCGTTATTGTGCGTGATGCGATAAAAACAATGACGAATAGGTATGTTGATAAAGAAGGAAGATTTTGCGATAAAGGGAGTTGGAACGCAAAACCATATTTTGACTGGCTCGCGGAAGATATTGTAAAAACCACAGTAAAGGAAGAAATTGAAAAATATGTAAATGAAAACCGTGAGGAATTTGCAGAAGAGATAAGAAAGCAGTTAAAGAGTGCAGATTTCAGAAAGAAAATTGCTGCTTCTTTCTTACAGTCTATTGTTAAATGCACAGAATCAGACTGGAAAATGCCGATTAGCATTTCATTTGAACCGCCAAAGGAGGATATTTATTAATGAAAATTTTCTTAAAAGCACTTGACAAACTGAAAAAGCCAGAACCTTCCGAACAGGAATGCAAGTACGATAAAGGTTGGAATGATGCAATCAAGAAAGTTGAAGAACTGATTTGCTCATACAGACCTGGGGATATGTGGATTCCAACAGATGAGAAGTTACCGCCAGAACCAAACAAGGAAGAAAACCCGGGAGATTGGAAAGATTATACAGTTACAATTAAGGGGGCTATTCTTCCAACAAGTCTTACATATTTAGGGGACGGTAAATGGGGAAGCGTAGAAGCATATGGCTTTGCACATTACCCAGTCATTGCATGGCAGCCAATGCCGCCAGTCTACAAACCAGGGAGGTAATACCATTGGAAATAACAATTGGAATCGGCACAGATGAAATTAAAGAAATCATCATGGAACATATCAAAACAAAAGGATTCAACGTAACAGAAGATGATATTTCCTTTGTTATCGGGAAAGAAGAAGTTGTAACAGGGAACACAAAGAAAATCAAACACGCGCTTATCAGATGCGACATTCAGATTGAGAGGTGAGAAATTGTGAATATTGTTATTCTTTCTGGAAGATTAACTGCTGATCCAGATATCAGAATGGGAACGAATGACACCAAAATTGCAAGATATATTTTGGCTGTCGAGAGAAGAGTGAAAAAGAATACAGAAAGAAAATCTGACTTTATCGCTTGCGTATGCCTTGGAAAAAATGCAGAATTCGCAGAGAAATATCTTAAAAAAGGCACGAAAGTAAATGTACGTGGAGAATGGAAGACTGGAAACTATACGAACAAAAATGGCGAAAAAGTCTACTCAAATGATTGCCTTGTTGCAGAGCATGAATTTGCAGAAAGAAAGAGCCAGTCACCGCAGCCGCAGGAAACGGATACACGACCAGTACCGCCGCCAGAACCTAGTTTCATGGATGTGCCGGACTTAGGCGGTATGGAAGATGAATTTCCGTTTAGTTAGGAGAAAATTATGGTAGAAGTTGCTGTTTATGATGCGCTTAGAGAAATGGTTAATTCCGAAATTGAAGAAGAGAAGCCTTTGCTTACATTAAAAAGCAATAAAGACGCAAAGACATATTTCAATGGGAAGAACAAAAATTTCAGAATGACGGAATACTGTATCAATTGGTATATGGCGTTGAATTTTAATCCATGGAGCATAAGAACCGACAAAGCAAAAGCTTATTACTGGTTTCATGAAAATGGAAAATATATTCTTCAATTATGGTTGAAAGATACATGCAAAACTATTTCTAATGCGATTAGCAATAGCAATTCCTTTGATGACTTATTTAACAGCTATTTGGACTGGTTTAATCAAAAAAGACTGGAAACGAGGAAGAAAATGGAAAATCAGTTAAAAAAAACTACCAATAACAAACTTGCTGAAATGAAAATTCCTCATTCTCATGGTGGAGTTGCAAATCTCCTTAAAGTTTTAACAAATACTATGAAAATGCAGGGAGCGGATATCCGTAGCATTGCAAAAGTACAATATGCTATTTGTAAGCAAGCTGGAATCTATATCCCAGATGAATTCATTGAAGATGTTGCAGTCGCTATGGAATGTGAAAATCCAGATGTTTTAGATAATTAGGAGCATATGCAGAACAACGGACAGGTAGCGTTTAGTTGAAAGAAGGTGATATAAATTTGAATTATGCACAAATATTCGCAATAAAACAAGAACGAGAAAACCGAATACAAAAGATATGTCCAGGCATTCCGAATTCTAGTGGCATATATGCTTTTTACAGGGTTGATGAAGCTGGGATTAGGCGCAGTTACGTGGGACAAGCACTCCGACTTCGTGAGAGATGTGCGAGCCATTTAGGGGAATACGATCACATAGCATTAAGCCTTAAAAAGCATAAGTTTTACAGTGAAAGTAATCCTACCGGTTGGAAACTTTCATATAGAATATGTAGAAAGGATGAGCTTGACAAGAAAGAAATTGAAACAATCAAGGCTTTTGCAGATAAAGGCTTCCAGATGTACAACATTACAGCTGGTGGCCAGTCAGTTGGAAAGCAAGTAACAGGTCAATATAAACCGCCCAAAACATACAGACAGGGAATCCAACAGGGGAAAATAACCCTTGCAAGAGAGTTAAAACACATCATTGATACTCACTTAAAAGTATCAATCAGACCAGAAAAAGCAAATAACAAAGTATCTATTAAGGCGTTGGAAAAATTCAACGACTTACTCAATGAAGAAAATTATCACTGATTCTAACACACAAGTAGCTCTACTGGCTAAATTCCAAAGATAAAAAAATAAGCAATAAAGGCAGTTGATTAAAATAAAAATCAGATTAATTGATGTTGATGGACATAATTTCCCAAACATTCCACTGATGAAAATATCAGCATATCACAAGAAAAACGGTGATGATGTAGGCTGGTATAATCCTTTGATTGATTGGCAAGCCCCCCCAGACAAGGTTTTTATGAGTAAAGTTTTCACTTTTACGCCAGACTACCAACATCCCGTATGCGGAAAAGAAATTATCAAGGGTGGAACTGGATATAATTACCCATCTGGTGGCGAAAAACTGCCAGAAGAAATTGAACATATTTATCCAGATTACGAGCTATATCCGCAGTTTAAAAATACCGCTTATGGATTTTTGACACGGGGATGCCCTAGAGGATGTGACTTCTGCATAGTTAAGGATAAAGAGGGCAGAAAAAGTGTAAAAGTTGCTAACTTAAGCGAATTTTGGGGCGGACAGAAAAATATTGTTTTACTTGATCCAAATATGTTCGCCTGTAAAGACTGGAAAGATTTGTCTCGCCAATTAATTAATTCAAAAGCATGGGTAGATTTTTCACAAGGGTGCGATATTCGGATTATGGACGCTGAAAAAGCGGAATACCTAAAGCAAATAAAAGTAAAACAGGTTCACTTTGCTTGGGATCGTTACGAAGACAAAGATATTATTATTCCTAAATTTAAAGAATTAAAAGAAATACTGGGATTGGACAAAAGAAAATTACCAGTTTATGTTTTGACAAATTTTAACACTACTTTTGAACAAGATTTAGAAAGAGTATATCTTCTTAGAGATTTAGGATATTGGCCGTATGTAATGATTTATAACAAGCAAAACACAAAGCCATCTGATTTAGTCAGAAAATTGCAAAGATGGGTAAATAACAGAACTATATTTGAAAGCTGTAAAACTTTTGAAGAATATAACACGAAAGGAGAATAATTATGTCAGAAAACACAAACGAATGCGCTATTGCATGGAGACGCGGCGATGATTACGCGGAAGTAACTGCATATACACACAGTAGACTTAAAAGAAGAATTGAAGAACTTGCAAAGAGATTTCCGAACGAAGTGCAGATTCTTTCGAGAAATAAGGATGGATCTATTTTTGCACACATCCCTAATAGTTATGTAAAAGTAAATCCACCAAGGCAATATTCAGAAGAAACATTACAGAAAACTTCTGAAAGAGCGAAGAGTATGCATGCCGAAAGAAACAATACTGCGGCAGAAGAGCCGTTTTGCGTATGAATTACCGTCAGAGGAAATATAATGAGGGACAGTCTGCCAGAAACGATATTTACAGATTTCTGGTGGAGTATTTTGAGAAACACGGATACATGCCTTCTTATGAAGAAATCATGGATGGAACAGACCTAACAAAATGCACCGTACAGAGACATATGCGGCAGTTGGAGATGGATTCTCTGATTGCCACAGAACATCCGGGAATATCAAGAGCATACCGTTTGACGGAATACAGATGCGAAAGGAAGAAACATGGGAAGCAAATTAAAGATGAAAGCACCAAAGAAAAATAGGGCTCTGGAATGCGACAACCAAATGTCACAGGCATTTGGAAGAGCAATGCAGAAATCAAGAAAAGAGTTAGAAATCATGCAAAACGTAGCTTATAACGATGGTTTCAGCACTGGTGATGATTGGGCGAATACGATTAACACAGTAACAACCATGTTAGCATTGCGGAAATTGTATGGCTTTTCTACCAAAAGACTTTTGGACGTAATTAATTGTGCGAATGAATTTGTTGGTATGGCTAACAAAGGAGAACGGAGCTTTATGAGCATGGTTGAACAGTTGGAATCTGAAACAGATGTACGGATTCCAGATTTGAACAAGGAATTGGTCAGAAGATTTGGAGCGTAAATATAAATACAGAAATCATGTACCACTGCACAATAGCGTGTCAGTTGCTTACATGGGGAAAGTGAGGATGATAAGAGGATGGTAATAGGAAAATTAAACCCGATAAATAAAGATGATTTAAAAGTCGGAGATGTGGTTGGAATTGCAAGAGAAGTACGGTGCGGATGGGGAGCAAGTTTTAGACACGTCATGGTGTATCCGGCAAAAATTATTCGCATAACTCCTAAACGAACCAAAATCGTAACCGACAAGTTCGGAGAGCACGATAAATATGAGACATTTTACAAATACGATTCCGAAGCTATAAAAGAAAGCAAAATGGCAAAGAAATTTAATGAAATTAGAGATGGTGTATATGCCATTGAAGATTTTAAGTCGAGACGTGGGCTGAGAGTAATTAAAGATGAAGATTTAGATACACTGTCAGAGCACATTAATACAGTTACTGAGATTTTAAAAAGGTATGGAAAGTGAGGACGAAATGACAGAGCAGGAAAAGAAAGAACTTCTGGACGAACTGGAAAAGCGCATGGACGAGAAATACAAAGGTTGTCTTACCAGAGAAGATGTTGCAACCACATTAAAAGCGCCGAGAGAAAAGTGGTTTAAAGATGAGAATGGGAGCGGAGCAAATTCTCTGATGGCGGATGCTTTTGATTCATCTATTATCTCATGGCAGGTTTGGGAAACAATCAGAAAATTAACTTGCGTTATATGTGGTAAGCAGTACGTCAGACAACTTGCAAATGTAGAGAATGCAGATGAGATTGCAGAGAAACTTTGCCAGTTCGTTTATGACTTGAAGATAGATTTTAAGAAGCAGGAGGACGCAAAATGTTAATCAGAAGTCAGGATAAAACAGCGCTGGTAAAGTTTGAAAACATTGTAGTCAATCTAAAACTCCCAGATTCATTGAATGTTATATGTTGGAGTTTGCAGGATGCACAGAGAAGTGGAGGATATTTTATTTTAGGAAAATATTCCACCAAAGCAAAAGCCATGAAAGTACTGGACATGATTCAGGAAGCCTATGGAGATTCGGAATACACAAAATATGTAATTCCAGAAGTATGTAGGATATTAAGTATGAAGCCAAAAACGGAAGAAAACAAAGCACATGCGGGAGAACTTGGAGAAATGCTCAAAAAAGGAATGACGTTCCAGATGCCAGAGGATAGCGAGGTGGAAGCATGAAATATAAGTGCGTAAAGGCGTTCATGTTAGATAGCTATGACGATGATGGGTTTTACATTGAAAATTGTATAGAAATTAAGGTTGGCGAAACCTATGAAGTTGGAAATGAAAATTTTATCGGCGGAGACATTCGTCTTAACGGCATAAATACAAACAAGTGGATTGAGATATCTCAAGAAATGTTGGATGAGTATTTTACAGAGGTGGTTGTATGAGCAGAGTACGAACCAGATTAGAACAATACAAAACTGAGATAGAAAATAAATCACAGTATAAGCATGGGCTTCCAGGGAGTGCGCTGGATATTGTGAATACTCTTCTGAATGATTTTGAACAGGACGAGAAAGAAAAAGATTGGATTATCGTCAAGTATCATAAAATCACGGATGCAGAACGTAAGGAAAATGGTTATTCAGAGGATATTGAATATTACCTTGACGGATTACTACCAGATGATGGACAAGAAATTATTGTCACTGATGGGGAAAATACCTGGTGTGATACATGTAGTGTTAATTCGGATGTGGAATATGGTTTAGAAAGTTGTATTGATTGGATTGAAATAAAAGCCTGGATGCCACTTCCAGAACCATACAAGGAGGGCTGAGGAATGCGGTTAATCGACGCAGATAAATTAAAAAAAGATATACTGCTTCAAAATATCTTAGGAGAACCAATACAGAAGAAATCTGAAAATGTGTATAAATTACCATTGTTCAAAGAAACAACAGGATATGGAGAAAGAGATAAACAAAGGCACACTAAAGAATATAAAAAATGGAGAAAAGAGGTGCTTAAAAGAGACAATTATATTTGTCAAATGTGTGGAAAACCAAACTCCAATATTGCACATCATAAAGTAAGGTTTAGAGACTGCTATGAAGATAAAAATATTGTTTATGATATAGGAAACGGAGTTTGTTTATGTAAAAGATGCCATAAAATAGCACATGGAGGGGGCAATTACATTAATGGCTAAAGTAAGCTGGATTAAAATAGAGATTGAAATGTTTAGTAACCGAAAAATTAAGCAAATAAGGAAAATGCCTGAGGGAAACAATATTGTTCTTATTTGGGTAATGCTTTTGACAATGGCCGGCAGATGTAATTCAAACGGAATTATTTTTCTCACTGAAAATATTCCATACACAACAAAAATGCTTGCAGATGAATTGGATTTTGAGGAAAGCATTATTCAATTAGCACTAACAGTTCTGGAAAAGTTCGGGATGATTACCAGAGATTCTGAATTACTTTCTATTCCTGGCTGGGAAGAGCATCAAAGTGCAGACGAATTGGAGAAAATACGAGATCAAAACAGAAAAAGGGTTGCAGAATATCGTGAGCGTCAAAAAAATAAGGTCGCTTTGCTTTGCAAGAAAGATGATGTAACGTTACAGAAACGTTACAGTAACATTACTGTAACGGAACAGAATAAGAATAAAGATAAAGATTTAGAATTAGATTTAGATACAGAATTAGATAAAGATAAAGAAAAAGATATAAATGATTTAATAGTATCTAAAGATACTATTCGTCAGACTGACGTCCAACGAACCATTGATGAATGGAATACTCTGGAAGAATTCGGCATTACTCCCGTAAAAAGAATGACACCAAAACGAGAACAGGCAGTGAAAGCTAGAATCCGTCAGAACTGTGTTGAAGATATTCTGGAAGCGATTGAAAATATTCGACGCAGCACATTCCTACAAGGGCAAAATAAAAATGGCTGGATGGTTACGTTTGACTGGTTCTTAAAGCCTGGAAATTTCGCAAAAGTATTTGAAGGGCAATACGCAGACAAGTCTACGAATAGACCGTGCAGCTACATGGAGAAAATCCAAAACAGGGTAAGTGAGGTGGACAATTGGGTATGACAAGGGAAGAATGGGCGGTACTGGTAAAAGCAATGAAAGCCGTATATACTTTACCATCGTTTCTGCCAGATCAGAATGCTTTTGATACATGGTATGGACTTTTGAAAGACATAGATTACAAGCTTTTAAGTTTTGGCTTGAAGAAATATATGCAGACTGAATGGAAAGAGCCTTCAATAGCAGCATTAAGGCAATGCGCACAAAGCCTTGCGCCACAGTCTGACGAACTGAACGAAACAGAAGCTTGGAATCTGGTATCAAGGGCAATTTGGAACTCTATATACCATGCGGAAGAAGAATTTTCTAAACTTCCAGAAATAGTTCAGAAAGCAGTATCAAGTCCGGGGCAGTTAGAAGAATGGGCGAAATCAGGGAATGTAGATGGAAAATGGCTGAGCGTAGTCCAGTCAAATTTTCAGCGTACATATCGGGCAGAAGTGCAAAGAGAACAAGAACGAAGAAAACTAAGTCCAGACCTTTTAAAAATTATAGATTCTGCCAGATTGGGAGGTGTGGAAAAATGCCAGATAGAAAACCATGGAGAGAATTAAAAAGCACTGAAATTATAGGCTTAAAGCGGAGACAATGCTCAAAATGCGACTATTACAGCAAGAGCGAAAATGCATGGAGTACAAATGCAACCTGTGATTATATCTTGATCGAAGAACATAGCAGAGGATGTGATCCGAGGGATTGTGTTAAAAATGGTATCTTCAAGAAGAAAGTGAGAGGAAAGTCAAGAGTAAAGCAAGTGATTCTATGAGGAAGATAAGCGAAATGTATAAGCGATCTGGCGGTACAGCTTATCAGCATACCTGTTCGGAATGCAGATTCTTCCGTGGTGGTAAGCATCCGCGGTGTTTACAATACGAACTGGAAATTGATTGGAACCCAGATTATATAGCTTGCAAATTTTACAATCTGGAAGAATCTCAGATTGATGGACAGGTCAATATATTTGATTTGTTGTGAAATATGATAATTGTTTTGACCAAAACGGCTAAAATTAATTTTTATGATATTCGTGAATATTGTTATGGTTAAAACAAAATAAGCGCTTAAAATCAAAAAAACAGGCTATCAATAGAAAGGAGGAACAGGAACCGCCGGCCGGCAAAAGGAATTCCCGGTTCCTCCTAAATTTTATGGATGAAATATTGAAATATGCTATTGAGAATGGTATTATAAATCCTGCACATGTACTTGAAGAAATACAAATGAAGAAAAATGAAGAAATATTAAAAAAATATAAAATATGGCAGGGAAAAAAAAATAA
>ERZ1026898.643-NODE-643-length-19750-cov-5.445697_pt1 | contig 19750 bp, 13 predicted proteins | sample MGYA00380178_ERZ1026898 | MGnify/ENA primary metagenome ERZ1026898 (study PRJEB33269, sample SAMEA4719814) | human gut metagenome | biome: human-associated habitat; feature: organic feature; material: feces | place: Cameroon | collected 2013-10 ... | reverse complement strand
GTTTCTATTGTCAATGATGATGCTCGCTGTCGTGTTCGCGAATGCGGATGCGAAAAGGGTGAGCGACGACTGTCAGGTGGAGATAATTGCACCGGGACAGAGCAAATTCCATCCGAATTCAGTAATCGCCTGTGTGTGGGGCTATGACTCTGAATGGGCAGTAACCTGGTCGCAGGACGGCAAGGATATGGGCCCGATGACCATGGTCCAGGACTGCTCTCCTACCTATATCAAGAAAATCGGGGAATTCTACTATTTCGCCGCAACCCCGGACCAGTATGCCAAGGTGGTGACTGTCAATGTCCGCAGCCGTTTCGGCAAGGAGTGGAAATTCGACGTGAAACTGAGCGACTATGTTGACGTCCAGGCTCACCGTGGAGGTGCCGGCCTCTGGCCTGAAAACACTTTCACGTCCATGACCAAGGCTACTGAGATGGGTGTGAACACTCTCGAACTGGACCTCCAGATCAGTCAGGACGGAAAAGTGGTCGTTTCTCACGATGCATATTTCAATTCCCGCTATGCTACCCGCCCGGACGGAAGCGAGGTGAAGAGCGAGGATCCTAAGGAATATCTCTACACGATGCCGTATAGCACTATCGCCAAATACGATGTAGGCAAACGTCCGAGTCCTGAATGGCCGGGCAAGGAGCAGTCTCCTGCCATCAAGCCGCTCGCTACTGAACTGATCGATTCTGTAGAGAATTACGTGAAGGCCAATGGCCTGGACCCGATGAGGTACAATATCGAGATCAAGTGCAGGAAAGGCAAGGACGAAGGCAAGAACTGGCCTGAATATCACGAGTTTGTGGACAAATGTATGGAAGTGCTTCTGTCCAAGGACCTCGGCGACAGACTGGTAATCCAGTGCTTCGACGTCAGGGCCCTGAACTATATGCACGAGAAGTATCCGCAGGTAAAACTTTCCTATCTTATACGCAAGAATGATACAGACTGGGACACCTATATGGGGAAACTGAATTTCACGCCTGACTGGCTCAGCCCTCAATTCCTGATGGTGGACCAGGCTATGGTGGACAACTGCCGCAAGGCCGGCATCAGACTGGTGCCTTGGACCGTGGATGAGGAGGCTGACATCAGGAGGATATTGGATCTCCACGTGGAGGCCATCATTACCAATTACCCTGACAGGGTCCTCAAGATTACAAGAGGTTATTGACAATGATCAGGCCGGAGCAGGTATCGGAGTCGTGCCTGCGCAAAGTTGATCAAGAGTGAAAAAAACCAGAATAAATTATGAAGAAGTTTCTATTGTCAATGATGATGCTCGCTGTCGTGTTCGCGAATGCGGATGCGAAATGGGTGAGCGGCACAGTTCATTGCGGAGGCAAGGGCCTTCGCGGAGTCCTCGTCACGGACGGCAGTTCTTTCACCAAGACTGATTCGAAGGGAGAATTCTCATTCGACATCAGCGACAATGCGGAGTTCGTTCACATTGTCACTCCTGCAGGATACGTAGCTGACTATTCTTCCGGAACACCTGTGTTCTACCATAAGGCAGACGCTTCCAAGTACGATTTCGACTTGAAGAAGACCGGCAGCCAGTCCAAATACACGATGTTCTCCATTTCTGACCCTCAGATCAGGAACAAGGAACAGTTCGGGCAGTTCTGCGGCGCTCCGTTCAATGACCTGAAGGCCCAGGGAGCCAAATACAAGGAGAACGGGCCGGTAGTAGGAGTCGTTCTGGGCGATCTCGGCTGGGATAAGAACCTGCCGGACCGCTTCGCCGAGTACAAGAAGAAAATGGCGGAAATCGGTTTCCCTGTATATTCAGTGACTGGAAATCACGATTACAACAAAGAGCGTCAGTTCAGCGATTATTCCAAGGACTATTTCCAGAATTTCGGTCCTCACAACTACGCTTTCTTTATGGGCAAGGACCTGTACATCTGTCTGAACAACATCATGTACATTAAGGAAAAGCAATACAAGGAGGGTTATTCCGAGCAAGTGCTGGAGTTCGTGGAGCAGTTGCTCAGATACATTCCGAAGGACACCCACATCTTCATTGCCCAGCACAGTCCGATATCAAACTGGAGCAAGAATAAGTCCATCATCAATGCTGACCGGATGCTCGCCCTGCTTGACGGAAGAAAGGTGGACATCCTTTCCGGACACAGCCACATCATGAACAACTACACCATTTCCGCTACCGTGATGGACCACAATGCTCCGAGCATCTGCGGTTCTTGGTGGTCAGCAGACTGGTGCCGCGACGGTGTGCCTTCCGGTTATGAGATTTTCAATGTCAAAGGCAAGAACATCAGCTGGTTCTACCATTCTGTCGGCAAAAGCGACGACTACCAGGTGGAGATAATTGCGCCGGGCCAGAGCAAATACCATCCGAATTCAGTAATCGCCAATGTATGGGACTATGACCCTGAGTGGACAGTAACCTGGTCGCAGGACGGCAAGGATATGGGCCCGATGACCATGGTCCAGGACTGCTCTCCTACCTATATCAAGAAAATCGGGGAATTCTACTATTTCGCCGCAACCCCGGACCAGTATGCCAAGGTGGTGACTGTCAATGTCCGCAGCCGTTTCGGCAAGGAGTGGAAATTCGACGTGAAACTGAGCGACCATGTGGACGTCCAGGCTCACCGGGGAGGTGCGGGCCTCTGGCCTGAAAACACTTTCACGTCCATGACCAAGGCTACTGAGATGGGCGTGAACACTCTCGAACTGGACCTCCAGATTAGTCAGGACGGAAAAGTGGTCGTTTCTCACGATGCATATTTCCATTCACGCTATGCTACCCGCCCGGACGGAAGCGAAGTGAAAAGCGAGGATCCTAAGGAATATCTCTACACGATGCCTTACAGCACGATCGCCAAATACGATGTGGGCAAACGTCCAAGCACTGTCTGGCCGGGCAAGGAGCAGTCTCCTGCCATCAAGCCGCTCGCTACGGAACTGATCGATTCTGTAGAGAATTACGTGAAGGCCAACGGTCTGGACCCGATGAGGTACAATATCGAGATCAAGTGCAGGAAAGGCAAGGACGAAGGCAAGAACTGGCCTGAATACCACGAGTTTGTTGACAAATGTATGGAATTGCTTCTGTCCAAGAATCTCGGCGACAGACTGGTAGTCCAGTGTTTCGATGCCAGGGCCCTGAACTATATGCACGAGAAGTATCCGCAGGTAAAGCTTTCCTATCTTATAAGTAAGAAGGATACAGACTGGGATACCTATATGGGGAAACTGAATTTCACGCCTGAATGGCTCAGCCCTGAATTCGTGATTGTGGACCAGACTATGGTGGACAACTGCCGCAAGGCCGGCATCAGACTCGTGCCTTGGACAGTGGACAATGAGGCTGACATCAGGAGAATACTGGATCTCCACGTGGAGGCCATCATCACCAATTACCCTGACAGGGTCCTCAAGATTACAAGAGGTTATTAAATTATTGCTAAATTTGCGGGTTGATGATAACTCAAGAACAGATAAAGGAACTTCACGGACGTCTCGGGACATTGAAAGAATGTCTCGACATCGAGTCCAAGCGCAAGAAGGTCGGAGAACTTCAGAAACAGACGGAAGCGCCTGATTTCTGGAGCGACCCCAAGGCGGCCGAGACGTTCATGAAGAATATGAATGCCGTGAAAATCTGGGTTACGGACTTCGACAAGGCATCGACATTGACAGACGACCTGGATGTGCTGTATGAATTTGCCGAAGCGAGTATGGACGGGACAGAGGATGAGTCGGCCGAGTCGGATGAGGTGCAAGAACTCGAGGCTGCGTATTCAGAGGCAGAAAAGGCCGTGGAAGCTTTGGAACTGAAGAATATGCTCGGTGAGGAGGGTGACAATCTCGGTGCGATCCTCACTATAAATTCCGGTGCCGGCGGTACTGAGGCGAACGACTGGTCCGCCATGCTCATGCGTATGTATATGCGCTGGTGCGAGCGTAATGGCTACAAGACCACGGTCACGGACCTCATGGAAGGTGACGAGGTGGGAATCAAGTCTGTCACGATTCAGGTGGACGGTGATTACGCATTCGGTTATCTGAAGGCGGAAAACGGCGTGCACAGGCTTGTGCGCATATCTCCGTTCAATGCACAGGGAAAGCGCCAGACGACTTTTTCATCGGTTTTCGTCTATCCGCTTGTCGATGATACCATCAACATTGAAATAAATCCTTCGGATCTCGAATGGGATACCTTCCGCTCCGGCGGGCACGGCGGACAGAACGTGAACAAGGTGGAGACGGGCGTGCGTGTGCGTCATATTCCTACGGGGATCATGGTCGAGAATACCGAGACACGGTCGCAGCAGGACAACAGGCAGAATGCGCTCCGTATCTTGCGCTCGCGACTGTACGACATTGAACTGAAAAAACGTCAGGAGAAGCAGGCGGAACTGGAGGGCAGCAAGAAGAGAATCGAGTGGGGCTCGCAGATCCGGTCTTATGTCCTGCATCCTTACAAGATGGTGAAGGATTTGCGCACTGGTCTTTCCACCGCTGACACCCAGGGAGTTCTGGACGGAGACCTGGACGGATTTATGAAAGCGTACCTTATGCAGCAGGGAGGCGGAGCCGAGTCCGGCCCTGTGGAAGATATTGATTAGTATAACAACAAAAATACTTTAACAATGGTTGAATTCAAATATGCGCCTATGTTTCAGCTTGGCGAGGATCCCACAGAGTATTACAAGCTGACTGACAAGTTCGTCTCAACTGGCGAATTCGAGGGCCATCCGATTCTGAAAGTTGAGCCTGAGGCACTTACAATGCTTGCCAATGCCGCTTTCCGCGACGTGAACTTCCTCCTTCGTCCTGCACACAACGAGCAGGTAGCCAAGATTCTCAGCGACCCTGAGGCATCTTCAAACGACAAATACGTGGCTCTGCGTTTCCTGCGCAATGCTGAAGTTTCGGCGAAAGGCCAGCTTCCGTTCTGCCAGGACACCGGTACCGCCATTATCCATGGTGAAAAAGGCCAGCAGGTCTGGACCGGTTTCGACGATGCGGAGGCACTCTCGAAAGGTGTGTTCAAGACCTATACCGAGGAAAATCTCCGTTATAGCCAGAACGCTCCTCTTACAATGTACAAGGAAGTCAATACCAAGTGCAATCTCCCTGCACAGATCGACATCGAGGCAGAGGAAGGCATGGAATATAAATTCCTCTGTGTCGTAAAGGGCGGCGGCTCAGCCAACAAGACATATCTCTATCAGATGACCAAGGCTGTGCTGAACCCGGCTACACTCGTTCCGTTCCTTGTGGAGAAGATGAAGACCCTCGGTACGGCGGCATGTCCTCCATACCATATCGCATTCGTAATCGGCGGTACTTCAGCAGAGAAGAACCTCCTCACCGTGAAACTCGCTTCCACACATTATTACGATGCATTGCCTACCACAGGTGATGAAACAGGACGTGCTTTCCGTGATGTTGAACTTGAGAAACAGGTGCTCGAAGAGGCATACAAGATCGGTCTCGGTGCACAGTTCGGCGGAAAATATTTCGCTCACGATATCCGCATCATCCGTCTTCCACGCCACGGCGCAAGCTGCCCTATCGGACTTGGCGTAAGCTGCTCCGCTGACCGCAACATCAAGGCGAAGATCAACAAAGACGGTGTATGGATCGAGAAACTCGATGACAATCCTGGACGTCTCATTCCTGCAGAACTCCGTGAGGCAGGTGAAGGCGATGCAGTGAAGATTGATCTGGACCAGCCTATGGCTGAGGTACTTAAAGAACTCACCAAATACCCTGTTTCCACACGTCTGAGCCTGAACGGCACCATCATCGTGGCACGTGACATCGCTCACGCCCGCCTGAAGGAGCGTCTGGACAATGGTGAGGATCTCCCTCAGTATTTCAAGGACCATCCAGTATTCTATGCAGGTCCTGCCAAGACTCCGGAAGGATTGCCTTGCGGTTCAATGGGCCCTACCACGGCTAACCGTATGGATCCTTACGTGGATCTCTTCCAGTCTCATGGCGGCAGCATGGTGATGATTGCCAAAGGTAACCGTACACAGCAGGTTACAGACGCCTGCAAGAAACATGGCGGCTTCTACCTCGGTTCCATCGGCGGTCCTGCAGCAGTGCTCTCTTACGAAAGCATCAAGTCGATCGAGTGCGTAGAGTATCCTGACCTCGGAATGGAGGCTATCTGGAAAATCCGTGTCGAGAACTTCCCTGCATTCATCCTCGTGGATGACAAGGGCAATGATTTCTTCAAGCAGTACGGTATCTAGGTGCGTGTCTCAGTGGTGGCCGGTACTGTCCGTCGCCACTTCGCCGGTGAACGTCTCTATGGTTACCCCAATACCGGCGGGACGCGGCCACGGGGAGTTTCGTAACTGATTGATAATCAGATATCATTCTAAACAGAGCGTGGAAACGCAGCCTTTTTTTGGCCACGTTTCCACGCTCTGTTTTGTAACTAGTTGAAAGTCAGCGCCTCCAAAATTATGGCGTGGCCGCGTCCCGACAATCGTCGTACTCGACATTGGAAAGGAACAGCGCGTGTCCCGGAACGGATTGTCCGGCATCTGAACGGGTTCCGGTATCTATCAGTTCCTGAACCCATTCAGGGGAATGTTTGCCGCGGCCGACATCCAGCATTGTCCCGACTATTGCGCGCACCATGTTCCTGAGGAAACGGTCTGCCTTGACGGTGAACATGAGATAGTCGCCCTCGGAGCATGGGTAGCCCATCATCCGGACATGGTCGGGAGTCCAGATTTCCCATCGGGCATCCGTTATCGTGCAGATGGATGTCTTGTTGTTGCCGCCGATTTTCTCGAAGCACCGGAAATCATGCGTGCCCGGCAGAAAAGCCGCGGCTTTGTTCATCGCATCAATATTCAGGCTGAACGGGCAGAAATACGAAAATTGTTCTACGAACGGGTCTTTCTTCCTGTGTAGAAAGTACTTATATTCCCGGCTTCTCGCATCGAACCTTGCATGGAAGTTTTCATCGGTGCAGGCTACCTCGTGGATGGTTATTCCTTTCGGTAACATGGCATTTAATTTGTAGCTAAGCCAATCGGTTTTGACTGCTTCAGACGACGTCGTTGCGAAGTGTGCGACATAATTTATCGCATTAACTTTAGTATCAGTCCGTCCGGCACCTGTAACCGTGATTTCCTCGTTCAGGAGAATGCTCAGAACATGTTGAATACATTCCTGGACGGAGGGGGCGTTTGGCTGAATTTGCCAGCCGGAAAAGGCTGCCCCATTATATGACAAGCGTAAGCGATATTTCATTTCCGAACATTTTGTTCACAAAGATAATGAAATCGAACGAAACGCGCGCGGAATTTACCCTCCCACGGCAACAGCCCGAACGAAGGTAAAACATTGGAAACGTAAGAAATTTAAACATATAGATGATGGATAGTGTTAATATCAAGGAACTCAATGACCGCATCCAGCGGGAAAGCTCCTTCGTGGACCTTCTCTCCATGGAAATGGGAAAGGTCATTGTCGGACAGAAACAGCTGGTGGAGAACCTGCTCATAGGCCTCCTCGCTAACGGCCATATTCTCCTAGAAGGCGTCCCTGGACTTGCTAAAACATTGGCTATAAATACATTGGCACAAGCTGTCAGCGCTAAATTCAGCAGAATCCAGTTCACCCCGGACCTTCTGCCTGCCGACGTTTTGGGAACACTCATATACTCTCAGAAGAACGAACAGTTCGAAGTGCACAAAGGCCCTATCTTCGCCAATTTCGTACTTGCGGATGAAATCAACCGTTCTCCTGCAAAGGTACAGTCGGCCCTCCTCGAAGCGATGCAGGAAAGACAGGTGACCATCGGAGAACAGACATTCAAACTCCCGGAGCCGTTCCTGGTCATGGCTACACAGAACCCTATCGAACAGGAAGGAACCTATCCGCTCCCGGAAGCACAGGTGGACCGTTTCATGCTGAAAGTCGTGGTGTCATATCCTAAAAAAGACGAGGAACGCCAGATCATCCGCATGAACAATACCGGCGAATTCCCTAAGGCCCAGCCTGTTGTCTCACCCGAAGACATCGTGAGGGCACGCCAGGTAGTCCGCGACGTCTACATGGACGAGAAAATCGAGAAATACATCGTGGACATCGTCTATGCCACCAGAACCCCTGAGGACTATAACCTCAAGGACCTTTCCGGACTCATCTCATATGGTGCTTCACCACGTGCCAGCATATCCCTCGCCATGGCTGCCAAAGCCTATGCCTTCATAAAGAGAAGAGGATATGTGATTCCGGAAGACGTGCGCGCCGTCTGCAACGAAGTTTTGCGTCACCGTATCGGCCTTACATACGAAGCTGAGGCAGAGAACGTTACCACAGAAAATATCATATCACAGGTTCTTAACGCCGTCATAGTGCCATAAATCATGGATAACTCCGCAAGCGACCTGCTGAAGAAGGTCAGGAAGATAGAGATAAAGACAAGGGCTCTCTCGCATCAGATATTCGCGGGAGAGTACCATTCTGCGTTCAAGGGACGAGGAATGGCCTTCAGCGAAGTGCGTGAGTATCAATATGGTGACGACGTCAGAAACATGGACTGGAACGTCACGGCCCGTCTTCGTGCCCCATACGTGAAGGTATTCGAAGAAGAGCGTGAAATGACGGTCATGCTGCTGGTCGACATCAGCCGTTCAGGCTTTTTCGGCACCGTAGGCAGCACCAAACGCGACATGCTCGCGGAAATTGCCGCTGTCCTGTCATTCTCCGCCATCATCAACAATGACAAGGTCGGAGCCCTGTTCTTCAGCGACAAGATAGAGAAATTCATACCGCCCCGCAAGGGACGCAGCCATCTCCTCCGCATCATCAGGGAAATCATTGAACTGAAACCCGAATCCTCCGGCACCGACATCGGCGGAGCGCTCAGGTTTCTGACCAATGCCATAAAACAGAAATGCACCGCGTTTCTGCTCTCCGATATGATGGACACGGATGCGGACGGTGCCCCGAGATACGAAGACGCCATCAAGGTGGCTGCCGGCAGACATGGCCTGTCGGTCATCAAGGTCTTCGACCCGAGGGAAAGGACAATACCCGACATAGGTCTTGTCAATGTCAAGGATTCCGAGACCGGCGAAACCGCCTGGATAAACACCTCCAGCCCGAAAGTAAGGGAAGCCTACGCGAAAGCTGCACAGGACGCTGACATGAAGGCTACCAAGCTGATGCGCCAGTACCAGATAGACAGCGTGGACATCTCCACCGGTTCGGATTATGTTAAAGGATTGATGGCGTTTTTCGACAGAAGATAATGAAAATGAAAGGATTACTGAAGATTGCATGCATAGTGCCCGCTGTGGTGATGGCTGTGGCGTCTGGAGCCCAGTCACCTTCAGCCGGGCATAAAGGCATTGTCCCTGCCGGGGATGCTTTTCTGGAGCAGCTTCAGAAACGGGATTCCGTGCTGATCGCCGATCAGCTCCGATACGGGTTCCGGTTGGAAAATGTGAAAGCCGGTACGGCACTCGGGCTTCCTGACCTGTCACATGGAGTGATGGACAGCATAGAAGTCGTAAGTGACTGGAAACTGGACACATTGAAGTTACGCAAGAAGAAAAATGAGATGGATCTGGAGGGAAGTTTCGTCATCACCTCATTTGATGAAGGAAACTACAGGCTTCCGGATATCGCTGTCGGCAGAATGGCCCCTGACGGAACCGTCGACACATTGGTATTCAAGGGAATGGACCTTCAGGTAATGTCAATGCCTGTGGATACGGCCACTTACAAGCCTCACGACATAAAAGGACAGATACGCTATCCCGTGACCTTCAAGGAAGTGTTGCCGTATATACTTGGCGTGCTGCTGTTTGCCGTGCTGGTGGCACTTTGCGTTTACCTGTACAAGAAGAGAAAGGAGAACCGGGATGGCGAAGGACATACGAACGAGCCTCCGTACATCGTGGCCCTCAGAAAACTGGACAAGTTCCGCGGAAACAAGCTCTGGGTACCTGAAAAGCAGAAGCAGTTCTACAGCGGCATCACTGATGTCCTCAGGGAATATATTGTCGGCCGTTTCGGTGTCAGCGCCATGGAAATGACCACTGCGGAAATCTTCGAAGGGTTGAAAGACAAGGAGATACCGGAGCCGCTCATGGAAGAAGCCAAAAACCTGTTCGTCACCTCTGACTTCGTGAAGTTCGCCAAGATGACTGTGTCGGATGAGGAAAATGCCAAGGCATTGCCGTCGGCGATAAGGTTCGTAACATCTACATGGAAATCAGAAGAAGAGGAGGAAGGAAATGTTCTTTGAGTATCCTGCATTGTTGTGGCTGCTGGTCATTCCGGCGCTCATGCTGGTTCATTATGTCTATATTGAACTCAGCGGAAGACGGCCGCACCTGCGTGTTCCTGATGTCAAATTCTGGAAGGCCGGAGGACGTTCTGTATTAGGTGTGATACGACACCTGCCTTTCTTGCTCAGGACCATTGCCCTGGTCATGATAATAATCGCCATTGCCAGACCGAGATCGTCCACCAAGATGGACAAGATTGACACGGAAGGCATTGATATAGTACTTGCTATGGACGTGTCCACCAGTATGTTGGCACGCGATTTCACGCCGGACAGAATCAGTGCGGCTAAAGACATTGCCATAGAATTCATATCGCAGCGCCCTTCCGACAGGATGGGAATCGTGGTCTTCGCGGGGGAGAGCTACACGCAGTGCCCGTTGACGACCGACAGGGCGACATTGATAAACCTGATGAAGGAAATCGAGACCGGCCTTATCGAAGACGGAACCGCGATCGGAAACGGTCTGGCGACAGCCGTGGCCAGGATGCAGAACTCCGATGCGAAGAGCCGCGTGGTCATCCTTCTGACCGACGGTGTGAACAACAGCGGTGAAATCACCCCGCAGACCGCGGCGGACATCGCCAAGACCTACGGCATCCGCGTATATACAATAGGTGTCGGTGCCAATGGTACCGCGCCATATCCTGTGATGACCCCTTGGGGTGTCCAGATGCAGAATGTCGAGGTGGAAATTGATGAAAATCTTCTCAAGAACATAGCCGAAACCACAGGCGGCAGATATTTCCGTGCTACGGACAATACCAAGCTTTCGGAAATCTACAGCGAAATCAACAAGATGGAGAAGGCGCGTACAACGATCGACAGTTTCCCTATCTACAAGGAACTGTTCACCGGATTTGCGCTCATCGCCCTGGCCTGTCTGCTGCTGGAAGTGCTTATCAGTTTCATTTTGAGGAGATTGCCATAAAACGAGGATTGGATTATGATATATTTTGCACAGGCTCAATATCTGTTGTTGCTTCTGCTCGTACCTGTTTTCCTGATAGTGTACGGGTTGGTGCAATATGGCCGCACCAGACGCATCCGGAAATTCGGTGACGAGGCGCTGGTGAAGCAGTTGATGCCTTCATATTCGAAGACGAAAGGCTGGGTGGGGATGATACTTTTCTCATTGGCCTTCATGTTCTTCAGCATCGGATTGGCACGACCTCAGATAGGCGCCAAGCTGAAGGAACACCAGAGCAAGGGAGCCGAGGTGATGATTGCGCTGGACGTGTCCAATTCAATGCTTGCGCAGGACTATTCCCCGGACCGTCTCCAGAGAGCCAAGCTGGCGATTTCCAGACTGGTGGACAAATTGAACGGTGACCGCATCGGACTGGTTCTTTTCGCCGGAACATCATTTGTCCAGCTGCCTATCACGACCGATTATGTGTCCGCCAAGATGTTCCTGGGCAATATTTCCACGGAGTCAGTCCCTGTCCAGGGAACTGCTATCGGCGATGCCATCAACACGTGTATCAAGAGTTTCAGCGCCCAGAGCGAAAACAGTCGCGCCATCATTGTCATAACTGATGGTGAGAACCATGAGGACAATCCCGTGGAGGCGGCGAAAACGGCGGCTTCGATGGGCATTTCCGTATACACTATCGGCGTGGGATCCGCTCAGGGTCAGCCGATTCCGATGAAAGGCGGTCTGCTGAAAGACTCCCAGGGCAATATCGTCGTGACGAAACTGGACGAGGCGACATTGAAAGAAGTCGCGAAGGCGGGCAACGGAGCGTACGTACATGCCGGCAACAATGAATTCGGACTGAATCCCGTCATTGACAATATCCGCAAGCTCAATGACGAGGAATTCAAATCCATAGTTTTCGAAGAATATGACGAGCAATATATGTATTTCTTCGCCATTGCGCTCGGACTCCTGGTCCTGCAGATGCTTGTCGGCGAAAGGAAAGTGCTGCGTCATATATTTGATAAATAGGTAATTATGTCAATAAGATTGAAACATATAATTGCTGTCGCCACCGCGCTCCTGCTGGGGGCATTGTCAATGTCTGCCCAGGTGGACAGGCGCGACGTCCGTGCCGGCAACAGGCAGTTCCGCAAGGAAAACTGGCGCGAGGCTGACATTGATTACAGGAAGGCGCTCGTGAAGGATTCCACGTCGATTGCCGCGAATTACAACCTTGCGTCCAATCTCTACCGCCAGGGCAATTTCGATGAGGCGGCCAAGGTGATGGAAAAGATCAAGGAAAGCGCGTCTGCTACTGCCAATGCTGCTGATTATTACTACAATACGGGTGATATCGCGATAGAGAAAAAAGATTGGCAGGGTGCTGTCAATGCTTTCAAGGAGGCGCTTCTACGCAATCCGGCAGACATGGATGCGAAGGAGAATTACATCTATGCCAGGAAGATGCTGGAGAATCAGAAAAATGGCGGAGGCGGACAGAACAATGATCAGAACAATGACCAGAATCAGCAGAATGACGAAAAGAATGGTCAGGGAGATCAGAATCAGGACCAGAACAAGGACCAGCAGAATCAAGACAACAATAAGGGCAACAATCAGAACAACAATCAGAACCGGAATAATCAGGGACAGGACAATCCGCAGGACGGTCAGAGCGGCCAGCAGCCTGTGAAGATTTCCCCTCAGCAGGCCCAGCAGATGCTGAAAGCCATCCAGGCTAAGGAGAAAGCGACACAGGACAAGGTCAATAAAGAGAAGGCAGAAGCCCTGAAATCAAGACAGAAGGACAAGAACTGGTAAGCTGTTAAAGGATTTATTATGAAATCATTGACAAGAAAAATTGCATTGACATTAGTTATGGCGGCAGTCGGCTTCGTGGCGGCTGCGCAGACGAAGATAGCGGTGGAAGCGCCTAACATTGTGGGTTCTGACGAACAGTTCAATGTGACCTTCATCATTGAGAGTGAGGATCGTCCGTCGAATTTCAATTGGAATCCGGGCGATGATTTCACTTTGGTCTGGGGACCGCAGAGGGGGGAGTCTACCAGCGTCAGTGTCATCAATGGCAAGCGTTCCAAGTCATCGCAGTTTACCTATACATACATCTTGGCTCCGAAGAAAACCGGAAAATTCGAGTTGCCGGCTGCTACGGCCAAGATGAAGGGCGAAACGATAACGTCTGTCCCGACATCTGTCGAAGTGCTGGCAAGTGATTCCTCTGCATCCGCACAGTCCGGCGCATCTTCGGGGGACACGCAGCAGACCAAGCCGTCCGGAACGATTTCATCCAAGGATTTGTTCCTTAAATTTACGGTGAGCCGCACCTCGGCAGTTGTAGGCCAGCCGCTTACGGCAGAATTGAAACTGTATCAGAACGTGGATATCGCGGGATTCGAAGGTGCGAAATTCCCGGCATTCAACGGCTTCTGGAGTCAGGAAACAGCTGCTCCGAACAATATCAACTTCCAGAGGGAAGAAGTGGACGGAAGGCTGTATAATTCGGCATTGCTCCGTCGCTATGTACTTATTCCTCAGCAGGTTGGAAATCTTGTAATCGATCCTGCCGAGTTGGTGTGCCTGGTCAATGTCAGGAGACCTTCCCGTGGAAACAGCATTTTCGACAGCTTTTTCGATGAAAATACGATGACGGTGCGCAAGCGCGTGACCACTCCGGCCGTGCATGTGCATGTCAATCCTCTTCCTTCCGGAGCGCCTGCTACATTCGGTGGCGGCGTGGGCAGTTTCCGTATCTCGGCAAGCCTGAGCAAGGACCAGTTGAAGATGCATGAGGCTACATCATTGACAGTCACTGTTTCCGGACGTGGAAACGTGTCGCTGCTGGAAGCTCCGAAGGTCAATTTCCCGGCTGACATGGATGTCTATGACACCAAGACGACGGAAAATACCGACAAGACTACCGGCGGCACGTCCGGAAGCAAGGTGTTCGAATATCCGTTCATCCCGAGAAGCCACGGCGAGTTCACCATCGCCCCTATAGAATACTCTTACTATGATGTCAATGCCGGTAAATATGAAACCATCTCGACCGGCCCGATCACTTTTAATGTCGAGAAAGGGGATGTTACTGAAACTCAGGCTTCTACGTCACAGTTGGTCATGCCTGACCGCAAGAGCGTGAAGAATCTCGGCGAGGATATCCGCTTTATCCGCACCCGCCAGCCGTCATATAAATTCAGGACGGTATTCTTCGTGGATTCATTGTGGTACTGGGTTACGGCAGCATTGATACTGCTTGTCGCAGGACTGTTGTGGTATCTCATGAAAGGTATGGAGGCGCGACGTGCCGATGTCGTCGGGAACAAGAACAGGAAAGCTACCAAAATGGCGCTCGGACGTCTGAAAATGGCAGCCGGATATCTCCAGAAAAATCTGTATTCCGCTTTCTATGAGGAGCTTCACAAGGCGTTGCTCGGATTCGCATCCGACAAGATGAACATCGGAGCCGAAGACCTCAGCAAGGAAAATATTGCGGCAATGTTGAAGGATGCCGGAGTCGCCGAGGACCTTTCCGCACAGTTCGTGGCTCTCCTGGACGCCTGCGAGTTCGCCCGCTACTCTCCGGATGGCGGCAATGAGGCCATGAATACTCATTACAATGAAGCTGTAAAGGTGATTTCATCCATTGATTCTGTCATGAAGACACATAAGAAAAATACGTCCGCGGCCAAGGCAATGATTCTGATCATGTCAATGCTGATGATACCGGGCCTTACGCATGCGGAGAATACGGCGTATCTGGATTCGCTCTGGAACAAGGGAGTGCAGGCATATACCGACGGGCGTTGGTCAGAGTGCACTGAAAGCCTGAAGGCGCTGGAATCTGTCGGCGTCGTTTCCCCGGAATTGTACTACAACCTCGGCAATGCTTATTTCAAGTCGGGGGATTATCCTCATGCCATACTGTATTATGAGCGGACATTGAAGATTTCGCCGTCATTTGAAGATGCCAGAATCAATCTGGACTTCGCCAACAGCTTGATACGCGACAAGATAGATGCCGTGCCGGAATTCGTTTTGAAAAGCTGGGCCCGGAAAGTGTGCTATCTGATGCCGTCAGATTTTTGGGCAGTCATTTCCATCGTGCTGTTTGCTGCTGCCCTGGCATTGTTCCTGGTTTTCAGACTGGGGGCGTCCAGAGGCCTCCGGAGGACCGGTTTTTATTGCAGCATTGTCGCCCTGATATTGTCGGCATCGTCTTTCGGCATGGCGCGGTGGCAGAGAAATTCTTATTTGAGGGCAGACGGGGCGATTGTCATGAAGCCGGTGGCTTCCGTGAAAAGTTCGCCGTCCAGGGATTCGTCCAAGGATTTGTTCGTCCTTCATGAGGGAACCAAGGTTACGGTTCTGGATACCGTAGGGGAGTGGAAGAATATTTCCCTTTCCGACGGACGTCAGGGCTGGATAGAAGAATCCGACATGGAGATGATTTAACTAGTTGTATATCAAACAGGAAACAAAATAACCAATTAAAAATTATAATGAATTTTAAAAGAAACATCCTTTTTGCCGGCGCGGCGCTTTGTGCGTTGTCAGCGGCAGCTGCCGGTGTTCCTTCTGAGAAAATGAAGGATTGGCAAGACCCGGGAGTGTTCGCGGTCAACCGCTTGCCTATGAGGGCGACATTCGTAACTGAACAGCAGAAGACATTGTCTCTGAACGGAGACTGGAAATTCGCGTTCTATGGTACGGTCGCTGAAAGAACTATCGGTTTCCAGGCCTTGTCTTTCGATGACTCCAAGTGGGGTACGATGCCTGTTCCCGGAATGTGGGAATTGAACGGATATGGCGACCCTCTCTATGTGAACGTAGGTTACGCATGGCGCGGCCACTTCGAAAACAACCCTCCTTACATACCGGAGGAGAACAATCATGTAGGACAGTACAGACGTACTTTCGATATTCCTGCTGATTGGAAAGGACATCAGGTGTGCCTGGCCATCGGTTCCGCCACATCCAATGTCCGTGTATGGGTGAACGGCAAGGAAGTCGGCTACAGCGAAGACAGCAAGCTCGAAGCACGTTTCGACATCACATCTTATGTGCATCCTGGTGAAAACAGCATTGCCCTGGAAATCTTCAGATGGTGCGACGGCACTTATCTTGAGGACCAGGACTTCTGGAGATTCTCCGGAATCGCACGCGGCGTGTATGTATATACCCGTGAGCAGAAGAGACTTGAGGACGTGAACGTAAGCGGCGGCATGGATGGTAAACTGACATTGAAATCAATCGTCACACCTGGCATCACCACCGTTTCTTACGAGGTGATCGACCCTTGCGGCAACAGCGTGGCTTCTTTCACCGAGGCTGTCGGCAAAGGCCGTGAGAAGGCGCAGGACGGCAACATTGTCGTAAGCTCTACCGGAAACGTGGAGAATCCGCAGCTCTGGTCGGCTGAGTCACCGGTTCTTTATACATTGAAGGTCAAGGTTGCCGACAAGAAGGGCGTGGTCGAGAGCTCTTCCGTGCCTTTCGGCTTCAGGACTGTGGAAATCCGCAACAAGCAGCTTCTTGTGAACGGCAAGCCTATCCTCATCAAGGGTACCGACCGTCACGAGATGAGCCCTTACGGCGGCTACGTGGTTTCCGAGGAGGAGATGATCGAAGATATCAGGATAATGAAGGAGTTGAATATCAATGCTGTAAGAACTTCGCACTATCCGAATGACCCTATCTGGTACGCTCTCTGCGACAAATATGGTATCTATGTCGTGGACGAGGCGAACATCGAGTCCCATGGCATGGGCTATGATGAGAAATCCCTTGCACGTCGCGAGGACTACTTCGCTGCCCACATGGACCGTAACCGGCGCATGGTTTACCGTGACTACAACCATCCTTCCGTGATTATCTGGAGTATGGGAAACGAGGCCGGCAACGGCATCAACTTCGAGAGGGTATATGACTGGATCAAGGCTTATGACCCGACCCGTCCGGTACAGTATGAGAGAGCATTGCTGAACCGCAATACTGATATTTATTGCCCGATGTACATCTCTCCTAAGGATTGTGAGAAATACCTCAAGTCCAACCCTGACAGACCGCTTATCCAGTGCGAGTACTCTCATGCGATGGGCAACTCCAACGGCAACTTCAAGGAGTACTGGGATCTTGTCCGCAAATATCCTCTGTATCAGGGTGGTTTCATCTGGGATTTCGTGGACCAGGCAATCTGCAAGAAGGTGGATCCTGCCAAATATGGTACTGACCACATCTTCATCTACGGTGGCGACAGCAATGATTATGATGCATCTGACGGCTCGTTCAACTGCAACGGCTTCATCGCCGCTGACCGCTCATGGCATCCTCAGGCTTATGAAATCGGCTACCAGCACCGCTCTATCCACACATTTGCGGCAGACAATGCTTCCAATGACAAGCTCATGGACGACAATACCGAGCTCAAGGTCAATGTCTACAATGAGAACTTCTTCATTGATCTTTCTCGTTACCGTATGGTATGGACTGTCGTTGTCGGCGGTGAAAATGCATTGTCCGGCGTGATCGAGAACGTCGTTGCCGATCCTGGCGAGACTGTTTCCGTAGGCCTCGGCATTACCAAACGCGATATGCTCGCTGCAGCCGTGAAGACTCTTGCTACCTCTGACTCATGCGTCAGATTCAATGGCGAGGACGGTCGCGATACTGATATCTATCTGAAAGTCAGCTGGTTGCTCAAAGCACAGGACGGCCTGTTGCCTGCCGGCTACGAGGTCGCTTACGACCAGCTCCCGATATATGAGGCTCCTGTCAATGCTTTCGCTGCAGGCTCTGCTTCCGTCGATGCTCTCCCTTCTTATGCCGATGTTGACGGCAATGCCGTGTTCTCCGGAAGATTCATATATGCTGAAATGCCGGAAGGTGACAGGATCGCTGAATGGAAAGCCGTGTTCGACAAGGCTACAGGTGCATTGTCAAGCTATATGATTGAAGGCCAGGAGATTCTGAAAGAGGCGCTTATGCCGTCATTCGGAAGGGCACCGCTCGAGAATGACATGGGTGCTGTCATGCATGACAAGCTCAAGATGTGGAGATATCCTGAATATACCGTGGCTGCTTTCGACGTGGCGAAAAATGCCGGTTATTACACCGTTGACGTGAAATATGCTCCGTTCGGAAAGTATTGTTTCGTGACAATGTCTTATCAGGTTCATGCTGACGGTTCCATCCGTGTGTCAGAGAAATTGAATGATGCAGGTGAACTTTCCAAGGCACCTTACCTCTTCCGTTTCGGTATGAAACTGGCTATGCCGGGTGAGTATTCTACCCTTGATTTCTATGGACGCGGTCCTTGGGACAACTATTGCGACAGGAAGTCAGGTGCGCTTGTGGGACATTATACCCAGCGCGTTCAGGACCAGTATTGGTACGGATATGTGCGTACGCAGTCTTGCGGCACCAAGTCAGACTTGAGAAGGCTGAAGGTTGTCAATACTGCCGGCACGGGTCTGGAGATTACCTCTGACGTGCTCTTCAGCGGTTCGGCTCTTCCGTTCAGCCAGAAGGAGATGGATTCGGCATTGACGAACCCTATGCCTAGGCCGAATCCTACCAACACCCAGCAGGGAAATGCCACTCATTCACTTGAGCTGCTTCCTCTTGCACACAATGATGCACGTTCGCTCGGAACGACTTACGTGAATTTCGACCTCAAGGAAATGGGTGTGGGCGGCATTGACTCATGGTACTCATGGCCGCTTGAGCAGTACCGCGTCAAGCCTGCAGAGTACGAATTCAATGTCGTTATCAGACCGGTGAAATAATTTCCAGGATACGTGGGCTTTTTCAGAGCCCGCATGACGATGTCAAGTCCCTTCCCTTTTCGGGGGAGGGACTTATTTTTTTTCGCAATGGCAATGCCACAGTACAATGCCCGCTGTGACGGAAATGTTCAGCGAGTGCTTGGTCCCGTACTGAGGAATCTCCAGGACGCCGTCGGATGCGTCCACGACTTCCTGCTGGACGCCGTCCACTTCGTTGCCGAAGACGAGCGCGTATTTCTTGCCTTTTTCCGGGACGAAGGTGTCCAGGCTTATGGAATTCACGGCCTGCTCCACGCTCAGGACTATATATCCCTGCTCGTGAAGGCGCTTCACAAGTTCCAGTGTATCAGGTGCATACTCCCACTCTACACTGAATTCCGCGCCGAGGGCTGATTTGTGGATTTCGGCAGATGGAGGGGTGGCGCATATTCCGCAAAGCCATATCTTGTCGGCCTTGAACGAATCGCCGCTGCGGAATACCGAGCCTACGTTGTGGGCGCTCCGGATGTTGTCCAGTACGATGTTTATGCCGGATTCCGGCAGTGCCTTGTATTGTTCCGGGGTGACGCGTCCCAGCTCTATATTGAGAAGTTTCCTGTTTTTCATGATTTTGTCGTTATCCGTAAAACATTGTATATCAGCGATCCGCTTTTAAGTAACGTGAAAAAAATAACCTGCTTCAGATTAGGAGAAGATTTTCGAGGATAG
>ERZ1026898.641-NODE-641-length-19773-cov-4.340349_pt1 | contig 19773 bp, 11 predicted proteins | sample MGYA00380178_ERZ1026898 | MGnify/ENA primary metagenome ERZ1026898 (study PRJEB33269, sample SAMEA4719814) | human gut metagenome | biome: human-associated habitat; feature: organic feature; material: feces | place: Cameroon | collected 2013-10 ... | reverse complement strand
AGCTCAAGAGCAACTCGCTTGGCGAGACGCGCGCAGACGAACACGCAACGGCCGAGAATGCGAGAGAAAAAGCGGCTTCGGCTGCGGAACCGAGGTAATGTTATGACAACAATAAAAGTTCGCCGAGCGGGCAGAGAAATGAAAATAAGCATTTCGGGACATTCGGGATATGCGCCGAGCGGGCAGGACATAGTCTGTGCCGGCATTTCGACACTCGGCCAGACCGCCGCAATGATGTTTGCGGAGATGGAATCTGCGGGAGAGCTCGAAGTCTTTACCGCAGAGAAAAGCGCCGGAAAGCTTTTGCTGGCAATTAAAGCATATAAGCATACAAAAGCAATGGCAGCGGGAATATATAGTTTCTTCTGCACGGGCGCGAGACTTATCGCGGACAGCTATCCGGCAAATGTGACTTTCATAGTTGACGACGATTTATCATCAGAGGCGGGGAGAAAAACGAAAATTAAACCGCTATAATATAATCACAAAGACACTTCGGAAAGACGATGGAGGTTAATTTTTATGTTCACAGACACAACAAAGACTTTTTCGCTCACGCTGTTCGGCGAGGGTGGAGGAGACGGAGCGGGCGCATCGGCGGCAACAGCTGCCACGGCTTCCGACGCCGGGGAGCAGACACGGGCGAATGAAACGCAGGACGCCGCTGCACAGCCGGAAAGCGAGATCAATGTTACGGCATCGACGGTCGAAAATCAGGACGCGGAGTTTGAAAAGCTGATAAAAGGCGATTACAAGGAAGCGTTCAGCCGCCGAGTGCAGAACATTATCAACGGCAGATTCAAGGAAACACGCACACTTCAAGAGCAGCTGCAGAAGAGTACGCCGGTCTTTGAGATTCTCGCGCAGAAGTACGGGATAAAAGCGGACGACATTGACGGCATAGTCAAGGCTTTGGAAAATGATGATGAGTCATACAGAGAAGAGGCTATGGAAAAGGGCATAACCGTTGAACAGCTCAAGGAGATGAAGAAGCTTGAACGCGAGGTTCTTCAGCTCAGACGGAACGAGTCTCGTCGTGATGAGCAGGACAGGATAAACCGGGACATTACCAACTGGAAAAACCAGGCGGAAAGTCTCAAAGAAATCTATCCGAATTTCAACCTTGACACGGAGATAGAAGATCCTCAGTTCTTCAGCCTGCTCAGAAACAATGTCGATGTCAGAACGGCCTATGAAGTCATTCACCGAGATGAGATTCTCGGAGGCGCTATGCAGTATGCGGCGCAGACGGCGGCAAAGCGAGTCGCCGATTCTGTTGCGGCAAACAGCAAAAGACCGGTTGAAAACGGTGTAACTTCACAAGGCGCAGTTAATTCCCAGACGGATGTAAACAAACTGACAAAGGCTCAGCGCGAAGAAATCGAACGCAGAGTTGCAAGGGGAGAAAGAATTACTTTCTGATCTCCTTGCACTAAGAAAAGGAGATAAAGAAAATGAACAATTATGTCATATTCGACCTGCAGCTTTTTGCTACGGTCGTAAACGCAACTACTTCGGCGGCAAGCGGCAACAATCTGTCCGCCGAGATGAAAACCTACTACGAGAAGAGGCTGCTTGACAACGCAGAGCCTAAGCTCGTACACAACCAGTTCGGAGACAAGTATCCTATTCCCAAAGGCTCCGGCAAGACTATCGAAATGCGTAAGTATTCGCCGCTTGCAAAAGCAACCACGGCACTGACGGAAGGCGTCACGCCCGATGGACAGGCGCTTAATGTGAGCACAATCACCGCTACTGTCAAACAGTACGGCGGCTGGATACAGCTTTCGGATATGCTCGACATGACGGCTATCGACAACAATGTTCTGCAGGCAACGAAGCTTCTCGGCTCGCAGGCAGGACGCACTCTCGATACCGTCATAAGAGAAGAGCTTGCCGGCGGCACAAACGTTATTTACGCGCCCAAGGTTGCAAGCGGAGCAGAAACAGCAGTAACGAGCAGAGCGGGACTCGACGCGACGGCAAAGATCAATGTTGACCTCATATACCGTGCGGCGGCTCAGCTGGAGAGCATGAATGCAGACCCGATCGGGGATTCGTTCGTGGGTATTATCCATCCGTATGCAGCATATGACCTTATGCGCTGCGAGGAGTGGATTGACGTACATAAGTACGCTAAGCCCGACGATATCTACAACGGGGAAATCGGCAAGATCGGCAATGTCAGATTCGTCAAGTCCACGGAGGCAAAGATATGGACCGGCACCGGCTGCCCGTCCGGTCTGGCGGTTTTCGCTACGATTATACTCGGCGCTCACGCTTACGGTCTGACGGAGATCGAGGGCGGCGGTCTGCAGCATATCGTCAAGCAGCTCGGCTATGGCGACGATCCGCTCAATCAGCGTTCGTCCTGCGGCTGGAAAGCGACCGAGGTCGCAAAGCGCCTGGTTGAGGAGTACATGGTGCGTATCGAGTCCTGCTCCGCGTATTCGGCCACTGCGAAAGCTAACTGATAAAAGCTCAGAGGGCATTTTGCTCTCTGAGCCCGAAAGGAGATATTTATGGCAAGAACAAAAACTGCAACACCCGAGGAGAACGCAATCCTCAAAGAGACGGCTGCACCCGAGGAGAACGCAACCCCCGAAGAGACCACAACCACCGAAGAGGCTGCTGCGCCCGAGGAGCAGAAAGAACCCACGGAGAAAATCTTTCTCTTTAAGGACGACGGTGCATACAAAGATGATCTGTTTGTTTCGGTCAACGGCAGGAATTTTCAGATCCAGCGTGGCGTAGAAGTCGAAGTGCCCGCCTGCGTCGCAGAGGTTATACGCAATTCCGACAGACAGAAGCAGCTGGCGGAGCAGCGCCTTGAGAAGCTGGTAGAGCAGTATATCAAAGAGAGATAAGGACACACCGGGAGGGCGCATTTTGCGCCCTCTTTTACTTTCAGGAGGTTTATATGAAAATATGCGAAGCAATAAGACAGACCGATGAGCTAAAGCCCAATCAGTATTCGGACGAGCAGAAAATAAGATGGCTTTCCGAGCTTGACGGTAAGATAGTAAAAGAGCTGATAGACGCGAAGAACGGGGAGAAATCAACGGTGTTTGAAGGCTATAATGAAGACACAGACACGAATACAGAACTGCTCGTGCCGGAACCCTACAGCAACCTATATGTTCTTTGGCTTATGTCAAAAATTGACTTCTTCAACGCCGAATACGACCGATACAACAATTCGGCAATGGCTTTCAACGAGGCATACGAGGGCTACTGGGGATATTACAGCAGAACGCACGCGGCTCCGGCGGGCGGAATATTTGCGAGGTGAACCGATGAGACTGCCGATTCTTAATACGGTGAGCAAAAACAGGGAAATGATGAGCGCATTCGGAGGATATCATCATGACCTTGTTATAAGTGACAATGAATTTTACGACGAAGAGAATCTTTCGTCAGACAGCTATCCTGCCCTGACGCCGAGAGAGCAGCGAAAAAAAATTCGCGATTTCACACGCCTTGACGGCTTTTGCGTGAACAACGGTCTGTGTTGGGTGGACAATGGCAAAGTGTTCTACAACGGCGATCAGGTCAGCGGCGATGTTGAGAAAAGCCGCAAACAAATGCTGAGCATGGGTGCGTATGTCCTCATCTGGCCGGACAAAAAATATATCAACACCGAGAAAGTAAGCGAGGGCGTAGGTAGTTTGGAAAAATCGTTTACGACAACCGCGGCGGTGTCATTTACGCTGACGCGAGTAACCGGAGATGATTATAACCCGACAGTCTCGGCTACGGCGCCGGAAGAGCCGACAAACGGCGACAGCTGGCTTGATACTTCATCGAAGCCGCATACTCTCAAGATATATGCCGCTGCAACAAAGATGTGGAATGCGGTGGCGACGACATTCGTCAAGATCTCTTCGGCCGGAATAGGCGAAGGATTCTCGGAATATGACGGAGTGACTATAAGCGGCTGCAAGGACGAACAGTTCAACACAAACATGATACTCTATGCGGTCAGCAAGGATTACATAGTCGTGACCGGCTTCATAGATAAAGTTTCGAGTCAGCAGGAAGCGGTGACGGTAAAAAGGACCGTGCCGGATATGGACTTCGTGACCGAAAGCGAAAACCGCATCTGGGGATGTTCTTCCGATAAGCATGAGATATATTGCTGCAAAATAGGCGATCCATTTAACTGGAATTGTTTTCTCGGGTTGGCGAGCGACAGTTACGCCGTGACAGTCGGAACGCACGGTAAGTTTACTGGCGCGTTTACGATGCGGGGATATATCCTGTTTTTCAAGGAAGACTGCGTCCACAAGGTCTACGGCTCGAAGCCCTCAAATTTTCAGGTTACGAACGAGTCTATAAGAGGCGTGCAGAACGGCAGCGAACGGAGCCTCGCGCTGTGCAACGAAACACTATACTACAAGAGCCGCAACGGTATATGCGCCTATGACGGCGGAACTCCGGTCAATATTTCGGAGTCCTTCGGCGCGAATGCATACAGGAACGCCGTCGCAGGAGCGATTGACAACAAATATTATGTGTCAATGTCGGACGAAAACGGCAAATACAGCCTGTTCACATACGATGAGCGCACAAAAATATGGCATAAAGAGAGCGGGCTGAAAATCGATGCTTTCGCGCCGCTGGACGGGGAATTGTATTTCACGGTTGGAAACAGCCTGTGGACTATGCACGGCACGACGCGATACAGCGTAACAGATCAGACATATGACGAAAAGCCGGTTGAATGGATGGCCGAAAGCGGACCTATTGGAGTGACAAGCCCCGATAATAAATATATTTCAAAGCTGCAGTTTCGCCTGAGCGTCGAACGTGGGGCGCAGTTCAGAGTGCAAATTCAGTATGACTCTATGGGCGATTACGAGGAAGTGCTGCACATCGATGCTGTAAACAATCGCACAATCACTATTCCGATTATAGTCAGGCGCTGCGACCACATGAGAATCCGAATGCGGGGCAAGGGCAAGTTTATTTTATACAGCATTGCAAAGGTAACTGAACAGGGGAGTGAAATCTAATGCCGACTCTAAACCTGAATCTGCCTGCCAATCTCGGCTCAGACCGAAAAACACAGAGCTATCTTTACCAGCTCAACGAACAGCTGCGGTATATCCTTAACAATCTTGACGGAGACAATTTTTCGCCGACATACCTAAAAACGGTGGAGCAGACGCGGAAAATGGCCGAGATAGCGAGCGACGCCGTGAATCAACTCGAAGCAGGCAGAAAGATTGATTATAACGAGCTCAACGATAAAATCATCGCGCAGGCGGAAGAGATAAATCAAACATTTCACACCGAGATAGAGCAGAATAATGACAACATAATGACAACGGTGCGCGAAGAGCTTAGCGCGAAGGCGTCAATCGCAGAGCTCAATGCAACGCTCGAGTCCTATGTTACACAGACTTCGAGAGAAATTCAGCTGAATTTCGACCAGAATTATCTCTATACAACAGAGGTTGACGGCAGACTTGAAGAGTTTCAGGAGCTAATAAGAACATATTTCCGCTTCACGGCGGAGGGAATGGAACTCGGCAAGGCGGACAGCCCGTTCAAGTCCATGCTGACAAATGAAAAATTAAGCTTCACGCAGAACGGCACGGAAATAGCCTACATTTCGAACCGCTGTCTTTATGTTACGGATGTTGAAGTTCTTAACCGACTGAGGATAGGCAACTGGGAGTTCACGCCCAGGAGTAATGGCAATCTTAGCTTTATATGGAGGGAATAAACAATGGCAATAACAACAATCAAAACATATCCGAAGAATATCACCGTAGGCGTCAGTAAAATAAATGGTCTCGGTAATATTCTTGTTGAAGTCGAGGATGCGAATGACGGAAAGTCATACACCCATAAGATGTATTTCGCCTGCGGCGATTACAGCTACGAGAGCGGGTATTTTTCAACAAACAACGCAGTTATGACGGCATATGAGTTCCCACTCGAATGGGCTAATGCCATAACGAACGGAAGCAGCAGAACAGGTACGCTGAAGATTGAAACATACAAGAAGTTCGGAGTGATCCCGACGACGCTCGTTGAGACGAACACGAAGACTGTCACTTTTTCGGTCCCGGACAATGTGAAACCCACAATGCCGGAGCTGACGATAGAGCGCATCGATGGCAGCGTTCCGACCGAATGGGGAATATATGTGCAGGACTATTCGAAATGCAAGATTACAGCTGCTGCGCAGGGAGCATACAGCTCGACGATAAAGAACTATCGGTTTGCCGTGAACGGTGCAGTTCTGTCAAATCAGACTGGCGGGGTTTATACCTACACTTGCTATTTGTCGGGTGAGCTGAACTTCACGGTCACGGCGACAGACAGCAGAGGCAGAACAGTCAGTCAGACGGCGAGCATATCGGTTGAAAAGTACGACAGCCCGATGATAAATGAGGTCACATGCTTCAGATGCACGCAGGACGGCACGGAAAACGATAAGGGCACATATGCGGCCGGAAAGGTAAACTATAGCTTCTCGGCGTTGTCAGGCAAGAATACAGCGGTTTGCAAAGCAAGCTACAAGACAGATACGATGGATGCATGGTCTGATGAGACGACGATGAGCAATGATGTGCAGACAATCCTCTTTGACGGTCTCAGCGAGAATGTCTCGTATAAGATAAAATTCAAAGTGACCGATAGCCTTGCTTCCGCGGAATATGTTTATGAGCTTTCGACGAGCTTCGTACTGATGGACTTCCTGCGCGGCGGCAAAGGAATAGCTTTTGGCAAGGTTGCGGAACTCGCCAACACGATGGATGTCAACATGCTACTGCTCCTCAGAAAGGGACTGCAGGCAGGAGATCAAACTTTTCCGCTGAAAGACACAGGCTGGCAGGAGTTGGAGCTTGCGGACGGAATAACTCCGGGCGCGAATGGACTGACACTCAAAGGCCGCAGACTCGGAAACTCGGTCAACATCGTTGGAGATGTGCAGGGGATAACGGCGGGCAGAAAAACCATATGCATGTTGCCGGAGGATCTGCGTCCGCAGAGCAGGATATTTACAATCTGTGCGGCGAACGATACCAACCTTGTCCGGTGGTCGGTATTCCCGGGCGGGAGTGTGGTGCTTGACTGGTGCTTCAACCTTGAAGCAAAAGCCTATAAATACAATCTGACTTCATATACGCTGAACATAAATTATCTGATCTGAGGAGGCAAAAGCAAATGGCATACACGACAAAAGACCTTGAAAAGCAGAAAAAGCAGCAAGGCATATCGAAAGACAAACTGTCATACGCAGTGACACAGGGCGGAAATGCGGCGGCGCTCGCCGGTGGAATGGCAAAGCAGGGAATAAACGCCGCGAAGCAGGTCGGATACGGTATAGGCACGATAAAAACACTGCTCAACAAACCTAAAGACTACGAGGAATCCGAGGAGGTTAAGCGTGCCCAAGAGGAACTGAAGACTCATTATAACTCAAAGCCCGGGGACTATCAGAGCAACTATGCAGACCAGATACAGGGGCTTTTGAAAGACTATGAAAACACCAAGGATTTTCAGTATGATTTCAATGCCGATCCGCTCTATCAGCAGTATAAGGATCAGTATATTCAGCAGGGCAAGATGGCGATGCAGGACACTATGGGGAACGCAGCGGCGCTCACCGGCGGGTACGGCAGTTCTTATGCTTCGACCGCGGGAAACCAGGCATACCAGGCGAATCTTAATGAGCTGAACAATGTTATTCCAGAGCTGTATGACCGGGCATACAACAAATACCGCGACGACAAAAGCGACAAATTGCAGCATATGCAGGTGCTGCAAAATCTCGACGACGCGGATTATAAAAAATACCAGGACACGCTGAGCGACTATTATAACACTCTCAATTACCTGCAGAGCCAGTCACAGTATCTCTCGGAGAGTGATTACAACAAGTACCTCAATCAGCTTGCCCAGTGGCAGTATGAGCTTGAATATTACACCGGGCGCGCAGATGCAGCACAGCAGCAGTCGAATTGGCAGAGCGAGCAGAACCGCCAGTATATGCAGGACTATGTCAATCAGCGCAACTGGCAGAATCAGTTTGATTATCAGAAGGAGCAGGACGCCCTTGCACAGAATAACTGGCAGCAGCAGTTCGACTATGGCAAGGAGCAGGATGCGCTTGCGCAGAGCAACTGGCAGAAACAGTTCGATTACGGCAAGGAGCAGGATGCGCTTGCACAGAACAACTGGCAGCAGCAGTTTGATTACGGCAAGCAGCAGGACGCGCTTGCGCAGAGCAACTGGCAGAAACAGTTTGACTACGGCAAGCAGCAGGACTCAAGGGATTATAATCTCAAAAAGCAGCAGTTTGAGCACGACAAATATATGGACTCTCTCAAGGCTCAGAGCTATTCAACCTCTTCATCGTCCTCATCAGGCGGGAGCGGGTATAGCGGTTCGTCAAGCGGTAGCGGAGGAAAACAAACTGCCACAACTAAAAAACAAAATCTTAACGGCGTTGCAAAAGCAAGCATTTTCATCGGGAAACAGCCTACAGAAGAAGAATATAATCCAGCAACACACGGAATGATGCCATACGACGATTATATTCGAAAACAGATGGCTATGGATAGATCTTTGAGTGACGAAGATATTCACGCGATTGCGATATATTACGGACTTCAATTCTAAAGGAGTATATCATGGAAAGCATTAGCAACAGAATAGCAAGAGTTAATCAAGAGTACGGAAAGCCGGAAACGATTGATGAAAGAATAAAGCGCGTAAACAGAGAATATGAAATTGAAATGAGCGAGGATGAAGTTAACGACTGGTTTTCTTCATCACGCTCGGCTTTGAACACCGCCAATGACCGAATGAACCGTCATAATTATAACGACTGGAGAAAGGACAACGGAAGTTCAGCAAAAAGAATAAACGACAGCATTAATAATTCTTACAAGGTGAGAATGTATCTCAATAGTCAAAAGGAAAGACTGGGAGAAGAAAAGTATAATGCTTTTATGTCTGATTATAAAAAATATACAAGTGCTTTGCGAGAAATGTCTAAGAGCTTGGAGGATGAATCAAACTATTACTCAAACTTTAGCAATCCGGATGTTCTCAGCAGTGCAACTGATACAGACATAAAAGCTCGCCTTGAAGAAGTTGATAAGGATTTTACGAAGGAAAGACTTAAAACATGGGGCAGCAAAATAGTAAATAATCTGGCTGCAGGTGTAGCTCTCCGCACCGGAGATCTTGAGGAGTATGAAAATCGCAGAAAAAAAGCTAAAGAGTCAACGACAGATTTCAATGCACGAAAAGAAGAAAAGGCAGCCCTTGAAAACGAACTATACAACAGGGATATATCCGAAAAACTCAGCCAGTTCGACGAGGCGACGCTCAAGGAAATACAATCTATTCCCGAACTCAAGGACAGAATAAAGCTCGAAGAGTCGGTCGGCACGAGCGGAAACAACAAGAATGTCTATGAATATAATCAGAGACTCAAGGAAATAGAGGACAAGGTTCGAGCAAAGGGCATAAATCCCGATGAGCTTGAGAACTATTATGCGTATGAATATAACCGCCGCAAGAATGAGCAGGTACAAGATGCGGTTCGTGACTTCAGTGCAGACCATCAGGTGATTGCCAGTGCACTGAGCGTACCGGTGAATTTAACAAGCAGCGGAGCGGGATATCTTGATGCCGCTGCTCAGCAGGTCGGAAGAAAGCTAACCGGCAGCTATGCGCCGATAGATTATAACAGGGACGCCGGAATAGCAAGCCAGCTGAGCGATACGGCACGCGGCGCGGTTATGGATGAGCATGACTGGAAGCTTGGCGACTGGGATGCCTTTGACTTCCTTTATGGCACGGGAATGTCCGCGCTTGATTCAGCTGCTTCTGCCGCCGCCGGCAATCTTGTGGGCGGCTCGCTTGCAAATCTCGGTTCGGGGATAAAGACAGCAAGCAAAGTGGCCGAAGCGGTCGGCGGCGGAATACTCGGTCTTTCTGCTGCGAACTCGACAATGCGTGATATAAAAGCTCGCGGCGGCAACGACGACCAGGCGGTTGTCGGCGGAACTGTTTCCGGTATATTTGAAGGCCTCTTTGAAAAAGTCTCGATAGGTAATTTCAACAAGCTCAAAGAGGTTGACCCGAGAAGTATGCGCGATGTCGCGATGAACATACTTAAATCAACCGGGGTAAACTTTTCGGAAGAAGCCGCGACGGAAATAGCAAACATAGCTTATGATACCATAGCAAACGGCGATATTTCCAATTATAAACTCATGATAGCTGCATATGAGAAACAGGGATTGAGCGAGGCGGAAGCAAAGAAAAAGGTTGCCGGAGATCTCGCACTGCAAGTCGTCGAAGCGGGAGCGGGCGGAGCACTTATGGGCGCCGGCTTTGGTGTAGTGGGTTCCGGGCTCGGATACCTCAACCATAAAAAACAGGGCACGAATATCACCGGAAAGACAGTTGCCGGTTTTGCAGGCGGAGAGCAGACGCAGATTGCGCAGCGGCTTGAAAGCCTCGGCGAGAACACGCAGGACGCTGTCAGATTGTCCGCAGTGGTGCAGAAACAGGCTGAGGGTGATAAACTTACCCGCGCAGAAAAACGGCTTTTCCGGGGCTCTGAGAATGCTCAGAACGTGGCTGCAGAGATAAAAAGCGGCGTATCAGATGCTGCGGAAGACTCTCAGATGTCGTTAAAGAAGGACATAGAGACAATAAAGCAGGAATATAAAAAGGCGGTAAATCCGAAGATTGTTGACTTTGTAAATAAAGTCAGAAACTTTAAAAATAAAGAAGCCGCCAATAAGGTGCATATAGATCTTACAGGTGTTACGGAGCGCGAAGTCCATGACATAAAAAAACTCACCGGTATAGATACCAGTGAGTATAAACGCAGTATGGACGGAAACGCTGTAGAACATATTGAAAAAGATCATGGGGAGAACGGAGTCTCGGATCATTCAATGTCTGATGTCAAAGATCTTGCGCGAATAGAGTATGTTCTCGACAACTATGATGATATCGAAAAGGGAACCGCAGACAAAGTATATACCAAATATATGAATTCTGATAACACGCCTGCCGCAAAGGTTATATATTCGAAGCGTGTTAACGGCAACTATTATGTGGTTGAAGCGGTGCCGGACTCAAAAGCAAAGACACTCCGCGTTATCAGTGCTTATAAAGAAAAAGCAGAAGGGGTCTCGCAAGTGCTGAACATGTCCGAAGACCCGCAGCTTACGTCCCAGACGCCCCATGCGTTCGCCCCTTCCGATAACAATATATCACAAAAGAAAAGTTATGTCAACGCTGTCCCAGCAACGATTGACGGACAGAGCGTAACAATCAACGGCATAGACCGCATTGAAAACGACGGAAACCGGGCGCAGATGTATGTCAGAACGCAGGACGGGGACAGCGTTGCGCTGAGCGATGTGCGGTTTGACAGCCGCGAGACCGAAGCTCTTTACAATGTCGCACAGGGCTTTGACAGCACCGACACGGCACGGGCCTTTATTTCAGGATATAAGCAGGGCGATTCGGCAAGCGAATATATGAATGCGTTTCTTGACTTCCGCCGCGCCGGTCAGCTCGGGCAGGACTTCGACAGCGTTTTGCAGTCGAATGCAAATAAATACGCAGGGCTTGAAGAAAGTCAGCTCAGACAGGCATATTATGCCGGCGTTAATGAAAAAAATAATGCGCCGAAGCATTACAGCGCGAATGAGGAAAAGAGGGCAGAAAAGAACGGAGGTCTGCTGAGAAACTATACAAAGAAGCTCAACTCGGAGCAGGCGGGTTCGGTATATGTTCTTGAGGCTCTTGCGAAAAAATACGGCTTTGTCGTTGAAGTGTGCGATACGCTTGCAGACGGAATGGCGAACGGTGAGTACGATCCCAAGACCGGCAGAATAAAAATAGCGCTCGACGCGGAGGAAAACGCATATCTCAGAACTGCCGGACATGAACTGTATCATTATATCGAGGACTGGAACTCAACGGCCGCAGGCGAGCTGCGCGAATATGTCATAGGCAAGCTCAAAGAAAGCGAAAACTATGACTATGAGGGCAGAGTGAAGGAGCTTGAAAAGCTCTATGAGGGTTATGGACAGGAGGACATAGAGGCGGAAATCGTTGCCGAGTGCATGTTTGATGTGTTTGATGAGCAGACCATAAAGGAGCTTGTCGGAGAGAACCGCAGTCTGGCGGTGAAGATTCAAAGCTGGATACAGGGCTTTATCGAGAGCATAAATGAAATTCTTAAAAATCTTGGGCTTACGAGCCCGGAAATAAGAGCCCTTGAGGGAGATGAGGAGGCACTTGAAACCATCAGCGACCTGTTTAAGTCTGCGCTGGAGCAGACGAGGGAGAACAAATCGCAAGGAAAAACAACCGACATGGCGGACGAAAAGAAAAAATACAGCATAGGTAAAACTACAAAGAATAAGTCGGTTGTTGTGATTGCAGATGATATTCTGAAAGGTGTAGATAAGTCTGACTGGGTTGCGAAAGTTAAGGATGTTATCAGAACTAAATTTTCTGATGGAATACCTGTTGAGGGTAAGCTGATTAAGGTGAACAAGATAACCAGAAACGAGTACACCAATTCAAAAAACACTCAACACTACCAAAGAAAAGATGCCGTGATTTATAAAGATAAATTCAAGGCATCAAGTAATCTTAATGAAATTGTATTAGCATCGACTAATTACGTTAATGAGGATTTAAAGCATCAGAGAAAGGATAATTTTACCGAGTTTGCGAGGGGCGATGTGCTCGTTAGAGTGGGAAAAAACGATTATTCTGCAAAGGTTATTGTAGGCTTTACATCGGGAAAGGAAATGGTACTGTACGATATTGTTGATTTCACACCAACAAAGTTTGAATTAAAAAATGAGAATGCGTTTACCGAACAGCCGCTTAAAGTGCAACTCAGTAGACAACACGCATCCTCTGACACGAGAGTAACACAAAGTGAGCCAAGTGTCAATAGCAGTATATCCGAAAAAGCGCAGAATGATGCAAAAAAGTTTTCGCTCAAAGATACTACAAATGAATCCGATTCTCAGACAAAGAGTGAAGCTTTTAAGGAGTGGTTCGGGGACTGGGAAAACGAACCGGAATCTGCAAGCAAGGTCGTGAACGAGGACGGAACACCGAGGATAATTTATCATCAAACTGCGGCTGAGTTTAATGTGTTCAGCAATGCAAATCCGCTTGCCGGACGCAATGACAGTGAAACGCCGAACGGATTTTTTGCAAAGGACAATGATGCGGATATCGGGGTTGGCGGAAACAAACAGATGGCATTGTACGGTGACATGAAAAAGCCACTCCACTTCAAGGATCGTGCAGAAGCGAAAGCATGGTACTCGGAGCACATAGACGGGTATAAGGGACTCACAGAAAAGCTTAACAAACTCGACGAAGAATACCAGTCGAAATACGATGCTCAAGAAACGGCCAACGACGAATACTATGAGCAGAACTATGAAGCTTATGTTGCCGATGATGCGGAAGTCACTAAAAAAATCCTTGAAAATGAGGATAAGCTCGACGATATTCTTGAACAATGGAAAGATACTACCGACACTATACGAGGAGAACTTCGGGAGCTACTGGACAGTTATTTTATAGAAAATGACAGCGGCTACGACGGAATAATTCTCGATTTTGACGGCAGACGAAAAGGCGAAAATGTCAAGAGCTATATCTTCTTCAAAAATACTCAGCTTAAATCTGCAACAGACAATGTCGGTCTTTTTGACAGAAGAAATCCTGATATTCGTTATTCTCTCAAAAGCACTTCTGCAATAGAGGAGCAGAACAAGAAGCTCATGCAGGAGAACAAAGCTCTGCGCGAATACAAGCGAGAACTCGAGTGGCGCCTCGGAATAAACAGAAAAGAGCTTGATGAGCGGGCAATACGCAGGCTTTCGAAAAAAGTGCTCAAGGAATACAGCAGTAAGTATAATGCCGAAACGCTGACGCAAAACCTAAAAAATATCTTTGAAGCACTTGCCAATATGGACGACGGCATAACTTATGATGAAGTTATCGCGAGGACTGCGGAGGTTGCCAAGGCGGTGCTTGAAGAGAGCGCAGTGCTGAACACCGATATGTCCGAACAGTACAGTGCGCTGAGTGAATATGCCAAGGGCACGAAAATAAAACTCAGCGAGCAGCAGAAAAAAGAGGTTGCCTACTATTACGGGAGCTATGATAAGTTCAGAAGGAAGAACTTCGGAAAGATAAGGCTTTCCGAGGAAGGCAGTACGCTTGATTCTCTTTGGGGCGAGATGTCCGAACTTTGGCCGGAGTTCTTTGAACCGGATACGCACGAGCTTGAGCAGGTGCAGACGCTCGTAAATGCACTCGAAACCATAAAACCGTTCTATGAAAATCCGTTCTACGACGGTTCTTTCGACATGGATATAGACACGGCGAGCTATGACCTTGCAATGCGCCTGTATGAAGAGTATTACGACATTCCGGAGCTCAAGACGCTGCGGCAGAAGATCGAGAAAGAATACCGCGACAGATACGACAAGCGCGTTGAAAAAATCAAGGAACAGGAAGCTGCTAAGCGCCATAAGCTTTCGGAGGAACTCATAAAGCAAAAGGCGCTCTATGAACAACGCACATTCGAGGATCGCCGCGAATGGCTGCGTAAGGATGCTATTGCAAAGAGTAAACGGAGCATTGAGAGAACTGCGAAGACTCTTAACAGGTTCCTGCAGAACCCGAACAAGACTCAGCATGTGCCTGAAGCTTTGCGCTCGGCCCTCGGAGAGTTCCTGGTATCTCTTGATGTCTACGGGAACAGTCAGTCAAAAGATGCGTTTGAGTGGCGCAAATCTATGTCGGAGCTGCAGAGAGAATTGCGCAAAATGCAGCAGGGAAATGACCCTCAGTATCAGCAGTTCCTGGCAGACCTCGACCCGGATCTTATGCCGATGATGACAACGCTGCTTGAAGTGTATAAGGGCAGTTCCATAAAGGATATGGATGCGCAGGGGCTTGCCGAGCTTGAAACTGTTATGCAGCAGATAAAGGGCGGAATAACGAGAGCCAACGAATTGCTTGCAAACAGCCGATATGGAACGGTTCAGGCAATTGCCGACGCGAGCGTGCATGAGATGGACAGCCGCAAGAGCTTCAAGGACAAGGTAAAGGTTGGGTATAAGCAGCTGAATGTAAATATGCTTGACTCGTTCAGCTTCTTCCATCAGCTCGGACCGGCAGCAGAGACTGTTTTCAAATCCATTCGTTCCGGCTTCGATGAGCGGGTGGAAATGATAGACAATGCGAATGAGTTCATGCGGTCGATTGTCAGCCAGAAGGAAATACAGGACTGGGAGCACTCGAAGCAGACCTTTAAGGTCGAAGGCGGAGAACTGACATTGACGGTATCACAGATTATGGAACTGTATAACCTCTCCAAACGAGAGCAGGCGCGGGATCATCTTCTTCTCGGCGGAATCCGTCCTCTGGACACTTCAAGGCAAGAGGCGAAAATGCGAATCAAGGAGCAGTTCGGCAAGGGCGAAGAAACATACGCTAAGGCTGTGCAGGTGACAGTGGAAGACCTTGGAAAGATAATTGACTCTCTGACTCCGAAGCAGAAGCAGGTCGCAGAGAAAATGCAGAGCTTTTTGAGCGGGAATGTGGCTGATTGGGGCAACAAAGCATCAATGACACTGTACGGCTACAGGAAGTTTACCGAAGAGCATTACTGGCCGATACAGGTCAACAAAAACTCCGTGCGAACGATGAACGCTGAGGACGGGGCGGTTCAGACTCAGAGCAATTTCTATAAGCTCGTCAACATCGGCGCGACAAAGAGCGTTCAGCGAAATGCAAGTAACGGACTGTTTATTAAGGGCGCCTTCGATACCTTTACAAAGCACATCACCGAAATGAGCGCATATTCGGCATATGCGGTGCCGGTTACCGACGCGATGAAATGGTATAATGCCCTGAGCTTCGAGGAAAAGGACGACGGATATATAGCCATATCCGGCACGAAGCAGTCTATAGAAAGAGCTTTCGGCAATGACGGAAAAGCATATTTTGAAAAGTTCATACTGGATCTTAACGGCAGCTCGGACAGCAAAAATGCAGGTGGAGCGGGCGAGGAAGCACTGATACGTAACTTTAAGGTCGCCGCCGTCGGAGCAAACATCAGGGTCGCCATTCAGCAGCCTACGGCATATCTCAGAGCAGCGGCAGTAATGAACCCGAAATATTTGCTTAAAGGGCTTTTGTCAAAGCCGGCAAGTAAAGAGGCGATAGACAATTGCCCGATTGCAAAATGGAAAAGCTGGGGATTCTATGAGACGAGTATGGGTATAACGATGAAGCAGCTTATAACCGGACAGCAGACGGTCGTCGATAAGATCCGCGAAAAGTCTATGTGGTTGGCCGGAGTTGGTGATGAGCTAACATGGGGAACGCTGTGGAATGCGTGCAAGGCGGAAGTCAAGGATAAAACCGACCTTAAAGAGGGAACTGCAGAGTTCACGCAGGCAGTCTCAGACAGGCTCAGCGAGGTGGTTGATAAAACCCAGGTCGTTGATTCGCTTCTGCATCGAAGCCAGTTTATGCGCAGTACGAGCTCTTTCTCGAAGATGCTCAGTGCCTTTAAGGCTGAGCCGACGAAGTCGTACAACATGCTCCGCAATGCATTGGTTGATTATAACAATGCTGATCCCGGCAGTAAAAAGGCAAAGGCGAAGAATATAGCGCGTATTGCTGCGGTACATATCGCGACAAGCATCTTGACTGCCGGAATAGCGTCGATAGCAGATGCGTTCCGCAACGATGATGATGAGAAGAAATGGCTTGAGCTTTATCTTGAAGCATTCGGAGGCAACACGCTTGACGGAATCAATCCGTTTTCGGCTGTGCCGTATGTCGGAGATATTCTCTCGATTTTGTCCGGATATTCTGCGAGCCGCATGGATATCGAGGGCATTGAAGAACTGATTCAGTCCTGCGAATCGTGGCAGAAAGTATTCAGCGGCGAGAAGAAAAATCCGGATATCTGGAAGCTGATGATGAGCAGTGCAAAGGGAATTTCAAAGGTCAGCGGTCTGCCGATAGCGAACACTATGCGCACTTTTGAAAGTTTGTATAATTTCTTCTCTCCTGACAATCTCGGCAGGGAAGCAAGCTCCACGGAATACAGAAAGTTATACAATTCGATTGCCGAAGGAAAATATCAGAAGCAATACGATAAGCTTATCAAAAAGGGTTATACCGCGCAGCAGCTAGAGAACGGCATCAAGAATAATCTGGTGAAGTCTGAACCTCGAATCGCGCAGGCAGCACAGGCGCGCGAAAGAGGAAACATCTCAGAATATAAAAAAATATATGAAGAGCTGATTTCTGAAGGATATCCGTCAAATGCGGTCATAAAAGCAATCAATAACTATATGACAATGCAGACGGCTGCGGCGCAGGCGAAAAGCAACGGAGACGACAGCGCACTCGGCGGCAAGCTTGAAGCTTTGCTCGAAAGCGGGTATGATGAAGATGAAGTGGACAGAATGATAGATGAGATTGCTGCAGGGCTTGATCCCGAAGCAGAACAGGATAAAGCGACCGAAGAGAAAAAACTTTATGAGTATAAAGACCTTCAAAAGGCGCTTGAAAATTCTGATGTTTCATCCGCAAAAGAGATAGTCGAATACCTGCGAGCAAACGGCAAAGAGGATAAGACAATCCGCCAGGCATTGACAAAAGACCTCAAATCCGAGTATCAGGAAATGTACAAAAACAATGATACGGAGGGCATGCGCCGGACGCGCCAGATGCTCTATGAGCTGAACATAGGGTATGATGATAAGACATTTCAGCGTTGGATTAAAGACATGACAAAGTGACAGCGAGGCGGGGAGAAATACTCTCCGCCTTTTGCTATACTTAAATCAGAGGTGAACCGAATGGAACGTGTAGAGCACAGAATAAAGCTGAATCTTATGAAAGCCGGCTTACAGGGTCAGGTAATCGTGAAAAAGGCTGACTCTGACAGTCGAAAAATAAATATATACCTATCGTCGGCCGCAGGTCCATTCAACATGAGCGATATCGCATCGGCAATTCTGCGAGCGGAAAAGCCGGACGGTAAGGTAATGTTCAACAGCTGTACTGTGTGCGAGGATAGGCTGGAATACATTATCACAACTCAGACGATAGCTGCAACGGGGACGGTGACATGTGAAATAACCTTAATGAGCAGTACCGGACAGGTGCTTGTAACGCCGCAATTTGAGATTATCGTTGCGGATATCATCTATTCCGACACTGAGATAGAATCGACTAATGAATACACCGCGCTGGAAGAAGCTATAAAAAAGGCAACCGCGCTGAAAGACGGAACGACATTTACGCCCAACGTCAGCGACGAAGGTGTACTTTCATGGACGAACGCAGACGGTAAGGACAATCCTGCGGCGGTTAATATAAAAGGACCGAAGGGTGATTCGGGAGCAAAGGGCGATAAAGGTGATCCTGGTAAGAATGGGGCAGACGGAAGTCCCGGTGCGGCGGGTGCTGATGGTGTTACACCACATATTGGTGATAACGGTAACTGGTTCATTGGCAGCACAGATACCGGAAAGTCGTCTCGTGGCGCATCAACGGCAGAGGACATCAGCTATACGCTGCCGGAAGATGTTCAAACTACTTTTCCGGACATCGTCGAGCTTGAGTCCGACACGGTCAAAAGTGGACTTGATGTCGCAATGTATTATGCGCTTGCCGGTATGTTTGCAAAGTATATTAGCTGCAATCTGCAATCAGGCAGTGGAGAAACAGTAAGTGTGGATTTGCAGCGTATCTTAGATGGTTTTGTCTTTCCGGCGATGTTTAAGGCGCACGAACACGACAACAAATCTGTGCTTGATAAGTTTGCGGAGTCAGACGGCAAGCCGACTTATGACGGAACAGCAATAGGTAGCGGAGGTTCAACTGAAACCGAACTTTTTGTGGTTAATGTGCAAGCTCAATCAGAAGAAGGAGAATATACAATTACCTCCCATGATAAAACCTATACACAAATAGATGAGGCTTATAAGGCAGGCAAGCAAGTTTTGGTGGTTTGCACAATTACGGGTGAGGATTCAACCTTTTTATTGCCTCTTATATGGGCTACAGAAACCGACTATGAGTTTTCAATATTTGTTGGGGCGGTCATGTCCATATTCGTGGACACCACAGACAAATGGACTATATCGCAAGACTACCTTGAGGCAAGCTCCATTATGGCCAAAATATCTGACGACGCTCTTGCTGAGTCATCGAGCTTACAGTCTATTCTTAACTATATGGTCTATCCTGCGGTTGAGAAAGCCCACGAGCACGATAACAAGTCTATCCTTGATCTGATATCAGCGGTTGACGGCAAGCTCCGCTACAATGGCTCAGATGTTGGCTTAAAAGGCGAGAAAGGCGAGAAAGGCGACAAGGGCGAACCCGGCACGCCGGGTGCACCTGGCGCTCCGGGCTCCGATGCGACAGTGACAAAAGCCAATGTTGTTGCCGCTCTCGGCTATACGCCGCAAGCCGCCGAGCTTTGCAAACGGCGAGACATGGGAAATGTCAATCAAAGACGGCGTTGTTATCGCGCAGAAGGTCGGTGACGGCACATGAGGCGCAGGCTAATGGCGTTTGAAAAAACAGGCGGCGAAGGTCTGCCGGACGGTTACACGGCATTGGAATATATCCAGTCCTCCGGCACGCAGTACATTGATACGGGTCGCAAGCTGACACAGGATTCCGATATTACAATAG
>ERZ1026898.640-NODE-640-length-19791-cov-17.798186_pt1 | contig 19791 bp, 19 predicted proteins | sample MGYA00380178_ERZ1026898 | MGnify/ENA primary metagenome ERZ1026898 (study PRJEB33269, sample SAMEA4719814) | human gut metagenome | biome: human-associated habitat; feature: organic feature; material: feces | place: Cameroon | collected 2013-10 ... | reverse complement strand
CGTAATTTTCACCAAAATAGCGCACGGTGTACGAGATGCCAAGCACAGCCGAGGCTGCGTCAAACATCCACCACCACTTGCACAGCCGTTCCATTACTTCCTCGTGGGAAAACAGAAAATAGCCTGCAAAGAAGCAGAATCCATAAATACCGAACCGATAAACGGTGACGACCGGGGTGTTCAGCACCTGTGCCGAACCATAAACAATGATCGTCAGCATCAGAACACTCCAGACCGGTGCTTTGGAACAGAAGTTCCAGACCCGGTCTTTTTCAATTTTCCGAACCACCAGCAAAAGCATGGAGAACAACCAGAGCATCTGGATGTACCACAGAGGTCCTACACCAGACAGCACGGTGATCAGATATACGATAGGCATCGGAAGGCCAGCAATGTTCAGTCCGCCGCCAATTTTCAGGTTATAGATACCAAGAAGCCACTGGAACACGAACAAGCCGATCGTGGACGGAACCAGCAGCTTGCGGGTTTTATCTTTCAGAAATTGTTTTGTGGTGTGGCTTTGCAGATAGTACCGTGCGCTCATTCCCGACACAACAAACAACAATGCCATGAACCAAGGGTAGACCAGATATTGAAAGCAATCCTGTAACTGATGATCCCGGAAGGGGCCGATCACACCAAAAGGCTGCACGCCATTGAACATATAGACCACATGGTAGATCACCACCAAAACCACCGTCATCCAGCGGATGTTATCCAGATACAGCTTTCTTGCAGGGCTCATGATATTCCCACCTTTGCAATGATTTTTAACACAGTATAGCACAAAGTCTTTTTCTTTGCGACCAACTTTCCTTGGCAAAACCATACAGCTCTTGTTAAGATTCGTTGCGGTTCATCTGAATCTGCAAACAAAACGAAAGCCTGCGCCGTATAAGGAACACAGCTTACGCAAGCAGGGCATTCGTCTATACAAAAGGGGCTGTTGCAAAATAGCAAAAGCGAAAGACGTTGAAAACTTCAGCAAAGAGTGCCTGAAACAGCCCAAAAGTTGAAAACTTCGTCATAAATTCAGAGAAAAAGGTATAGCAAAGCTGAGCATCTGTGAAAAAGCAGGTGCTCAGCTTTTTACATTTTCAGTTCCAAAAAATTCTACTCTTTTTTGAGTGGAAAAAGATGAGATTTTCGCTTTCCGCGTTGCAATTTGGAAAAGAACTTCTGGAGGTCAAAAGCGAGGCAGAGGAGAAACAATTCGGTAGAGATATTGGTTCTCCCTCGCGTCAAGAAGCGCCGGAAGTTCCGGAACCGGGCAAACGATGAATAGTCCAGCACCTTCTCTCCCTGAAGAAGTCAGATAAAATCGATATTCTTGCGGCACGCAAGTTCCAGCTTTCGGGTGGAGTAGATGCCGCACACATAGCCGTACACCAATAGCTTGAACATGATCCGGGGTTCTGCTGCCGATTTTCTTCCTTTCGAAGAATACGCCTGATACAGTTTCCCGTAATCCAGTTCCTCAAGCTGGGCGTTGGCCACATACACCGGTTCATGTTCATCTATTAAAATATTTTCGCTTATTGGCAGGGTCAGCTGTTGATATATGCCGCCCTTTCCTGTATACTGTTCTTGTTGTATCTGGTTCATTGCAGTTTCAGTTTACAACAAAAAATGAGATAGGCAACCCCTTTCGGGGAAGTCTATCTCATTTTTTTCGTTGGGGCTATTTTGCAACAGCACCTTGTCGCTCGCTCAAGCTACCCAATAAAAACGCAGCACACCCCCATTCTATGGGCTGCACTGCGTCCGAGCGTCTGGCGTCTTACCTGATTCAATTATTCTGCTGCCAATTTCAAAAATTTCTTGTCCGACTGGATGCTCTGGGTCACAAACTTCCCATCCCGGAACAATGCGTATGTTGTGACCGGTGCGGGCACATTCTGAGCCGTCTCTTTCTCGGTGATGTGGATAACTTTGAACGGAATTCCATGTTCCTTTGCTACCTCCCGCACCTTTGGCACCCAATAATAGGTATAGGGACATTGGTCGGTATAATAGAGGACAAAGCCATTTTCCTCCACCTTGGGATGCTTGGCGCAGGCTTTGAATTTTGGCGGCTGGACATTCTCTGCAAGGGGCAGGTACATGAGATCGATCCCGCAATCGGAGATGTCCGAGGCTTTGAAGCCCTTATGGGTCAAAAACTTGGGGTCAGCGAGAAATTCTCGTTTGCGCCCCTCTGCACACAGGATACAAACGCCGTTTTTGCCCTGCGCCTTGGCATCCCGAAGGCATTCTTCCAGCAGCTCACTGGAATAGCCGTGACCTTTCAGGGAGCCGGAGACCCAAAGACAGTTGATATAAAGCCAGCCTGCCGCATCAATGGGCACCCATGCGTTTTCTGCCGGGATGTACTCGATAAAGCATTTGCCGCGCTCTGCGCTGCGGTAAAAAACAAGCCCCTCCTCAAAGCGCTGCTTGAGCCATTCTTTCTTGGCAAGGCTCTGTTTGCCGGACATGGCACAACAGATGTGCTCCTTGTCGATGTTTTCTTTTGTGATTCGGATATACTCCATCGAAGTGCCCTCCTATATCCTTATGCCTTTTCCGGGACAGTTTCTTCCAGTTTTCCATCCATGAAGCGGATCACGCAGGTATACCTGCACTTGGGGCAGAACAGCGGAAAATCTTCCAGTACCGTATGCTCCCGGATCATGGTGCGTGTTTTGCTGCCGCACTTCGGGCAGCGTATCCAATCTGTTTTATCCATTGTTCGTACCTTCTTTCCGGATCTCCTCCCGCTTGCGCTTCCGGATCTGTTCGTTCAGCGCTGTGAGCCGCAAGTTGTAAAAATCAGAGGGTAAGCTGCAAAAGGCCGCTGTGCCGCAGAGCGCTTCTCCGACACAGCGACCTTTCCGTTTTTGGCTGCGACTTACCGCATCCGCCCATCAAGGCAGTCATTTCCTCAATATAGTCCAAAGGAAATGGCGGCTCACAAAGCGGCCTCATGGCAATGCTCATGAGCTTCATGGGGTTGTCGTCTGCTGCCACCCGGTTGGAGCTGAGTTTTCCGCAGCGTTTGCAGCGGTGGATGATGGCCCACTCGCCGCCCTTGCGTACCCAGACGGCCACCGGCTCCATGATGCCGCCGCAGTCGGAGGCACGGTCGCCGGGTTCTTCGTCCACATGAAGGCTGGACAGGCAGTTGGGGCAATGGTTGCGGTGGTCGCTCCCGGCATTTTGCGGGGTGCAGACCCGTCCGCAGACTTTGCAGGTAAAGGTATCGTTGCAGGCGTGGGTCTTATAGTAACCTTTTTCAAAGGTCTTGCGTTTGTTTTCACGATTCATGGTAGTGTCCTCCTGAAGAGTTGTGTCTGTTCATCCTCGGGAGGCGTGGCTTGTGGTGTTTGCCAGACCTCCCGGTCAGCCCACAAGCTCCAGTGCAAATGTTGTATGTTTCAAAAAAAGCTCCTTACAAAATAAAATTCAAAGATAGATTTATTCCCCGTGTTCCATGTTAAAGGTACGGAAGAACAGCCTTACATGGGCGTCCAGCTTTGCAAGGCTTTCGGCTTCCCGCTCCGGCTGACGGTCGCAGACGCTCAGTAGAACGATGATCGGTGAAACATACATCCACGCCAGCGTATCCGGGTCTTCGTTTCGCAGTTCGCCGTTTGCAACCAGCGCACGGAAGATGCCTGCATGGTAGGAGATCATCCAATCTACATAGCGTTTGGAAAGCAGTTCGGCAAATTTGGGGGAACGGAACTGCTCCAGCGTCATCATCCGGCGGAACTGGCTGATGGTTTTATCGTGCAGCGAATAGAGGAAAATCTGCCGGACTTTTTCAACCAGCAGCTCCTCAGAGATGTGGGAGAAAACCGGGACATCCTTTTGGGAATCCTGTACATGGACCGAGATCTCAGCGGTGTCTTTTTGGTAGTGCGCCGAAGTCGTCTCCAAAATCGCATCAAAAATCGCCTGCTTGCCGGGGAAATGGTTGTAAAGCGACGGAGCCTTGATGCCCACCGCTTTTGCAATTTCGCCTACGCTGACCGCATCATACCCTTTGGTCGAAAACAGTTCCAGAGATTTTTCCAGAATGCGCTGCTTGGTGTCTTCCATTTTCATTTGCCCTTTGCTAACTAATATTTGTTAGCTCTACTATAATCAAAAAAGTTCTCATTGTCAAGAGGTTTTGATCGCAAATCAAGAAACATTGTAACGTCAAAACTGCATATTTTCGATATGCAATTCAACGTTGTTGCCAGCGCATTAAACAGTTGAATTGCTGTGTTCCCGCTGAATTTCATGTCTACGGCGTTTTTTGTGATCGGTTTCTGTCAGGCTGCGACCGGATCTGCCGCATGGGTGTTTGATCGGCAGGAGCAGTTTAATATTCAGGAAAGTGATCATCCCAATATCGGAACGAACCCTAAGCGGCTGGTGGTCTACTTTTCCCGGATGGGCTATGCAAAAAGGCAGGCAACGGAAGAAGTAAATCGGACCGGTGCCGCATACGTTCCATCAGACGCAGATGCTCCAGACCGGTGCTGAGGAATGACCGCTGCATTGGTCCATCGCCGCTCCGATGCCGGCAGCACTGACGTTCAGCTGCTCTTTGTCAATGCACACTCTCTCTGAAAATTCCGTCTGCTTTTTGGTGCAAGCGTCAATGGTGCGCACGGGCGGTTTGTGATAAAATGAAGATGCTGTGTTTCTTACACAGAAAAAGCAAAAAGGATGATGCAGTCATGGAACAGTTCTGTCTGATGCCCGGCGAAGAACGCTTTACCCAGTTTCGGGACGAAAACGGTGTGCCGCGGGTGCGGTATACCTATTGCTCTTTGCACGGCAAGCTGTTCAACTGCACCTGCCGTTCCATGGATGAGGCACAGCGGCTGTGCGAGGACTGGCTGGTAACGCAGGACCGCTGCTACCGCAACTGAGATTTTTTCTTTTATGATCGCACAAGGGCTCCCGTTTTATGGCGGGAGCTCTTGTTTTTGCCTTATTCCTCCGGGGAAATGCCAAGATATGCGTCAATGTCCAGAATGCCGCTGCCCCGCAAAGCAGACAGTGCTTCAAACGTCACACTTCCCCGGCCAGACGCAGGGTGCGGTATTCGCCTACAGGCGGTATTTCCGTGCGGGAAGCATCCACCACCAGACTGGTGGTCAGCGGGTCCAAGCCGCGGTCCACACACTCCACCGAAGCGTAGAAGCGTTTCAGACCGATGGCCGGATGAGCCCGTTGCGCATCCATGCTCTGCCCTCCCTTGCAAGCAGCTGTTTGTTTTAGTTTGTCGTGATCTACAGTTGTTTTCAAGGGCTTTCAGGCGATTATTATTTCAGTTCCAGCACATGATACACGCTGCCTTCCAGCGTTTTCCAGCAGAAGGTGTTTCCTTCCAGCGTCATATAGCTGTGGGCGCTGCCCTCCTTCGGGATGCTGAGTGAGCCCGGGTTCAGGTAGAGGTTCCCGTCCCCGAACTTTGTCCACGCCGGGATGTGGGTGTGGCCGTGCAGCAGGATATCGCCCGGCGCCAGCGGCGGCAGGTTTTTCAGGTTGTGCACATGGCCGTGGGTGGCATAGACGAGCCTTTCGCCCACCGGCAGCACGGCGTAATCGGCCAGAATGGGGAACTCCAGCACCATCTGGTCCACCTCGGCGTCGCAGTTGCCGCGCACGCACAAAAGCTGCGGCTTCAAACTGTTCAACAGCGGGATCACCTCTTTGGGCGCATAGCCTTCGGGCAGGTCGTTGCGGGGGCCGTGGTACAGCAGGTCGCCCAGTAAAAGCAGGCGGTCTGCCCCCTCACGCCGGAAGGCTTCGATCATCTGGCGGCAGTAGTACGCCGACCCGTGCAGGTCGGATGCGATCATCCATTTCATGGCAGTTGCTCCTTCTTCTAAAATATCCATTTTTATTGTAGCGTCCCGGCAAAAAATGGTCAAGCTTATAAAAGTCATACTTTTACAGACATTTCCCTTGACAAACTGCCGCAGATGTGTTATCTTTGAGCCAATAAAAATCGTGTGGATTTTTACAGCAGTATGCTACTTTTCGCCACACAATGACTTCAAAAGAGCCATTGTGTGGCTTTTTTGTGTCTGCGTTTGTTTTCGAGTGGTCTTGCGTAAGCAAGATGGAGGGGCCCCGCCCCGACAAACTCGTAAAACAATGAAAATTCCAATATTTTATGCACACAGTCACCCTTATCTGTTATCAGGAGCAACCAAACACTATGAACGAAACCTTTATGAAAGAAAAACCGGTGCTGCCGCTGCTGGTTTCCATGGCGCTGCCCAATGTCATTTCCATGCTGGTGAACAGCCTGTACAACATCGTGGACAGCCTGTTCGTGGCCCGCATCAGTGAGGACGCCATGACCGCGCTGAGCCTTGTGTTCCCCATCCAGAATTTTGCCAACGCCATTGCCATCGGCTTTGGCATCGGCATCAACGCCATGATCGCGCTGTATCTGGGCGCAGGCGACCGCCGGAAAGCCGAGACCGCCGCCACCCACGGCATGGCCCTGAGCCTTGTGCACGGTGTTCTCATTACCATCGTAAGCATTGCCATCATGCCCGGGTTCCTGCGCCGGTTCACCGCCGATGAAAGCCTGATCGCATCCGGCGTCACCTACTCCACCATCGTGTTCCTGTTTGCCACCATCAACATGGCGGCACTGGCCTTTGAAAAGATGTTTCAGGCCGTGGGCCGCATGAAGGTGACCATGGCAGCGCTGATCTTTGGCTGCGTGTGCAACATCATTCTGGACCCCATCCTCATCTTCGGCCTTGGCCCGGTGCCCGCCATGGGCATTGCGGGCGCAGCCCTTGCCACAGGCATCGGCCAGCTGCTGAGTTTGTGCGTGTACCTGTTCGTCTACACCCGCACCGAACTGCCCATCCGCCTGCGCCGCAGCTGCCTGCACCCGGACGCCGCGCTGGACAAAAAGCTTTACGGCATCGGCGTGCCGGCCATCCTCAATCTGGCCCTGCCGTCTTTGCTGGTCACATTCCTCAACGGCCTGCTGGCAGCTTTTTCGCAGAGCTACGTTGTGGTGCTGGGCATCTACTACAAATTGCAGACCTTTTTGTACCTGCCCGCCAATGGCATCGTGCAGGGCATGCGTCCGCTCATCGGCTACAACTACGGTGCCAAGCAGCACGCCCGCGTAAAAAAGCTCTACGAGCTCACCCTCATCATGAGCGCAGCTATCATGGCAGCGGGCACCCTCATCTGTCTGTTTGCATCCCGGCCGCTGATGGGCCTGTTCACCGCAAACCCCGAGACCATTGCCGCCGGCGAGACCGCTCTGCGCATCATCTGTCTGGGTTTTATCGTTTCGGCGGTGTCCACCACCTCTTCCGGTGCGCTGGAAGGCCTTGGCAAGGGCGCAGAATCGCTGGTGATCTCGCTGTGCCGCTACATCGTATTCATTATGCCGCTGGCTGCTGTGCTGTGCCATTTTCTGGGCGCCAACGGCGTGTGGCACGCTTTCTGGATCACTGAGGTCCTGTCCGCCATCGTATCCTACCCGGTATACCGCAAGGCGGTTGCAAAGCGTTGATCTTCTTAAGCTGTTGTACATTTTTGTATAGCAGCTTTTTTCTTTCGCGGGCTCGCCCTATTTCAACCATACACTTTTCCCGCACAAATTCCCAGCAAAGCAGTCGGATTTCTTTGTAGATTCTGCCGAAGAGTATGAACACTTTATTGCCCCTCTTGCATTCCCTATCAAAAAGGTATAGAATGCACACAGAGAGTTATCCTAGCGCACTGCTCGGATTTGAGTGTGCGCCCGGTTTTGTCACTTTGGGAGGTGCATTTTATGAGCAGTCCGCTGCTGGAAGTCAAAGATCTACAGGTCACTGTGGGCGAAGAGCAGAAAGTTTTGCTGAACGGTTTGAACCTGACCATCCATGCCGGTGAGACCCATGTTCTCATGGGCCACAACGGTGCCGGCAAATCCACCCTGATGAGCGCCCTCATGGGCGACCCGCGCTACGCCATTACCCGCGGCCAGATCCTGTTCAACGGGCAGGACGTGACCCACGAACCCGCCGATGTGCGTGCCCGTGCGGGCATGTTCCTTTCGTTCCAGACGCCGGAGGAGATCCCCGGCATCACGCTGGAAAACTTTTTGCGCACCGCGCAGAACGCCATCACCGGCAAGCCGGTCAAGGTGTTCGCCTTCCGCAAGGAGCTGGCCCAGCAGATGGAAGCCCTTGGCATGGACCCGTCCTACGCGGACCGCTATCTGAATGTGGGCTTCTCCGGCGGTGAAAAGAAGAAGAGCGAAATTTTGCAGCTGCTCATGCTCAAGCCCAAGCTTGCCCTGCTGGACGAGACCGACTCCGGCTTGGATGTGGACGCCGTTAAGACGGTGGCGCAGGGCGTGCGCGCCTACCACAACGAATCGAACGCCCTCCTCATCATCACCCACAACGCCAAGATCCTTGAGGGCCTGAAGGTGGATCACGTCCATGTACTGGACGATGCCCGCATCGTGCGCTCCGGCGGCGATGAGCTGGTGAACGAGATCATCGAGGAGGGCTTCCATGCGGTGAAGGAGGACGAAGCAAAATGAGAGCCTTTGAAGCCGAAAAGACCGATGTCGCCGAGGTAGACCGCAGCATTTACGATATCAAGGACGGCGAGAACGCCGCCTTTGAGGTGAACTCCGGCCTGACCCGCGACATCGTGGAAAAAATTTCCGAGGAAAAGCACGACCCGGAATGGATGCGTGCGTTCCGTTTAAAGGCACTGGATACCTATAATAAAATGCCGGTGCAGAACTGGGGCCCTTCCATTGAAGGGCTGGATATGAACAACATCGTCACCTATGTGCGCCCTAACACCGAAATGCGCGGCAAATGGGACGATGTGCCGGAAGATATCAAGAACACCTTTGAGCGTCTGGGCATTCCCAAGGCCGAACGCGCTTCGCTGGCCGGTGTGGGCGCACAGTACGACTCCGAGGTGGTATACCACAACGTCAAGTCGGAGGTAGCAGAGCAGGGCGTGGTGTACACCGACATGGAAAGTGCCCTCACCGGCCCCTATGCCGAGATGGTGCGCACCCACTTCATGAAGCTGGTGCCCCCCACCGACCACAAGTTTGCGGCCCTGCACGGTGCCGTGTGGAGCGGCGGCTCCTTTGTGTATGTGCCCGCCGGGGTGCATGTGGAGATCCCGCTGCAATCCTACTTCCGGCTGAACGCCAAGGGTGCCGGCCAGTTTGAGCACACTTTGATCATTGTGGACAAGGGTGCCTACCTGCACTTCATCGAGGGCTGCTCGGCCCCCAAATACAACGTGGCCAACCTGCACGCAGGCTGCGTGGAAATTTACGTGGGCGAGAACGCCCGCGTGCGCTACTCCACCATCGAAAACTGGTCCAAGAACATGTACAACCTCAACACCAAGCGTGCCAAGGTGGAAAAGGGCGGCACCATCGAATGGGTGTCCGGCTCCTTCGGTTCCCACACCTCCTGCCTGTACCCCATGAGCATTCTGGCCGGCGAAGGTGCCCGCATGGAGTTCACCGGCATCACGTTTGCGGGTGCCGGACAGGACCTCGATACCGGCGCCAAGGTGGTGCATGCAGCGCCGAACACCAGCTCCCACATCACCACCAAATCCATCGCCCGCGACGGCGGCATCTCCAACTTCCGCAGTTCCGTCACGGTGCTGCCGAATGCGAAGAACGCAAAGTCCGCTGTTTCCTGCGAGAGCCTGATGCTGGACGACCGTTCCCGCTCGGATACCATTCCGGAGATGGACATCCGCTGTGACGCCGTGGATGTGGGCCACGAGGCAAAGATCGGACGCATCAGCGAGGAAGCCGTGTTCTACCTGATGAGCCGCGGCCTTTCCGAAGAGGATGCCCGCGCGCTGATCGTAGGCGGCTTTGCCGAGCCCATCGCCAAGGAGCTGCCTGTGGAGTACGCCGTGGAAATGAACAACCTGATCCACCTGGAAATGAAAGGCAGCATTGGCTGAGAGGGGGCATTTTTGATGAATGATACCACGATAAACCGCCTGCCGGTGCCCACTTGGAACCAGTGCGGCGTCAATACGGCCCCTGCGGCCGCTGCCCTGCCGGAAAACCCCGGCGACTGGGGCGAAGCAAACTTTGCCGTCACCCTGCCCGCCGGAGTTGGTGAGAGCGAAGAAGAATTTACAAGTTTTGCAGAGAGCGGCATGGGCCCCGCCGCGGATGCCTTTGTGCTGGAAAATGCAACGGTACGCCATGCGCTGACCGTGGCCGAGGACGTTACGGCGGCCCAGCCTGCCGTGTTTGAATTTACGCTGGACGCCGCCCACCCGAACGCTGTGAGCGTGCTGGACGTGGACGCCAAGGCCAACAGCAGCCTGACCCTTGTGCAGGTGCTGCGCGGCGACGCTGCAAACGGTGTGGCTGCAAGCCTTGTGCGCATCCGTGCTGCCGAAGGTGCGCAGGTAAAACTGGTACAGGTGCAGCTGCTGGGCGATCATGCCCGCCGCTGGGGTGCCGTGGCCGTGGAAGAAGCCGCCGGTGCCAAAGTGGAACAGGTGCGCGTGGAGCTGGGCGGCAGTGTGTCTGCCTGCGGCACCCGTGCAATGCTGGACCACGCCAAGGCCGAGTATGACCTTGACGCCGTCTACTTTGGCGGCAGAGACGCTGTGCTGGATTACAACGACATCTCAGTGCACACCGCCAAGGACACCCTGTGCGAGATGCATACCGCCGGTGTGCTGACCGGCAGTGCCAGCAAAATTTTGCGCGGCACCATCGATTTCCGGCGCGGTGCCAAGCGCGGCGTGGGCCACGAGAGCGAGGACGTGCTGCTGTTCAGCCCCGCCGCCCGCAACCGCACGGCACCGCTGATCCTGTGCGGTGAAGAAGAGGTGGAGGGCCAGCATGCGGCCTCCATCGGCCGGTTGGACGAAGAAAAGCTGTACTATCTGCGTTCCCGCGGCCTTTCCGAAGCGCAGGCGCGCCGCCTGATGGTGGACGCCCGCTTTGCCCCCGCACTGGATAAAATTCCGCTGAACGCCCTGCGCGAAGAGGTGCAGGCCGAAGCTGCAAGGAGGCTGGACGAACATGAATAACCCTTGGGTCAAGGACTTCCCCATTCTGGCCGCCGACGAAAACGGCAATCGGCTCGTCTATCTGGACAGTGCCGCCACCACCCAGCATCCCACGCAGGTGCTGGACGCCGTAACGAACTACTACAAACACGATAATGCTAACCCCCACCGCGGCGTGTACGATCTGGCCATGCGCGCCACCGACGCCCACGAGGGTGCCCGCCACCGGGTGGCGCAGTTTTTCAATGCGCAGGACGATGAGATCGTGTTCACTCAGAACACCACCGAGTCTCTGAACCTGGTCGCCTACAGCTACGGCATGCACTTCCTGCACGAGGGCGACGAGATCGTCATCTCGGTGGCAGAACACCACTCCGATCTGGTGCCGTGGCAGCGGGTAGCGCAGGCCACCGGCGCAAAGCTGGTCTACATGTACCCCAATGCCGCCGGATACCTGACCGAGGAAGAGCTGGATCAAAAGATCACCGCCAAGACAAAGCTCGTTGCCGTGGGCATGGTGTCCAACGTGCTGGGCCTGCGTGCCCCTGTGGAAGCCATTGTGGCCCGGGCCCATGCCGTGGGTGCTGTGGTGGTGCTGGACTGCGCCCAGAGCGCCCCGCATATGCCGGTGGACGTGAAAAAGCTGGATGTGGATTTTGCCGCCTGCTCGGCCCACAAGCTGTATGCCCCCATGGGCATGGGTGCCCTGTATGCCCGGGCAGAGCTGCTGGACAAAATGCCGCCTTTCCTCAGCGGCGGCGACATGATCGGCACCGTGCACGAGCACAGTGCTACTTGGGCGGAAGGCCCCCGCAAGTTTGAGGCCGGCACCCGCAATGTGGGCGGCGAAGTGGGCTTTGCTGCCGCGCTGGATTATATGCAGAACATCGGCTGGGACGCCATGATGAAGCATGAGCACGCACTGCTGGACCGGATGCTCAAAGGCATGGCACAGATGCCGTGGCTCACCGTTTACGGCGACCCCACCGCCGCAAACCGCTTTGGCGTAGTGTCCTTTAATGTGCAGGACGTGCACCCGCATGACGTAGCCACCATTCTGGACGCAGGCGGCGTGGCTGTGCGCGCAGGTCATCACTGCGCACAGCCGCTGATGGACTTTCTTGGCATCGGTTCCTGCTGCCGCGCCAGTGTGGCCGTCTACAACACGGCAGAGGATGTGGACGCGCTGCTGGAAAATCTGGAAAATGTACGGAAGGTGATGGACCTATGAACCTGAACGAATTGTATACCCAAGTGATCACCGAGAACAGCCGCAGCAAAGAAAACCGCCACCCGGTGGAAAATGCCACCCACAGTCTGGAAGGCGTGAACCCCAGCTGCGGCGACGACATCACCTTGCAGCTGCGCGTGAAGGACGGCAAGATCGAGGATGCCGGTTTCATTGGCAGCGGCTGCGCCATCTCGCAGGCATCTGCTTCCCTGATGATCGACCTTGTGAAGGGCCGCACCGTGGAGGATGCCCGCCGCCTGATCGGCCTGTATTTTGACATGATCAAGGGCAGGATCACGCCGGAGCAGCTGGACGATCTGGAAGATGCCGCCGCTTTGCAGGGCATCGCCCATGTGCCTGCCCGTGTCAAGTGCGCGGTGCTGGCATGGCACACGCTGGAAGAAGCGCTGGACGGCGAAGGAAAAGTAAAATAAAATCGTTTCAAGCAGTTGAGGGAGAGCTTGCCAAAAGCTCCCCCTCTTTTTTGTGCATTTTATTTGACAGCGCGTAAAAACTGCGGTAGAATAAATTGTTTGTTTTCCGGCATTGCGGCTGGAAAAGGGCGTATTTTAGCAGAGGATGTGGGAAAATCATGATCGAAACGATCACGGCCGTCAATCAGGCGGTCAACAGCTTTATCTGGGGCGTGCCCGCCATGGTGTGCATCATCGGCGTGGGCCTGCTGCTCAGCGTGCGCACGGGCTTTTTGCAGATCCGCAAATTTCCCTACGCCATCAAGACCACCATCGGGCGCATGTTCCGCAAAAAGGATGCTTCCGACGGTGCCATGACGCCGTTTCAGGCGGTGTGCACCGCACTGGCGGGCACTGTGGGCACCGGCAACATCGCCGGTGTGGCGGGTGCCATTGCCATTGGCGGGCCGGGCGCGGTGTTCTGGATGTGGTGCTCGGCTTTGCTTGGCATGTGCACCAAGTTTGCCGAAGTGACGCTGGCCGTGCACTACCGCGAGCGCAGCAGCACCGGCGAATGGGTGGGCGGCCCCATGTACTACATTAAAAACGGTCTGGGCAAAAACTGGCAGTTCCTTGCCGTGCTCTACTCGCTGTTCGGCGTGCTGACCGTGTTTGGCACCGGAAACGCCACGCAGGTAAACACCATCGTGGCCGCCATCGACACCGCCCTGCTGGAATACGGCATTGTGGGCAGCGGTGCGCTCTCCACGCTGAACCTTGTGGTGGGTATCCTTGTGGCCATGCTGGTGGCCATGGTGCTGCTGGGCGGCATCAAGCGCATTGGCAGCGTCAGCGAAAAGCTGGTGCCCTTTATGGCCCTGTTCTACATCGTGCTGGCCGTGGGCGTCATGGTACTGAACGTGGAGCGCCTGCCCTATGTGTTTGAGTCCATCATCGCGGGTGCCTTCAACCCCGCCGCCTTCACCGGCGGCACCATCGGCAGCCTGTTCGTCAGTATGCAAAAGGGCGTCTCCCGCGGCATCTTCTCCAACGAAGCCGGCCTTGGCACCGGCTCCATCGCCCACGCCTGCGCCGACACCAAAAAGCCGGCCAAGCAGGGCATGTTCGGCATTTTTGAGGTGTTTGCGGATACCATCGTTATCTGCACCCTCACCGCCATGGTCATTTTGTGCAGCGGCACCACCGTGAACTACGGCACCGCAGCCGGTGCCGAGCTGACCATCAGCGGCTTTACCACCACCTACGGCGGCTGGGCGTCCATCTTTACCGCTGTGGCGCTGTGCTGCTTTGCCTTTTCCACCATCATCGGCTGGGGATTGTACGGTTCCCGTTTTCTGGTGTTCCTGTGCCGCAGCGACAAAGTGGCAAAGCCTTTCTTTGTAGTGTACTCCTTCGTGTCCATTCTGGGCGCAACTGTGGATCTGGGCCTTTTGTGGAGCATCGCCGATACCTTCAACGGCCTGATGAGCATCCCGAACCTGATCGCGCTGCTGCTGCTCTCCGGCACAGTGGTCAAGCTGACCAAAGAATTTTTTGCATCTGAGGGGTAAAACCTGTAACGAAAAAGGCATGTGCGTTTCTTTTGCACATGCCTTTTTTGTTACTCAGCCATCTTCACCGGCACTCTTGCCACACAGTGCACCCGGCATTCTGCACCCCTGCAGGTATAGCAGAACACCTTGCGGAACATGGTGTCTGCGGGAACAAGGTTCAGCTGCCGGGCACGCTCGGCGCACATACGGTACAAAGCCTCTGCGCTGTTGCCGCCGCGCGGTGCAATGTAAGAGCAGTAGATCTCCAGCACCCGTCCGTGATGCAGCAGCTGTGCCGGTTGCTGCGGGGCAAAGCCGATCTGCTCCGCTTCGGTCTGCTCAAGGCCAAGCCCCCACTCGATATCCAGCTTTCCTTCCGGCGTCATCCGCAGGATCTGTGCCGAGGTGACCAGCGGCATCCAGTCCAGCCAGCCGGGCAGCTGGTCATAGATGCGTTCATCCGGCACAAACTCACCGTTCAGCGTGTGGGGCAGAAACCACACATCCGGCACGGTGCGCACGCTCCACTCGCCCTGCTCACACAACCTGAGGGCTGCCCTCAGGTTCTGCAGGCCCAGAAGATGCATCTGCTGTTGGTGGAGCTGCTGTTGCAGGCCCGTTTCCTGATGGGCAAGCATGGCTTCCGCCTCCGGCAGGGTGCAGTCATTGATGCCTTTTTCAATTTCCCGCACCGAAAACCCCATGTTTTTCATGCGGCGGCATTCCAGCACAAGGCTGGCATCCCGGATATCGTAGTAGCGGTAGCCGTTGCTCTGCACTTTGGGGTGCAGAATGCCCTTTTCCTCATAAAACTTGAGGAAATGCGTGGATACACCGGCCTTTTTGGCAAAATCGCCGATGGCATAGCTGCGGGCGGATGGGTCTCTGGGGCGTGCGCACATGGCAGAAATACTCCTTTCGGGCGGCAGGCTCTGATTCCAGCCTGCTTGGATACAACATCGTTTGATAAATATTTTTCATTTTCTTCTTGACCTGCGTGTTTGCCGCAGGTGTACACTAAGGGACGGCAAAGTTAAACTTTTGACGAAGCAAGGTTTATCATTGACAAGAAGATAAGAAGAAAAAGGAGAACAACATGGAAAAACTCTCTCGTCAGGGCTTCCTGAAGGTTGCTGCCGCAGCCGCCATGTCCGGCGTCACCGCTGCCGGTCTGGCTGCCTGCAAGAGCGGCAAGGCCGACAGCACCCCCGCAGCTGCCTCCGGCAATGCCGGCATCTACACCCCCGGCACCTACACCGCTACCGAGACCGGTACCGGCACTGTGACCGTCACCATGACCTTCAGCGACAGCGCCATCACCGAGGTGAAGGTGGATACCTCCAAGGAGACCATCGCACTGGCTGTGGATTCGGCTGCCGACTTCCAAGAAGCACTCATGGCAGCCCAGAGCTCCGAGATCGACTCGGTCTCCGGTGCCACCATCACCAGCAAGGCCGTCAAGAAGGCTGCCGCAAGCTGCATCGAGCAGGCCATGGGTCTGGCTTCGGGCGAAGAGACCACCGAGACCGTGGACGACGGCACGCCCAAATGGCTGGGCACTGCACCTGTGATCGCAGACAGCGACATCGTGGACACCTTCGACACCGAAGTTCTGGTGGTCGGCGGCGGCACCGGCGGTCTGTTCGCAGCTTGCAGCGCTGCCGAGAACGGTGCAAAGACGCTGGTCATTGACAAGGTGACCAGCGGCGGCATCCGCGACGATCTGGGCGGCATCAACAGCCGTTACCAGAAGGAATGGGGCACCAAGATCGACAAGTTCGATTACATCACCGAAATGACCAAGATCGCAGCCGGCCACATCGACCAGCGTCTGGTGCGCCTGTGGTGCGAAGAGTCCGCCGAGACCATCGACTGGTACGGCGACCGTCTGGCCGAGCGCGGCGTGGAGCTGTGGCATGAAGCCGGCGGCGACGACGACGGCGACCGCTACATCCACTTTGCCACCGGCCACTCTCCCCGCTGGACCGGTTCCGACGACGGCAAGGGCAACGTACTGAACGGCGCAACCGTTCTGACCGACTACGCAACCGGTCTGGGTGTGGAATTCATGTACAACACCCCCATGGTGGAGCTGGTGAAGGAAAACGACCGCGTTGTTGGCGTGATCGCCGAGAACGAGGACGGCAAGTATGTGCGCATCAACGCTTCCAAGGGCGTTATCATCTGCACCGGCGGCTACTCCCTGAACTACGACATGATGGAAGCGCTTCAGCCCGAGAATCTGGCCATCGTGGGCCGCAACGGTTCCATCCCCGGCGCTACCGGCGATGGCATCAAGGCCTGCATCTGGGTGGGCGCAAAGTTTGACGACACCCACAGCATGATGATGTTCGACCGCGCTGCCCTGAAGCCCAACGCAGTGCCCGGCCGTGACCAGACCGAGAACGGCGAGAGCGGCTTCTTCTGGATGGGCAGCCAGCCGTTCCTGAAGGTGAACTCCAAGGGCGAGCGCTTCTTCAACGAGTCCGGCACCTACGAGGGCATCCTGCACGCTGACGAGTTCAACAAGGATCACTGCCATTATACCATTTTTGACTCCGATTGGACAACCTATATTCAGGAGTTCAAGACCCATGGATGCAGCCGTATGTTCCCGTTCCCGAACAATGCGGACCCCAACATCCCCTATCAGGCCATCGAGCAGAACATGCTGCCGGGTCTGGTGGAGAACGGCTTTGTGTTCAAGTGCGACACCATTGCCGAGCTGGCCGAGAAACTGGGCCTGCCCGCTGACCAGCTGGAAGCTACTGTGAAACGCTACAACGAGCTGTACGACAAGGGCGTGGATGAGGACTTTGGCAAGGAAGCGCACCGCATGAGCGCCATCCGCACCGCCCCCTTCTACGGTGCCAAGAACACCGGCTACATCCTGTGCACCATGGACGGCATCCAGATCGACCTGAACATGAATGCAGTGGACACCAACAACGACCCCATCCCGGGCCTGTACGTTGTGGGCAATGACTCCGGCGGATACTTCTCCGGCACCTACCCCAACCTGTCCACCGGCGCAGCCTGCGGCCGTACCGTTACCTTTGGCCGCCGCGCAGGCCGCATTGCTGCTACCGAGGGCATCTGAGCCACGCGTGAGCTGAAACTCTGAGCGTTTTCTTTCTTCTTTTTTCATAAAAGGCACGGCAGTTTTCCCGTACGGGAGTGCTGCCGTGCCTTTGTTTTTGCTTTTTTTACCGTTTTTCGGTCATTTCCTCTTGAAGCAGGCCTTCATTCGTGCTATTGTATACAAGCAAAGATTCTTAGCGCGCATCTGGTTTTGCTTTGGGGAGGAATGGATATGCCTGAATTTCCGCGCTCGGATTTCCGCCTGCATGTGGGCTGGCGCAACATCAAGACCTCGGTCACGGCCATGCTGGTGGCCATGGCCTACTGCCTGATCGGCCGCAACCCGGCTTTTGCCTGCATCGGCGTCATTTTCGGCATGGGCACCGACATGCCGGATTCCATCAAAAACGGCGGCAACCGCCTGTTCGGCACCCTGATCGGCGGTCTGCTTTCCATTGCCGTGTTCTGGGTGTACCTGCACATTTACCCGCAGGGCGGGCACAGCATGCTGCTGGCGGTGCTGCTGGGCATCGCCACGGTCATTCTGATTTTGCTGTGCCAGTATTTCTGGCCGGGCGGCGTGCAGCCGGGCGGTGTGGTGCTGTGCATCGTGCTGTACTCCACACCCGTTGAGACCTACGTCCGTTACGCGCTGAACCGCATTCTGGACACTGCCATCGGCGTGATCATTGCCCTGCTGGTGAACTACTTTTTGCCGCGTGAGCGGGTGGTGGCCCTGTGGGAGGGCTTTAAAAAGCGCATCGGCCTGTGCTGGTAAAAAACATCCAAAAATGCGAAAGCGCTGTTGCAAGACAGCTCTCCAAAAAATATCGTACGAAACCCGGAACTTTTTCAGGGCCAAAACGGCTCCAAAAAGGTTCCGGGTCTTTGATTTTTCGCGATCTCCCCATGCAGGCTGCTATCGCTTTTTCAACCGCCTCATTCTGCCCGCGTCCGGCTCTTTTCAACTCGGACAGTTCATGTTACAATAGATGCATTATAAACAGCACCGAAAATGGACGGAGGAAAAGGATCTTGGAGTTTTATGGTACCATCGGCCCGGCCTGTGCGCAGCCGGAAACTTTGCGCCGCATGGCGGATGCCGGCATGACCGGCATCCGCATGAACCTTTCCCACGGGCCGCTGGCGGCGCACACCGACTGGCTGGCCCTGATCCGCGCTGCCGGCATCCGGCAGCTGCTGATCGACCTACAGGGCCCGGAGCTGCGCATCGGCACGCTGGCTTCGCCGCTCACGCTGATGCAGGGCGGCACGCTGCGCCTTGGTGCAGGCGGTGTGCCCTGCCCGGCAGCGCTGGTACAGGCCGCAAAGCCGGGCCAAACACTGCTGCTGGACGACGGCAGGCTGCTGGTGCAGGTCACACAGGCTTTGCCGGACGCCCTTGTGTGCACGGTGGTGCGCGGCGGCATCCTGCAAAGCCGAAAGAGCATCGCCGCGCCGGGCCTTGCGGTGCCCTCACCTACTCTGACGGCGGAGGACCTGCAAAACCTGAAAGCTGCAAAGCAGTGCGGCGTTACCGGCGTGATGCTGCCCTTTGTGCGCGGCAAGGCAGACATTCTGGCTTTGCGCCGCGCGCTGGACGCAGCCGGTGCCGGGGATATCCGTATTTTTGCCAAGATCGAAAATATGACCGGCGTGCGGGCCCTGCCGGAGTTTCTCCATCTTGTGGATGAGGTGGTGATCGCCCGCGGCGACCTTGGCAACGCCATGCCGCTGTGGGAGCTGCCCCGCTGCCAGAAGCAGCTTTCCGCCGCCTGCCGCGCTGCGGGCGTGCCCTTTATGGTAGTGACCCAGATGCTGGACAGCATGTGCGCCCGCGCGGTGCCCACCCGTGCCGAAGTAAGCGACATCTACAACGCTGTGCTGGACGGCGCGGCCAGCGTGATGCTGACCGGCGAGACCGCTGCCGGGCAGTACCCGGTGGAAGCCATGGAGTATCTGGTGCGCACAGCACGCACGGCAATGTGATTCATAACGATTCAGAATGCCCTCCGCTGCGCTCTGGGCATTTTTAGCGGAATATTATTTATTTTTGCCAATCGGGAAAATCTGCGGATTTTCCCGATTGGCCTTTTCACGGGAGGGCCCATAGCGGGAAACAACATCTACAACAATTATTACAGGCTTTCCAAAATGCAGAAATGAAAGCTGCCGTTTTCGGTCACGACCCCTTTCCGTGAAAAATGGATTCCGAAAAGTCCGCAGACTTTTCGGAATCCCAAATAAAAAATAATTCTTCCTCTGAGAATGCCCAGAGCGCAGCGGAGGGCATTTCAAATCGTCCCGCACGGAAATTTTTCCGCAAAAAACGGCAAAAGGATAGCTTCTTTTGTCTGCTTCCTATATAATAAAGGTAAAATCAACTGAATGCAGAAAGGTTTATCGTTTATGGGAATCGTAGTCATCGGAGCTGTTTTTGTGGATATCAAGGGCTATCCCCTTTCCACCT
>ERZ1026898.639-NODE-639-length-19843-cov-9.914291_pt1 | contig 19843 bp, 15 predicted proteins | sample MGYA00380178_ERZ1026898 | MGnify/ENA primary metagenome ERZ1026898 (study PRJEB33269, sample SAMEA4719814) | human gut metagenome | biome: human-associated habitat; feature: organic feature; material: feces | place: Cameroon | collected 2013-10 ... | reverse complement strand
GTCTCGTGGGCTCGGAGATGTGTATAAGAGACAGATATTTACTTTAGCTCCCATCCCGTTATGTCTTATTACATATTGAGTGTTTGGTAATAGCCTTATATAGGAAGGATTATACCGAAATTCTTGCTTATAAGAAGACGATTCTATCGCTTTAAATTTCTTTGATATTCTTTTTTTAAAACAAATAGTATCCACCTCATTTCATTCTCAAAAATCATTCACTTTCCTTATTCTTGTTTTGGACTGAAACAATGGCACTTTTTATGAATATAGCTACGAAGATAGCCATATTGAGAAATACGGTCTTTAATATAGCCAATACTAGCGTCCGATAAATCATCATATGAAACACCAAGATGCGAAGACATTTATAATAAACTGGTCGCTGGAAGTATAGTTGCCGAGTTGTACTCACCTTCTATGGCTCCGACGATTTCTTTTTCAAATTTTACTTTTCATGAATATAAAACTTAACTTTTGCATCATAAGCAGAAATCTGAATCTGTCCAGTCCCACCATAATGTCCTTTAGGAAGTGTTCCCATAATCAACCAACTATGTTTAAATTTTACGACTTCAAAAGGATATTCTCCATTTATTGTTTCCTTGCCATAGATATCACTCAAATATGCAATACCTATTTCTGCTGCAAGTGTTGGATTATCTACAAGAATGGAATTTACCTCCTTAGTTTTATCATTTAATATTCTCCCATTACTTTTATATATATAAACTGCCATAGTATCCTTTCCTATAGCTATCGCTTTCCATACGCTATCGCCTATTAGTGAGGCTTGCAGCTTTTGCACATTTTTCTGCCCAAATTTAGACAAAAAAAGAGACTTTGCTACATCAAGAGCCGTATTCTTTCTAGTAACAACAGCTCTAGCAAGCGTATCATTATTATCATACAAAATGTCAGGCGAGTCAAAATAATCCTTAGGATTGTAAGATTCACCTTCATACTCTTGTAAAGAAACCAAACGATAAAAATTTGGCGTATTATCACTTGGCTTGTAAAAAAGTACAACAAGAATTGTTGTCACTATAATACTTATAAACACAACTACCTTCCTCATTTATTTTATTTTGATTTCTCCATCCCTCACACTATTTATTGGGGGATTTTATGAGCTGATTATTGATTATCATTTTTTATCAAAGAGGACCATGGCGATTAGGACTATTATAAAAGTATTCTACATTTTTATCTTTAACATCAAACAGAATTGTGGGAATCTGATACTTACTATTTTTTCTTTCAGAGTCATCCACACAATACTCTACTTTTAGTACCTTTAGTAAAGACTGTACTGACATATTTTTCTTTCTTATTTCATCTTGATAAATTGAAATGCCACAATCAATAGAATCGTGCGGCAGAAGAACATGCGAGCTTGCTACCCTACCATAAAACGTTGCAAAAGAAATGCTTTTTAGTGAATCTACGCAAAAATGTATTTTAGAATTACAGTCATATCCCATAGCTTGCATAGGAATAAAAAAAGTATCATTAGTTGTGTTTGTGATTCTAAATACCAAATGGATTTCTCGCGTGTAATTTTCATCACCTTTACTGGTCAAAGGATAATTGTCAAAAACCTTCACTAAATCAGCTTTAATAACCGCATGTTGCTTGTTAGGACAACAAGAACATAAAAGTATCGATATTATAATAACAAAATCTTTCATCATACTCTAATTATATTTTAATGTTGTAAATATTCGTTTGGTCGTTTCTTTTTTAAATACTCATATAATTCCTTTAATTCTTTAGTTGTTTTTTTTCCAAGAAGGGTGATTCAGATGCCCTTGTTAAGGTCCTTGACCATATTGCCATTCTTGTCATATCCGTATTCAACATTTTCAGAAGCACCATCCACAAAATTCCAAGCATCCTTGTAAGTAGGGTCTTCCACTTTATCTTCTGCATTGAGCAACTGGTTTCCTTTATAGGCAAAGCTTACATCATCTATCAAGCCATAAGTTCCCCCATCTTGAAGCCCATTGCGTTTCAAGGTCAGCATGTTACCCATCAAGTCATACGTATAACGAGTATCATAATGAGCATTCGTAGAGTTGTCCTCAGAATAGGAAGCAGAGGTCAAGCGAGAAAGCCTATCATACGTAAAATCATATTTTCGTTTCAAAATCTCATCGCTCGCACTCCAGACCATTGCGGATATATTTCCACCAAACTCACGATTCTTGCCGTCATAATATGACAAGGATTCCCTGAAGTTTGAGGAAGATATGTCCGTTGGCCATTCCCTTACATTATAACCATAACCAATCGTTTCCTTTTCAAAGACCTTTTGACTTATCAAGCGGCAATGCTTGTCATAGATATTTTGCTTCAAAGAGACAATCTTACCACCATTTAATTGGTGGAGCACCTGTTGTAAACGGTCGGCATTATCATAACGATAGGTGTAAACCTCCTCTTGTTTTGAGGAACCTACGACATGCTCATGAAGCATATTTTGCACCTTGCCAGTATAAGTGTAGATATAATAATAACAATCCAATCCTCCAAGACTGTTCTCCGATCGTTTTTGAACAAGTTGCCCTTTTCTGTCATAATAGCAAACAGAATACAGTTCTTTTCCATTATCAGTAGCTACCACAATACCTGTTTGTAAGGTTCTTGCATTTTCCGACTTGATGCCATAGCCAGCCTTTCCTACATATTGCAAGGCTGCGATGTTAGGAATAGAATCATAAAGGACAAGCAATTCAGATGTGCTTTCGTAGAATTACTTAAATAAGAAATTTCACGTTTTTTCCCTTGTACAATCCAGGCTGCCCCTGGACCACGTTCCTCTGTTTTTCTTCCCAATGGAGAATTCTCGTAGAAATACTCCATATAGGCATAAGGTTCCTTGTAGTCTGAAATATAATGGTCTCTGGTCACATCAGTATAGTTGCCCAAATTGCCAGACAAGGCTACAGGCTTGCCCTTCTGAAGTACATACCCAAACGCATCATAGCTTGTGGATTCAAGCAAGTCAACACCACTTTCAGGTGATAAGTTGACAGACACTTTCTCTACCAAACGTCCCAGCCCATCATAGTATTGGTACTCGTCTATCGACTTTGATGGACTGATGTTCCTTTGGGACAAGATGTAATTCTCATCGTTGGATTGAGCCAAGGATGATTGACCAAAAAGCATCGGAGATAGAACCGATATGAACATATAGAGTTTTCTCATCAGCGATAATTATATTTATAAGTTGCCAATGGATTGGCATCCAAGTCCTTTTCGGAAAAGAATCTTCCATAGGCGTCATATTCGTAATAGTTAATTTTAACACACTGTTATAGGGAAACAACTTATTCTCAAACATTCAATCATCCCTTCCATTTGAGTAAATAAAAGGAATATATTTAATAGCCTTTACGCCTTTGGGCGTATAATCAAGCCACATGGTTTGATGTCGAACTTGCTTTATCTTATAAAATTTATCATAGACTACTTCTAAAAGCATACCTTCATGTATTATAGTTTGATTAAAAGAAGAAACAAATAAAGAATCATTTAGCTTCTGTGTTACTATATGCTTTGGAAAGTCTGGATACACTTCACATACAGTATCCCATTCACGCTTGGTTGATAAAAAAAGATATTTTTTCCCTCTATAAGAAATATAGTACTCTCCATTTTTCATCACCAAATCCCATTTATCTATTACCGAATCCTTACAACAAGCCTTAATGACAATATCATTGTCATTATACACAATACGGTAATCCTCCACGTAAAAGGAAGGATAAAGTACAACCTCTTTCTCCTTTGACTGAAAACAAGAAACTAAGGTAAAAGCCATTATAGCCAAAAGAGTTTTATTATTTGCCTTCATATCGTTATTTTTCATTTAAATTCGTACTTTTATGGAATAATTCCATCATTACTTGTTGATATATATTTACTTTTTGAAATTTTATATCATGCATTTTCTGATGGTCTTTGTCTTGAGAAACATTCCATTTTTTCCTTGCATCATTGTAATCTCCTGTTTTTATAAAATCATTTAACACTTCAGGATAATTGTACAAATGGCCTGCCAATTCATGACAAATGGTTTCCAATAATTTTTCTGGACTTCTATCAGGATCAAATATAATATCAAATGCAGGCTTATTATTTTCATCTTTCCTTAACTGTGTCTGCGCATTTATAGCTTTAAAATATGCTGTTTTGGCATCTGGTTCTGAAAATGTCATTTCATTAATATTCACATCAAAATCAGAATATTTCCCATTACCTTTTACCCCAAAGAAAACTGAGTTCTTAGGAGTAAAGTCGGCAAACAATTGCTTTCCGAAAGAAGTCTTTGCAAAACGAAACATAGCTGCACGAAATTCAGGAGTACTCGTATAATATTTAGGGGATTTATCATCCTCCCACAAAATTGTTTTTATTCTTTTTCCATCTGTATCTATCGCATTTATCGGATTATTTGCACAATAAGCATAAGGGGGCATATCCACATAGTCTGTCGCATGTGGGTCTTGTGTCAAAAACCTCATGCCGTCATACCATCTAGCACCATAATCGTACCAATCCAAGCCGTGCATCCTATCCAATTCTTTCCCATTATACTTATATCTTTGCACATTGCCATTTGTGCTTTCTGCCATCAAGCCACCGAATGGATAGTAATGATTCACTTGTTCCACATCACCAGTAGTACCATTGACTACCACTCGATTACTACCGAGGTGGTCTTTTAGGTAATAATGGTACACAGGTTCTCCATTGGCAAAAGAGATGTAACCTCCATCTACCAATATTTGAGCCAACTTTCCATTCTCATAAATCATATTATCACAATAGTCCAAAGTCATACTTGAACTTGGCATGGTCGTTACATAGGATGCTTGCAACTTCTTGCCTTGTGCATCATACACGTAACTGATGCTCTTGCCATCTTCCATTTTTAGAGAAGTCGGCAAGTTCAATGAATTATAGGTAATTTGCAAGATACCCTTGTTTAGGTCCTTGACCATATTGCCATTCTTGTCATATCCGTATTCAACATTTTCAGAAGCACCATCAACAAAATTCCAAGCATCCTTGTAAGTAGGGTCTTCCACTTTGTCTTCTGCATTGAGCAACTGATTTCCCTTATAGGTAAAACTTACATCATCTATCAAGCCATAAGTTCCCCCATCTTGAAGACCATTGCGTTTCAAGGTCAGCATATTACCCATTAGGTCATACGTATAACGAGTATCATAATGACCGCTTGCTGCATTATCCTCCAAATACGAAGCATAGGTCAAACGATACAAAGTATCATACGAGAAGTTATACTTTCGTACCAATGTTTCATTTCCCACACTCCAAGTCATAGATGTCACATTTCCTCCATACATACGATAATTTCCTCCATAATATGACAAGGTTTCTTTGTAATTTTCAGAAGAAATACTTGTTGGCCATTCCCTTATATTATATTCATAAGAAATGTTTTCCTTACCAAACACTTTTTGACTTGACAAGCGACAAAGTCTGTCATAAACATTTTGCATCAAAGTGACTTTTTCCCCACTATTTAATTGGTGAGACACTTGCAACAAACGGTCTGCATTATCATACACATAGCTATAAATTTCCTCTTGCTTAGCTGAACCTATGATATGCTCATGAAGCATACTTGCCACCTTACCGGTATAAGTATAGAGGTAATAATAACAGTCCAAACCACCCAAGTGGTTTTCCGAACGTTTTTGTACAAGTTGCCCTTTCTTGTCATAATAACAAACAGAATACAACTCCTTTCCAACTTCTGCTGAGACTATTTCACCCGTTTGCAGACCTATAACATTGTCTGCCCTATTTCCATAACCAGCTTTCTGTACATACCCCAAAGAGGGCTTATTGGACATGAAGTCATAATTGTCATAAAAAACTTTCAATGACTGCGTACCATCACTCTTGGAAGACAGCCGACCAAATGGGTCATAACTCATTTGGGTAGCTGTGCCGCTAGCCTTTTGTACACCAGTTTGACTGAAAACAGGTCTATCTGCGTCATCATATTGAATAGTAACAGCATCAACACCAGGAAGCTTCTTAGAAATGCACCGATGTAATTCATCATAAGTATATTGATAAGCATAATCCAACAATGGGCTTGCAGACTTGCAAGAATAATTACCAGGAGAAGCTAAGCGCAATGATGCCTCTGGAGGCAAGACCAATACCAGGTCACCTTTGTCATTATATATATAATATGTATCAACTTCAGTATCACCCATTACCTTTCTGATCAAGACTAACCTATCAAAAAGGTCTTTGAACTCGTATGTCACCCTAGCATCCTCATCTATCTTCTGGATAATATTTAGCGAGCCATCTGGATAATACGACTTATTGCAAAGAATATCATTTGACACCTCAAAGCGCAAGCATCCCATGTGAGCATTCGTTGAATTAGTAAGATAAGCAACAATACGACTTTTTCCTTGCATAATCCAAGGTGCCCCAGGGCCTCGCTCATCTCTTAGTCTTCCCAAAGGTGAATCCTCGTAGGAATATTCCACATAAGCCATAGGGTCATTGTAATCTGCAATATAATGCTTTTGCTCTATTTCTGTATAGTTGCCAGAATTACCAGACAAAGAGACCATTTTTCCTTTCCGACGCACACGTCCAAAACCATCATAACTTGTGGCTTCAAGCAAGTCAACCCCACTCTCAGGAGACAAATTTACAGAGACATTCTCCACAAAACGCCCCAAACCGTCATAATAATTGTGTTCGGCAACATAATTTGTCGAACTTGTATTCTTTTGTATGGTAATACAATTTTCCCCACTAGACTGCGCTAGAGAAGGCAATGTTCCCAACAACAATACCAGAACCGATAAATAAATGTCGTATGTTTTCATTGGCGATAAAAATATTTATAAGTTGTTAATGGATTGGAATCTATATCTTTTTCCGAAACAAGCCTTCCAAAGGCATCATATTCATAATGATTTATATTGCCATTTGGTAAAATCATCTCAGAGACCTTATACCATGGATTGTACAAATATGCCGTCACATGCGCATTTGTCCCTTTTACTACTAAATCATACAAATCCTTCAACTCTTTTGCCGTCAATGTAGCCTTGTTTCCTATGTTTCTTACTGTTGTTGAAAGCGCAGACACCTTGTCATAGGTCGTTCCTACAATTTCCATTATTGGACATTGATAAGAATAAGACCATAATAGTACGGTATGCAGACCATCATTTGTTGTATATTCCAAGATATTACCATAGGAATCATACTTTTCCACTTTTAAATCTTGACGCATTTTTCCATCTGTGCCCTTTGTCAAAAATTCGTTGAACATTGGCACTGCGTTTCCAACCAATGAATAGTTCTTTCGATACCCTCCTACAAGCGTATTACCAGAAGTGCCCATATAGTTGTCCATACCTGTGACTTCTGCTAAACAATGTTTTTCTTGTAATCCCTCTGCCCCAGTGGAAGTCCTTTCATGTGGATAGGTAAGCACTTTTTGTGATTTTTGGATACCATTAGTGGTCACAACTCTATTTTCTTTATAGTTTGTTTGGTCGTAACCAAAAGTTATTTTTTTAGGCAGCAAAGCCTTACCATTTACATAAGATGTTTCTGTGATTTCATCCAAATAGTTCCAAACATTTGCCTTGGTATATATGGACAAATGATACGTACATCCTTCCGCTGCTGTACCACTTAAAAAGAGAGGGAGACACTTTGGGAACAATATTTCCTCATATTTTTTACTTCCATAAGTGTAATCTGTCTGTTGTACAAGCTCGTCTGTTGAGGAATAAATTTTCCTAGTTAGGATTTTTCCATTCAATCCATAGTTGGGATAATAATATTGTTCCCCCATCCCCATTTCCCGATAAGTCTGGTTCTCATAATTACTGACAATATAGCCATTATCCTGTCCATTCGTATTGACAACCTTCTTTTTTACTACAGAATATCCTACGGTAGGAACACCCAAGGACATCAAACTCAAATCGGACTTTTGTGAACCTACAAAAGAATAGGTAAGCTGATCTATAGGCAAAGAACCCTGACTAGAAAAATTCAACGCCATATTCTTGCACCTAACTGTTGGTACAAGCAATTTTCCATTATAATACTCATAACACGTCTTGCTTACAAAGTCTGACTTATGCCCATCATAATTGGTTATGCTTTTAATTCTAACGCCACCCCCAATAGACAATCCACTGCTGTCAGCAATAGATTCATCCAAAACAAACGAGTGTCCTGTCGTTGCACGGATGGATGCCGTTGTCACGTAATCACTAGGAACATACGGCACTGTAACATATATAACATATACCCCAGGTTTCAAGTGTCTTGTAAATGTCTTTGACATGCCAGGAGTTGAGGTAGAAGTAGAGAAAACCTCATGGTAATTAGTACCTTGGGCACACCATATTGTTGCAGAACAAGAATATTTTGCAGGATCTTTACTGTTGATGTTTACTATAAATTCTATGTCCTTTTCTTCTGAAAGAATGAAACTTTCCCTATTTGGTTTCTCCTTTTGTGCAGCAACAGAATAAACGGAAACGGAGGAGGTTACCATTCGATTCGGGCTTTCTGCACTAGGATAATAATATGAATCATTAAAATGATGACTCTCAAATTCAAAATCCGTATAACCTCCTGTCGGATAAACTATTCTTTTAAGAATACCACATAGGATTTTCTTAGGGGAAGCCAGACGATTGGCATCACCAAGATGTTCTATTTCTGAAATATTTCTTCCAGCTATACTATATGCAGGGCTAGAACAAAAGTTTTTTCTATTATTTACCCCATTGTAATATCCCCAATAATCTTGTGACAAGGAGGTCACATACGGAAGTGAGGTAGTTTCATCATACGAGAAGGAATATTTTTTGTCATCTATAACTAAGTTTATCAATTTTAGCCGTTTCCCAGAATATTCATCATCGCTATAACCTAACGAAGCCCAGCTTGTAGCCTCACTTTTCTGTTCTTCATAAAAGTAATCATACCCAAAAGTAATCTGATGAGTTTGAACATTTCCATTTTTAGACAAAACACGAATGTTTTTGATAGCCTTAGAACCTTTCACATCCAATCTATCTTCTAAATCAAAAAGCACTTTTTCATTATAAGACTCTATTACTGAGGGATACAGCATGTCACGATACAAAGAGGGGGTGGAAGTTCTGGTATGCAAACCTAGCAAATCATTCAAGTCACCAGGGTAAGCACCTGCCATAGTCTTCAAGTGCCCCAAAGACTGATAAATCTCATATTGTCCCTTTTGGCGGAATTGATTATACGAGAGCGTAATGACATCATTGGGATTCAATCCACGAATTTCTGTCAAGTAATAGCAATCCAACTTATCATACTCACTATAAGCCTGGAATACATATTTTATACCCATATCATCCGTAATGAAAATCTTAAAAGGATAAATTGCACCAGTATATTCTGTTTCTATTTTATATTTACTAGCATTATCGTCCAATACTTTCGTGTTTCTTGTTCGGTTATCCAAAGTGAAAGCAACAGTATGACCACAGAAATTTGCATGGAAGACATCTGGAATATGCATCCCATGAACCAAGTCTTCCATCAATAAACTCCGCCAATACAATCTACTCGAAACTTGGTAAGCTTGGCTTATATCCAATAACCCAAGCCCCAAGTCCCAGTCAACAAGGTAATCTTGGGGAACATAAGCCGTGTGATAGCCTGTTGCTATCGAATATATGGAGTCCAAGAATTCCTTGTCTGTTTTTTGGGGGAAAGAGCAAAAATCATCTTGTCCATTTACAATATGGGTAATGCTGCCTCCAAACACCAGTCCCCATCCCAAGCCTACGGAAGATGCTTGCTGGCTTACTCTTATTCCTGAAGCCTCGTATTTCAAACTTACAGGAAGGCGTAATTTTCCAGAAGACACCTCCAACAATGGTATGGATATTTCGGGAGTTCCTGTATATTCAGAACTTTCATAAGAGCCATACGTCTCAAAGGCCATCGGGGCAGGTTGCATCTCCTTAAAATTAGGCAGGAGCATATCATAAGTCAAGGGAGTTGGATTTACATTCTGCCCCCAAGAGTACATGGATAATAACAAAAGCCAAATTGTGCATTCTGCCAATATTAGTCTAAAAATAGGTCTCATAAGCCATGATTTTATTTGATTAGGAAATTCTTTGAATATTTTTTTCCATTCACTTCCAAATAAAGGATATATTGCCCCATCGGCAAAGAGTTACAATCTACATAAAAACGACTTCCATCATCACAATTTTTGGAAACACTCTTACATAAACATCCCTTTGAATCCACAAGAAGAGCTTTTACTGTCATACTAGAAGTCAAATAACACTCAACCTCTATTGTTTTTCCCGAAAGCATTGCTTGATAAGAAAACTCACCTTGTGAAGAACTTCTATTTTCCTTTATTATGCCCTTCTCTTCAAAAACACTTAAATTTTCCTTACATTGATGTGAATACAAATAAGTGACGCTTGTTGTAGCGGCATCTTCTTTTGGACTTACGGAAACTATCCTGCGATACATGATGGGATAACGATAACCATCTGCATACCATCTAAAAACCTGCTCATAAAAAACAGAGCTTTGGGTACATTGCAAAGAGTCCAATTTGATATGATTTGCCTTTTTAGTATATAGAAGAAGGACATTGTCTATTGTATCTCCTTCTTCTGTCACTATACATCCTTTTTTCAAGGCTTCCGTATGATATGAGCCAGTATGCCACAATCGCATCTTATCACAATACATGCCACAACCAGAAAAATCCCCATCAACAAACGAGCCTACTACCGTTGGGAAATGCAAATATATTTCAGGCTTGTCATATTTTATCAAAAACTGATTTGATTCATAACCTATGATGGATATATTCTGTGCATTCTGATAGAAATATGTTCTTACCCCTCGACGAGTACAACAAACGGTATAATTCAATATTCTGTAAGAATCTGGGGGCAAAGACTTATCTTTCACCTTGGCTATAGTCCAAACATATTTTTCCCCAACAACTTGTTCGTTGAAGGAAACTTGCACTTTGTCTAGCCAATCACCATCTCTATAAGAATTAGCTAGCGAACTTAAACTTTGCCCATTTACTTGTTCCAAACAGCCACCAAGGAGAATACTAATGAATAAAAATATCCATTTGCAAGAAATCGGTTTATATAAGTTTAGTTTCATATGCCCACAATATGGTTAGTTCGTGGGGCAAATTTAATTATTTAAAATGAAAGTTCCAAACTTTTATTGATTTTTTTCAAGAAAAACAAAAAGATAATCAGAAAACACTACACTTTTCTTTGAATCATTGCCCACTTAGCTATAACAAACAAAGTGACTCCATTTTAGATGGAGCCATTTTGCTTATTTTTCCTCATAATGGAAGTAAGAAAAGTCGGCAGAGCCACTATTTTCCTTTCCATCCACATACATACCCAAGGTTACGCCAGTAAATCCGCCAGCCACCTCGGTACTCATCAGACTGCAATTCATGGAAGCAAGCTCCTTGAAGGTCTTGCCGTCTGTGGAATAATCGAAATAATACATGATGCCCTCACTGCGCACACGAAGCTTAACAGCTTTCTTTCTGACATTCGGTACACTCTTCACGATATAATCAATGCTCTTCAACTTACAGCGCAAAGCTATCTGCTTATCCGTAACAAAGAAATCCAAGTGACCATCATTGATTTGATAAACCGTCAATCCCGCCTCTACATTTCCTTTAGGAAACACTTCTGACTGCAATTCAAAGTTGGCACTCTCTTGACGGCGACCAAAGAACGTAGGCTGATTATTCGCCGTCAACGTACCATGAGGATAAAGACGAAGACTAAATCCTTCCTCGGTTGCTAGTGAATCATAATTGGCTATGATAGGATTTTGAATACGAATCCATTCTGCGTCACCCGTATTAGGATTTACAATTTCATCAGCCCCCAAATGCTTCTCCAACAAAACAGAAGGCAAGGTGTTCGCCTTCACCAAGGTATCTATAGGCAAGCCACCGTTGACCACAGGCCATTCACCCGCCTTCCACTCCACAGGGGCGAGGTAGGTCTCACGACCGAGATGATGATAAGAACCTCCATAGTTGCGATAAGCCAAGAATACCATCCACCAAGAGCCATTCTCTGCTTGCACAAAGTCACCATGGCCTGTGCCTTGTATCTGCAAGGATTGCCCGAGGCGGCTGCAGTTGGTCAAGATAGGGTTGTTCGGATTGCTCTCGTATGGACCTTCGATGTTCTTGCTTCGAGCAATAGTAAGATGATGCGCCAACTCCGTTCCTCCCTCTGAAATCAAGAGATAGTAATAGCCATCTTTCTTATAGATGTGTGGTCCCTCAGGATAACGACCGCCATCGCCCTGCCATAGTTTCTTGCTCTCCGTGAGTTGTTCGCCAGTCTTGGGATTGATCTCGCAGAGCCAGATAGCATCACCCGGATTGCTCACCATGTAGCACTTTCCGTTTTCGAAATAAAGCGACGGGTCGATGCCTTGCTGTTTCAACCAGACCGGTTCACTCCAAGGTCCACGTGGGTCTGTGGCAGTAACCATGAAGTTGCCGCCATTTCCCACATTGGTCGTTATCATATAATAGATGCCTTCATGATAGCGGATGGTTGGCGCATAGATGCCGAGCCATGAGTTAGTTCCCTTCAAAGGCAACTGGCTTTCACGGTCGAGCACATTACCTATCTGCTGCCAATGCACGAGATCCTTGCTTTGGAAGAGAGGAACTCCAGGGAAATACTGGAAGGAGGAATTGACGAGATAGAACGTATCTCCCACTCTGCAAACAGAAGGATCCGGATGATAACCTGGGATAACAGGATTACGATACTCCTGTGCAGAAACTGGCAAACATACCAGCATCAGCATCCATAAAAATCCAAATAGGTTTTGTCTATTCATAAGGCATTCATTTTAATTGGGAGTTAAAATCGGGAACAAAGGTAAGGTCTTTTGATGAGAATTCCAAACTTTCTCATCACTTTTTTGTTGCTTATACTAAATAGAAATGTTTTTGAGCCTAACAGAAATCTCCGTTCAAAGACGTTGAATGTCGGTTCAAAGACGCTGAACGGCGGTTCAAAGACGTTGAATGGCGGCTCGAAGACGTTGAACGAAGAATCCTTATAGGAGCAAGAACTTTTTTGTCTAAGATAGAGAACTATTTGTCTAAGATAAGAAAATATCATACAAAAGATCACAACAGTTCACGAGTCTTGATTTCGAGATATTTATTAAGTACATCAACCGAAAGAGCCTCGGGCGTGGTAAGTAAAGCCAAGATGCCACGCTGCTTGAGCGAAGAAACGATGAGACGCTGCTCGTAAGCAAACTGCTCGGCAACAACATGACGATAATATTCCTCATCACTATCGGGACGAGTGGCAAGATAGTCTTTCACTTCATGATCCTCAAAGAACACCACCAAAAGTCGATGACGGCGGTTGAGCTGAAGGAGATAAGGCAACTGCCTCTCCATGCTGATGCGATTGGCAAAGTTCGTATAAAGTATCAGGAGTGAGCGCTTGGTGATGTGCTGGTTGACCTCTGCCACCAAAGCAGAATAATCGGATTCGGCAAAGCGGGTCTGCTGGCGATAAAGCATTTCAAGAATATTCTGCATGTGCCCTGTACGACGGGAGGCTGGAACAAAATCCTCAAAATGGTCGCTGAACGTTACAACACCTGCCTTGTCTTCCTTTCTCATCGCAATATACGAAAGCACCAGCGAGGCATTGATGGCATAATCAAGGTAGGTCATACCCCGGAAAGCCTGTTGCATCACCCTACCTTTATCAATAATATTGAAAACCTGCTGAGAACGCTCGTCCTGATATACATTCACCATCAATCTGGAAGTGCGGGCTGTGGCTCGCCAGTTGATCAACCGGAAATCATCGCCCGAAACGTAATCCTTGATTTGTTCGAATTCCGTATGATTGCCCACCTTCCGTATTTTCTTGATACCCATTTCCGCTAGATTGTTGCTCATAGCCAACAATTCATAACGGGTAAGCATCAGATAGGAAGGATACACCTTGACATCACAAGGCTGGCACAGAGTAAACCGACGCTGCACCAAACCTATCGGTGTGGAAGCGAAAACACGGACATGCCCAAAGGAATAGACTCCACGCTCCGTAGGACGTAGCTTATACCTGATATTCTTTCCCTCTCCCATCGCCAACTTCAAACGAAAGAGAACATCTCGGCGCTGGAAAACTGGCGGAATCTCATCTATGACTTCCAACCGAACAGGAAAGGAATAGATACTCTCCACCCGGATGTTCACTTCATTGTCGTCGCCATTGGAAAATCGCTCCGATAAAGTGCGACTGGCCATCATTCCCCGCTCATGATACAACAGGAATAATTCAACAAAAACCAGAATGACAAGGGCAAGGAACATCCATCTCCCTACATCAAATAGCAGGGGGAAAACATACCCAGCCCCCGTCATCAAGACCAAGAAGGCAAGTACTATATAAAATCTCTTCGTTAAATACACCTTAAACCAATTGAATTCTTCACTCTTCGTTCTTCACTCTTCACTTACTTCGGCACCTCCACCTTATCTATCAGCCGTTGTGCCACCTTATAAGCCGTATAGCCTTCCATCTCAGCTTCTGCCGTAAGCATAAGTCGATGCTGCAAGATAGATGGTGTTACGAACTTGATGTCTTCTGGAGTGACAAAATCACGACCTTGCAAGAGAGCGTATGCCTTGCTCGCCTGCAACATGGCAACTGAGGCACGAGGGGAAGCACCCAGATAAACGGCACGTGTGGTGCGGGTCTGCTGAACGATCTGTGTGATATAACGCAGAAGGCTCTCATCAACAACAACATGGTGCATATAAGAGCGCAACTGGAGCAATTCTTTCTTTGTCAACACAGGTTGGATATCAGTAAGTTTCACCAAATCAGTTTGATGTTCATGGCGCTTCAATATTTCCAGTTCCTCATCAGCCGTAGGATAACCCATCGTTACTTTCATGAGAAATCTGTCGAGCTGCGCTTCGGGTAAGCGATAAGTTCCTTCTTGTTCCACAGGATTCTGGGTAGCAAGGATGGTATAAAGGTCACCCATCTTGTGGGTACAGCCATCTATGCTGACCTGACGTTCTTCCATCACCTCGAAAAGAGCAGCCTGAGTCTTTGCTGGTGCACGGTTGATTTCATCCACCAATACAATATCAGCAAACACAGGACCTTCATGGAACTCAAACTCCTGATTCTTGACATTGAAAATATTTGTACCCAACACATCACTCGGCATCAAGTCGGGAGTAAACTGTACACGACTAAACTTGGCATCTACCAACCGGGCCATCAATCGCGCCAAAAGGGTTTTGGCAACTCCAGGCACACCCTCCAAGAGCACATGACCATTAGCCAAGAGGCAAGTCAAGACCAGATCCACCGCCTTGTCCTGTCCTACTATCACCTTGGATATTTCTTCACGAAGACACTCTATCTTTTCTGAAAAAAGAGTCAAATCCAATCTTTGTTCTTCCATTGTTTCCTATGATTTTAAATAAAAGACTTACTTTTCTTATCCTACGCTAACCATTCTTAGCGTGCCTAACTATAGTATCCATTGCATCTATCAAACTCCGCATTTCTTCAACTGAGATATTGCCCTCCGAATGTAGGACCAAGCGAATTTGTCGAATCACCTTCTTCAATCTATCGCTGTTCATACCTGTTTTCTCTGCAAGGAGCAGATATTCACGGTCATCAGTATTCACATCAGATATGTCCACACCAGCCGTTTTTCTCAATTCCTCTGCGAAGAGTTTAAACTTTTTCCTGACCAAATCCACATGATCCTTACGTTGATAGTAGAGTGTTCCAATGAGTTGGATAAACTCCAAAGACCGATTGGCAGGCTTCGACATGATAGGGATGACCCGTTGCCTACGACGAGCGGTAAATATCATAAAGAGAACGACACCCAACAGCGCAAGATAAAGAGCCCATCGCAATGGTGGGCGCTTGATGAACTCCCGGAATGGAGATTGCTCCGCCACAAGCATGGCATCGGTCTTGACATACGCCTCCGTTCTATACACTGGCAAATCCGCCAGATAAGACATCAATCGGAATATATAGACAAATGTATTGCCTTCCAACATTCCATAGTTGGTGAAAAGCAATGGCGAAGAGACGAAAATGACCTCACCCTTGCCATACGGAACAGACACCGCCGTAGGTACTTTCTTAATGGCGAAAGTATCAATTCGCTCTATCCTTTCTTTTTTATCCACAATGGTGTCAAAGCGAGTGAAATCTCCAACATACAAAGAGTCATATTTGTAATCATACCCTGCCGTTGACAAAGTATAAGCCAGTCTTTTCACCTTTGGAACGGAATCCACGAAAAGGGTTCCACCTACCATGTTGTAGAACATTCTATAAGACTGAGCTGCATACATCGTCTCCCGGTTATTCCAATAAATGGTATCGTACATATCATTGTCATGCGCTTTGAGACCGCTTAAGATGCCACGCAACGAAAAGTATATTCCGTCTTCTATTTTCACCTTGAAGGTACGTTCCAATTCATCCACCACTACCGTATCGGCATTCCTACCATCATCAAAACTACTTGAAGCAACCACCATGACCTTGCCTCCACGGCGAGCGATATTGCAGAGGTACTTGACATCCAACTGTTTCAAATTTTGCTGATCCACGACCATCAACACGGAGATTTTCTCTTTGGCATGTTCCTGATCAAGTTGGAAAAACGTCTTTTTCGTCACGTGATAACCATTGGGCAAAGATTGGGTCAAGACACTGTCAAAGACAAAACAGCCCAAAGGTTGCTTATCTACATGGCTAAAGGTAGGAGACCATACGAACTTCTTGGGCAGATTGACTTGCAAAAGACAGAACAGCACAAAGAGGACTAACATGGCAAAAAGGAAATTACGACTACTTTTCATCACGACCTCCTTCCTTCTTGAAAGTTCCTCCATTTTGTTCTGCAGAACCATCTCTACCTGAGTTCTTTACAAAGTTATCCACACTTGCCTGCAGATTGTGCATATCTCGAATCATGTCCTTGTCAGCACCAAAGCCACCATAGCGAACTCGCACAAACAGACTGGTCATTCTCTTGAAGTCGGCCTGTCGGAACTCAAACGTATATTGAGTAGGAGTCTTGAAAGGTTGCCACTCTATTTGGTGATAGTCACTCAAAGACTTCAATGTCTGAAGATACATCAATCGCAATGCCTCACGGAAATTCTCATTTTCCAAAGCTTTTTTTATTTCACTTGGGAAATCAACGCCATATATCGTATCTTCCGTAACCTCGTATTCCATCGGTTTCCTTCGTCCTGAACGAGCGAACAGCTCAGGATGCTTCCACAAGAGAAACACCAAGACAGCTCCCAATGCCGCCAATCCGATACATATCCATAAAGTGTCTTGATGGTCCTGATAGAAATTGCTGCCAAAGATATTCTCGAAAAATTCGTTCAGCCTTTTCGCTACCCAGTCCATCAAGCTATCTTGGGAAGGCACTAACTCTCGACCATAAGCGTAATCGTCATCCCGCCGCCAAACTTGCAGTCGGGCGGTATCAATAACCAAGGTGTCGGAAGGATTGGAAAACATATCTCTCTACAACAAATATAAATAATGTATAAAATGATTAGACTTTGAACAGATCGTCATCATCCTGACTCTTGTCTGCCATTTCCTCAAAATCGTCAATACCTTGACCAACAGACATATCATCGAGTTTCTCGGCGGCATGACTATAGAGATAACCCGTACTGATAAAAAACAAGTTGTAAATCAAATAAGAGCCTATCCACATGACAACGCCAAAGATATATTGGAGAATAACAAAGGCAACACTACCAACAAATGTTCCCTCACCTGCATAATCCTGCACGAATAGCGTCTTGACAAAGACACATACCTCCCAAGGCATGACAAAGACAAAAGAAACGACATTCGACAACAGGCTCAAGACAAATCCCAAGCCAAAGATTCCTCCCCATGTGCTCCATCCCAAGCGAAAGCCACGAACATAAGCCCGCCATACAGAGATATCCTCAAATATATAGGTAGGTGTAACCAATATCAAAGGTACACCAAAAGCAACGACTGCCACTACTGCCAAGAAGCAAAAGATGGCTGTCATCGCTCCAGAATTTATCGCTGCCCCTAAAGCTATCACGGAAAAAAAGACTGCCAAGAACACGATGCCTATCAGAAAACCAACCAGTCCGCATTTGAACAAACGCCAAGCATTTCGGCGGAAAGAAGGTTTCAACTCTTGGAAAGTAACACCTTGCAAGCCCTCGTCGTGAGCATTATAAAACTGCATCATAGAAAACACAACCGTTCCTATCCAAATATAAGCTGCCAAAGAAGTTGGCAACAAGAGGGCGTAAGAAAAGAGCATACTGTAACTGAGTTCATCATCAAACATGGAATTACCAGAACTAACATCCACCATATTTTGCATCAAACTGTTCAGCGACAAGGCTCCTACGAATGCCAACGGCAAGATACCATACAAAGCATAACGAAGCAGTATTTTCCAATTCTGCTTGACAAACTCGAAAGTGACATTAAACTTCTCTCCGAAATCCCTCTCTTTGTAAAATACGATTTTATCCATAAGCTATCTTTATTAAATAATTCAAAACTGACTGGTTCTTAATGAATGAAGTTGTAATCTAAAGGACATTCTTTTCTGCCTATCAACTTACTTTTTCTTTGCCGATGCCGAATCTGGGGTAAAACCACAAAATAACCTATGACAAAGACGAAAGAGACGATGATAATCGACAAGCGAAAATAATTAGAAATTTCCGTATGTCGTGTTACAAATCCTTCGATAAAACCAGCGAATATAAATATAGGTACAGTACCGACAATAATCTTCATTCCCCTTTTCGCACCATGACGAAAAGATACGATACGCGAATACGTGCCAGGGAACAGCCAGCTGTTACCCATCGCCAACCCTGCCGCTCCTGCAATAATCAATGCAGAAATCTCAAGTGTTCCATGAAGGAAAACGGCAAGAAAAGATTCATACAAGAGACCATGCTGGGCGAAGAATGTCTCAAAGCATCCCAGCATCACACTGTTTTGGAATATCAGAAAACCCGTGGCGATACTGGTAAATATACCAGAAACAAATTCCAAGAATGACACCCTAATGTTATTGAGGGTAATGCCCAAGAACATATTCAGTTCATCTCCACCATCATAAACCGCCATCGGTTTTCCATCCTTGATATTCTGCAATGTCATATCCACATAATAATCTCCCAATATAATACGACAAAAGTCAGTATCAAAGCATTGGGAAACCACACCGATGAATACACTGATGAAGAATATGCAGAAAGAAGCCAAAAGTAACTTTCGAGCCTCAAACATCGTCAAAGGAATTTCCTGCGTCCAAAACGTAATCAGGCGAGACCACTTCTCCCGTTTGTTACGATAAATGGAATTATGAAGGCTTGAAGCCAGGTTGTTGAGATAAAGGGTAATACGAGAATTAGGGTAATGTGTTTGCGCAAAAGCCAAGTCAGATGTAAGGTCGGTATAAGTATCGGCCAAAACATCAGGCGTTTGGGAAGCGGCATCGTCAATAATGATCTCTGCACGTTGCCATTTATCTATGTTATTTCTTATAAAGGCAAATTCTTTCACAATTCTTTTATTATAAGGGAAAATTCGGTTACGATTATTTTATTTTTCCTAAAAATTGATGCAAATTTAAGTAATTATTC
>ERZ1026898.633-NODE-633-length-19935-cov-13.489889_pt1 | contig 19935 bp, 19 predicted proteins | sample MGYA00380178_ERZ1026898 | MGnify/ENA primary metagenome ERZ1026898 (study PRJEB33269, sample SAMEA4719814) | human gut metagenome | biome: human-associated habitat; feature: organic feature; material: feces | place: Cameroon | collected 2013-10 ... | reverse complement strand
GTTTATAGATTACTGTATTTTGTATTTTGTAAATCTATATACACTTGAAACAACTTCATAAAGATTTCGTCTATTAAAATCAATATAGCAAAACGAAAGAAGTAACTATGATAACCAAAGTCAGAACTGGCCAAGACTTTCAAATCAGGTTTATTAATCTGATAAGACAATGTGTTGTGAGCACATCGGTTACGATGTCTATAGACAAGTTCCTCGTATTTTGCTTTTAAAGGAGACTGAAACAATTGATAAGAATTTATACCCGGTGGATATTTTATTTGATTGAAATTCAAAAATGAAGAATAATGTGTTTTGTAAAACTGATATTCTCGACTCTGCCATATACATAATACAGAATTACGATAAAGAGTATCAATTTCATTAAGAACATCTGTGCAAAAAGACATATCAATCAAAGATGATGGTGCAAAAGAAGGATTTTCTTTTCTGATAATTTCTATCAAATCATTGAAGATATTATTTTTACTACTATAAGTCGAACATTCCCCATACTTCTTATTCAAAAATTCGTAGCGATAATCATAATCCTGTGTCGCCAATTCCCAACAGATACACTTCATCTTCTGCTCCTGTGCTCCTGTCATTTTTAAAAATAACGATTGCATCAAGTATTCTCCCATAGGATAGGAGTCTATACCAGAGCCTATGGCTCTACAAGCAGCAATACCATCCTTTAATATTCTAATCAAAGGAGTAAGAATAAATTCTGAATGTTGGCTAATGTACATAATGTTCAAAGATATTACATGATACTACCAAACGTTTGCGGACAAATCCTATTCTGTTCGCATTTTTGGAAAAAGTGATATCACTTCTGTCTACTCTAACTTGCCGTTCTACATCGTCCCTTAAAGTTCTCATCTTACCGCGAGCTACTCTTCTTAAGTCATCATTCAATTCTTTACCTTTAAAAAGGATTTGATAGATAAGACCGAACAACCAATAATCAGCCTCATACCATGCATTAAAAGATATATTATCTTTCAATTCTATCAATGGCTTTACCTTTACCAAAGCATCACGAAGGTTGTAAAATCTTACTTTCCATGCACCATTAGGGAAAAACGTATCAAAAGAAAATCTATTGAACTTATCAGATCTGTCTTCTTGTTCTATTCCAAGAATATAAGAAACATAATCTGCATAAAAACCTTCACGAGAGCCATAAGCAGAATAACCAACCATCACATCCTTAGCATCCTCTGGACGAATCGAAGCTACATACTGTGATAAGATAGCTAAATATCTAACAAAATCTATTTTGCTTGGCTGTAAATCTTCTATAATTCTCAAATCTCCAAAGACATCAGTTCCATCATCACATTTACCTTCAAAATACTTAATAAGTTCCTGATTCTGATAGTATAAAGACTTACGACTATCAATAGGCTCTAATTTCTTTCCAAAGTAATTAATATTCCTGAACATCTTAGAAAAGTTCTTTTGAACTTCAGTAGCTGTCGTTGTGTTTGGCACTACATAGGAAAAACCAAGATAAGTTTTGTTGAAGAAATCATCGGTAAGCCCAGTTATCAACGTATCTGTTGTTTTGATATATCTTTCATCTGTACTAATCTTACTCAAAATTTCCATCTTGTTATTTCCGTAATTCAATAAATCAGAATATTGCCATAAGAAACCTTCCACAACAGATGGTTCGGATTCCTCATCAGCAGCACTGTCATCTTCACTTGCGACCTTGGTACATTCTCCTGTTTTAAATTTCTTTTTATTTGGAAAATAGCCGAGATATGCCAACAATAACGAAGTTAGTCTTTGCTGACCATCCAAAATCAAGTTTTGCTTGGTCGTTCCGTCATTATACAATGCAATAGTAACAGGTTGCACAAATTGCCCTTCGGACAGCGATTGTAACAACCGCTTCATATCTTTCTCACGCCATACAAAATGGCGTTGATAATCAGGCAATACAATATTACCTGTTAACATCATATTTATCCAATGTTTCAAGGTGTATTCGCCGTAATAAACTTTATTTTCCATATTCTCAAGTGTTACAATGTTTTCCCATTAAATTATTTTAGCTATCATTTTAACCACCTTATATAGGAACAGCCAATCATATCTCCAATACAACCAAGGATACAACTTTTTACACTGTTCTGGATAGTAATCTCTTTCACCGAGATAAAAAGCATACAAAGCCATCTTTTCCCAAAAAGACTTGCCCTTAAAATCAAGATGACCCAAGAAATCTTCCTTAATATCCTTTCGAGCATGAGAAGCTGCAGAGAATTCTATATTTGTTGTTAAAACTGGTGTAGATAATTTATATATTCTTATATGCTTATAGATTCTATACAACCATTCCAAATCCTCAAAACGGCGTATATGCTCATCAAAAGGCTCTGCCATACATAGGTTTCTTTTGCAAACAAAAGCGCCCGTTCGTGGTAGGATTCTTCCAAAGAAATGTTCTTTATACGGGTTTTCGACCGTTCCCTCTTGATATTTAAATGCCAATGTTTTGCTTCCACATCGTGAAGAGTAAAAGGGTGCGAATATGAATGATGTATCATCATGCCGACTTATATGCTTTGCAAAATATGTCAATGCCCCTGTCAAGAGTTCATCGTCTGCATCAAGAAATAGAACCCACTCCCCCTTGGCATTCTTCACGCCTGTATTGCGAGCCTTACTGGGTCCACTATTTTCCTGTTTTACGAATCTGATGCGAGGGTCGTTTATAGCCTCCACAACAGCAACAGAATCATCAGTCGAACCATCGTCAACAACCACAACTTCAAAGTCGTCATAAGACTGAGAAAGAACACTTCTCAATGATTGCTCAATTGATTTTTCCTTATTATATAAAGGTATTACTACAGAAATCATAATTTATTATCGTAAAATTTCTTGCATTAATTTGATTGACGTTACTAATTCTTCTTCCGTAAAATCATGACCATTATCATAATGATCTATAGCATTTCGAATATATGAAGATAAAGAATGATAAGTCGTTGTACCATAGGTTGATATTTTTCCATGAATGGCAGAATTATAAGTAGGATGAGCAACTATAAACTCATCGCATTTTTTCACTTTGCATTTATTGAACCGATTTTGAATCTCACAATACAATTGATTATGATACTCTGGAGTCGGTATTCCAAATACAAGATAATTTACTTCGGCATATGTTATATGTCCTAAATAGGTTGGATGTTCAATCCTTTGGGCTTCTATCAAACCATTCACATCTTTCAAGCGTATGACCAAAGTATCTTCAGGATGGGCTAAAGCTTCTTTTAGTAAAGAACTGGAATGAGATGCCATAATAATCTGATTCTGCTGTTTCCCATCAATGTCCAAAAAAAGGTCCTTATAAAACGAGAATATCTTTGCTTGCCATTTAGGATGCAAACTAATCTCTGGCTCGTCAATAAGGCAAAGATTGTCCTTTTCATCATTCATTTGTTCCAAAAATGGAACAGCTCGTTCTATAATCTGTTTTTCACCTGAGCTTAAAGAACTAGTTGGTATTTCGCGCCCATACTTTGTGAAACCAATAACCTTTTTCTTATCATGATCAAATCCCATACCAAAATAAGTCATGTTATCGAAAAAGTTATTGAATGCCTTTGCAAAAGTATGCATCTTTGATGTTTCAAAGAAATCCGCCCATTTCTTAGTAGAATCAGGATGTTTTATGTTATGATAAACATAATTGATGCAGTCCTCTTCTTGAAGGCTCTTCAACCTTTCTATGATCTCATCAAAGTTATGTTCATCTTCTTCGACATTGTCGTTGCGAGAAAAAGAGAAAATGCTATTTTGTCTATTGGGATTACCTTCGTCAGGATAATCCTCATCAACTAAACCGTTTAACAACAAAATCTGGTTATTTGTTACATCACGAAAGTTAATTTGGGTAGAGCCATCGGCACGTTCTGTAATTCTCTCAAAACTATAAACAATGTCATGTATCTCATATTCAACATAATTGTAAAAATAGCATCGCTCAGGTCTGTCCAAAAAATGTTTCAACAAACTTAATACAGTAGTCTTTCCTACACCATTCTCACCAACAAAAACAACATTCTCGTATGGCTTACCTGTTGAAAAGTTCAAAAAGTTTAACTCTAAGGAACCCAATAAGACATCATCTCGAAATTTAATCTTTCGTATTCTCATAACATTTCACTTTTAGGATTTTACATCATAAGATATTTTGCAAAAGACCTGCCTTTTATGGTCAAATGATTTTTTAGTAATATTACAGGAGAACCACTTATTGATTGTTCCAATTTATCAGTGCCTTCTTCTATCAAACGTTCACGTTGTAATACATTCAAGGAATCCATAACTTGCTCATCATTCCAACCTAACAACTTAGTTAATGCCCAAGAGACGCTTTTGTGTTTAGTTATCGTTGAGTAATTAAAATAGCCATCAACTTGCTCATTGGGATTTTTCAAAGGATAGCCTTTCTCTTCATTCATCATGTCAGGATGATGCAAAGCTGCAAAGACTACAATATCTTCATTTTCCAAACGAGAAAGCAAATTCAAATACTTTTCTGTTATATCATAATCCACTTCTTCGGCTGTTATACTATGTAAGAAGATATTCTTGTAATACTGACGTTTCTCTTCGCTCCTTTCATTTATAACCTTGGTTGTTACCTCCTCAACTATATCCAAGAAATCTTCTTGCTTGACATATTCATTATTGACAACATCCTTCTGAATCTTCAAATCCACCTCTAATTTTTCACAAAATTCAACCAATTTATCGAGTTTACGTTTAGCTTGTTTTGCTTTTAAAGCATCATAATAACCTAACATTATTTGCGTAAAAGGGGTTAAGGACATAATCGTCCGACTAACACTTTCCGCAGCAGCCAACAAAGAATTTTTGTCATTATTCATATAATCGTTTATTTTACCAATGAATTTATCAACTTAACAACCATACAATTACACCCCATTTTTATAATCGGTATCAGAAAACGAGTTTTTATAGATGAGCTCACCAACATAGTAAATGGCATATCTATAAATTTATCTATTCTTGATAAGATCTGTCTTTGTTTAGACTTATCCTTTGTTTTTGATAGGTTTACTAAAGACATGTAATAAATAGAACTCATGATGAAATCATAACCTTCTTTTACTTTCCCGTGTAGATGATACTTCTTATAGTATTCATACCACCCAGAAGCTGGAAGTTGCAACATATCTTTTAGGAACAACACATGCATCAATTGCTTTGTTTCAAGATTGATAGGGTTTCCATAATACTGCTCCAGCTTCGTTGAAAGTTCAAACAACCGACCATCAACATAATTCATTTCCTCAAAAGAAAGGCAATAGCCTGGTCCTTCTCCGTCTGAAGACTTATGATAATCTTTGTGAGTAGCATCTATATAAAGAGATTCAGCATGGCAAAGATATTCCCAATTAAAGACATTGTCCTCTGCAAAGCGCATTGCCTCATCAAATCGAATATGATAAGTTTCAATGATGGAACGTTTAAACAAACGTCCCCATGGATAGCACAGCTGGTCAGCATTAATTAATTTCGACAATTCACGCCCCACGGCTTCCCTATTAGCCAGTTTAAGGTGAAAAGAAGAACTTTCGGGAGTATTTTCATAGCAAAAGCCTGAAATAACGATGTCATAATCCAAACCTTGAGATAAATGCTCCAGATAATCAGCTTCAATGAAATCATCGGAATCAATAAAAGCGATATAATCACCTTGAGCAAACTTCAATCCATGATTACGTGCAGAGCTTACACCTCCATTCTCTTTGTGTAAGACTCGTATCCGGCTATCATCATAAGACTGACAAATGTCTAAAGTATCATCCTTGCTACCATCGTCAACAATTATCATCTCCCATTCTGTGTATGTCTGATCAAGAACAGACTGTATACATCGACGAATGGTTCTAGCTGCGTTATAAGCAGGTATTATAACGGAAATCATTTCTTTCTATTAGATATTTTATGAATTTTTTCAAGAATTATTGCAGCTTTAAGCATAAGTGCAGATGCTATACCACCTTCCTTGTAAATTTTATTAAAGATTTTGCCAGCAGAAGAGAACAAAAAGTACATCTGGTCAATACCGACCGGCATACTTGGCGAAACAAATGATTGTTTGCAATTACGTATCAGCCAATCTGTTTCTTTACTAATTCTTCGTTCTCGTTTGATGGTCTTATATATTGATTGAGAAAAGTATGGGGAATAGTCTTGATTCTCTATGAAGTTCATGTGCCACCAATGAACAATCGCTGCATCTGCAAAATACTTTAAGCTCATTTGCACTTGAGCATTATAAATTCCTGGCAGTTCCTCAATAATGTTACCAAATTCTCGGTTCGCCATTAAGAACGAAGGTTCGTCTTGAGAATTTCCCTTTTCAAAGCAAGAAAACTTCCAATTTTCATTCCACTTCTTAAAGAAAGAACGTATATGATCGTTATCCGCAGCATATATGACACCAGAGTTAAAATAGAACTTACTGTCAGATGCGTCTATACCAAACACTGACTTTACAGAACCTAATGGTTTAAATGGCATCTTGGCAAGAGGCAAATGGTTTTCAGGCACAGCAGCGATGTCACACGTTAGATTGTCTATATCATCTAACGGCTTGCAGATAACAGTATCGTTGTCAAGAAAAAGCATAGGACCATCTACATAAAGTCTCGTTTTGGTTTTTAATTCTCTTGATTTTTGTTTGGCGGTATATTCCTTTGGAACAGGAACAACCTTTATTTCTGTTATCAATTTACAGAAATCTTCAAATTGCTCTATGTATTGTTTGGTATTTTGATCGACTAATAACACCACACAAACATCATCGTGGAATGTTCTTAGAGAATATATCGACGTCCAACACTCTTCCAAAAACAAATCATTTTCAGAAGCGATTAAGGCATATACAATTTTTGTTTTCATAATTACAAAGTTTACATGTATTTGTTAAACCACTTTATATATGTGTATGCCGTGAAGAACATACGTGAGCGAATATCCTTGCCGTTCACGAACGCATCTCTTAGAGCGATGAACTTGTCTGCATCCAATTCTGGCAATAATTTCGTGAGGTTATCATGTGACACGGTATCAAACAAATCTTGTTTCATTTCGCCTCTAAACCAATCTTTCGTAGGCGGAACGAAGCCGCGTTTCGGGCGATCGAGCAACTCTCTGGGCACCATCTCATAGAGAATGTCCTTAAGAATGCGTTTCAGACCAAGATCACCATTTATCATATACTCATAAGGCAGGAGACGAGAGTATTCAGCAACACGATAGTCCATGATAGGACTGCGAAGCTCCATGCTACAACGCATTGTGGCACGGTCAACTTTCTGGTTGACAGCATTCATGAAGGTCTTCATATCATAGTCGCTATAAGCAAGAATGCCACGCTCCTTGTTCTGCAAGTATTTCATGTCTGGCTGCTGCTTGCCAAGAATGATACGGTCGAACTTCTCCGCCCCTCCCATATCGTAACAGAACATGCCAAGACTGCGATATACGTCGGCATAATCGTGCTGGGTAGACTGCATCACCTCTTCCTCACCGCCCTTATGCTTGAAGTATGGCGTGAATAGCTTACGAAGCCAATATGGTTTCTGGTATTGATGCAGACGTGCCTTTGTCCATTCGTATTTAGGATAGCCATAGAACTGCTCGTCGCCACCATCGCCACCAAGAATCACCGTAACGTCCTGACGTGCCTTTTCTGCGACGAGGCTGCTCGGTATCAGACTGTCATCGGCAAACGGCTCATCAAAATAGGTGATGTAATCGTTGAAGACCTTCATAAGGTCGTCGCCGGTGCACGGACATACCTTAATAGGTACACCCAGGGAGCGGGCTACGTCAACAGCAAAATGACTCTCGTCAAACTGCTGGTTGTCGAAGCCTGCAGTATATGCACACAGGTCTTTGTTGAACTTTGAAACAATGGCGCAAATCAAAGAAGAGTCGATGCCACCGGAAAGGAATGTACCTACCGGCACGTTTGCATTGAGGCGCAGACGAACGGCATCGAAGAGCAAGTCTTTGACCATCTGCTTCGCTTCGTCATAGCTTTTGGGTGCCGTAAAACCACAAGAGTTTGTGTCAACATCCCAATATGTCTGTATGTCGAGTTTACCGGAAGAAAGATTGAAAGTGAAACATTCGCCTGCTCTCAACTTCTTCACTTCCGCAAACGGACTATACGGGTCGGGGATAATGCCTTGCAGCAGATAGAACTGGCGCGCCGTCGCATCAACATGAAGATTGTTGCCGTATTTAATGACTTTAGGCTGAGAAGCAAACTCTAAATCTTTGCCTTCATGCCAAAAATAGAACGGCTTTTTGCCCAAACGGTCGCGAGCACCTACCATTATATTCTTACGACGGTCATAGATAACGTAGGCGAACATGCCGTTGAAGAGCTTCACCGAATCGACACCCAACTTCTCGTACATGGCACAGACCACCTCTGTGTCGCTCTCTGTTCTCAATATGACATCGCCCAGATACTGTTTCTTCAGTTCAAGGTAGTTGTACACCTCACCGTTGAAGACGATGCTGATATCGTCGTTATACACGAACGGTTGGTTGCTGCGAGGGTCAAGGTCGATGATAGAGAGACGCACATGTCCGAATGTCAACTTCTCGCCATCAGGAGTCTGAATTTCTTCCACACCCGTATGATCGGGACCACGGAAGTTCATCAGTTCCAGCTTATGTTCTACAACGCTACGCTCGTAACGTCGCGTCGTTCCGAAAATTCCACACATTTTAAATAAATCTTTGATTAATGACCTTCGTTACCATTTTTAACATCCAAGCAAATAAGAAGGTCGCTACAAAAGTTAATATTGTAAAGACATGCCACCAGTGAGGTATGTACGTATATGCCATACCAAACAATACACTGATGACAGCTCCATGTATCAAATAAATTTCAAAAGAATATTTTCCAAAGAATGTCAATAATCTATTACTTTTTATAGGTCGGAGACACAATGAAGTATATGTCAACAAACCTATAAACAGACTTAAAGCCATCATACCTAACGGAAATATATCCGCTTTATACAAACTAGCCCAACAAGCAGACATAAAAGTAAGCAAAAACAGCAGTAACACGACTGTCCTTTTATACTTATATAGAACATTTCTTATTGCTGTTTCATAACATGCCAATGTCATACCTATATTGATAGATAAAACCATTTGGTACCACCAGTTGCAAAAGTCCAGAACCTTAAAAAGGAACACATATATAAACGAGAAAACCCACATAGCATATGTAACTTTTACAGTAGAGGCCTTAAGAAGCAAGCCCGTAATATAGAAAGCTATATAATAGATTATGATTGTAACACAAAACCAACAGTTGGGCAGAAAAGGCCAGTCCTTTCGGAAATCAGCAATTTGCCCCCCCACAACGTTATTGATGTTGCTTCAAAAATTATAGAACACAAAACAAGAGGCAATACTATCTTTAAAAGTCGCTTCTTAAGAAAACCATCTAAATATTTCTGTCCTTTCGTAATAAGACTTACCATTAGTCCATATCCAGAAAGGAAGAAGAATACTGCCACTATCGGTGCTCCCCAAAACTGAAATTGGGAGAAGATCCACATATCATCAGGTGTTGCATCTACTATTCTTAGAGATATATGATGAATAACAATTCCCATTGCCAACACCCCACGTAATGGCAACGTGGCTTCCATTGTAAATTGCGTTAATGAAACAGAAGGACGGAGACATCCCCAAATTGTCCAAAGAAATAAAATACTAATCAGCAGAATCATAATGTTTAATTTTTACCACAGATACGTCCTAACAAAGTTGGAATTCCGTTTTCGTCATGTAGAGGCAAGTCTATAGAGTCTTTATAACTAAGTTTATATAAAAAACGAGATTTATCTGCAAAAATATTTTTAAATTCCTGTTCTGAATAAGGTTTCGAAACCATAGTTTGTAAAATCCAGATATTTGGATTATTATACGGTACTGAGTCTATCATTTTTTTTATAGAAGGGATTTTTTTATATAACATATTGAATATATAATCCATCCAAACATAATCGACAATATCATCATAACGCTTCCAATATTCATTGAATACATCTAATGTAGCACGCATCATCAAATTGTTCTTATGGCAAGCCAAAAAGAACGTACTCCATCTACCTGCACATATGTTAATATCATCCTTAACATTTAAACGGTTTGTATAGAAATCAGAAGATGTTACGATTTTAGGAAGTGGTTGTGTTAAAAGTAACGTACAATCCATCCAAACACCCCCATATCTAGCCAATAATGCAATGCGAACAATATCAGAAAAGTGAGTTCGAGAGATTTTACCTTCATGATATTTTTGCCATACGATATCATCCAAATGCAAATAATTGGGTACAGTACTCTCTGTTACAACTACAACCTTGCAGCCATTGCTATTTTTGCGGATTAGATCAATACAAGAACTTACCATTTGAGGCATATTGGACACATCATTCCAATAAACCCAAATAGTCGATTCTGTGTCATCGTTAGACAAATTAGATTGTGGATAAACAGGCTGATCTTTATATTTATATATAACATCAGCAAAACCTTCCCAAAACTTTTCAAGACGCTCATTTTTTTTTTGGCGATCTTTAGAATTTCTTATACGGAGTAAAAATTTCGTATGAAGCTTCCACAATAATAGCGTATAATCAAAGCCTGCTATTTTACCTTTTTTGTAAGCATCTTTGTATATTGCAACATTGCGCTTCCACTTATCTTTTATTTTGTGTAAGACCATTATTAATTCAGTTTTTAGTTATATCACAAATGATTTGGCTAAGATACTTTTCGTCAGCACATTCTTCAACATTGTTTCCACCCATTGCCTCATTTGTATATTTACCCTTAACGACACCGCCATTCACATCACCGCGTTGATACCACTCATATTCTATATCCAAATGACCTATATCCACAGCTTGATATCCTAATTTTGCCAAATCGTAGGCAAGAATGGTAGCTGTAGGTCCATAAGAAAGGAGTATTAATTTATCATCCTTCGGATCAACATGGGTTGTTATGGCTTTAAGCATATCATCATAATGAGAAAAACCATTGGTGGAATATCCCAATATTCGGTGAAGTGATTTAGCATTGCTATACAAGTCATTACCTACACCAGTTCTACTCTGATTTCCTTCAACGATAACGACATCTCTACCTTCCCATATCTGCTTAAGCATCTGTAGCTGGCGAGTACTCCTGTCTCTGTCATAATATTCTATATAAAAGCGAGATATCTGAGTATCTATATATGTACGTTTATCAGAAAGGAAAGGTCTGAGTCGTTTTCCATACTTACGCATAAAGTTTCCCCAGAAAGTTCGGGTAATTTTGACGGTTCCATCTACATTTTTAACATAATAAGGAATACCAACTATATGGTTTGGCGCATCTGTAGCTTGGAGTACATGTTTCAAACCTGTAATAAGTTTTTTATCTACTACTTGGTATCCCTCTTTTACTCCCCAGAAAAAGGATAATTCTCCATCACCATAACGGCTGATAGAACAACGATGGTCAATGATATACTGTATAGACTCAAAAGAGTCCATGATTTTCAGATTCTGGAAAGGTCTACGCGCCAACGGATCGGCTACATACCATCGATAGCGACGTATTAAAGCGTTTATTATCTTGTTCATATTATAAAAATTAATTCGTATACTTAAATCTTCCCCTCAACCAATGAGCAAACATGCGAATCTTGCACAAACCGATGTCGGACGGACATTGAAGCAGGAACTTAAAGAAAGAAAAAGGACGACAACTATAAATATAATTCTGTATATTAGTATATATTTTATATTTATATTCTTTGGTCACATCTACAAGAAATTTTCTATCTGCATAATTGTCGAAAGATCTCATATACTCTTTCATCCATCTGTAGTTCATGTATGTAGCTATCATCTTTTCACGACTGTCGTCAGGATCACCCCACTTGCTTGATATATTGTAATCAGAAGAACGAACTTTAAAAGCGACTTTTTGCGTCATGCAGCACCCCTCGTCTGCCATAAGAAAATTGGTAACATCATCAGAGAACCAAGCAGAGGGAAAATCAACAAAATTACCCTTGTCCTTCAGGTGTTTTGTGCGATAAACAAAACTTGCAATTCCTCCAACCCAGTCTTTCTGATAGATACGATGTATGAAATGAAGGTTGTCGAGCCATTCATCCGTGACATTCTCTTCGGCTTTTATATTTCCTTCTCCGTCTATTACTCGAGAACGAGCACGCAATAAATTTGCTTTAGGATACTTTACAAGCAATTTATCTGCTTCGACAAGGAATTCTGGTTCGTACACATCATCATCGCTTGCCATGATGAAATACTCCGTATCGCAAATATCAACCAAGAGATTCCAATGAGAGACAAGACTCTTGCCACCCATATTCTTCTCGTTACGGCGAAAGACGAAGCGTGGATCGTCGCCGCAAGTCTTTTCAAATATTGACTTCAAATCATGCGGTGAGCAGTCGTCACTTACAATAACCTTGAAATCTGTATATGTCTGTTCTTTAATACTCCTTAATGCCTCTTCCAAGAAATTTGGCTTGTAGGCAGGGAGTAAGAATGTATATTTTATCATTATTTAAAAATTATAGTTTCAACCATTTGTATATTTTACGTATTTTTTATTTGAACGCAAAGGATAGCTTGTTTTTTACTTTTCTAATAACCTTCTCACGCATTTCCGCATCCAAGCCAATGTAGAAGACAAGAACTGCTGAAACAATTGCACAAACAGCAGACGTCAATATAAGGTTTAGCCAACCATCTTCAAATGAGTTTGATACAAAAACCGGTAATATTGCAGAAAGCAAAATGATAAGTATGCTCTTTAACGGGACATGTAACAAATAGAACTTAATGTCAAATCCAGAGAATTTGTTGAGAATCCACAAGTCGCATGCCATAGCTAACGGATATGAAACACATGCAATGATATATGCCACAACTGGTGTTGCTCCCAGGCGAAGGCAGATATAAGTGAGAGGCAAAACCGAAATGTAGGCTATAGATGAGGTAATATTTGGTAACTTCATCTTGCCAAACGCATGTATACCATTGCCTATAGGGAAGTCTATCGCCTTGAAGAACAATTCTATCAAAGTTATTCTGATAAAAGGAATAACATATTCAGGTATGTTGCCGAGCCATAGTCTTATTAATATTTCAGTCTTGATAAAAACAGGCAAACCTATTAATATCAACAGATACGAAGAGTATTTGGCTGTATTACAAACCAAGCGGTTCATTTGTTGGTATTCTCCTTTGGCATACAGTTTATAGATTTGCGGACCTGCTGCAACCTGGAAATTCATAACAAAACCACTAACCTGGCTACTTACCGTTGTTGCGATACCTCTAGCTGCATTTACTACAGTAGAGAAGGACATATTTAAGAGAATTGTTATACCTTGATTGTTGGCCATGAAGGCAAATGTGCCGATGGAATTCCAACCCACATAGTTCCATATATCTTTGTATAATTTTGGATCCCAACGTAAATGCATATTACATTCTTCAAATTTGCGTAAACAATAGATGCGATACATGAAGAACATAAACAAATTAGTACAGAAGTAGAATGTGGAATACATGATCAACTTGTCTGTATCTATATAAAGCAACATCACCACAATCGTAAGTTTGAACACCACATCCAAAATACTCATAAAAGCGAAAGTGGACATTTTTTCATGAGAAGTGATGCTTGCTATGTATGGAGTCTGTGTGATGCCAAGGAAACTGGAGAAAAGCGTTAATTGATAGATGTAATTGGCAGCAAACATTCGGTTTGGATCAATGACCAACTTATAGTTAACGAACCAAAGACCTACAGTTTCGCCAAGAATCAACGTTACAAGGGCCAAAACAATATGAATCGTACCACAAGCAGAAAAAATATTTCTTAACTGTTTCATATCGCCCTTACCTAAGCCTACGGTAAGAAAGCGAGAGGTACCTTGACTCAGAAGGGAACTGAAATATGCTAAAAAGCCCATTACTCCACCAACTACATTCATCAATCCGTAGTCGTGGATACCAAGTGCATTAATCGTAACACGAGCTGTAAAGAGACCTATTACCAATGTAATGAGCATTCTCATATACAGATACAACGTGTTCTTTGCTATTCTTTTATCATTAGCTGAAATATCAGACATTACGTAAAATAAATTTTGAGATTTTCAATATAACGTGTCCTGCCAACATGCAGGATACGATGATTATAATACTATGACAGAACCCAATGAATAGATTGCTGTCGAATTCGTTTGCCAACTTTTGGTACGAAACAAAACCACCAACCTCTGTTATTAAGTATATGAACAAATTGGCTGAAAGTATTTTGTTGAGTATTGTATTCTTTATTTCCGGTAGATTCTTGACTATATAGAACAATGATACTGACATTGCGATAACAAGCGGATTAGAATAACCCAACAGAGGAAATATAAGTTTGGATAAACTTTTATGACCAGTGAACATGGAAATGTAGTATATACCAACAATACAAACGAACAAGGTTACAAAGGATATTACATATAAGCAGATTGGTTTTCCAACAAAGTAATTACTCCCCCAGCTTTGCCGTTTAGCATATCGTCCAAGTAGATAAACCATCAATAAGCCCATAAAGCTGCTACCGCAATTTGACAATAGCGCCAATATTCCAGCAGATGATAAAACAAACAATATGAGCAATGTTATTTTCTGCTGTTTTTGCGATAGATGCTCAAAACCGACATTGAGTATAGGTGACAATATATATAGCAGAATGAAATTTGTCATAAACCACCATTTGTTAGTTGAAATGGGCAATAAGCTTTCCATGAATTTTGTAATCTCAAATGGTGCGCCAAAGCATATTGTTTTGTAAGACCATGCGGAAATACTCACAATAAGACATCCCAACAATAACGAGAGTAGTTTCTTCAACTTAAAAGTTATACCATAATAACCTGAAATAAAAACAAAGCAATATGTTGCAGGAACAAAAAGAGTCAGCAAAAAGCCATATAAGAAAAAACTATGCTGAACTGTGACTTCGTCACCGCCTAATTGCTTCAAATTGTAGCCATGAACCAATATATGCCAAAAAAAGATAAAGCACATCAATATGAAGCGCAAAATTTCAATATTGGTATTTCTGCATTTTGAATTCTGTTTATCTTCTGTAAATCGTTGTGTCATTTATTATTATTTATTTTATCATTTTCGATAATTTTGTTCACAATACATGATGTGTGACAATCTTTAAGTTCTATGAATACCCAGAGCATCGGATGGTGTCACTACTATGTTTGCTTTCGGATGCTTCTTTTGTATCTTCCAGCAAGCATAGGCGATACAAGGTGCTGTATTGTTAGCCTCAGGTTCTGCCAATATATTATCTACTGGCATATCAGGGATTTGTTCCTTGACAATGCTGATATATTTCTCGTTTGTCACTACCCACATATTCCCTACAGGACAGATGGGTTTCAATCTATCTACTGTCAATTGAATAAGGGAACGTCCGACTCCCATCACATCAATGAATTGTTTGGGGTAGTCGGGTGTTGACATCGGCCAGAAGCGGCCGCCTATGCCACCGGCCATGATAATGATTTGTATATCGTTGTAATTATTCATAAAGCTTTTTCTTCATATCAAAGGATTCGAAAACCGACATGGAATTCCTTACCATTGTTCTAAAATCAACCCGTCCTTCTTTACCATTAAAGAAGGCTCCACCTCTCTTCTCGGTCTTCTCCCCTCAGGGAAGAAGAGGAAACCGCTCCTCCCCGTCGCTCTTAACCGCTGCGCTATAAGGTTAGCGGGGCATCAGAGCCCTCGCCAGAGAAGTTGTGCGGGATGGGACCGCCTTGACACCATGCTTTTTATGCCTATTCTTATGACTTATTTTATATGAATCAGAGGAAAGCAAAGACAAGTTAAACATGTTATTATCTTCTCATTAACTTTGCTGCAAATTCAAAGAAATCTGCAACGTTTTTGAAATCGTCAAACTGCTGACAATACATACTGGCATAAGGCTCGGGAAACCTACTACGTATATCAGCCTTTATCATACTTGCCAAAACCTCCTTTGTATAGGCTTTCTGCAATTCGTTATATTGTTGCTCACTCATAATAATCTCTGCTATTTCAACATCCTTGCTATAAACATCGCCTCATAATTACGATACAACCATTAAGAACAGTATTCGAAAAAACGTATTCATCGCTATTCGCTTGTTATTATCTGATGATTGAGTTGACATATCTTTCCTTATTCTGTGTTATGTGCTAATCCTAATAGCCTCATTTAATCTACGTATTATTTATCAAAATCCACTTGATTGCCATTTTTAATGGGATTTCTTTAATGATAGCGATTTGCATTATAGAATTTTTCAGCCTCTTGATATATGTGCTCAAATTCATCATATTTTCCAACAAATAACCCTTGCTTGATCGGCTCCCATTTTTCTTTCAATTTATTCGCAGACATGAAGAAATCTGTATAGAAATCCGCCTCATAACGAGAAAGTGATATTCTCTTATTCACAAATCCTCCAAGTGGAAACCAATCCCTATCAGGACATACATAATTATTATGATAGCCGCAAAGGAGGGATGCTAGATGTTCCCATGCGTAGAAGCTATTTTGAAAATCCATATCATCAATAAAATCTCTCTCAAAGAAAGGTCTGATAGCAGTCATTATCAATTGACTATAGGGATATAGCCAATTTGCTCCCAAATAATAATTCAATGTTTCATGAGGCCAATGATTACAGCCTGCAAGAAACTGCAATGAAAAAGGAGAACTTATAGACAAAGCATTGGGAGCCAATACCTTTGCATGTACCATAATATCTACCAAATCAAATTTTCCATATTTCACGGCGGTCAATCCTGTTGCATGGAAAAGGAATGTAGCAGCCAATAGATGTACATATTCAGAACCATTGGCTGTCATTTCCCCATTGCTGAAAGGCTTAACACAGAACTTTGACATGGCTTCTACTAATATTTTCTGTTGCTCTAATGTACCATACCTAACTATCGGTAACATTGCAGATAAAAGATTTTCCACGGCACCTATATGAATAGACCAGTATGAATCAAATATCTGCGGAGTTGTGACTTTGTCGTAGAAAGCATGTTCCAATATCTTGGCAAATGCCTTATCTATTTCTTCTTCGAGAAATTCCGTGAGAACAATCCGCTTTGTTGGATCAAGAAGATAATTCTTCACTATGGTAGCAAAATCTTTAGGAGACTCAGCTTTCAGAGGTTGTAATACTTGTGTTGCAGGTGTGAAATTTGGTTTAGGCCCCAATGCAGGAGCAACATTGATTGGCATTCCCCAAAGGTCAGCAGCTAACTCTTGCAACATTTTCTCATAAAGGGCATCATTACTCATATCGTAACCTGCACGCAACTGAATCAAATTACTGAATGATTCAGAGAAACTTCCATCACGAAGAATAGGAATGAACTTAGTAGAATCCATTCTTTGGTATAGTTCTACAGTTATAACTTGATCTTCAAACTTTGCCCCTCCTGATGTTTTTTCTATTTTCTTTTTATATTTCGGAGTTCCTACAATCAGAACTCTATCTGCTCTTTTTAGACCATTTTTCATGAATGTTATCAAATCTTGCCCACCACGATTATATTGGTCAAGAAGTGTATATACCCTGAATTTCTCTCTCAAGTCAGCAGAAAGTTTAAGTACCCAATCCTTATGTTCTTTACTATCCCATGAATAGCTGATGAACGCAACTGGAACACCATCAGGTATCAGTTCAAATTGACTTGGAATATTTTTAAAAGGAGATTCTCTTTTCATCGTAAAATAATCTATAATTGTGAAATATCTATTGGTGTCCCATCATAAGCAAAGAAATTTTGGACTAATTTCTTTATAACCTTATGATATAACTTATAGATACAATTTTTATCCTTATTAGGGTCATTAAGATGTTCTGCATCATTATAAATACTCCCCATCACATAAAACGAATCAGGAATGATGATGCCTTGATTTTCCACAAATAACAATTTATCCTTTGTCTTATTGGTGTTTAAGAACTCATCACGTGTATTTTGTGATGTTAGCTTTTCATAAGCAAGTTTTTCCACTCTAATCCTAATTGCCAAACAGACAGAATAAGGATCATAATCTGTAGTGCCAGAAAGATATTTATTCAGTTCGCCAAGGATATATCTTTTAAGATTATCAGCTTTAAACCAATTTTTCTGTAGATGCGGAATAGAGCTATGAATCTGTGAAGTCAAATCCTTACTATTTGGATTATAATGAAAATAGTAATTGGAAATATCTTTGTATAAAAGATTAGAATCTTCTTGTTTTCTATTCAAACTACCTCGATAAACGAGAAACGCTTTCATCTCGTCAGACAAAGATAAGGCTTGCTTATTCAAATAACATACATTGATTATAGACTTGCTAAAAATGTAATTTTTAAAGTATGTCGGGTCCAGGTGAGAAAGAATCAACACATAAAGATTGTTTTTATTCAGCTTAAGATATTGAGTAAGATAATACTGAGCAGTTATTAAATTAGCATCATCCATGTAATCAAATATCTCATCTATCACAACTATATTTTTCTTGTTTTCTTTCAACTTGCTTTGTACATCCATCAATTGAACAACAAATGACATGACATCACGCTGTCCATTTGACAACTCATCAGCATGAGGAAAGTCTACTTGTAGCATTGTCTTTTGCCCCTTTGTATGTTCAACAGCTTTCAAGTTTTCTTTCCAAGAAGAATTGAAATCAGCCAAATTTTGATTAAGTTTTTCTTTAAAAGCCTTATATTCTATAGCCTCTATCCATTGTTTCAAATCTGCGTTTTTATTTTTATACAAATACAATATCTGATAAAAAGCAGAAAAAACATACCAATCAGTCTGACCCGAAAAGCATTTTGAAAAGAAATCTTGAAAACTTGAATAGTATTCATCTGTTTTGATTATACTCAAATCTACATTTCGTTTAATAACATCCAAAGATGTTGTTTGACCATTTACATAAGTCATAATATCATTGATTATTTTCTTCCTATTCTTTCCTTCAAATTTTCTGAAGGCATCAAAATAAGAAGAAAGACCTTGTATGAAAGTTACATTTTCCAAACAAGCATCTATGTTTTCCAAGACTTTGCCCTTTATGCCAAAGTAATTCCTTATCTCTGTAACCTTATAAAAAATCACAGGCTTAGTCTTGACACTTCTCAACACTACAGAATTTATATCCAGATACGCATCTGTATTGATAAAAGTACCTATCTTTTTAGAAATTGTATCAGCCTTAAGTAAACTACTTATCACCTGGCAGTTGAAGTGTGTTGCAATATCATTTTTTATGCTATCAGAAACATAAGTAGTCCCTTCCTCCGTTATTCTAAACACTGATGTTTTACTTTCATCCTTATGGTATTTTAAATCTTTTTCAACTTCCAAACGGCGACTATTTTTCATGACACATTTGAAAGCTGTGGTCAAAGAAGTCTTGCCAAAGCCATTAGGTGCGACCACAATATTCACTTTACTTGGTTGTAGTTCGACATCCAAGATATTATTTGTAGAGCCAAAGCCCTTAATATTTGTAATTTGTATTTTCGTAATCATAGCACACTATATTTTACATTTTCTTCTCTTTTCTTCCTTAAATACACGATCAACACCTCTCTTGCATAATAATATGCTCTCTCCGTAAACGTTCATCCAGACGGCGTAAACCACCTGAATAAAGGGATAACTTATTTTTGCTATTAAAATTTTAACTATTAATAAGATAAAG
>ERZ1026898.630-NODE-630-length-19967-cov-7.692748_pt1 | contig 19967 bp, 29 predicted proteins | sample MGYA00380178_ERZ1026898 | MGnify/ENA primary metagenome ERZ1026898 (study PRJEB33269, sample SAMEA4719814) | human gut metagenome | biome: human-associated habitat; feature: organic feature; material: feces | place: Cameroon | collected 2013-10 ... | reverse complement strand
TAGCGTCTCGTGGGCTCGGAGATGTGTATAAGAGACAGAAATGTAGGTTACAATCAAAATTATTAAACATACGAACATAAATAGCCAAATACGCTCAAAACTCCACGGAATTTTTAATTTTTGGAGTATTTTTTCGTAGCTTGCCGGCCCAAACAATTCGTATATTATCCCACTTGCCCCAAACAACAAGACTAAAACAAAAGAAATTATATTTATTATTAACAAGAAAATATTTAAAAATTCTCTCATTTTAATGTGTACCCCCTTTGCTCTGCTCTTTGTACAGGATCATCACTAAAGATAGATATTGTTGTCTTACACCAAGCATAAGCAGCAAATGCATATGGTACAACTTTTCCACCTGTCGCTGACAAAGTGGATCTTAAAGTTGTCGTTACCCCAAATATTTCAGAAACCTGTTGATTTAATATATGATTAAATCCGATGCTTCCTGCTTTTGTAAAAGGTGTAATTCCTATGATCTGCAATCCGTTGTCAAAAAGAGATTCTGTAACATCAACAGCCACTTGTCCGTTACTCTTTTGTGTGCTGCTTCCTCCACCACCAGGGCTATTTCCACTATTTTTGCTAGTGTTACCGCTGGTTTTTCCGCCAGTATTCTGGGAGGCGTTTTTACTCTTTTTAACCTGTAAAACTGCCACTTCTGTTGCTCTTGCAGCTATTGTAACGGCTGCCGAGATTGCCGCCACAGAACCAGCACCAAAAGTAGAAACGGTTACAGCTACGGCTGCAACTACAACTGCTGCTACTGCAACAACTGCAATTGCCTTTCCAATCCACTTTGGCATTGTCCTGTTGGATCATCCATATTAACTGGGTTATTAAAACAGTATGCAAAAAGGTTATATCCTAAAGCATTTCCGCCTACATCCGATATTTCTCCGTCAGCGTTAATAAATCTACCAATTTCCGGATCGTAGTATCTTGTACCTGTTAGGTAGAATCCTGTCTCAGAGTCATAATAATACCCACGATAGCGAAGCGGATTGACATTGGCAATGTGAGTCAAATCTATAATCGCCGCATCGTTGGCATCGGTGACAGAAATCACATTGCCCCAAGCGTCATAGTTGTAGTTGGCAACAACCGCACCTGTGCCGTCGTAAATTTTGATGTTTTTATTTCCATTTTTCAAGGGTGGTCACACGTCATAGAATATTCATCGATTATATAATTTGAATATCTTGTCGCCTGTTGTTCTCTGCCTTTTGGAGTAAGCTGAATATCATTTATCCATTGATAGTAATGTGTTAACTCATGGGCTAATGTTGCAAGAATTGTTGCAAGTGCATTGTCTTTACCATTTCGGCTTTGTAAATCATCATAATCGCCAGTTGCAATTTTTATGTACGGCTCTGTATAATATGAAAATGGTTCAAAAAAACTGCCTACTGCTGTTTCACCATCCTGTGTTCGGACGGTCTTGCTTCCTTTAACATAAACAGGAACTCTCAACGGAAAATAATACTCGGCTCGCAACCACCGTGCAAACTGTGTACATGCTCTTTTTACCTCGGGGTCAACCGAGCTTTCATATCTAAAACGGATTCCGGTTCGTCTTTTGACTTCGCTGTCAAGATTCTTTTGCCAATTGGTAAGTGTCCAAATATGCATTTTTAATACTTCCTATAATCTCTGCCCGGCGTGTGTTTTTTGGGAGGTTTAGGCGTAGACCTTGGTTTCCAATTTTTATTTTTCCGGGCTTTGTTTTTGCGCTCACGCCTTGCTTTTTCTGCCCCGGGCGAGCATACGGATCAGGTTCGTTTTTTCTTACAGTTGATGTATATACGATTACACCAACCATAGTTACCATTGCAATAGCGACAGTTCCAACTATAACCCACCCAACAGGATTCCATGCGTTTGCGACTCCAATTGTTCCTGCTGTTGCCAAATATCCGCCCCCGCAATTGCAAAAGCCCAGAAACCATCTAAGTCACACATATTAACAGAATTGTTAAAGCAGTATGCAAACACATTGTATTGTGCAAAGTTTTCAAAATTTGCCGTTAATGTGTCAGACGAATCCGCATTTATCCATCGCCCGATCTCAGGATCGTAATAACGGCTGGACACATAGTAGAATCCCGTCTCAGAGCCAAAGTAATACCCACGATAGCGAAGCGGGTTGACATTGGCGATGTGGTTTGAATCTGTAATCGCCGCACCATTGGCATCGGTAACAGAGATCACATTACCCCAAGCGTCATAGTTGTAGTTGGCAACAACCGCACCTGTGCCGCAGTAAATTTTAATATTTTCTTACTATCTTGCCGTCAAACAGTTTTTCAAATTCTTCGAGAGTTCCTTGTGTGAGCAAATCTTTTTGACAAACGAAGTTTCCGCTTTTCTTCCCCATCGGAAATGACAAGAAGTAGAACTCCCCGTAGTCATAAGCTGTTTTTACTAACTCGACACCTCTGCTCTCGCTTTGTTTATCGGAAATACAAATGAGATTATCATCTATAACATATATTCTTTTAGGAGTTATTTCTTTTCTTCCCTTTGGGGTTTTAATGCGAACCGCTATCATGGCGTATACAAAAACCGCACAATATCCGTAAAATATTGAAAATGTCTGAAAAGTTCTCATCAGCATAAAAATCAAAGGCAATACCATTACCAAGCCAAAAATAAATGCGTTTTGCATATAAGTAACATACTTTTTAAAAAAGAATTTCTCTGATACTCCCGTAAGATATCCGTTAAATTCAATCATGCACCTTAAACTCCTTTCATTTAGGTTCGAATATAATCGTAAAATTTTGTTAAGTTCCAATTAATATCCGTAATCCCAATCAATTGGTTCCAGCTCAACATCATAAAACGGAGCAAAAATGATAGCTTCCGCAGCTGTGATTTTTTCACTTGGTCATAAGCAACAACAAAATGCTATTATCGGCAGATGCGTAGGATACTTGAGTTATATCCGGGACATTGACATACGCGATACCATCATCGCATCCGTATTCATCTATCTGCCTTACAGTACATATTTTCTCATTAACCGCTGTAACTTGACCAATTACCGAATCAACACCACTGTCCAACAGCTCAACAGAAATCGGCTTTTCCGTTCTTAACGCTTCCAGCATTATTGAAAACAGCGCATTTCCATTTTCAAAATCTATCGGAGTCTCTGAAATCAAATCGTCGAAATTCGGACATAGTTTTTTCATTTTTTCATCATACTGTCCGTCCATCTCAACATAAGTAATACAGCTAATCTTTTTTACCAAAATACCGTCATTTTCTCCATTTGGAGTGAGCATATACAGAGCGAAAAACTCATTGTCAATAAAAATTATACGTCCGTATAAGAACTTTGAAATTTCCGAATCGCAAGTATAGACACATACATTCTTTTTCAATGTCATAGCTAATTTTAATATTTCTATCATAATTGCCTCCAAAATATGATTTATCAACGTATTTCCTCTAAAACTTTAAAAATGTAGATCAGCGGAATAATTGCAATGTCATCAACTACCCCTATCCCAGTGATATCGTCTGCGAGTATAAAAAATATAGATGTGGTCACGGTCACTGTTATAACACACGTTGTTGTTCATGTCATATCCGTACTCGGCGTCATAGATGCGCTTTTTGCTGCCGTTGAGTACGCTCTGTCGAACAAGTCTGCCTGTTAAATCATAAGTATACAGGAAACGCTGGTTGTTGACAAGATCCTCATGCGAATACATGTTTCCTAAATTCAATCATGCATTTTAAGCGCCTTTTGTTTTAGTCGTACTAAAAAGTAAAGAATCCCTCAGTCCATTCCGGCTTATCTATTTCATATTCGTCAATGGAGAACCCATCAGGGTAGTTAATAAATTCCGGATTCTCACGATACTCCGACAGACTTTTTTCTGCATTTTCATAGGTTGAATAATACCCGAGATCCGATACATTGTCATACTCGCCGTCAAAATATTCATGCGCCAAATAAAACACAGACCCCCTAAATTCGCCTATTGAACCGTTAAAGTCGTCCGTGTCGGCATACACTATCTCTTCTTGAAAATCGTTCGGGAAATCCTTAAAGCCCGGTTTTTGCAAGTAACAATTGATTATATCCCTGCACTTTTGTTTAGAGGAAAAAAATCCCAGCAATTTTGTGCAGTATACTTTTTCATTTGTATCTGCGGAAAATTCAATAAATCTTTTGTGAACCAATTTATATACCTTTTTCATTAAATCACCCCATCACTTATAGCCTTTGTCGCGCTGTAGCCACTTTTTAATTTTGCTATGTTCTGAGTTTGGTCAACTTGCAGTCGTTGAATTGCTGTTTTTTCATTTGACTTTCTCTTAGAACGATATATCCAATCCATTCAATATTTTTAAAATCTCATTTTTCCTTATTTCATTGCACTTTCCAAGAGCCGTCAACGATACATTATTTGTACAAAAAAGCTGTCTGCTTATATTTTCAAGTCTATTCATTACTACACCTTCATTGCACAAATCGCTTTTTTTAAACTCGCTGTTCAGAACGAATCCATAATATCCGTTCAAGAAGTTCAACTGCTCGGTATCATCAAGGTAGAAATCCAGATTATTACCGTAAAAAGGAAGTGATGTTGCCAAATCGCTTTCATCTATTTTGTATTTCATTCCGTTGAGCACCGCAACTATCTGCTTTAGCGCATCATATAAACAATCAGTTGAAAACAAAATATGCAAGACCGAGAAATTCTCATATCTATCAACCAAAGAGCTTATGTTCGCCGTTAAATGCTCATTTTCACGCAATACTTCCTGAAGCTTAGAACCAACGCCCTCTCCGAGAATACAGTTCAGTAACTCCACCTCATCAAATGTTATATTACTGCTATCAATATCGAAGCAGAGATCAACATCGATCATGTCCCAGTCTGCATTTTCAAGATGAATGTTGTTCTTCCGCTTTCCGAAGTGTTTTGGCACAAAAGAATTTATAAACTTTTCTCCCTCGATAATGCTCACATCGTCAAGCGAGCGACACATTTCTGACAGCTGTTTATCTGAAATATTGCCGGCAATGCACAAGACCATATTGTTGCTGTTAAAACATCTTTCTTTAAACGCCGCCACATCATTGACGCTTATCAAATCAACAGTTTCTTCGCTGCCCATTATCATATCCGAAAAAGTGTTCTCGCCAAAAACAAGTCTGCGCGAAAGATAGTCAATATTATAAACTGTATCTTCTATAACCTGTCTTTTGACAACTGCCTTTTCAGCATTAAATGCATCACTGCTCCAGCTGTGAGTTTGTAATATACTTTTAAAAATCCGCATTGCATTCACGGCATTCTCCGGCAGCACCTTCAAATAAAAGCGTAGAAAATCTCTATATGTAACGGCTTTAAGCGTAGTTCCGAGGCTCTCCATAAAGAAATACAGCTCTCGTTGAGAAAATCCCTGAAGTTCCCTAAAAATCAAATGTTCAAGGAGATGCGTTATGCCAAGCTTGTCCGAAGTCTCATACGCGACACCGGATTTGATAAAAAGATCGATTGCTACGGAGTGAGTATTGGGAAGCCTAGATACCCATACCTCAAGTCCGTTTTTAAGCTTTAACTTTTTTGATATATGCATTTTATCTCCTTTATGCTACAATCAAAGCCTCATTACATCAAAGTCCCGATAGAAATGATGCAGGTCAAATATAAGATTTTATCCCATTCTCCTTGAAGAATGTCAAATCCGCTTTTGTAACATCTACCGCAAACGCAATCTTTTCATGTGAAATTGTTGCGAACCACAATTTGCCATTTCGATAGAAGCAAATATCTTCGGGAATATCGTTATCTATAGGCAAAAAAACATTGGGCATTAGCAAAAGTTGTTTACGGCTTTCCTTGCAACAACGGCAAACCACCATAATTTGATGCCTCATATAACCTAAAAAATTGACAAGCCAATCTTTTCTTTCAAAAATATAGTTTTCTACAAACGGTTGTAATTGTACACCATAATTAAAATCGGGAGGCAATTGTGAATAAGGTCTTTTTATAACAGCAGTAACGGAAAATCGGTCTGAATTTTTTGCTAAATAGTCTACAACTACCGATTCTTCTTTAACAATATCATCATAATTCAAATATATTCTATCAGACATAAAACACATGTCCTCCTGTTCTTTTGCCTCTTCGAGTTGCATGGTAATGTTTCCAGTAGCCTACTCCTCCATGTGGCATATCGTTTTCATGTAATCATTCATTAATTGCCTTGTCCTATCGCCTATAAATCGACTGAATAATGCCAATTTTTCGCTATTATCAGACAAGCGCTCCAACACAGTAGTAACAACAACCTCCTGTATACTGCCATCCATTTTTGACATATATTCCAGTAGTTCACTCGCCTTTATCAGTTGACTTCTATTTTCCTGCGGATTATCCAACAAACTCAATAGATATGGATTGAAAATATCCCCAAATATTAAATGTAAATATATCTCTGGAAAGTCATTGAGATTATTTTCGACTTCATTCTTTAAGTTCGGAAAATATTCAATTAATTTCCCGACAATGTTTTCTTTCATATACTCATTTACCCCTCAAAGCCTTTTAGCCAAAGCAAGTTTCGAAGAGTCACACTTCCGGATGTCGCTCCCGATATTCGATATATCAACAGTTTTAATTACACACAGCAGGTATAAATATTATATATAAGCAGTGCAATCAGAAGCAACCAAAAGCCTATCTTCATTGCATTCGCTTTGAAAAGATGCTTTTTTCTGTATGCGATTATTTTTTCGTAGTCCGCTTCGGGGATATGACGAGTTAGATAAATATAATACATGGCACTTGACAGCCATACATACACATGGAATTGCTCGCCGTTGCCTTTATGAAATCGCGGACTTATATTTTCCAACAGATCTACATCGTCCCATTTTTTTACTCGAGCCCTGTAGAAATGTCTTGTAAGTATAAAATACTTAAAGCCTTCTTTAACAGCTGCTTTTTGAAAAATCAGTATGCATCCGAATTTTATTTTGACTATCTGATATCCGGACTCATACATTCTGTTCAGATAGTCTCTCAGTCTTTCAATTCGGGTCAACGCAAAAGGAAAAAATCTTATAAGCTTTTTTTGATTATCCATTTCAGAATCCTATTTCGTTAAGTAAAGATAATTTTTTGCAGCAGATGCAGCTTCGCATAAAATTGCAAGAACATGACGCAGTCTTGCCGGGAGATAAATACACTTCGGCGCAAGGCTATTTCTTTGCGCAATCGGATTTCTCAATTATACCCGCTCCGCCTATTTTTTGAAGAAGGCATAGAGAATAATAGAATAAAAAATCAATGTCATGATTGGAAGAAGCGTCACTCCGACAGTTACGGTCTTTCTGTATTTCTGCTCAATATATCCGCGTTTCAATCCCCATACCTGAGCGCACCACAACGAGACAAACGCTAACAGAGGCAAGAAAAGCTGTATTTTTGACAAAACATCGGACACCGTTCCCGGTATGTAAGCCCGAAAGAATCTCTCTACCGCGGCAAATATAGCGCAAAAAATAAACGCCGGCATAGCATAGAGCCACGACTGTTTGCCGATCTCTCCCCTTTTCACCTTGATTGCATAACGAACCGTTTCAAAAATCAACATCCCGGTAAATACAAGAGTCACCGCAATAAAAGTCCCGGGCGGCAAATAGCTCAATATTATGTACCTCCTAAGCCTGCATATGACTTAAACGCTTATTATAAAGTTCAATCTTTTTCGATATAATAATACAAATCCGCGGCGGCATATGCTTTATACAAATCTCCTGTTTCCCGGTCTACTATATACCAGCCATGTGTAAACGTAAAATCTTTTCCGACTGTATATGCATGAGCTAAGAAATACGGCCTACCATTTATAACTACTTTATGGTCAATTTCCCTTATCATCTTGTCGTTGTCCGGGGCGATTCTCGCATTAAGTATTGCTATAGCCTGCTTTTCTGTTAGCAATTTGTCGTTATCATCGCCGGGCATTGTTTCGCTTTCCCTTGGATAATAATCTTCTCTTGTCTTAGCTATAATCCATTCCGTGTTCTCGTCCGTCGTTTCCAGTAAGGCACTAACCGCTTCGGAGAACTCCGTTGTGCTTTCTGCATCGGTCGCCTCTGATGTCGTATTTTCGTCAAATGTTTCGCTCGGCGCAGAGCTTGTGTTTGACCTGCAAGCCGATAACAGCCCCAAAGAAACGCACAGAAGTGAAATGATTATCGCCGCAAATATCAATTTTGTTGCGACTCTTGTCTTTTTCATTATTAAATCTCCTCTTTGCATAAAATTCAATAGTATACCATCTGTCTCTGCGCTGAAAATATAGTCGCAACACTTTTACTCCGTCTTTTCGCCGGGACAAGGGTCTGTTCCGCTTTTCTGCAGTTTTGCACAATACCGTTTTAGGAAAATTACTCGTTCCAGCCAAACAGCTACTACCATCACCGCGAAAGACGGAATCCCTATAACAACAGCTCCAAAAAGTACGCTCAAAACCTGAAGCAAGAATTCCGGGACTTCATAATAATTCAAAACTATTTTCGAAAAAGCATTCGCGGCTTCGTCATAAAATATAAACATGGAAAACCACAGCGGTATAACTATAAGCCACCGTATAAGATTACTCCTTTTTTTCATTTTTTCATAGTTGTCTATCTTTATTTTTCTGCCGCATTTCGAGCATTGATATTCTTCTTTAAGTACATCTTTTTCACCACAGAACTCTCTAAAGCCGGGATATATTTTATGTCTGTCTGCATTTTTATGTTTATCCTTATTTTTATTTCTTCCATACCGCGCAAGTGCTTGCCGTGGTTGAGCCGATGCTGAAAAATGTATAAATCTTTTACTCCGTTTTTTAACCGGGGCATGGGGCTGTTCCGCTTTCTGCAGTTTTGCACAATACCATTTAAGAAAAAATACCCGTCCCAGCCAAATAACTACCATCAGCAACATAAAAAATAAAAGCCCTGTAACAACAACAGCAAAAAATACGCTCAAAAGCCGAAGCAAGAAATCCGGAATTTCATAAACTATTTTCAAAAAAGCATCCGCAGCTTTGCGAGCAAATATGACAAAGAAATAGAAATACAGTATATATAGAAACCATTGTACGCAGCTATCTCTGTATTTCATTTTTTCATAGTCGTCTATCCTTATTTTTCTGCCACATTTCGAACATTGGTATTCTTCCTTAAGTGTACGGTCTGCTTTAAATAATCCCTTACCATAAAACTCCCTAAAGCCGGGATATATTTTATGCCTGTCCGCATTTTTATGTTTATCCATAGTTTAATTCCTTTCATACCGCACAAGTACTTCATTAGTTGAGCTGTCGCTGAGTAATTTGAACTGTCCGCCGCCCTGCCAGGCGGTTCGCAGCCATTTAAAACAGCAGCTCTGACATTTCAAGTTCTCTCAACTGCAATGCAGCCGAGAGAACTTCTTGTTAAAACGACTTTTCAGTGAGCTATCAACTTTGTTTAGAACATATTGGCTATCCGATCCAATATTTCTATAAAAGCCAGTCCGCAGTATATCAATGCTACCGTTATCGACGCAATAACTATTCCTATTGCATTTTCAAAATGGCTCATAATCATTTCCACCAAATTATTTTCTCTCATTCGGTTGCCGCTACGTTGCTTTGAGCCTCTCAGCGCACCGAGCCCAATACTAAAAGCTTGCTGTTATGTTCCGGGATACCCGAAAGTTTGGTTGCACAGGTTTTATCAGGCGAACCATTCCATTATTTTGCTCACTATTCCGAGGAAAGCCCAGCCGCAATACATCATCACCGTTCCGATTATCATTACGATTAACACAAAAAAGTTTTTCAAATGTTCCATAATTGTTTCCTCCAAATTGTTTTCTCTCATTCGGTCGCCCGAAAGTTCGGTTGCACAAAGTCCGTTAGGCGAACCATTCCATTATTTTGCCAACTATCCCTATAACTGCCCAGCCGAAATATGTCAGCACTGTCCCAATTGTTATAATAATCAGCCAAAACGCCTGCTCAAACGGGTTCATATTCAATGGATTCATTTTCGTTTCCTCCAAATTGTTTTTTCATGTACCGCGCAATTGATTTTTGTTCCGCGAAAATTTTCAGCCCATCGGAATCACGTCCTCTGCGTCAAATTTGCACATATAAAAAATTCTTCAATCTACTTTTCAGCTTCATCATATCATAATGTAATTATACCGTCAACTGTTTTTCGTTATGCGAAAAGCAGGCGCGCCGATTGCAGGCGAATATCCTGCCGAAATATATTTATCTCCCGCTCCGTGATGCCGCGCAGCGGCAGAGGTGGGGGAGCCTCTGCCGCTGCACCCAAATAGGAGTTGAGAGGTGGTTGTCATTTTCAAGCCGCGAATATGCGATACAGGCGGCGATATATTTTTGCCTTACGCTCGCCTTTTCGGGATAAATTATAATGCAAAACTGCATTCTATGTAACCGCCGATGCAAAAGTATAGATAAAACATGCGAAAAAAGAGATTTTTTGTTGTCAATTATCCTACATATATAGTCTGCGGAAATGAAAAAGGTTACACTTTTTTTCAAAAAATTTTTCAATTTTTTTGCGGGCAGGCCGTATTTTTGAACAAAACGAAAAACTCCGCCCGGAGAACCGGACGGAGCTTTTGATTTAGATTTATGCGTTGTGCTTCTTGATAGCTGCCTGAGCTGCGCTGAGGCGTGCAATCGGCACGCGGAAGGGCGAGCAGGAAACATAATCAAGGCCGATATCGTTGCAGAACTCGACGGAAGTCGGGTCGCCGCCGTGCTCACCGCAGATACCGCAGTGGAGCTTCGGGTTGACGGGCTTGCTCATAGCGATGGTCATCTGCATGAGCTTGCCGACGCCGTTCTGATCAAGCTTTGCGAACGGATCGTTCTCAAAGATCTTGGTGTCATAGTAAGCGTTGAGGAACTTGCCTGCATCGTCACGGCTGAAGCCGAAGGTCATCTGAGTCAGGTCGTTGGTGCCGAAGCAGAAGAAATCAGCCTCAGCAGCGATCTCGTCAGCGGTGAGAGCCGCTCTCGGGATCTCGATCATGGTGCCGACCTCATACTCAAGGTCAATGCCTGCGGCCTTTATCTCAGCGTCAGCAACCTCGACAACGATCTTCTTGACGAACTTGAACTCCTTGACGTCGCCGACAAGGGGAATCATGATCTCGGGAACGATCTTCCAATCGGGATGCTTCTTCTGAACGTTGATAGCAGCGCGGATAACAGCAGCAGTCTGCATCTTTGCGATTTCGGGATATGTGACAGCCAGACGGCAGCCGCGGTGACCCATCATCGGGTTGAACTCATGGAGAGAAGCGATGATAGCCTTGATATCCTCAACGCTCTTATGCTTTGCAGCTGCAAGAGCCTCGATATCAGCCTCCTCGGTGGGAACGAACTCGTGGAGAGGCGGATCAAGGAAGCGGATGGTGACCGGCTTGCCTTCGAGGGTCTCATAGAGCTTCTCGAAGTCGCCCTGCTGATAGGGAAGAATCTTCTCAAGAGCTTCTTCTCTCTCTTCAACAGTGTCGGAGCAGATCATCTCGCGGAAAGCAGCGATTCTGTCAGCCTCGAAGAACATGTGCTCTGTACGGCAAAGGCCGATGCCCTCTGCGCCGAGCTCAACAGCCTTGGCTGCGTCGCGCGGAGTATCTGCGTTGGTGCGAACCTTAAGGGTTCTGTACTTATCAGCCCAGCCCATGATTCTGCCGAACTCGCCAGCGATGGAAGCGTCGACAGTCGGGATGATGCCGTCATAGATGTTACCGGTGGAGCCGTCGATGGAGATGAAGTCGCCCTCATGGAAGGTCTTGCCTGCAAGGGTGAACTTCTTGTTCTCCTCGTCCATGATAATCTCGGAGCAACCGGAGACGCAGCAGGTACCCATACCACGGGCAACAACAGCTGCGTGAGAGGTCATACCGCCGCGGACAGTCAGGATACCCTGAGATGCCTTCATGCCGGTGATGTCCTCGGGAGAGGTCTCAAGGCGGACAAGGACAACCTTCTCGCCTCTTGCCTTCCAAGCCTCAGCGTCGTCAGCGGTGAAGACAATCTTACCGCATGCAGCGCCGGGAGAAGCGCCAAGACCCTTACCGATCGGGGTAGCGGCCTTGAGTGCCTTTGCGTCAAACTGGGGATGAAGGAGGGTGTCGAGGTTTCTGGGCTCGATCATAAGAACAGCCTCTTCCTCGGTTCTCATACCCTCGTCAACGAGATCGCAGGCGATCTTGAGAGCTGCCTGAGCGGTTCTCTTACCGTTACGGGTCTGAAGCATGAAGAGCTTGCCGTGCTCGACGGTGAACTCCATGTCCTGCATATCTCTGTAATGGTCTTCAAGAATCTTGCAGACCTTCTTGAACTCTGCGAACGCCTCGGGGAACTTCTGCTCCATCTCAGCGATCTTCATGGGAGTACGGACGCCTGCGACGACGTCCTCGCCCTGTGCGTTGGTGAGGAACTCACCGAACAGACCCTTAGCGCCGGTTGCGGGGTCGCGGGTGAACGCAACGCCGGTGCCGCAGTCATCGCCCATGTTGCCGAACGCCATGGACTGGACGTTAACGGCAGTACCCCACGAATAAGGGATATCGTTGTCGCGGCGATAGACGTTTGCGCGGGGGTTGTCCCACGAACGGAAAACAGCCTTGATAGCGCCCATGAGCTGCTCCTTGGGATCGGTCGGGAAATCGGCGCCGATCTTTGCCTTGTACTCAGCCTTGAACTGAGAAGCGAGCTCCTTGAGATCGTCAGCGGTAAGCTCGACGTCCTGAGTCACGCCCTTCTTCACCTTCATAGCGTCGATGAGCTGCTCGAAATACTTCTTACCGACCTCCATAACGACGTCGGAATACATCTGAATGAATCTTCTGTAGCAGTCCCAAGCCCAACGGGGATTGCCGGACTTCTCTGCGATAGCCTCAACGACTTCCTCGTTAAGACCGAGGTTAAGAATAGTGTCCATCATGCCGGGCATGGAAGCGCGGGCGCCGGAACGGACGGAAACGAGGAGCGGATTCTCCTTATCGCCGAACTTCTTGCCGGTGATGCCTTCCATCTTGACGATGTACTCGTTGATCTCTGCCATGATCTCGGGATTGATCTCGCGGCCGTCCTCATAGTACTGTGTGCAGGCCTCGGTGGTGATGGTGAAGCCCTGAGGAACAGGAAGACCGATGTTTGTCATTTCAGCAAGGTTCGCGCCCTTACCGCCGAGAAGCTCTCTCATCTGAGCGTTGCCCTCGGAGAACAAATAAACGTACTTGTGAGCCATGATATACCTCCGTAAATAGTGTTTTTAGCTGCGAAGAAGATGCAGAAACCAAAGGCTACATCTTCGCCTCATGTTATTATAGCAGACCGACAGGAAAAATACCATATATTTTTACAATAAAATAGCGATTTTTGCGACTTTTCTTTTGTACAGATTTGACTATACAATTATATATAGCGCAGGGAGAGCCTCCCTGCGCCGAAAAAGTGTCTGTAATTTAGATATTCAAAACATAAAAGGCAAAAGAAAGCCCAACGCTGCAACAAAAATCAGCACGCCCGTAAGTATCGCCCACAGTTGCCATGTATCTCCTTTAACAATGAGATTTACCGTTTTAAATCCCGAAAAAGTTGCACCTACCGTTGCCATAAAAACCAAAACAACAATTAAAATAGAGGGATCCATATTTCGCACAGCCTCCTTTTACACTGTCCAAAGATATTCTTCAACCAACTGCTCATACGCAGCAGATCGTTTTATGTCGGCAAGCCTCACCTATTAACCGGCATTAAATCACCGACTTTCCAAAATCAATTATTGTATATCATTTATAAAAATCAATTAGCAAAAATATATTTCATATCAATATCGTCATCTGACAAATTAATTTTATCAAATTATATTTCCAATGTCAATACAAAAGACAATTATTTTTTGTATTGTGCATTTAATATGCAATGTTTGTTGACACATCTTTATTTTTTACGCAATCTGTGCTCAACAAACGGCACATCGCGACCGACAAACAGGATTTCATCACAAACTGCGTTCTTCTTGATTTATAAAATCTTTGAAAAATCGCGCCGTCATATGCACAATGGCTTGTAATTTCACTCTTTTTCTGTCATAATATATTTTGAGATACCGCACGGGTATCAATAAGGAAAGGACAATGAGCTTTATGGATAAGAAATGTGCTGTTATTCTCGCCGCCGGCGAAGGCACGCGAATGAAGAGCAAAAAGCCGAAGGCTCTCGCCGAGGTTCTCTTCGCGCCGATGATCGACTGGGTCATAGGCGCCGCAAAAGAAAGCGGCATAGACGACATATGCGTTGTTAAAGGCTTCGGCGCGGAATATCTCGACGCGCACCTTGCAGGCAGCTGCGAGACCGTGCTCCAGAGCGAAAGACTCGGAACGGGTCACGCCGTTTTGCAGGCGGGAAACTTTATTGAAAACAACGGCGGCGATGTCCTCGTTTTAAACGGCGACGCTCCGTTCATCGACGCAAAAACAATATACGACGCACTCGCCCTACACAAGAAAGAGGGCAACAGCGTCACCGTTATCTCTGCGGAGATAGACGACCCTACCGGCTACGGCAGGATAATCCGCTCGGCGGACGGTTCGGTTGAAAAGATAGTCGAACAGCGCGACGCGAACGCCGAAGAGGCGGCTGTAAGAGAAGTCAACTCCGGCGCATTTTGGTTTGACGGCGAAGCTCTGATGCGCGCGCTCAACAGCCTCAACGCAAAGCGCGCGAGCGGAGAGAACACAAAGAAAGAGTTCTATCTGACCGACGCTCTTGAAGAGATAAAATCCTACGGTCTGCGCGCAGGTTCGTTCACGGCGCAGAGCGAAGATATAATCCTCGGCGCGAACGACAGAGTTCAGCTCAACGCTCTCAATGAGCTTGCCCGCCACCGCGAGCTTGAAAAGCATATGCGCGCGGGTGTGTCCATCCCCTGCACCGACGGCGTTATTATCTGCCCCGGCGCAAAAATCGGCAGGGACACCGTGATTCTCACCGGCTCTGTTATCAAAGGCGACAGCGTTATCGGCGAGGACTGCACGATAGGTCCCGACTCGCTCGTTGAAAACAGCACGATAGAAAACGGCGTTTCGTTCGTCCGCTCGGTCTGCTACTCATCGAAGATACTCGACGGCGCAGACATCGGTCCGTTCGTCCGCATCCGTCCCGGCAGCGTTATCGGCAGTTCCGTCCATGTCGGCAACTTCGTTGAAGTCAAGAACAGCACGATAGGCGCAGATACAAAGATATCCCACCTTTCGTATATCGGCGACTCCGATCTCGGCACGGGAATCAACATCGGCTGCGGCTGCGCGACGGCTAATTACTCCGGCAACAGGAAGAGCCGCACCACAATCAAGGACGGCGCGTTTATCGGATGCCACACCTGCCTCGTGGCTCCCGTTGAGGTCGGCGAAAACGCATACACTGCGGCAGGCTCGACCGTGACCGAGAATGTCCCCGACAACTCGCTCGCAGTCGCCCGCTCCAGACAGACGGTCAAAAAGGGCTGGGTGAAGATAAAGCAGCCCTATAAGCATAAAGTTTAAAAGAAAGACGGTGAAATTGCCATGAAGAAAGGCAAGAAAGCGGCGATAATCATTATTGCCGTCATCGCGGCCGCGGCGATAGTTGTCGGCGGACTCGTCCTCGGAGGAGTCATCCCTGTCGGCAACAAGAGAACGGCATCTGCACAGGAGATAGCTGTTGACGACACCGCAATGACCGCATACAAGACTATCCCCCAAGTCTACAAAATCACGCTCAAGTCGCTCTACGGCATGAGCGCCGACGATGTTGCAAAGTTCTATGAGAACAACTGCGAGGGCTGGAACGTTTACGCCCAGACGGTCTCGATAAAGAACCGCAGCGACACTGCGATAGTCATCTCCAACGCGAAGAGCGAAGCGAATGGAACGGACAACATCTGGGTCTGCTCGCGCACCAATGAGGCCGACTATGTTACAATCGCTCCCGGCGAAACCGGGACATTCACATTCAATGTCCTCGCCAAGGGCTACAACAGCCCCGACGCTGTCAAATCGGCTCTCAAGAAGCTCAACCCGAGCATCGTGTTTGCGGAGAACAAGTCCGCCGCGAACCAGTCGTTCGTAAAATTCGATATGGCAAACGCCGAAAAATTCGCGATCGACATAAAGTTCTGATAAAGTCAAAATAACATACGGGCGCTCGGGTTTCCGGGCGTCCGTATAAAATGTAAGGGAAAAAGATATGAATTTTTTCAGACGCACTCCCCGCGCTGTCGGCGCGCCCGAATTTTTGATAGTCGGGCTCGGCAACCCGGGCAAGGAATATGAATTCACCCGCCACAACGCTGGCTTTCTCTGCCTCGATCTCTTCGCGCAGGAGAACGATATAAAAATAAACCGCTTGAAGTTCAACGCACTTATCGGAGACGCGGAAATTTGCGGCAAGCGTTGCATTCTTGCAAAGCCCCAGACATTTATGAACAACTCCGGCGAGGCGGTGCGCGACATAGCCTCGTTTTATAAGATACCTCCCGAAAAGATAATCGTCATTTTTGACGACATCTCTCTCCCCTGCGGCAGGCTCAGAATACGCCGCAAAGGCACGGACGGCGGTCACAACGGAATAAAGAGCATAATATATCAGCTTCAGAGCGATCAGTTTCCGCGCATCAAGCTCGGCATCGGTGCAAAGCTTCACCCCGAACAGCCGCTCGCCGACTGGGTGCTCTCGATCATGAAGGGCGACGACCTCGAAAATCTGCGTTCCGCCTGCCTCAAGGCGTGCGACGCGATTCCCCTGCTCGTAAACGGAGAGACCGAAAAGGCAATGGGACTCTACAACGCCGCAAAATAACCGCGCGGCGACCGAGTCCCATTAAAAAGTCAGATCTTGAAGTTTTTCATCGAGGACACATCGTCCATTATGCCGCTGACGGTCTTCATAGCCTTTGCGGCGCTCTTCTTGACATTCTTTTTCGCCTTTTTGAGCGAATTGTTCGAGCCCATCATCATCGCACCCGACACTGCGGCCGCCGCGCCGCCGACTGCGAGGGCGACCATGACATTTTTGGCAGTCGATCCGGACTGAGCCATCTTCATAAAAGAACACACCCCTTTTTATTTTTCAGAACGCTTCGGGCGTTCCCTTTATATTTTGAGCAGGGAGCGCGCCGGGATTCAAGACAAAATTTGTTTTGTCAAAACGCACGAAACAGGAGGACAAAAATGCAGCTGAACATAGTTCTCGTTGAACCGGAAATACCGCAGAACACCGGCAACATCGCGCGCACCTGCGCCGCGACCGGCTCGCGCCTGCACATAGTCAAGCCCATGGGCTTCACCATTGACGACCGCAAGCTCAAAAGAGCCGGACTCGACTACTGGCATCTGCTCGACATAACATATTATGAGAACCTCGCGGACTTTTTTGAGAAGAACGCAGGCGGAAAATTTTTCTATTTTTCAACCAAGGCGGAGCACATCCATTCGGATGTAGTTTATCCCGACAACGCCTACATAGTCTTCGGCAAGGAGACAAAAGGACTGCCCGAGGAGCTTCTGCACGACAACCCGGACAGCTGCGTGAGAATACCGATGATAAACAATTCGGACGCCCGCAGTCTGAATCTCTCGAACTCCGTCGCCGTCGGCGTATACGAAGTTTTGCGCCAATGGGGATATCCCGAGCTGCTTACAAAAGGCAAGCTGACAAAATTTGACTGGGACGAATAACGGCGAATAAACGAACTGGCAGTGCCCATAAAGCATTGAATTTATAAACGGCGTGACTTTTCGGTCGCGCCGTTGTTTTTAAGCTGTGAGGCGGTGCAAATTGGGGATTTGTCGTAGAACTTGTAGGGTGCGGCGACCTCGACGCACCGCTGCCGCGCAAGCGGCACTAAATCTTCATAAATATATTTTGCCGACTGTAGCGGAGAATATCGCTCGCCTGTTTTCGGCTCCCCTGTAGGGGAGCTGGATTGGCGAAGCCAAGACTGAGGGGTTTGTTTCGCAAACGTTCAAAGTAATAAATGAAATGTATGCAGGGCGGATATTATCTTCCCGCGAAATCTGTACAATTTTATCGGCACGATGTAATTTGTAAAATTTATACCCTACCTTCGCGTCGCACCATAATTAAGTTATATACACTCTCCGCGTTTCGACATTTTCTTTTTATTTGAAAAAGAAAACGCCTGCAAAAGAAAAGCAAAACAGGGGGGAATCCCCCTGTACCCCCGGCAACGCCGCACCGCAGTACATAGCTCGCGGCTCTCAATCAGTTGCTCGGCACATTCGCACGCAAACGCGCCGGAGCTTGAACGAATGCGTGCTCGTGCGTCTTGCTTCGCAAGCCGTTCCCTCGCCTCTCTGAAAGAGTTCTCAAACACTGCGGCGCGGCTATTGAAAGTATGATTACAAAAATTAATTGAGTCGCTCACTTTTATTTTGCTATGGCTCAAGCGATAAACAAATTCCAATTCATCAACCCAACATCACCATCTCCGCTCGTTTAAATACACGCAAACATCAAAATGTTAATCTGCGTTGCTTGCGGCAACTGGCAATTATGGATACAATGTCGGTAACGACTGACAGAAAGGCGGTTATACCGATGCTCAATGAAAACATCAAAACCATCAGAAAATCAAAAGGACTCTCGCAGGAGGAGCTCGCGGTCAAGCTGAACGTCGTGCGGCAGACCGTGTCCAAATGGGAGCAGGGGTTGTCCGTCCCTGATTCGGACATGCTCATATCTCTTTCGGACGCGCTCGAAACTCCCGTGAGCACACTGCTCGGCGAGAATGTCGCCAAGCAGGAAGCGGATGAACTGAAAGCGATATGCGAAAAGCTTGAAGTGATAAACCTGCAGCTCGCGCGAAGAAAAATCGCGAGAAGAGCGGCGGTTCACTGGCTGTTTATTGCGCTCTGTGCGGCTGTGATAATTATCTTGGCTGTGCTGATATCGCTCGGCAGCCCGTATCTCGGCTGGAATTTCGGCGACCCGGAGACGGCGGTTTTCGGCACTGTTTATCATGTGTTCGAGTGGCTGTTTGTCCGATTCGCGCCGATAGCTTTTGTCGGTTCGCTCGTCGGGGCTTTTATGACGCGAAAGAAATGATTTGTTTGTTTTCCCTCTGCGATTAAAGCAGGGGGATTTTTCGCGTTGAAAATGCGGCGGGATGTGGTATAATCAAAGCGGGAAATCAGTAAAATTTTTAATATATATGAGAAAGAGGTATGAAAAATGAAAGTGCTCATCATCAACGGCAGCCCGAGGATAAACGGCAACACTTCGCTCGCCATCAAAGAAATGGAAAAGATTTTTGAGGCGCAGGGTGTGAAGACCGAGACGGTGCAGGTCGGCAACAAAGATGTCAGAGGCTGCATCGCCTGCAGACGGTGCGGTGAGCTCGGGAAATGTGTCTTCGACGATATTGTCAATGAGCTTGCGCCAAAGTTCCGCGAGGCGGACGGTCTTGTTGTGGCAAGCCCCGTCTATTATGCCTCCGCAAATGCGACGCTGATAGCCGTCCTCGACAGGCTTTTTTACAGCACGCCTTTTGACAAGACCATGAAGGTCGGCGCGAGCGTGGTATGCGCAAGGCGCGGCGGATGTTCCGCGACATTCGACGAGCTGAACAAGTATTTCACCATATCCAATATGCCGATAGCGTCGAGCCAGTATTGGAACTCGATCCACGGGCGCGAAAAGGGCGAAGCCGACATGGACGAGGAGGGAAAGCAGACCATGCGCACGCTCGCGCGGAACATGACTTTCCTTATGAAGAGCATCGCTCTGGGCAAAGAAAAATTCGGGCTCCCGGAGACGGAAGAACACGCATGGACGCATTTTATCAGATAAAATTCCGATGAGGCTCCCCGCTTTGGGGAGCCTCTATTCTTATGCGCGGA
>ERZ1026898.624-NODE-624-length-20085-cov-15.307589_pt1 | contig 20085 bp, 18 predicted proteins | sample MGYA00380178_ERZ1026898 | MGnify/ENA primary metagenome ERZ1026898 (study PRJEB33269, sample SAMEA4719814) | human gut metagenome | biome: human-associated habitat; feature: organic feature; material: feces | place: Cameroon | collected 2013-10 ... | reverse complement strand
ATCTTTGCACCACAAAAGGAATAAATATAATGAAAATCAAGACATTTTTAATCATCGGATTTGCCACCTTGGCCATGCTTTCCTGCCATCGTGGTCCCAAGCCACCGGTATCTCAGCAGAACTTGCCCATCAGCATGTCAAAACCAGCCAAGGGCGACAAAGCTATCTACGGACTTGCCTGCATGGGATGCACAGACTCCGTAGTAATCATGCTCCCCAATCAGGGTGGCGATCCTGTAAAATATAATATTCTCGAAGCCAACCGCAACCGCCAGGTATTTGGCAATATCGAAGTGGGCGACTGGATCTGCATCATCCCTGCCAAGGAAAAGAATAAGGCAAGCATGGTCATCGACCTCGACAAACTGAAAGCCACCTGGACCTATCAGGTGATGCCTCATCTCAGAGATGTCACCCATCTCTCCAAGAGGCAGCAGCAGCGCATTCTCGCCAATATGCCCGACAGCATCGTGGAAACCTACATGATTCCGCGCGAATATGGTTTTACGCTCAAGCGAATGGGAGAAGCACGCTCCGTGGGAATGGTGGCGACCAACAGTTCGGTAGAGGATGACAGTCCTGTGGAATATCCTAAAGTTCCCCTTTACACAGAGTGGCACGCCTACAACGGCAAGCTGATCTTAGTGAAAGGAAGATACGAGTTTAATAATGTCGTTTTCAACGAGAAAACCACCTACGACACGCTTTCTTTCGTCTATATGAAGGATGATTCGCTCGCTCTCCGTGATTCTCGGGGCAATATCCAGAGCTATCACCGCAAGGCCAATGCGCAGACTGCCAATGCCGCAGCCCAGAAAGCAGCCCAGAAAGCAGCGGAAAAAATCAAGGAAGAACTCAAATAAAGTTCATGCGTTCATCGCTTGAAATCTGAGAGAAATCCTTGAAACAAGACTAAACGAGATGGAGAATTTCCGAAAAATGAGTAATACGACGGAGGCGTTCATGTTCGAACTCCTCCGTTTTTTCATGCGCCCATATCGTATGAAATGGGATATGAATGGCAGAAGCCCCTATCTTGAGGGCAGGTGCAATGTCACTCTTGAAACTGTTGCCCACCATCACCAATTCCTCCGGCAGCACGCCCAACTCACGGCAAAGTCGGCGATAAGCTTCCGGTTTCTTATCGCTCACGATGCTCACCACATCAAAATATCGCTGCAGTCCCGATCGCCAGAGTTTATTCTCCTGATCCTGCAGTTCGCCCTTGGTAAAGACCGCCAACTTATATTCCGTCTTTCTGAGTTTTGCCAGCGTCTCCTCCACCTCTTCGAGCGGTTTGGCATCCAGTCTCAGCAGCGTCTTTCCTAATTCCACCGCTCTCCCTATCACGCGGGCAGGCACCTTTCCGTCGCTCACCTTGATGGCATTTTCTACTAATGAGATGGTGAACGCCTTGACGCCATATCCCAGGTCCTCCATATTGCCGCACTCCGTCTCAAAGAGTGCCGCAGAAATCACCTCCTTGCTTCCATAGTCAGAAAGCAAGTCACAGTACTCAGCCTCCACTTCCTCGAAGTAAGTCTGCAAGGCCCAGAGGGTGTCGTCGGCATCAAAAGCGATTGCCTTGATATGATCCAGTTTTTTCATATTTCTCATTTCTCATTTTTATTGTCTTTCAGAGGAAAACCATCTGCAAAAATAATACTTTTCCCCGAACTGACAAAGAAAAACGCGCAACAATCTGCTAAAAGCGACTGCTGCACGTCCGTCATTCATTCAATCTTAATAGAGAATTACTTTTCAGAACCAAAAGTTATTATTTATATCAGAATATGATCTTTTTAGAAACGAGTCACAAACTCTACTACAATCTTGTCCTTCTCAGAAGTCTTGGCCACACCGCCGTTGCGATAGAAATACTTCTCGTAGTTGATACGGATGTCAGAGATGAAAGGCTTGGCAAGACTGAGCGTCACACCACCAGTCACACGATGGCGCTTATAGTCGTTGATTTTCAACACGCCAGGGTCCTCATCCGTAGCCCCATATCGGGTGCCATCACTGTGGTCGCTCATGAAATCATATCTTACCAATGGAGAAACCTTCCTGATCAGACTCTTCTGGTTGGCCACCGGAATATCATAACATACAAACCCGTCAAAGGCGTGCACATCATGAAACGCATTCTTGGAATAATGCTTGAAGAGATACTCCACCTCAGCGATCAGACCGCCACGATGGAAGGTAACACCCGCATCATACATATTGACGGTGACATCAGAAGGCTTGATTTTCTGCGTACTCAGCACGAGATTCACATTCGGGAAGAGGAACTGCGCCTTGGCAGAATAGTTGATGCCCTTGGTCCAGTAATCCTTCTGGTTGGTAAGACCAGAGCCGTTGAACACACCCGCATTCACGATGATAGGAAACCCCACGTTCCAGGTATAGCCCACCTCAGCACCGACATCACGCACATTACCCACCTGCTTGGCGATAAACGAGCGGTTGGCGAAATACTGCTGATGAGGCGAGCGGTGCGCATCGATGGTGAAAGGCACACGTTCCTGACCGATAGTAAACTGGAGCGTACTCCATGGTTTGATACGGGTATAAGCATCGAGCATCTTGATTTTGCCCTCATCGCAGAGGTCGATTTCTGCCTTGTAGCTCACCTCTTTGGTCACATTACCAGTCACATTGATGCGGGCAGTTCTCACTTCGAAGCGTCCCTCCCCTTCCTCGGTCTGGTATTCGTACTTCGAGCGTATCGTACCGCCAATCTTCGGAGTACGGTCAACCTCCTTCTTTTCATCCTGAGCAAACACCGCTGCAGACATCATAGCGCAGAGCAGCAGGGCCATTGTCTTCTTCTTCATATTCACATTATTAATATATTAGCACACATCATGAGGCCATAGCCTTTATTCGGGTGCAAAATTACGAAGAATATATTTCTTTCTTACGACACGGATGTTACAAAATGATGAAGAAAGCCCAAATCATATATTCCAGACATTCCATGATATGAAACGTTACCGATACATTTTTGCCTTTTCCCTTTGTTATTTCAAATAAAATGATTAGTTTTGCAGATGCAAAGAGTCTGATAAGATATTATCACCAGAAACTTAAAAGAAAGAACCATGGCAGAATTGAAATTATATCCAGTAGGAATCCAGACTTTCGAGGAAATCATCACCCGGAATCTGCTGTACGTAGATAAGACGGAATATGTCTATCGCATGACTCATAGCGGTGGCAAACATTTCTTCTTAAGCCGTCCACGCCGTTTCGGAAAGTCATTGTTGGTTTCTACCTTTAAGAGTTATTTTCTGGGAAAGAAGGAACTCTTCAAAGGGCTTGCCATCGAAAAGTTGGAAAAGGACTGGACGGAATATCCTGTCCTGCATTTCAGCATGGCTGGCGGTAAACACATGGAGAAGGACCAGCTGGAAAGATACTTGGGAAACCGGCTTGCAGAACAAGAAAAAGTATGGGGAATCAAGACTCCTGCAGTTGATGCGAACGACCGACTCATCTCTCTTATTCAGACTGCTTACGAAAAGACTGGCAAGCAGGTGGTAGTACTCATTGATGAGTATGATGCTCCCCTACTTGATGTTGTGCATGAAGATTCCCATTTGAAAGATTTGCGCAATGTAATGCGTAATTTCTATAGTCCTTTGAAGGATTGCGAACCTATGCTTCGCTTTGTTTTCCTGACTGGCATCACTAAATTTTCGCAGATGAGCATCTTCAGTGAACTCAATAATATTACCAATATAAGTATGCGTAATGATTACGCAGGAATCTGCGGTATTACCAAGGAGGAATTGGAGACTCAAATGTCAGCAGATGTTGATGCTTTGGCAGTTAAGATGAATCTAACCCGAATTCAGACTCTTGTTGCATTGCGAGAATTTTATGATGGTTATCACTTTGCTGCCCAGTCCCCCGACATCTTCAATCCATATAGTCTATTGAATGCTATGGCTGCAGGCTGTCTGGATTATTATTGGTTTACTTCTGGCACACCTACCTATCTGATAGAAATGCTTAAGAAATTTCAGGTAATGCCTTCGGAAATTGGAAGTTGCGAGGCAGACAAGTCGGAGTTTGATGCACCAACAGAAATGATGGTATCCATCATGCCTCTTTTATATCAGAGTGGATATATCACCATCAAAGGCTATGATCCGGAGACAGAACTCTTTACGCTTGACATTCCCAACAAGGAAATTCGTGTTGGATTATATCGCAGTCTCTTACCTAATTATATAGGTATGACAACGCCTAAGGGAACAACCACCATCGCCAAGATGTCAGCTCTTATTCGCCGTAATGATATGAATGGGGCTTTGCAGATGCTTCAAGCTTTTCTTGCCACGGTTCCGTATTGCAACAATGCGGATTCAGAGGGGCATTATCAGCAGATGATGTATGTGATATTCTCTATTCTTGATAATTACGTGGACGTAGAAGTTCGCACTCCGTCAGGAAGAGTGGATATGGTACTGAGAACTGCTACGCATCTCTATCTCTTTGAGTTGAAACTCAATAAGGATGCAGCTGCAGCGATGAAGCAGATTGACCTCAAGGAATATCCTAAACGTTTTGCTCTATGTGGCTTGCCAATCGTAAAGGTAGGCGTCAACTTTGATGTCGCTTCGCATAATATTACGGATTGGAAGATAGAAGCTTATACATAATGGTGGCATAATTTTCATATCGCATCACAGGCGTACGCCCCTCAAAATGAGGGAACGTACGCCTTGTTTATTTATTCCCCACTCCCTTTATCAATATATTGTGAATATTCCTTCTTCACATCGAAACAAGGACAGGCTTTGGTGGAAAACTCGTTGTGGCCGTGGATGGTGAATACAGGGAATAATTTTGACCAGAAATGACTTTGACCAAATGACCGATCGTATTATGCATCGTCAAGAGACGTGTTTTGGTGATTTATAGCAACTGAACCTAATATCTATATATTTTTAGTTAAATAACGTTATCAAAAAGTTACACTTTGAGAAATAATTTGTATATTTGTCATCAAAAAAAAAGAATCATAATGACAAAAGACCAATTTCCAATTCGATTACATGAAGCTAGAATGATGATGAGACTAAGCATGGATAAGCTGGTAGAGCGAACAGGCGGAACCATCACCAAGCAGAGTATATCTCGGTATGAAAGAGGCATCATGCGCCCAAAGAGACCAGCATTGTTGGCCTTGGCTAATGCCCTGCGCATCAGTGAAAAATATTTTTGGGGAACCAATATAGACATAGATATGCCTACGCTACGAACAAATGCCAATGGCAAAATGTCTGAAAAAGAACTGTTGGCATTGGAAGCCAAACTTTCTTTTTGGGCAGAGCAATATTTAGAGAAGGAGCATGAGGCAGGTTTCAGTTCCACCTTTAAGAATCCCGTTTTAGGGACGAAAATCTCAACTTTGGAGGATGCCATACAGGCAGCAGACCTTTTACGAGAGAAATGGTGTTGTGGTGACGGTCCTATAGCCAGTGTTCTTCGGTTATTAGAAAGAAAAGGTATCAAAGTGATGTCAGCAGAATTGCCAGAATCCGTTTATGGATTAAGCACCTGGGCAAATCACAGATACCCTCTAATCGTACTTGATATGAGACCCAGCAAGACTACAGTAGAAAAGCTTCGTTATACAGCCATGCATGAGTTGGCTCATTTGCTCTTTTCTTTTCCAGCCAATTCTTCAATCTCATTGGAGAAACGTTGTGATTTGTTTGCAGGTTACTTTATTCTCCCCAAGAAGACATATATAGAAGAGATGGGAGGAACCAAAAGGACGAATATATCCTTGGAAGAAATGATAGATCTTAAAAATGTCTATGGTTTATCACTTCGTGCATTGATTCTCAGTGCCCGTGACTTCGGCATTATAGAAACAGAATACAAACGATGGTGGTATGCAGTGTATCTGGAAGATAATCCATGGGAATCGGGCTTAGGACATTACGCTTATCCAGAAACGATAGGTAGAGAAAAAAGAGTGGAAACAATAATAAAATACAAAAAAGATGAAGTTTAAAATCACATTAAAAATAAATAGAAAATTTGGTGACTTGCTGCCCTTTAATTATCAGTACGAGCAGTCGGCAGTCATTTATCGCATATTGGCGCAAGCTGATACGCAATATTCATCATGGCTTCATGAAAATGGCTATCTCTTACATGATTCCTAAGACATCACCAAATTTTTGAGAGTTTTTTTGTGTTAAAATAAGCAAAACACCCCCCAACAAGCATATAGGCATACCTACCCCTGTAGCAGAAGAAGGCATTTTTGACTTTTCTGTTACAAAAAAACGACACAGAACTCTTTCTTTTAATAGCTTTTTGCTCGATTCCTAATTAGTTATCCGTGTCTGTCCTCACAAGACTATAAGAGACAATGGTACATTGTCATAGTTCACTTGCTTTGGACTTTTCAATATGTAAGTTCTTTCTGTCGTCAGAGGTGTTCAACACTTCCCATTTTCTCTTTTGCTTGCCTATGGCAAACATTCTGCGAATGAGCTTAAACTTGACGGCATTCAATGCCTTACGCTTAGTATCAGAATCTTTTCTGCCTCCTAACTTTCGATTATAAAATATTTGCATTTCCACATCGTACTCAACAGCTCTCAATGCCGCCATAGACAGGTCAGCTTTCACTTGACCATTACAGTGTGCGGAAGGTCGGGCACGCCATTTCACACTGGTACCAGAAGTGTGACTGCATGGAGCTACGCCAACATATCTCGCATATTGCCGAGCTGTGTCAAAAGCGGTAAAGTTTCGTGTGATGGCAATTATGTTTGTTGCATTGACAAAACCAATTCCTGGTATCGTCAACAAATTCTGAAAAGTGTCAAGGACATCTTCCTCCTTGGACATTAATTCACACTCTTCCTGATCTATATTCTCAATGTCATGATTGAGCTTTTTAATGTAGCTCTCATACATGGCAGAATCCTCTTTCGTTTCAAACATCTGCATTCGGTTCATAAAGTTTGTCCGTTGCTCCACAAGGAACTTACGCTCATTGACAAGTTGCTTCAACTGTTGCATAGCCTTGCTTGGCAACTTGTATGGCTTGGCACATTCCGTGCCATCATAACGATAGAGGAAGTCAGCTATCTTTGCAGCGTCATTCTTGTCACTCTTATCTATTGTCCCCATAGGATGATGTTTTACTATACGTGTACTAAGCATACAGAAAGAGTAATTCTTGGACGTGAGGAATTTTTCCAAGTCCAAGGAGTAGCAACCTGTAAATTCCATGCCAAACAGGGCTTGGGAAAGTACCACACGGCTCTTTTTGAGCCATGAGCACATATCGCCAAATCCCTTGCGAGTGTTGTTGAACACCTCATGAGGGAACATTTTGATGTTGGTGTCCTCACGAAATATAGATACATCTATGACCTTTTTAGAGATGTCAATGCCTACAAATGATTTATTTTTCATATCTTTGCACCGCTTTACGAAAGGAACTCTCTATGTCAGGATAAGCCAAATCTTTTAAAAGCTGGTACGGACAGCTAATTCCCTAAAAGGCACTGAGTCTGACATTTCGGGCAGAGGAGACTATATCAAGGGAAAGGGCTTTGCCTAAGATTAAAAAGTTCACTACCTCTGTCTGGAGTTCCTTCCTTTTGAGGATTCCTCGCAAAGGTAGTGCCAAAAGCAACCAAGAGACTCTATCATGGTATAGTGATGGTCTTAAAACACTGTTAGTTCACTCCTGGTTGCTTGTTTTTCCCATTTCGATAATTGTCCGTCTCCACATACGGAGTACCTCGTTTTATAACGGCAAACATACGGAGTATCATCTTAAACTTGATTGCATTAAACACTATTCCACTGCATTTTTCCTTTCTCTTGCGTTCCCAGTAATCTCTGATGTTCGGAATGTGCTGCATGCAAACCAAACAGGCAATGGACAAATCTGCCTTTGCCTGTTTAAAGCCTTTCTTAGAGACTGACGAGCCTTTTCTCACAGATGTACCGGATTCTTTCTTGAAAGGAGCGACACCAATATAGCAAGCGTATTTACGTGGGTTATCTATTGCCATGAAGTTTTCGGTCAATACAATGGTTTCAAGAGCGACAACACGCCCAATACCAGGTATTGATGTCAGCAGGGAAAAGTTCTTGTTGATGTCCGCATCTTCTTTTATGTACATGTCAATTTCATTGTCTATGCCTTTAAGTGCATCATTGAGCGTTTTAAGTTGCCCATTCTTACGTTCCACAGACAAATCTGTGTCATACGCACATATATCATGAAGCTGCTGCTTGTAAAGGACTGACTGCTTGACTGTCTGCTTGCGTTCCGCCAAAAGCCTCTTCAACTTAAAATATACAGGAGGAGGAAGTTTTGATGGGTTGCGAAGAATCTTTCTGTGATTCTGCTCACAGTAAATGGCTATGCGGAAAGAATCAAGCTCGTCAGTCTTGATGCGGTCGAGCGAACGCAGTCCATCATCCAAGTCTGGCTCAAAGCGATGCATCTTGCGAGGTTCCACCATCCTATAAATATAATGTTTCTCTTCCAACCACAGTCTAAAGTTTTGGGTGTAAAGTCCTGTATATTCCATACAGAACAAGACTATATCAAACCCCTTGCTTACCTTTGCCACCCATGAACCAATTTTCTTGAAACCTGCATTGTTGTTGCTCACCTTTATATGAGCTTTCTTCCAATCAATGCTTTCTCCGTCATAATAAGCAAGGTCGAGAGTCTGCTTTGAGACATCCACGCCTATGTAAAGTTCTTTATCCATAATTTTGACATTTAATAGTTAAATGGAATCAAGAAAGTTGGCTGGATTATATAAGGACTATGACATGAGAAAGGGCATACCTTGAAAGAAAGATAGTTCACCTTAACACCCATTAACCAAATATCCTAACTTGATTCCTGGGTGCAAAGGTAAAAGAAAGAAAGAGGTTTAAGCTATTTTGTTATTCACCCTTCATCTTTGAGAAAGTAAAACCTTTGCCAGAAGCTGGGTACTTGAATATCATTGGCGAAAAAGCGGTATGGTACATTAGCTTTATACCGGAGAAAAGCACCTTTGAATTCATTCAAGGAATATTTGCCCATCAAAGCTTTACTATTGGCAATAAGGAACATCGTGTTGCTTTTGATGTTATTGGAGTAGAGACTATGCCTATGCCACAATTGACAGAACAGATGGCTTTCCAAGCTATGTCTCCTATTTGTGTCAAGTTGCATGAAGACAACAAGACTCAATATCTATCTCCTGATAATCCTATGTTTGTTGAAGGCATATTAAAGGGATTGAAAGCAAGATATGAGAGTATTCATGGGCAACCATTTGATATGAATGGCAAGGAGTTTTCATTCGAATTGACAGACAATAAGGTCAAGTCGAAGTTGATAACCATAAAAGCCAATACTCCATACGAATCAAGAGTACGTGGATATCTCTGCTCTTTCCGCATGAAAGCACCTCTGGAGTTGATGAAGATTGCTTATGAAGGAGGTATAGGCGAACAATGTTCACAGGGGTTTGGATTTATTGAAATAAAGAAAGAAACAATATGATAAGAGAATTAATCAATTTTATGAATGACCTTATGTCTGACATTCCTGACATTATGGAATGGAAATGTCAGCCAGATAAGGGACTTCATGTCTTTATTGATATTGACAGTAATGGTGTTTGGATTAACAAAGACCTTAAGAAGGGTAGAGATTATGATTATTTCGATGGAAAAAATAAAAATATCCCACTATGGGATAATTGTATAAGATACCAAGAGGCAACCACATTTATTACGATTAATAAAGTTAAGAGATTCGATACGAAAAAGAAGATCCATTCTTGTTCTCCTTTCGCAATAGCTTACAACTTTAATTTCAGTGATAAAGATAAACAATCTCATGGTATTAAGATATTTAAAAAGACAGACAAAACAAACAACGATAAAAGAAAAGAAAATAATCAGCTAATACGAAAGAAACGTTTTGAGGTTGTAAGTGACCGACTAAAAGATTATTATGACAACTGTATCCATGTCTATAATCTGAACATGTTAGAAACTAACGATTATCAGACTTATAAATATAAAGCGGAGATTGAAGGTTTCTTCTCATCCTTCAAAGAAATCATTTCTTGTTTGAAAAGACTTAAGGCATATAAGCAATTAACTGAAAAGGATTATCTTCATCTGTATCTTAGAAGTGTTCCTATAGAAGAAATTGAAAAAAAACATAAAGAATATATTGAGCAGGAAATTTTCAACGGGGAGGTTCTTTCTGATAAGAAATATGGAGTTGTTGGTTTTCTTACGGCATACAATAATAAGAAGCCTTTTCTTAAACATCAAACATGTTATCTTAAGAATGGAATAAGCCAAAGATTTTCAATCAACGATGCTATGGCTTTGTTCTATTTGGACAAGTTGCTTAGACGCAAATCGAAATGTCTCCCCAATCCACTCCCTATCGTGGTGGACCAACGTGAAATAAATACGGCTATCGTGAAAATATTCAACGATAAAAAGGAGCCATTATCGTACAGACAGTTGTTAGAAAGCCTCTTTACAAGTACGAATAAAAGATATCTTTCAGATTATTATCTCCTGAACTATTCAAACACAACGTCAGGTATGGTCTTAAATGATTTTGATTTCGTTCCAATGTTTAGATATGAGCTTAGTCAACCTGTAACCGTGTCTAATGTAACAATGTCAGGATTTGTAAAAGACAAAGTATTCAACAAGGATCCCGATATCAATATCAAGACGATATTTGATTTTGAAAGAATTGTGGTAAAGATGATATTTAATAATACCTTGGTCAAGATCAAAGATGACGATTACACTTGTTCTTATTTTGGAGATCTCCCTAAACCTGAGTATGTACAAGGAGGTAGCCTTATGGTTGATTTAATCCTCAAATATAGGCAAGCTGTATACGCTTATATATATAAATCTGATTTAAAGGCGATAACCCAGAACATGTTTGATGACATGATGTTTAATTCAATTCTAACGAACATCAGATTAGAGACAATAAAGAATCGATGTGAGTGGAATAATGATATAAAAAGAAAGATAAATTTATGGTTTAGCCTTCAAGGAATGTTTAACCGTTTAGACAATAAAAATATGGAAAAAAATGTAACAGAGTTAAGAGAGAAAATTAGAGACGTTGCCTCTGGCAAGGCAACCCTCAATAGTTCTGAAGAACTTGCCTTTGCTGCTGGTCAACTTGTATCATTCATTATAGACCGTAGCGAAGCTAAGAACAAGACTTATGCCATGCTTGAGCCTTACTTGCAGAAAAGCACTTCGTCTCAGCTACAGGATGAAATTGCTCAGTCTATAGCTATTTACAAGCATGATATAGAAGTAAAATACAAACGTGAAGGAAATTTTGAAAGACTTGCATCAGAGACACTTGCATACGGCAATGAAGTAAAAATGAGACCATTGCTTAAATTCTTTCTTGCTGGTTGTTTCAGCCCTTGCGTGATATATGAGACAAATAATAATACAACTAATAAATAAAATACGTATAATATGGCAGAGTTCAAAAAACGAGTGTATGGTTGCGCAATAGTGAAAGCCATCAACTCAAATTACAATGCAGATTTCTCAGGACAGCCTCGCACACTTCCTGACGGAATCGTGTATGCAACAGACAAAGCTTTCAAGTATTCTATCAAAAAATATTTGAAGGATGCTTATGAAAATGTTGAGGTTTTCTACATGAAGACCCTTAACGATAATCTAAATCCAAGGTCTTTGGATGAAAGATACGAGTATCTGTTTAGAGCACTACCTAAGGATGATACGAAGAAAAAAGATGTTGCCAAGAACCTCTTATCATGTCTTGATGTCAAGTTGTTTGGTGCAACATTTACAAGTGGTAATAACAGCGTTTCTGTTCATGGACCGGTACAAATAAATCATGGCGTAAATATATGGAAAGACAATAATATCTATACCGAACAGATTACATCGCCTTTTAGAAATGAGAAAAAGGGTAAAGATCGTGAAACCGAAAAAAGTATGACTACGATAGGCCGACAGTCAAGACTAGAAGAAGGTCATTACCTTCATCATTTCTCTATTAATCCAGGCAATCTGGATGATATCTCTGAAATTGTAGGTGAAGGTGCAAAGTTAAGTTCCGCAGATATAGACAAGCTGAAAGTAGGTATGCGCTGTGGAGTAACATGGTATGATTCTGCGTCCAAAGCAGGATGTGAGAACGAGATGCTTGTTTGGGTAGAACTCAAGGAAGGTTCAAAGTTGGTTCTTCCCAGCTTTGCAACACTTATTAACTTGGAGGATGAGAAAGACAAAGGGAAATGTGTGTACGATTTTGAGGCATTAACAAACAAACTCGAAGATATCAAATCCTCCGTTGAGAGTGTGGAGGTTTACTATAATAAGCAAACCTGCATTTTGAAGAATCTGACCGAAGAAGTCAAACAATACGATATTTAATATGAATTCAAATCAAAAGCTAATATCGTTTGATTTGAAGGCAGAGATGGGTTTCTTCAAGAAGCCTGATATCAACGATGGCATCTATCTGACTTACAATATGCTGCACAAACCGGCATTATTGGGGATACTTGGTGCCATCGTTGGCCTAAAGGGGCATGAAAAAGAAGGTGTCTTGCCAGAATATTACTGTAAATTCCGAGATTTGAAAGTGGCCGTACAACCATTGGCAAGTGACAATGGTAACTATACAAAAGAGGTTATCACTTATAATAATGGTACTGGGTTTGCGAGTAATGAAGCTGGAGGTAATCTGATAGTCAAAGAGCAGACCCTTCTCAAGCCTTCTTATAGGTGTTACCTGCTTTTAAATACAAATGATGAAACGGAAAAGCGGCTTTATGAAAACATAATGTCTTATAGAGCCGAATACATTCCTTATATGGGTAAGAACGAATTTGGTGTCTGGTGGATCAATCCAACAGAATACTCTGAATTTAAAGCTTTCCATTTCAACAGGGATTTTAAGATATCATCTCTTTTTCGTAAGAATGAAGCGGTAAGTAAATATATTGTAAAATCATCATTGTCCTTGTTCGCAAAGCGTGATGAAAAACCTACGTTCATCTATTTTGAGAAATTGCCAGTAGGCTTCAACGAAGAACTCTTTCAATATGATTATGCAGATTTTGTATATTCAAATATTTTATTCAGTAAAGAATTGACGGTTGATGGCTCTGCTGCATTCTTTGATATAGGTGATTCACAGATAATACAAATGATATAAATAATATAAATGATATGATGGGTAGATTATACGATAAGGCCTTTTTTGGCAACTTGATCAAAAATGCGGATATTTACTATTCACATGTATCCAATGATAACAGATCCGTTCGTGAGAAATTGGTTGATCACTGCGTACTCACGATGAAATATGCAAAAAGTATTGCTGCATCAAATGGTTTGGATGGCATTATAAAAGGTCTTATCGAAAAATCTACAATTGGGCCTTGTGATGCTAGACTCCACCAAATGGTTTATCAATTATTTTGGGACGCAATAGCTTACCATGATTTAGGGAAGTTGAATGACCAGTTTCAAAAGAACAAGATGAAGAACAATCAAAAACTGAAGATTGTTCTTCATAATTTTGGCTCAAACCATTCACTTATAAGTGCCTACCTATATCTTGCCATTTCTGTTTTCAACCTGTTAGATAAGAACATTACAGAGAATGACGAGATTGTCTTTCTTTGTAATATCGCCTTGTTTATGAGCTACTCTATTGCAAGGCACCATAGTAGCGAATTGGGAGAGTGTGAGAATATGGACTTTTGGACAAATATTAAATCCAGTGATCTAAGTCCATACATATCATTCCTAAATATAAATATGTCAGAGGACAAGTTGGAAAAGTTTAATAATTTCTTGTCCGGAATAGACGATGCATTTGACTATTTTAATGACTTGTCGAAACTTGCAGACCACAATTATCCTGTTTATGCACTTGTAAGACTGTGTTACTCTTTGTTGACGGCATCAGACTATCTTGCTACCGCTCACTTTATGAATAATTGGAAAAGTATTCATTCTGGTAAAGGATTCATTAATAGTGTGCTTAGAGATAAGATTATTTATAATGTTCATAACAGCAAAGCCTACAATCACAAAGTATTTGATTATGTGGACAAAGGTATAGTACCGAAGCATGATGTCAACCAGAGATGCAACGAGAGTCTTAACAACCTAAGGTGCGATTTGGCGTATGATGTCGTAACAAATATACGCCATCACCTTGGTGAAAGGCTTTTCTACATAGATGCACCGACTGGGGCAGGAAAGACCAATGTGTCCATGTTGGCTTTAGGAGAATTGCTGGATGCAGATTCTTCCATTAAGAACATTTTCTATGTTTTCCCTTTCACAACACTGATTACACAAACATATGAATCGCTTAAGGAAACCCTTGGTCTTGAAGACGATGAAATAGCAGAGATTCATTCAAAAGCTCCAGTAAAAAGTTCGGATGGAAAATATGAGAATGAAGATCAGTATCTTAATTATCTGGATCAGATGTTTATGGACTATCCCATAACATTAATGTCCCATATCAAATTTTTCAATGTTCTAAAGACAAATGTAAAGGAAAGCAATTATCTTATTCATCGGTTAGCCAATTCTGTAGTTATTATAGATGAGCTTCAATCGTATCCACCGAGAATGTGGAATAAGATTATTTGTCTTATTTCATGGTATGCACAATATTTCAATATGAAGTTTATCCTAATGTCTGCCACACTTCCAAAAATCGGAAATTTATTGATGTCTAATGATAGGCAAGACCCATTTACCTATTTAGTTCCAGACAGAGACAAATATTTTAGAAATCCCAATTTTTGCGACAGGGTATCTTTTGATTACTCTCTTCTTGAAAAGGAAAAACCAAATGATGATACAAAGGAAGCATATTTGAATGAACTTTTTAATGTTGTAGAAGAAAAATCGAATCAGTATTCTATCGAAAACAACGATAATACGAATGGGGTCTTTACAATAGTTGAGTTTATCACCAAAAGAACAGCTAATACTTTTTATTCTCTCGCAAAAGAAGCAAACAGCTTTTTTGACAATATAGTTATTCTATCTGGGACAATTCTTGAACCAAGACGTAGAATGATAATATCTGCTCTGAAATCAAAATGTTATAGAAATAGCAAGTTGCTGCTTATCACCACACAAGTTGTAGAAGCCGGAGTGGACATAGACATGGATCTCGGATTCAAAGACAAGTCGCTAATTGACAGTGAAGAACAACTGGCAGGCCGAATCAATCGTAATTGCAATAAGGACAATTGCAAACTCTATTTGTTTGATTGCGATTCAGAAAAATCACTTTATGGTAAGGATGAACGATATGAAATTATGACAAAAACGAGTGATGGCTCAACAGTATATAAAGAAATACTTGCGAGTAAGAATTTTGACAAGTTGTATGATATGATCATGAGTAAGATAAAGCAGCAGAATAAATCTGCTTACATTCAGAATATCCATGATTTTTATGAAGCAATTAAGACTTTAAACTTTCCTGAAATTAATCGGTCTATTTGCCTTGTTAATCAAAAAAACGTAACAGTTTTTGTTCCGTTACAGATACCTTCTTCTATGTTGGGAAATGCGGTTGCTATAGCTAATGAGTTTGGGCTTTTAGACAATGATAATGTTGACGGACGTAAGGTATGGGATTTCTTTGAGGAGTTAGTAACTGCACCTGATGAAGACTTTATAAAAAACAAAATCAAGATGAAACAAATACTCAGCTTAATGAGTCAGTTCTCATTTTGTATCTATCCTTATGGTAAAGATTATGATATAATTCATACGTTTGGTTACGAGAAATATGGATTTCTTTATCTTAACAGTTGGGAAGATCTTTATTCCTTCGATGAAGGCATTAATACGGATAAGTTTACTGATACTAATTTTTTGTGAGTTTTATATGAGAATTTCAGGCACATTTATAAACTATTATTTCGTATGTCATAGGGAACTATGGCTGTTTGCCAATAGCATCAACATGGAACAAGAATCTGACTTAGTCTATGAAGGAAAGCTGGTGCATGAATCAAGTTATCCGCAACGTACATCAAAGTATGAGGAAGTGGAGATTGATGGTATCAAAGTGGATTACTATGATGCCAAGAACAAGGTCATCCACGAGATAAAGAAATCTAATAAGATGGATAAAGCTCATGAATGGCAACTGAAATATTACTTGTATATTTTCGAACAGCATGGAATTAATGGCGTGAAGGGCATCTTGGAATATCCTCTTTTACGTAAGACGCAAGAAGTGATACTAACAGATATAGACAGGGAAGAAATCATGGCTATTGCGGAAGACATCACAAAGATAATCTCTCAAGAGATATGTCCACCAATTGCTAAGAAAGGCATCTGCAAGAATTGCAGCTACTTTGATTTTTGTTATATTAACGAGATGGAGGAAGAAGAATGAAAAGAAGTTTCTATCTGTTCAACCCAGGCATTATGGAACGCAAAGACAACACCTTGAAGTTTACGCCTGTGGTAGTGAACGAAGACAATACGGAGATTAAGCAGCAACCTCGATACATTCCTATTGAGGATGTTGCAGAACTGTATGCCTTCGGCAGTCTTAGAGCCAATAGCGCATTGTTCAATTTCTTGGGACAAAAAGGCATACCCGTACATTTCTTTGATTATTACGAGAACTATACGGGAAGCTTCATGCCTCGCGAAAGTCTTCTTTCTGGCAAGGCATTGTTGGCACAAACATCTGCATACCAAAACAAGAAAAAAAGAGTAGAATTGGCACGAAAGTTCATTCAGGGAGCAGCTTGGAATATGGTTATGAACCTCAACTATTATAATCGTAGAGGAAAAGACCTGCAAGATATTATCGATACTATTAAAAGATTGAGTAATACTTTACCAGATGCCAAGGCTGTGGATGAGATAATGGGAATTGAGGGAAATATCAGACAGGCTTATTATGCAGCATTCGATATCATTATCGATGATTTCAACATGGGGGCAAGAACCAAGCAACCGCCGGAGAACGAGGTTAATGCTCTCATCTCTTTTGGTAATATGATGTGCTATACCGAAACTCTCCGGGCAGTTCATCAAACTCAGCTCAATCCAACGATAAGCTTTCTGCATACTCCAGGAGAAAGGCGTTTTTCGTTATGTCTGGATATATCCGAGATCTTCAAACCTATTATCGTGGATAGAGTCATCTTCAAGGTACTCAATAAGCATGCTTTAAGCACCAGTCATTTTGATAAGAAACTCAACAAATGTCTTTTGAACGAAAAGGGAAAGAAGATTTTTGTAAAGGCCATGGAAGAGCGTTATGATGAGACATTCCGTCATCGTTCTTTAGGACGTAATGTAAGCTATAAGCATCTTATAAAGTTGGAATGCTATAAGCTACTAAAAGATATTTTAGGAATAGAAGAATATAAACCTTTTAAAATGTATTGGTGATATGTATGTGATTATAGTTTATGATGTCGGTGAGAAGCGAGTTGGCAAAATGTTGAAGCTTTGTCGCCAGTATTTGTGTTGGATTCAGAACTCAGTTTTGGAGGGAGATTTATCTGAAGCTAAACTTCGTGAATTACAAATGAAAATGAAAGCTATTATTGATGAATCAGAGGATAGCGTTATAGTTTTCACCAATAAAATGGGATATAATATGAGCAAGCAAATTCTTGGAAAAGAACGAATGACTACCGATAATTTCTTATAAAGAGTTGTCGATGTGGTTCTATTTTGCCGTTTTGAGTTCGGCAAAACCTCCGAAAGTGTTCTTTGACTTATTGAAACCTCCATAAATAGACAGGTTGTCGTAAGACCGCAGAAAAAATATCTTTAGGCATCGACATTTTTCTGAAGATTTTTTTATATCTTTGCACCCGCAAACCTATAGAGTCTTCGGGGTTTGTATACCTTAGACTTAACGGGTTTTAATCGTACCTTTATGGAATTGAAATCCTTTAAAAGCCTTCAAAAGCAAGAATGCTCTTTTGTTTTAATCGTACCTTTATGGAATTGAAATAGGAAACCAGCTATCTCTATCCAATACCAGGGATGCGTTTTAATCGTACCTTTATGGAATTGAAATTCCCTACTGATAACCAGGAAATCATCCACATATCTGGTTTTAATCGTACCTTTATGGAATTGAAATGAGTTCAAGCCAGCAGCTTACATTTATTCTGTTAAGTTTTAATCGTACCTTTATGGAATTGAAATAGCATATCTACACCAAGTTTAATTTGTTTAACCAGTTTTAATCGTACCTTTATGGAATTGAAATGGAACCACAAGCCCAACAGACCGCAACTACAAAAAGTTTTAATCGTACCTTTATGGAATTGAAATTGTCTGAGACAAAATTTAATTTGCTAAAGGCTATTCGTGTTTTAATCGTACCTTTATGGAATTGAAATTATGGTGAACAGATAAGAAATCGTTTCGGTTTTGGTTTTAATCGTACCTTTATGGAATTGAAATGACGATAGACTAAAGCCTTCACAGGTAGGGAAGTGTTTTAATCGTACCTTTATGGAATTGAAATATACTAACGAGGAAGCGAGAAAGAAGGAGGAAGAGTTTTAATCGTACCTTTATGGAATTGAAATGTAGAAGTCGGTAAGCTCAATAGTAAGGTTGCTGGTTTTAATCGTACCTTTATGGAATTGAAATCTGGAATCCGCAGTGTGAAGTCGTTACCTTTTACTATGTTTTAATCGTACCTTTATGGAATTGAAATTAGATTGCTCGTAGATTGCTCGTAGGACAAAAATGTTTTAATCGTACCTTTATGGAATTGAAATGAGATATTGACAGGAGCAGAACAACCACCGATAAGTTTTAATCGTACCTTTATGGAATTGAAATGACCTAAAACGTTTATCTAACTCATCATTAAACATGAGTTTTAATCGTACCTTTATGGAATTGAAATAAGCAATTTGAGCAGACATTTGAGCAATGGACATACGCGTTTTAATCGTACCTTTATGGAATTGAAATATGGTCATTTCGGCAATATTACGTTGAGCAGGCAGTTTTAATCGTACCTTTATGGAATTGAAATGTAGAGACTTCATTAGAAATCTTCGCGAAACAGGCGTTTTAATCGTACCTTTATGGAATTGAAATAGAGTAAACATACTCACTCTTTCCGAGAATTTGTGTTTTAATCGTACCTTTATGGAATTGAAATACGTTATCATTTCTTCGCTTTATGCCCTTGTTTCGTTTTAATCGTACCTTTATGGAATTGAAATACATTATTACTTGTAGTAGCATTATTACTTACGCCAGTTTTAATCGTACCTTTATGGAATTGAAATAGCCAAAGACTAGTCTCTTCTCGACCCTTATAAGGTTTTAATCGTACCTTTATGGAATTGAAATACGAATTTGTCGGAGGACACTTCGAGTACACCACTGTTTTAATCGTACCTTTATGGAATTGAAATTCATATACTCTCGTCTGTTCTGCTTTCGCCCGCTCAGAGTTTTAATCGTACTTTTATGGAATTGAAACTATCCTATGCGGCTATGCGTATCCTCTACAAAATCACGAAATATAGGGTTGGGAGGGGCAGTTTTAATCGACCCCATAATGTGGTGAATGGAAGTTTGCGTAGTTTACAATGCTACGTTTTACTGTTTTACTTGGTAAACGCAGTTTTTCCATTGATTGTACTGGCTTTGGGATAAAATCATTCTCTTTGTGGTGTAAAATGTGATACCAATATCAAAAAAGTACTCTAATATAATATTTGAACGTAAGAAATACTTGGATGAACTTATCGCAGGACGTGGAAACGGTCTTGTGAAGATTATAACAGGTGTCAGACGATGTGGAAAGTCTTTCCTGCTGTTTGATATCTGGCATAACTGGCTGTTGGAACATGGGGTGACTGATAGTCACATCATCGAAATACAACTTGATGATTTCCGAAACAGACGGTTGAGGAAGCCTGATGCCTTGCTCGACTATATAGACTCAAAGGTAGTGGATGATGGTAATCCTTATTA